>Ga0207678_10000455_pt1 | contig 37036 bp, 35 predicted proteins | sample KBSC63metaG_FD_184319 | JGI IMG/M metagenome (GOLD analysis project Ga0207678, IMG submission 184319) | Corn rhizosphere microbial communities from Kellogg Biological Station, Michigan, USA - KBS C6-3 metaG (SPAdes) (version 2) | ecosystem: Host-associated > Plants > Roots > Rhizosphere > Soil ... | reverse complement strand
ATTGGTCATCGTCTGGACGCTGATCGGCGCGTCTCCGCCGACGGGCACGGAGCCGACCATGATCTGCCGCGACTTGCGCCGCTCGATATCGCGCCAGGGACGGATGGAAGACATGTTACCTCTCGGCCGCCGATATAAGCGCTTCATAGATAAGGGCAAAGCCGTCTGCCTTATCCAATGGGCATTATCGCGGCCGCGACCCTGGTGTAACGGGCGCGTCGGAGACTCGCTGGGGGCGGCGAATGGCCAGGCCTTCCCAATTGCCGGGATTTGAACCCGCGGCTTCGCGAGAGCCGCCAAGGGGCGCCGCGCCTCGCCTCCGCACGCGTTATTACGCCTTTCTCAGCTACAGCCACAAGGACGCGGAACTCGCTGACTGGCTGCATCGCGCGCTGGAAGGCTTTCGAGTGCCGCATTCGCTCGCAGGCAAGCTCACGGCGAACGGGGTGGTGCCGCGGCGCTTGACGCCGATTTTTCGCGATCAGCACGATCTCTCCGCGGGTGACGATCTCGCGGTCGAGATCCAGGCGGCGCTCGCCGCCTCGCAGTTCCTGGTGGTTCTCTGCTCCCCCGACGCAGCGAAGTCGAAATGGATGAACCTCGAGATCGAGTCCTTCAAGCGGACCCGGCCCGAAGGCTGCGTCCTTGCCGCGGTCGCCTCGGGCGAGCCGTTCGCGAGCGACGTGTCGGGGCGCGAGCAGAACGAGTGCTTTCCGTCCGCGCTGAGATTCAAATACGACCGGCGGGGCCATTGCACCGGCAAACATGCCGACCCGCTTGCGGCGGATTTCCGCGAAGGGGACGTGGGCCGGCGGATCGCCTTCCTCAAGCTCGTCGCAGGGATGCTCGGAGTCGGGCTCGACGAGCTGGTCCAACGAGAGACGACCCGCAAGCACCGCAGGCTCGCCTGGCTCGCAGCCGCCTCGATCGGCGGAATGGCGGTCACCAGCACGCTCGCGGTCACGGCGATCCACGCGCGCGATACGGCGCGCGAGCAGCGGCGGCAGGCCGAGGGACTCGTCGAATTCATGCTCGGCGATCTCAAGGACAAGCTCGAGCCGATCGGTCGCCTCGATGCGCTCGACGGGGTGGGCCAACGCGTTCTCGCTTATTATCAAAAGCAGGATGCGTCGGAGCTGTCCGACGCAGCGCTGACTCAGCGCTCCCGCGCCCTAAGCCTCATGGGCCAGGTCGCGTTCGCACGCGGCAATCTCACCGTCGCCTCGCACCTGTATCAGGAGGCGCTGGCGGGTACCGCCGAGGCGATCCGCCGGAATCCGGCCGATCCGCAACGTCTGTTCGACCATGCCCAGAACATATTCTGGATCGGGGAAGTCGCGCGTCATCGCGGAGCGATGGATCAGGCCGAATCCGCCTATCGCGAGTACAAGCGGCTGGCGAACCGGATGGTCGTCCTTGCGCCCGACAATCTGAAATGGCGGATGGAAGTTCTCTATGCCAACGAAAATCTCGCCATCGCCATGAAAGCCAAGCGCCGGTTCGGCGAAGCGGGCCAGCTGTTCGGCGGCGCGCTTGGTATGATGCAATCGATCTCGGCGATCCAACCCACCAATATCGAGTACAAACGGGAACTCGCGAACCTGTTGGGCTGGTACGCCGACAGCCAGAGCGCGCTCGGCAAGCTCGATGTCGCAATCGCCGCCCGGCAGCGGCAAATCTCCTACGTCGAGCAGCTCATCGCGGAGGGACACAGTGATGCGGCGTTGCAGGCGCGGCTGATGCCCGCGCAGGAGGGTCTCGGCATCCTGCTCACGGCTCAGGGCAAGACGGACGAGGGGATCGTCCACTACCGCCTGGCGCTCAGCCAGTCGAAGGCTCTGCTCGCGATCGATCCCACCAACAACGAGTGGCGCGACGTCGGCACCAACGCTCAGCTGAAGCTGGCCGAGAGTCTCCTCGCTGTCGGCAATGCCGAAGAGGCGGCGCAGCAGACTTCGGAAGCATGCACGGTGGCGAATGCCCTGCGCGCCCACGATCCAAACGTTTCCAGATGGCAGATGCTGCAAACCGACTGCCTGTCGATGCGTGCGCGGCTGACGCTCGCATCCGGCGCGACGTCGCAAGCGCTTGCTTTGGCGGTCCAGGGCGTGGAAGCCGCCCGCTCGGAGCACAGCGGCGATGCGGTCAGCGACGCCTATGCGGTGGCCGCCGCATACCGATTGCTTGGCGATATCCATCAACGCGCCCGTGATTACGGCGGCGCGGAAACGGCGTGGGCGCAGGGTCTTGCTCAATTGCCGCCGAATGTCGCGGAACGGCCGTCGGAAATGCATGAACGCGCCGAATTGCTTCGTCGGCTTGGGCGCGGGGAAGAAGCTGCGCCGCTCGCACGGCAGCTCAGGGCTATCGGCTATGACGGCGCGACATGAAATATCTAAAGTCAATCGCGACTCTTATCGCATTGTGTTAACTGCGCTTAACGGGGACTCGCTCGGGGGCGGCGGATGACCAGGCTTGCCCAATTGCCGCGCTTTGAAAGGACGGCTCGTCACGAGCCGGCGGAGGGGCGTAAGCCGCGCTTGCGCACCCGTTACTATGCTTTCCTCAGCTACAGCCACAAGGACAAGGAGCTCGCCGACTGGCTTCACCGCGAGCTCGAAAAGTTCCGCGTGCCGAAGGCGCTCGCGGGCAAGCTGACCGCCAACGGCGTGGTCCCGCGCCGGCTGACCCCGATCTTCCGCGACCAGCACGACCTTTCCGCCGGCGACGACCTCGCGGTCGAGATCGAGGCGGCGCTCGCCGCATCGCAATTCCTCGTCGTCCTCTGCTCGCCGACCGCCGCCACCTCGCGCTGGACGAACCTGGAGATCGAATCCTTCAAGCGGACCCGGCCCGAAGGCTGCGTGCTCGCCGCCGTTGCCGCCGGAGAACCGTTCGCGAGCGACATGCCGGGGCGCGAGGCCGAGGAATGCTTCCCGCCGGCGCTGCGATACAAATACGACCGGCGCGGGCACCGGACCGCCAAGCGCGCCGAGCCGCTGGCGGCGGACTTCCGCGAAGGCGGCGACGGCCCGCGGGTCGCCTTCCTCAAGCTGGTCGCGGGGATGCTGGGCGTGGGGCTCGACGAGCTCGTCCAGCGGGAACAGACGCGCCGCCAGAGCAGGCTTGCGCTCCTCGCCGCCGCGTCGCTCGGCGGGATGGCCGTGACCAGCACGCTCGCCGTCACCGCCATCCAGGCCCGCGACGCCGCGCGTGAGCAAAGGCGCGAGGCGGAGGGCCTGATCGGCTTCATGCTCGGCGACCTCAAGGACAAGCTCGAGCCGATCGGGCGGCTCGACGCACTCGACGGGGTGGGCGCCCGCGTCCTCGATTATTACAAGCGGGAGGGAACGTCGGATCTGTCCGACGCGGCGCTGTCACAGCGCTCGCGAGCGCTCAGCCTGATGGCCGAGGTGGCGATGGCGCGGGGGGACAACGAAGGCGCGGTTCGCCTTTACCGCGAAGCGATGGCTGGAACCGGAGAGGCGATTGAGCGCAACCCGGGCGACCCGGAGCGCTTGTTCGAGCACGCCCAGAACGTCTTTTACGTGGGCGAGATCGCGCACAACGCGGGCGACTTCCGCACCGCGGAAAACGGAATGCGCGAATATAAGCGCCTGGCGCTGCAGATGGTCGCGCTTCGACCCGACAGCATGAAATACCGCATGGAAGAGCAATATGCGGATTTCAATCTCGCCGTGGTCCTGTGGGATCAACGCAAGTTCCCCGAGGCCGTTGCGCAGTTCAAGCGAGCTTTGGCGACGATCGAAGCGATCTCCACCGCCGATCCGCAGAACCGGGATTATCAGCGCCAGTTGGCGGAATCGCTCGCCTGGCTGGGAGATGCCGAACGGGCAATCGGTAACTATCCGCAAGCGATAGAAGTGCGCACCCGCGGAATCGCGCTCCTGCAACGGTTGTTCGCGAAGGATCGCGACGTCAACAACCAGATGAGGCTCATTCCAGCGCAGCGGACGCTGGGCATGCTCTATTCCGAGCAGGGCCGCGGCGATCTGGCGATCGAGCAGCTTCGCTCGGCAGTCGACCAGGCGGCGGTGCTTATCCCGCAGGAACCCAACAACGCGAATTGGGCCCAATTCGCGATTACTGCGAAGCTGGCGTTTGCGCGCCAGCTCCTTCTTTCGGGAAAGGCAGACGAGGCAACCAGCCAAACCGCCGGCGCGTGCGATTCTGCGAACCGCTGGCTGAAGCGCGATGCCGAGAGTGCAACGTGGAGGATCGACGTGGCGGCCTGCCTGACGATGCGAGCGCGGATTGCCCTTGCGGCGGGCGCTCCGCAGGCCGCGCTCCAACCCGCCCAAGCCGCTCTTGAAGTCAGCAAGACCGCGCACACGGCGGATCGCATCAACGACGCCTACCAGCTTGCCGGGGCGTACCGGCTCGTCGGCGACGTCAACCGGAAGCTCGGCAACAATCTAGCGGCTGTTGCGGCCTGGAGCAGCGCGCTTGCGCTCCTTCCCAAGGGCGTCGCCGAGAAGCCTGACGAAATGGCCGAGCGGGCGGCGCTTTTGCAGCGGCTTGGCCGGGCCGCCGACGCCGCGTCGCTTACAGAGAGACTCAATTCAATGGGCTATCGCCTGCCGGTGTGAAGCCGGGACGGCAATCGAGGAGTGATCGAATGGGCAAACAGGTCGAGTTCACTGCCAAGCTGGCTGCCGGGATTGTGTCCTGGGAGGCCGACGGAAATCCTGCGAAGGACCATAAGACGAAAATTGACAAGGGGGCCAAGCCGGAGAAGATCGAATTGCGGATCAGCTCCGACGACAGTGCCAGGGGACTCGAGCTCCAGATCGACAGCAGCCGGCCCTTCCAGGTGTGGGAGGACGACCGTCAATGTCCACCGGAGGGAATTCGTACGGACCAGATCGAGGTGCTTTCATGCGATCTCGACCGAATGACGATCCGCGACCTGAACACCGGTCCCGAGCGGACGCTTCGCTATCAGCTCAACGTCATCGACAAGGACGGCAATCCGCATCCTTGCGATCCGATCATCCTGAACGGCGGAGCCGGGCCCGGCAATCTCACGTGATGGACCAAGGTCGAGCCGAGCAGTCGGATCGACGCTGACGAAGGGGGGACGACATGACACAGCAAAATCCGCAGCTTCAGGTTACCGCGGTTCGAAATCCAAGCGGCAAGAAATTCGACCATTGGGAAATGTCGGTCGACGGCAGCGCCTGCAAACCCGCTGACTGCACGGTCACCGTCGCGCATGGCAACAATGCGGTCTTCAAGGTGAGCGTCTCCGACCCGGATGGCCCGCCCAGCGGTCCGCAACAGATCGTCTTCGCGAGCAATTCGCTATCCGTCCCGCCGACGCCGAAGGTCGAAATCACCAACATCAGCGGCCAGGGGACGACAAGCCTGTCGTTCAAGGACCACAATCTCGATCAGGGCACACTCAAATACACGTTGAACTTCAACAATGCGCCGTCGATTGATCCGATCATCCAGAATGGCGGCGGGGGCCCGCCCGGATACACGACTAAGCCGGGGTTTCTTCCGACGACCACGACAGCCTTCGCCATAGATCTGCTCATCGCGTTCGTGATCGGCGCGATCGTGGCCCTTCTGGTGCGCCGGATGACGGCGGCAAGGGAGACCGGCTGATCCTCCAGGCACCGGTTCCTCAGCCGGCCTTCGCCGATGCGAGCGTTGCGCCGACCGGCCCGCCGGCGATTCCGTTCGTGCTTTCGGTCGGGGTCACCGGCCACCGAGCGGAGGTGCTCGCCGAGGGCGACGTCGAGCGGGTGCGCGAGCGCGTGCGCGAAACACTCGAGCTGCTGTCAGAGGCCGGACACGAATTGCTGGAACGGGAGCGCGACTGCTTCGCGCCGGAGCCGCCGCGGCTGCGCTTCGTGTCGCCGATCGCCGACGGCGCCGACCAGATCGCGGCGGAGCTTGCGCTCGAGCTGGGCTGGGAGCTGCAGGCGATCCTGCCCTTCCCCCGCGAGGTCTATCGCGCGAGCCTCGCCAACGACGCCGCCCGCGAGCGCTTCGATGCTCTGGTCGGGCGGGCGGCCTGCCTGCTCGAGCTTCCTGGCGATCCGGACGACAGTCTCGACGCCTACATCATGACGGGGCGCGCGACCGTCTCCCACTGTGACGTCCTGATCGCGGTGTGGGACGGAAAGCCGCCGCGTGGGCGCGGCGGGACCGGAGAGGTCGTTCAGCTCGCGCTGGTCCGGGGAACGGCGATCATTCATGTGCCCCTGCAGCCGGATCGCGAGGCCAGAATATTGTGGGCGGCGTTCGACCCCACGGTCGTCACGGTCGCCGACGATCCCGGGGTCGCGCGTCCGCTCGATGCCCACGACGTCGACGTCCTGCTCACTGGGCTGCTGATGCCGCCCGTGGAGGAACAGGAGCAGAATTTCCTGAAGCGCTTCACGACCGAACGGATCCGCAATTACCGGGCGAGGATCGAATATCCGCTGCTGCTCGCCGCCGCCGGAGTGAAGCAGTTCAAGCCGCGCAACTTCACCGACAAATATTATTCCGCGCAGATCCGCGATGAGTGGCAGCGCTACCGTGCAGGCTGCGCCGATGCGAACGGCATCTTCGCGCCGATCGACCTGCTCGAGGAAGCGTACAGCTGGGCCGACCGGCTCGCGACGCACTTCGCCCAGACCTACCGCAGCGGACACATCTTCAACTTCGTGCTGGGCGGGGTCGCGGTGTGCCTGGGCCTCAGCGCCTTCATGATGCCGCATCTCAAGTTCGAGGAAGCGATCTTCGAGATGCTGATCACGATGGCGATCATCCTGAACGCGCACGTCGGCACCAAGCAGGAATGGCACCGGCGCTGGCTCGACTATCGCCAGCTCGCCGAGCGGCTGCGCCCGATGCGCACGCTCAAGCTGCTCGGGATCGCCTCTCCGGACCCGCCGGGGACCGACACCAACCCGATCGCGAAGCGCTGGATCGAATGGTACGCCGGCGGAATCTGGCGAGCCATGGGCTGTCCGGCCGCTTCGATCGACGCGCAATGCGCCGCGCGCCTCGCCGAGGCGATCGCCGATCACGAGGTCGAGCCGCAGGTCTCCTACCATGAGCGCCACGCCGAGCAGATCCAGAAGCTCGATCACCGGCTGGAGCAGCTGGGAACGATCCTGTTCGTGGCGACCTTGCTGGTGTCGATCGCGACGATCATCGCCTACGGGCTCAACCTGCCCTTCGTGAACACCTACGGCAATTGGTTCACTTTGGTATCGGCGGGCTTCCCCGCGCTCGGCACCGCCGTCTTCGGCATCCGCTTCCAGGCGGACTTCGGCGGTGACGCCGTCCGGTCGATGGCGACCGCCAACACGCTCGGCCAGATCGACGAGGAGCTGCGCAAGAACGTCACCTTGACTCGCGCCGCGGACCTCGCCGAGCAGGCCGGTCGCATCATGCTGTCCGATCTCGACGAGTGGCAGCTCGTCAACCAGCAGCGCGACCTGTCGGTCGGCTAGGCTCCTATCGCTTCACGAAGCCCGCGATCGAATCGACGAGCGTCGTGTCGATGGGCAGGGACGGATCCGCGTAAGTCGCGGCGTTCGCCGCGCGATCCTCGCTCGCCACGTCCTTGAGGACGTGATTCATCGTCGGCACTAGCACCAGCTTCGCCTTCGGCTGGGCCGCCGCGAGCGCTTTGGCGTCCGCGGCCGAGACCTGAAGATCGCGCTCGCCCTGGACGATCAGCAACGGCAGCTTGAGCGACGCCGCGAGCTTCGCCGGATCGCGGCTGAACATGTCGATCAGGAAGCCCTGCACCTGCGGCGCGAACAGCTTCTGGAGCGCGGGATGCATCGCGCTGACGTCGACATGCTTCCCGGCCTCCAGCGAGTCGAGCGCGGCCATCGCCGAATCGAGCAGCGGCGCATTGGCCGGATTGGCCCGGAGCTGGTCGCGGATGACGTCGCCGAGCTTGCGGCCGGCGCCGGAGACGAGGATCACGCCGCAGATGCCATCGGGCTGCTGGGCCGCGGCGAGCGCAACGAGCGCGCCTTCGCTGTGCCCGAGCACCCAGACGCATTTGGCGCCGGCTTGCTTGCGGATTGCTGCAACCCAGGCGTGCGTGTCGGCCGCATAGTCGCCGATGGTGACCGCGTTCGCATCCGCCACCGCGGCCTTGCTCCCGAACATCCCGCGCTTGTCGATCCGCACGCTCGACACGCCCTTGGCGGCGAGCGCTTCGGCGAGCAGGCGATAGGGCGCGGCGGTCACCCCGAGCGGGTTGTTCCCATCGCGGTCGGTCGGGCCCGAGCCGGGAATGATGAGGACGACCGGAGCCTTGGCGCCCGCGTCGAGATAAGTGCCGGCGAGCGGGCCTCTCGGGCCGGGCGCGGTGATCGGGCTCGCCGCCGCGGCGGCCATCGTTGCAAGCAGAACTCCAAGCATCATTCGTCCTCTCCCCAGCGCCAGCGCCATCCGCCCTTCGTCGTCCGGATGGCAATCACGAGAAATGTTGCCGTCAGCGGGATCATGATCGCCACAAGCTGCATCGGCCGCTCAGCGAGGGTCACGCAGAGCAGGACGCCGAGACCGGCAAATGCGACCGTCAACGCCCAGCCCTGCCAGCTGATCGGCACGCCCGGCCCGATGCCGAAGCGCTTGGCCGCGAACCATTCGGCGCCGTCGTCGTCGCTCATTTCAGCCGAAGCTCAGCCAGACCCCGATGCCCAGCAGAAGCAGCAACGAGGCGGCCGCGATCAGGACCGGCTTGCGCCGGGGACTGGAATGGAAAGCCATGAACATCTCAAGTCTCCTTCTTCGATGGCCGGCCGCGCTTGCGCGGGGCGGGGGCCTTGAGCCTCACTCCCCTGGCGGCGAGCGCTTCGCGAAGCAGGCATTCGACCTGGGCATTGACGCTTCTAAGGTCGGCCGCGGCGCAGCGCTCCACCGCCGACCAAAGCTGGGAGTCGACGCGCAGCGGATAAGCCTTGCGCTCGGCGTCGGGCACGGCCGCTCACCTATTGATAAAGGGTGCCGGTGTTGACGACGGGCTGGGTGTCGCGCTCCCCGCAAAGCACCACCATCAGGTTCGAAACCATCGCCGCGCGGCGCTCGTCGTCGAGCTCCACGACCTTTTTCTCTGACAAGGATGCGAGCGCCATCTCGACCATCCCGACCGCGCCTTCGACCAGCGTCTTGCGCGCGGCGACCACCGCCTGAGCCTGCTGGCGGCGAAGCATCGCGCCGGCGATCTCGGTGGCATAGGCAAGATGCGTGAACCCGCATTCGTCGATCGTGATTCCGGCAACGGCCAGTCGCGCCTGGAGCTCCTTGCGAAGCTCGCCGCCAACCACGTCGTGATTGCCGCGAAGAGTGACTTCCTGATGCTCGAAATCGTCATAGGGATAGCGTGATCCGATGGTTCGAACGGCCGCTTCCACCTGCACTCGAACGAACTGCTTGTAGTCGTCGACGTCGAACAGCGCCTGGGCGCTATCGACCACGCGCCACATGATTTGCGCCGCCATCTCGATCGGGTTGCCGCGCAGGTCGTTGACCTTGATCTTGTCGGAAATGAAGTTGTTAGCGCGCACCGAAACCTTCTTCTTGCCCATCCACGGCCAGGTCCAGCGGAGCCCCGTCTTGCGGTCGGTGCCGCGATAGTCGCCGAACAAGGTGATCGCCACCGCCTGGTTGGGCTGAAGCATGTAGAAGCCCGGCATCACCAGAATGAAGACGATGGTCGCGATGATGATGATTGCGATCTCGGTGGCGCGCGGTCCTCCGGGAAGCCTGGAAATCGCATAAGCATCGGCGAGGATCGCCAGCAACAGGACGATAGCCAGCACGTAGCCGCTCGTGGTCGACGCCTCGCGCTCGCTCGTCGCCGTCAGTGCAATGACATTTCCGTCGGCCATTCCGCCCTCCATAATTTGATATCATAATTATATGTTTCATGGAGCTTCGTCAACTGGCGCGTCCGCCAAGCCGCCGCTATGCCGCCCCCATGAACGAGACACGGTGGCGGCTGGTGGTTCACGGGGGCGCGGGATCGATGCGCGCACCCGAGTTCGATGCCGGGCATGAGAAGGCCGCGCGCGCCGGGCTGGAAGCCGCGCTCGCGGCCGGCTCCGCGATCCTGGAGAAGCGCGAGCGCGCGATCGACGCGGTCGAAGCCGCGGTGCGCGTGCTTGAGGAAGATGGCTGCTTCAATTCCGGGCGCGGAAGCGTGCTCACGGCGACCGGCTGTATCGAGCTCGACGCGGCGATCATGGAGGGCGCCACTCGTCGGGCGGGCGCTGCGGCGGGGCTCAGGACCACCCGCGCCCCGGTCAGCCTTGCGCGCATGCTTCTGGAGCAAGGCCCGCACGTTTTTCTCTCCGGCAAGGGCGCCGACGAGTTCGCCCGCGAGCACGGCCAGGAGCAGGTGCCCAACAGCTGGTTCGAGATTCCCGAACGGCGGCGCCAGCTTGAGGAATTATTGTCCGAAGGCGGCTTCGACGACGAGATCAAGTACGGCACCGTGGGCGCGGTCGCGGTGGACGTCGACGGCCACGTCGCGGCAGCGACTTCGACCGGCGGACTCACCGCCAAGCGCTGGGGCCGCGTCGGCGATTCGCCGCTGATCGGTGCTGGAACCTATGCCGACGACCGCTCGGCGGCGGTTTCCGCGACGGGCTCGGGAGAATATTTCATCAGGGCGGTGGCGGCCCATCAGCTGGCGGATCGGGTGCGGCTCGGCGGGCAACCTCTGCAGGACGCGCTCGACGCGACTCTCGCCGACATCGCGGCGCTGGGCGGAAAGGGCGGCCTGATCGCGGTCGCTCCCGACGGCGAGGCGGCGTGGGGGTTCACCACGCCGGCAATGTACCGGGGAATGGCGGATTCGGGTGGTCGGACCGTCCGCCTCTATGCCGAAGAGGAAGATCGGTAGGGGAGATCGCGGCGGAGCCACTCGGCCTCGTTCGCAACCGCTTCGCGCTCGGTCTCGAGGAAATCCTCGACCGCATCGCGGAAGCTCCGGTTGGGCAGGAAGTGCGCGCTCTTCGTGATCACTGGCTCATAGCCGCGAGCGACCTTGTGCTCGCCCTGCGCGCCGGCCTGCACTGCCTTGAGGCCGTGCGCGATCGCCCACTCCATCGCCTGGTAATAGCACAGCTCGAAATGGAGGAAGGGGACCTCGTCGACCGTCCCCCAATAGCGGCCGTAGAGGGTATCCGGGCCGACGAAATTGAGCGCGCCCGCGATCGGCAGCCCAGCGCGGCAGGCGAGGAACAGCAGCATCCGGTCGCCCATGCGTGTCGAGGCAAGGTCGAAGAACTCGCGCGTCAGATAGGGCTGACCCCACTTCCGTGAGCCGGTGTCCTGGTAGAAGGCCCACATCGAATCCCATTCGGCCGGGCCGATCTCGCCCCCGCGCAGGATTCGGACCTCGAGTCCGTCCACCGCCGCCGCCCGCTCTTTGCGGATCGTCTTGCGCTTGCGGCTGGTGAGCGTGGCGAGGAAATCGTCGAACGACCCGTAGCCGCGGTTGACCCAATGATATTGGACGCCGTGGCGGATCAGCCAGCCGCGAAGCTCCGCCTCTTTCGCGCCCTCGTCATCGATAAAGGTGATGTGGGCCGAGGATAGCTCGTTCTGGATCGTCACCGCTTCGATCGCGGTCAGCAGCGAGTGCGGCCGGGTTCCGAGCAGGCGCGGCCCCGGGACGGGCGTGAACGGCACCGCGATCTGGAGCTTGGGATAATATTGCCCGCCCGCGCGCTCCCACGCCTCGGCCCAGCCATGGTCGAACACATATTCGCCCTGGCTGTGGCTCTTGAGATAGGCCGGGGCCGCCGCCACGAGGTGCGACGAATCGTCCTCGATCAGGATCGGAGCGGGGGTCCAGCCGGTGCCCGGTCCGACGCTGCCCGAATCTTCCAACGCCGAGAGAAAGGCGTGACTAAGGAACGGATCGCCGTGGGTCAGCCGGTCCCACGCGTGGGAATTCAGCCCGGAAACTCCCCCGGCGATCTTGGCGATGATCTCGGATTCGCTGTCGGCCATTCCCTTTAGGTGGGTAAGCCTTTGAAAATGAACTAGGCCTTCACCGCGACGATGGCGTCAACTTCCACGGCAACACCGAGTGGAAGGACGGCCACGCCGACCGCGCTGCGCGCGTGGCGCCCAGCTTCGCCGAACACTTCCTGCATCAGCTCGGACGCGCCGTTGGCGACCTTCGGCTGGTCGGTGAAGGACGGTGCGCTGTTGACGAAGGCCCCGAGCTTCACGACCCGCTCCACCCGGTCGAGCGAGCCGAGCGCGGCCCTCATCTGGGCGAGCAGCATGATCCCGCAGCGGCGAGCGGCCTGCTGGCCGGCTTCGAGCTCCATGTCCTCGCCGAGACGGCCCTTGATGAGGCTACCGTCCTCGGCGAAGCTGATCTGGCCGGAGATGTGGAGGAGCCCTCCGCTCTCGACGGCGGGAACGTAGGAGGCGACCGGAGCGGCAGCCTGCGGAAGATTAATGCCGAGTTCGGCGAGGCGGTTGTCGATGCTCATGACCTCGCCCCAAGCACTCGGGCGCTCTCGAATCAACCCTCGCGGCTGACCGTGAACCCCGCGAAGCTCTGGCTGACGGGCATCAGCTCGACCGTGTTGATGTTGAGGTGCGGCGGCAGGTTGGCGATCCACCAGAAGAGGTCCGCGAGGTCCTGCGCGGTCATCGGGTCCATGCCGGCGTAGAGCTTGTCGGATGCTGTCCGGTCGCCCCCGGTTCGAACGATCGTGAACTCCGTCTCCGCCATGCCCGGCTCGACCGAAGTCACCCGGACGCCGGTTCCGTGGAGGTCGGAGCGCAGATCGAGCGAGAATTGGCGGACGAACGCCTTGGTCCCGGCATAGACCGCTCCGCCCTTGTACGGATAGGTCGCGGCGACCGACGACAGGTTGATGATCTGCCCCTTGCGCTCGACCAGCGTGGGCAGCAGCGCGCGGGTAAGCGCGACCAGTCCGATGATGTTGGTGTCGACCACCTCCTCGATCCGGTCCCAATCGGTGTCGGGAAGCGGATCGGTCGGCGGAGCGAGGCCCGCATTGTTGAGCAGCAGGTCGATCTCGCCCCACGGCGGCGAGAGATCCGCGATGCCTTCGAGCGCTGAGCGGTCGCGCATGTCGATCTCGAGCGGAAGGAAGGCGTCGCCGAGCTCTTCCTGAAGCCGCTTCAGGCGGTCGCCGCGCCGGCCGGTGCCGATCGCATTCCACCCGCCCGAGACGAACTTGCGCGCGGCGGCCTCACCGAAACCGGCGGTGGCGCCCGTGATCAGGATCGTCTTCATCATGTCCCTTCCAGCTCGCGCCGTGCCTCTACGAGCACATCGGGCGAAACGCCAAGCGCCTCCGAAACGGAGAGGAGATCGGGCTCGTGGGCTTCGAGGAAGCGTATGACTCCGGCGAGGAGGGCCGGCTCGCCGAGTCGGGCGCGAAGCTCGTCTGTCCCGATTCCGGTCAGGTCGATGAACCGTTGAGCCCGCCGCTCGTCACCAAGCGTTGCCGCAAGCGCGGCAAGGGCAATAGCAGCGGCATCCCTTCGGGGGCCCGTTGGCGTATCGGAGTGCAAAGCCTTACATTCAACCGCAAGCTAGTGGGGGTGGGAATTGGCCAAGATCCTGATCGTCGAGGACAATGCGCTCAACATCAAGCTGTTCTGCGACCTCCTCGCCGCGCACGGACACGAGCCTGAGGCCGTGACCGACAGCCGCAACGCGCTCGACGCCGCGCGGAGCTTCTCGCCGGACCTGGTGATCACCGACATCCAGCTGCCGCACGTCAGCGGACTCGAACTCATTCGAATGATCCGAGGAGACGCGCAGCTCGCGGAGGTGCCGATCATGGCGGTGACGGCTTATTCCGCGCGGGGCGACGAGGAGCGGATCCGCGCCGCGGGGGCGCAGGCCTATGTGTCGAAGCCGATCTCCGTGGCGAGGTTCGCGCATACGGTCGACGAGCTGCTTGCGGGAAAGCACGAGGAAGTGCTGTCGGGCACGGAGCCGTCACCCCGGACCTGATCCGGGGCCTGCCTTCTTAGGTTCTGAGAAAATGCGGATCCCGGCTCAAGGCCGGGATGACGATCTGAGCGACGAACGCTCAGTCCGTCATTTAATCTTGGCTTCCTTGAACTCGACGTGCTTGCGCGCACGCGGGTCGTACTTCTTGAAGCTCAGCTTCTCGGTCTGGGTGCGGGGGTTCTTCTTGGTCACATAGAAGAAGCCCGTGTCCGCGGTGCTGACGAGCTTGATCTTGACGGTTGCCGGCTTGGCCATCGGACAGTCCCAAATGCTTGAAAAAGAAAAAGCGGCCTTCCGCCGCCCGTGGGCCGGAGCCTGTGATGGGCACGGGCGCATTTGTCAAGATTGGCGCTATCGGTCGGCGTCCTTCAGCGCGGCCTTGAGCGCCCTCGCCCGTCCCGAGATGGCATCGACGCTGATCAGCTTTTGATCGAGATCGACGATCTGCCGGTTGAGGTCCAGCTCAAGCCCGGGCCAGTCATGCACTTGGGCGATCGAGCGCCGCACTGGCGCTTGGTCGAGGCCAAGCGCGCACGGCCCTTCGGGCAGGATCATGTCGTTTGACCCGCGGCTGTTGGGGACGATCCGCTCGTTGCAATGGGCGCGGATGGCTTGCTGGGCCGCGTAGGGCATCACCCGCCGGACGATGTCGCGGTACGGTGGAATCACCGAGATATTCGCGCCGGTGACGTCGGATGTGACATAATAATTGGAAATCTTGTCGCGGAGCAGGGAATCGCCGAGGCCGGCGATGGCGCCGGTCGAAACGATCTCGTCATAGGTGTTGCGCTTGAGCGCCCACGGCAGGATCTGCGTCGCCTGATAGGCGTGGACGAGAAATTGCTGGTCGAGGCTGCCTGCGGGCCGCTGGAGATCGGCGAGCGTGGCGAGGGCTTCGTTCCTGACCCAAGTGTAATAGCGCTTGCGGGTCGCCAGATTTTCCAGATTGGCGTCGAGGTCGTTGAGAAGCATGGCGCGATATTCGCGGGCTTGGGCCTGCTCCGTCCGAGCCTGGTTCCAGTTGCTGGCCTGGATTCCGACGAAGACGCCGATGACGACGATGACGAAGTCGACGGCGACCGCGAACCAATTGTGACCGGTGACATGCTCGCGGACTCGGCGAAGAATCATGTGCCATCCCCACGCGGCAATCGCTGGTCAAATCCTATCACATGCAGCGCTCGCGACACAGGATCGTAACGGCAGCTTAACTTTCTTGAGAGACCCTGCGTTCAACAGGAGGGGGTTTATGGCTGCCGATCCGCTCGCCAACGTGAGGATGCAAGTCGGCCTTCGAGTCGCCGAAATCCGCGATGCGGGCCCGCGCCTCTCCCCGCTCGATCTCTACGCCAGGATGGACGCGATCCGGCAGCTCGCCGTCGCGAACGGGCTTGCGACGCTCGAAGGCCTTGCGCGCTGCTCCGCCCAGCTCGCGCTCCTCCCCGGGCACCGGATCGCGGTGCAATCGTGTATCGAGCGCCTCGACGATGCGATCGACAGCCGCTCGGAAAGCGACTGCGACACGATCCTCGCCGCGCTCGCCGCCCGTCTCCACTGACACCGTAGGCGGGTTCATGCATTAGAGGCGCAATGCGCGCCTTCTCGCAGTTGCTCGACGACCTCGTCTACACGCGCTCGCGCAACACGAAGCTGCGGCTGATCGGCGACTATCTCAAGGAGACCCCGGACCCGGACCGCGGTTTCGGCCTCGCGGCGCTGACCGGCACGCTCAGCATCCCCGCGGTCAAGCATGCCGCGGTCCGCGCGATCGCCGAGGAGCGCGTCGATCCGGTTCTTCTCTACATGAGCCGCGACTATGTGGGCGACATGGCCGAGACCGTCGCCTTGCTTTGGCCGACGTCGGCGACCGGCGTTCCCGAAGCCGACGACGCGACGATCCGGATCGGCGATGCGGTGGAGCGGCTGCGGTCCGTCTCCCGGCTCGAAGCGCCGCGCGCGCTCGCCTCCATGCTCGATCACCTCGACGCCTCGGGCCGCTTCGCGCTTCTGAAGCTCGCGACCGGAGGCCTGCGGGTCGGGATCAGCGCGCGCCTCGCCAAGCAGGCATTCGCCGACGCCTTCGGGCTGGAAGTCGAGGCGGTCGAGGAGGTGTGGCACGGGATCGCGCCGCCCTTCACCGAGCTGTTCGACTGGGCTGAGGGCCGCGCCGGGCAGCCGTCGGTGCGCGACGTGCCGGTCTTCCGTCCGTTCATGCTCGCGCATCCGCTCGAAGAAACCCGCGTTTCGCTCGACGACTATGCCGCTGAGTGGAAATGGGACGGAATCCGCGTCCAGCTCGTCCACGCGGGCGGGCAGACCCGGCTGTACAGCCGAACCGGAGACGATATTTCGGGAAGCTTTCCCGATGTCGCCGAAGCGTTTCGGGCGCCGGGGGCGCTCGACGGCGAGCTGCTGGTGCGCGGCGAAGATCAGGGCATGGCCGACGTCCACGGCGGCGCGGCGGCGAGCTTCAACGCGCTCCAGCAACGGCTCGGGCGCAAGACAGTCAGCCAGAAGATGCTGTCGTCATACCCCGCCTTCGTCCGGCTCTACGACATCTTGTTCGACGGCGAGGAGGACCTTCGCGAGCTCGACTGGACTGAGCGGCGCGAGCGGCTCGAGCGGTTCGCTGCGCAACTCGACGCCGAGCGTTTCGACGTGTCGCAGCTGATCGAGGCGGAGAGCTTCGAGGCGCTGGAGGACCTCCGGCTTAACGCCCGCGATGCGTCGATCGAGGGCATCATGCTGAAGCGCCGCGACAGCCCTTATGTCGGCGGGCGCCGCGCCGGCCTGTGGTACAAATGGAAGCGCGATCCCCTGACCGCCGACTGCGTGCTGATGTATGCGCAGCGCGGTTCGGGGAAGCGATCGAGCTATTACAGCGACTATACGTTCGGCTGCTGGTCCGAGCAGAATGAGCTCCTCCCGGTCGGCAAGGCGTATTTCGGCTTCACCGACGAGGAGCTGAAATGGCTGGACCGCTGGATCCGCGGGCACACCGTCCAGCGCTTCGGCCCGGTGCGTGAGGTCGAGAAGCAGCTGGTGCTCGAGGTCGCGTTCGATTCGATCCACAAGAGCACGCGCCACAAGTCCGGGCTAGCAATGCGCTTCCCGCGAATCAGCCGGATCCGCACCGACAAGCCCGCAGCCGAGGCCGACCGGCTCGCGACGTTGCTGGCAATGGTAACTTGAACGCCTGCACTAACGAAGGCTAAGCATCCCTCTCTTCCGGGGTGAAGGGGGATTCATGTTCAAGCAATTGCTTGCCGGCGCAGCGGCGTTGGCGATGGCGGCGACAGCCGATGCCGCAACCTATGCGATCCAGGCTGGCCATCTGATCGTCGATGCGGCTCAGCCCGCGCGCGGCGCTTCTACGGTCGTCGTCGACAACGGGCGGATCACGCGGATCGACAACGGCTTCACCGCCCCCGCGGGCGCAATCGTGGTCGACGAGCGCAGCCGAACCGTCATGCCGGGGATGACCGACGTCCACGTCCACCTGACCGGAACGTCGGGCGAACCCTGGTACCAGGGCTTCACTCAGAAATATTCGGTGCCTTACGGGGCCACCGTCGGCCTCACCCATGCGCTCGAGATGGCGCAGGGCGGCTTCACCACCGTGCGCGACCTCGGCGGCGACACGAGCGCGGTCACCGCGGTTCGCGACGCGGTCGCGGAAGGACGCTTCCCGGGCCCCAGGATCAAGGTCGCCGGGGAGCCCCTGTCGATCATCGGCGGTCATGCCGATTATGCGACCGGCCTCCCGCCCGAGCTCGCCGAGGCGGTCAATGAGGCGCACCTCAACCCCGAGGTCTGCACCGGTCCCGACGAATGCCAGAAGGCGGTGCGCAAGCTCGCCGCCGCCGGCGTCGACGTCATCAAGATCATGGCGACGGGCGGGGTTCTCGATCCCGGCGCGCGCGGGCTCGAGCAGCATTTCACCGACGAGGAGATGAAGGCCATTTGCGACATGGCGCACTTCATGGGCCTCAAGGTCGCCGCCCATGCGCATGGCGCGAAGGGCATCGACGCGGCGGTCCGCGCGGGCGTCGATTCGATCGAGCACGGCACCTTCATCGACGAACAGGGCGTCAAGGACATGAAGGCGCGCGGCACCTATTATGTCGCGACCCTGATGGCGTTCAGCGGCGTCGAGCGGGTGATGGGCTCGGGCAAGCTCGCCCCTGCATCCGAGGCCAAGGCGCGCCAGACCTTCTCGGTCTGGGGGAAGGGCCTTAACCTCGCCTATCGCAACGGCGTCAACATCGCGCTCGGCACCGACAGCGCGGTCGCTCCGCACACCGAGGCCAACAAGGAGCTGGAGCTGATGGTCAGCAAGGGCGGAATGAGCCCGCGCGACGCCCTGATCGCCGCGACCAAGGGCGGGCCCGCGCTCATGAACCTCTCTGGCGAGACCGGAACCCTCGACCCCGGCAAGTCGGCCGACCTGATCGCAGTCGATGGAGACCCGTTGGTCGATCCGACCGCGGTGCAGCGCGTCGCCTATGTCATGGTCGAGGGCAAAGTCATCCCGATGAAAGGACAATGATGCGCTCTACCCTGCTTGCCCTCTCGCTGCTCCTTTCGAGCGCGGCCTATGCGGCGGACCAGCCGGCCGGCGACGTTCCGTCCAAGGACGTCAAGGAAGAGGCGAAGAAGCCCGACGCCGACACCGTCAAGGCGAGCGTCGAGGAAGATGCGCAGCCGGTGAAGCGCTCGATCCCGTTCCACGGCCGCACGCTCTCCTACACCGTCACCCCGGGCCACCTGACGATCCGCAACGACAAGGGCGAGCCCAGGGCGAGCATGTTCTACGTCGCCTACACGATCCCGAGCGCGACCCCGCGGCCCGTGACCTTCATGTTCAACGGAGGCCCCGGCTCCTCGACCATGTGGCTGCACATGGGATCGGTCGGGCCGATCAAGGTCGACGCCTCGATCCCGGAGACGATCCAGGGGCCGCCCTTCCGCTACGGCGCCAATCCCGACACCCTGCTCGACGTCACCGACATCGTGTTCATCGACGCCCCGACGACCGGCCTGTCGCGCGAGATCGGCAAGGCCGAGCCCAAGGACTTCTTCGGGGTCGACAAGGACCTCGACGCCTTCACCCGCACCATCCAGCGCTACCTCACCAAGTACCAGCGCTGGAACAGCCCCAAGTTCATCATTGGCGAGAGTTACGGCACGACGCGCGCCGCGGGCCTCGCCAATTCCTTGCTCGACGCCGGCGTGCAATTGAACGGAATCGCCTTCGTCTCGACGGTGTTCAACTTCGCCGACTTCCAGGGTGACCAGTCGCTGATCAACTTCCTTCCGACCTATGCGGCCGACGCCTGGTACCACGGCAAGATCGCAAACAAGCCGCCGCTCGAATCCTTCCTCGACCAGGCGCGCCAGTTCGCAAGCGGCCCCTATGCGGCGGCGCTCCAGAAGGGGAATGCGCTGAGCGACGAGGAGAAGCAGTCGGTCGCGCAGCAGATGGCGCAGCTGACCGGCCTCTCGGCCGACTACATCCTCCGCTCCAACCTGCGCGTCCAGCCCGACCGCTTCCAGCGCGAGCTGTTGCGCGACCGGCACCAGGTCATCGGGCGAATCGATTCGCGCTATGTCGGAACCGAGCCGGACAATGTGGGCGCCAGCGCCGACTATGATCCGCAGGGCAGCGCGATCACCGGCGCGTTCGTCGGCGCGCTCAACGATTATCTGTTCCGCGACCTCGGCTACAAGACTCCGCTGGTGTACCGGCCGAACAATTACGGCGGGATCTACGGCGGCGATTCGAACTGGGAGTTCACCCACAACGCGCCCGACGGCCAGCAGCAGATCGCCGACACCAGCGTCGATCTCGCAACCGCGATGCGTCAGAATCCGCGGATGAAGATCCTGTCGGTGAACGGCTATTACGATCTCGCGACGCCGTTCCACGGCGCGGAATATGAGTTCAAGCACATGGCGCTGGAGCCTCAGCTCCAGGCGAACATCCGCTACACTTATTATCCTGCGGGCCACATGATGTACACGGACCCGGCCTCGGCGCACCAGCTCAAGGCCGACCTCGCCGCCTTCTACGCGAGTGCATTGTAGCAAGGAAAAGGGCCGGCGAAGCTTCCTCCGCCGGCCCTCTCGCCCCCGAACTGATTCGGTCTAGCTGATCGTCTGGAGGTTGACCGCGGCGGTCTTGCCGCGCCGGTCGACCTCGAGCTCGAACTCGAGCCGGTCGCCCTCGTTGAGCGTCGGGATGCCCGCGCGCTCGACAGCCGAGATGTGTACGAACGCATCGGGCTGGCCGTCGTCGCGCTGAATGAAGCCGAAGCCCTTCATCGCATTGAAGAACTTGACCGTGCCTTGCGCCTTTTCGCCGGTCAGCTGGCGCTGCGGCCCGCGCTCGGCCCGCTCGACCGCCATCGGCTCGCCCTCGATCCGAAGGTTGGTCGCGGAGATTCGGCCGCCGCGATCGACGAGCGTGAACTCGAGCGGCTGGCCGTCCGCGAGATCGGCAAGGCCCGCCTGCTCGACCGCGGAGATATGGACGAACACGTCCTCGCCGCCGTCGTCGCGCACGATGAAGCCGAAGCCCTTCTGCGGGTTGAAGAATTTGACGATGCCCTTGCCCTCGCCGACGACCTGCGGGGGCATTCCGCCTCCGCCCGCGCCGCCGCCGCGGAAGCCGCCGCCGCCACCGCCGCCGCCGCGATAGCCACCGCCACCGCCGCCGCCGCCGAAGCCACCACGGTCACCGTAGCCACCGCCGCCGCCGCCGCCGCCAAAGCCGCCACGGTCGCCGTAGCCGCCGCGGCCGCCATAGCCGCCGCGCTCCTGGAAACCGCCGCCAAACTCCGGAACACTTTCTTCGCCGAAACTGTCGCGCTTGTCGCGACCGCGACCACCGCGCTCACCTTTGCGCCCTCTATCGAAACCCATATCCGTCCGAACTTAAACTGCCCGTTGACCCCAGAAACCAACGCGCTCGGGCAAAAAGGCGCAACCGGTCATGACGCGTAATCCACTCACGCACCGTTCACGTCATTACAGCAAAATTGGAGGCGGCTCTAGTCGATTCAAATCGCAGTGAATTTTGACGGGGCTGGCAAGGCAGGCGGGAGGGGGACTAAAGCACGTCCCTTATCACCGTCCGAGGAACAGGAATGGCCGTTCACCTGCACGAGGAAGACCTGCCCGCCGACGTCGGCTTCGCCGACGGCCCGATCGCCGTCGATACCGAGGCGATGGGGCTGATGCCCGGCCGCGACCGGCTGTGCCTGGTCCAGCTGTCCGACGGGAAGGGCGACGAGCATCTCGTGCGTTTCGCCAGGGGGAGCGACTATTCGGCGCCGAACCTCAAGGCGCTGCTGTCCGACCCCAATCGCCTCAAGCTCTACCACTTTGCCCGCTTCGACGTCGGCATCATGCAGGCCTATCTCGGGATCATGGCCGCGCCGCTCTATTGCACCCGGACCGCCTCGCGGCTGGTCCGGACCTATACCGACCGCCACGGGCTCAAGGACCTGGTCAAGGAACTGCTCTGTGTCGAGATTTCCAAGCAGCAGCAGACCAGCGACTGGGGCGCCGACGAGCTCAGCGACGCGCAGCGCGAATATGCGGCGAGCGACGTCCGTTACCTCCACCAGCTCAAGGAGAAGCTCGACGAGCGGCTTGCGCGCGAGGAGCGGACGGCCCTTGCCCAGGCATGCTTCGACTTCCTTCCGGCGCGCGCTCTCCTCGACCTCGCCGGATGGCCCGAGCAGGACATTTTCGCCCATGACGGCTGAGGCCCCAAGTGCCTGACACCGCCGTCCCGACGCGGGCCGGGAAGGACCGCTGGGCGGTTCCGGGAAGCCTGCACGACCGGCTAGTCCGATGGTCGAAGATCCTGCTGCCGATGGCGGTCGGCGTGCTGATCGCCGTCCTCGCCCTCGCTCCGCTCGGCAAGAAAAGCGACGTCAGCTTCATCCTCGACAAGAAGAAGGTCGAGAATGCGCCCGAGCGGATGCGGGTCGAGCAGGCGCGCTACATGGGGACCGACAACAAGGGTCAGCAGTTCACGATCCTCGCCAATCGCGCGATCCAGCGCAGCTCCGATGTTCCGGTCGTGGACATCAGCGGAATGTCGGCGCGGCTCGATCTCGCCCAGGGCCCGCTGCTGCTGCGCGCGATCGAGGGCCGTTACAATCTCGACAGCCAGAAGGTCCGGATCGAGGGGCCGGTGAAGGTCGCGGGCGGCGGCGGCTACCGGCTGGCGACGCGCGACGTCGTCGTCGACCTCAAGCAGCGCGAGCTCGCCAGCGAAGGTCCGGTCTCCGGAGCCATGCGCCTCGGCCAGTTCCAGGCGGGGCAGCTGCACGCCGACCTCGGCGAGCGGACCGTCGTGCTCGACCACGGTGCTCGCTTGAAAATCGTCCAGGGGGCGGTCAGATGATGCACATGCGCGCCATTGGCATCATCCTTGCTATCTCAGTCGCCCTGTCGGCCACGGCCGGCATCGCCCAGCTCAAGCAGGAGCAGCCGCGCTCGGCGCTTGGCGGGCACAACACCAACGCGCCGGTCGACGTCACCTCCGACCGGATCGAGGTCCAGGACCGGGCCGACCGCGCGGTCTTCTCGGGCAACGTCCACGTCACCCAGTCCGATCTGACGCTCGACACCGAACGCCTGACCGTCGCTTATTCGGGCGGGCAGGGCGCGAGCGGTCTTCAGATCAATCGCCTCGACGCGGCTGGGGGGGTGGTGGTGCGCAGTCCGTCGGAAACCGCGAAGGGCGACCTCGGCATCTACGACCTCGACCGAAAGCTGATCACGTTGATCGGCAACGTGCAGCTGCTGCGCGAGAACAATCGGGTGAACGGCGCCCGGCTCGTCATCGACCTCGACTCGGGGCGCGCGGTCATCGACGGCGGGCCGCCGGGCGTGAACGCGAGCGGCGGGCGGGTGACCGGGCACTTCACCGTGCCGCAGCACCCGCCGCAGAAATCGCAATAGGCCATTCATGAACGAAGCTGTCACCCTGGCGCGGCCCTCGAACGAGGCGCAGCAGGTGAGCGGCGGTCTCGAGGTGCGTTCGATCGCCAAGTCCTACGATCGCCGGGCCGTTCTCCACGACGTCTCGCTCGACGTCCACCGCGGCGAAGTGGTCGGCCTGCTCGGGCCCAACGGCGCCGGAAAGACGACCTGCTTCTATTCGGTCATGGGACTGGTGAAACCCGACAGCGGGCGGATCTTCCTGGACGGGCAGGACATCACCGGGCTGCCGATGTACCGGCGCGCGATCCTCGGCCTCGGCTATCTACCGCAAGAGACGTCGATCTTCCGCGGGATGACGGTCGAGGAGAATATCGTCGCGGTGCTCGAGGTCACCCAGCCCGACGCCGCCGCCCGCCGCGACCGGCTCGAGCAGCTGCTCGGCGAGTTCGGGCTGACGGCGCTGCGCGATTCGCCGGCCATGGCCCTTTCCGGAGGCGAGCGGCGCCGCTGCGAGATCGCCCGGGCGCTCGCGGCTCAGCCGACGATCATGCTGCTCGACGAGCCGTTCGCCGGCATCGACCCGATCTCGATCGCAGACATCCGCGAGCTGGTGCGCGAGCTCAAGAGCCGCGACATTGGCGTCCTCATCACCGACCACAACGTCCGCGAGACGCTCGACATCGTCGACCGCGCCTGCATCATCTACGACGGACAGGTCCTGTTCGCTGGTACTCCCGAAGCGTTGGTCGCCGACCAGGAGGTCCGGCGCCTGTACCTCGGCGAGAGCTTCGCGCTGTAACGAGGTCCAGCGATGGGCCTGGGCCCCTCCCTAAGCATCCGCCAATCGCAGCAGCTGGTCCTGACGCCCCAGCTTCGGCAGGCGATCCAGCTGCTCCAGCTGAGCAACCTCGAGCTGGACGCCTATCTCGCCGAGGAAGTATCGAAAAATCCGTTGCTCGAAGCGTCGCCGGAGGAGCCCGATGAGCAGCCGAGCGGCGACTTCACCGCAGACGATTCCGACGAGGCGCCGGACGATCCGGGCGCCGACGATCTCATCAGCGGCCAGGCGGACGACGACCGGCCGCTCGATGTCGACTGGCAGTCCGAAGCGCTCGAGACCGACAGCTATTCCGACGTCGTGACGTCGGGCGGCGGCGAGGAGGCGTTCGACTTCGACCGGCTCCAATATGCCGCGGCGTCCCTGTCGGAGCATCTCCTCGACCAGCTCCACGGCCAGTCTGGCGATGTCGGCGATCTCGCGCGGATCATCGCGGAGACGCTGGACGAAACCGGCTATCTTGCAGTTCCGCTCGACCAGATCGCACAGCTCACGGGAGCGCCGGTGGAACTCGTGGAGCAGGCCCTCGGGATCGTGCAGGGCCTTGACCCGCCCGGCGTCGGCGCCCGCTCGCTGGCCGAATGCCTCGCGCTGCAGGCGAAGGCCGCGGACCGCTATGATCCGGCGATGGCGCGGCTGATCGACAATCTTGACCTGCTGTCCAAGGGACGCACCAACGACCTCAAGCGCATTTGCGGCGTCGACGACGAGGATCTCGCCGACATGATCCGCGAGTTGAGGGCTTATGACCCGAAGCCCGGCTGCCGCTTCTCCGGAGCGGCGGCTCAGGATGTGACGCCCGACGTGTTCGTGCGCCGGACCCGCGCCGGCTTTGGGGTCGAGCTCAATTCCGCGACCCTGCCGAGGCTGCTCGTCAACCGCCGCTATTATCAGGAGCTCAAGTCCGGGCCGCAGGACAAAAGCTCGCGAGCGTGGCTGAGCGAATGCCTGCAGAGCGCCAATTGGCTCATGAAGGCGCTCGACCAGCGGGCGCGGACGATCGTCAAGGTCGTCTCGGAGATCGTTAAGCGCCAGCACGGCTTCTTCGAGCGCGGCGTGTCGGCGATGAAGCCGATGACCCTGCGCGAGGTCGCCGAGGCGATCGGGATGCACGAATCGACGGTAAGCCGGGTCACTTCGAACAAATATCTGCTGTGCGACCGCGGACTGTTCGAGCTCAAATACTTTTTCGGCTCGGGGGTGCAATCCGCGGAGGGCGACGGAGCGGCCGCTGAGGCTGTGAAGGCCGCCATCAAGCAGCTGATCGACGCCGAGACGGACATCCTCAGCGATGACGCGATCGCCGGACTACTCAAGGAAAAGGGATTCGACGTGGCGCGGCGTACCGTGGTGAAGTATCGCGAGTCGATGGGGATCGGCTCGTCGATCCAGCGCCGGCGGCTCCGGAAGATCGGCGGTTAAACCTCTCCCGTCGGGAGAGGGACGACTCGTGCGGAGCACGAGCGGGGTGAGGCCGGCCACCCTCGCCCTTCCGCAGCTGAAGCTGCTCCCTTCCTCTCCCGACGAGAGAGGGATTTTAGGCGGTCACCCGCGCCCAGATGGGCAGATGGTCCGAAGCCCGCCGGGCCGCGGGGCTCATGTGCACGCCGGCTGCCTCGACGTTGAGGTCGCGGTGGACGATGATCCGGTCGAGCTGCGCCACCGGGTGGCGTGCGTGGAAGCTGGGGCCGGTGGGCGCCACGAGGAACTCGGGCTGCAAGTCGTTGAGGCACCCCGCGGCCGTGCGCCATTCGTTGGTGTCGCCCATCAACACCGTCGGCATCTTCTGCGGCCGACGCGCGATCGCATCGAGAATCGAGCGCATTTGCCGCCGCCGCCACAGGCCGGAAAGGTCGAGATGCATCCCGATGACCCGCAGCGGCCGGTCGCCGATCAGAAGCTCGGCCATGACCGCGCCGCGCGGCTCGAGCGTCGGAAGGTCGAGCGCGGCGCAGTCGAGCACGCCGATGTGGCGCTTCACCAGGATCGCATTGCCATGCCAGCCGATGTTGCGCGTGTTGACGTTGAGGAGCCGGTCGGTGTGCTTGCGCGCTTTCTCGAACGCGCGCTTGTGCCTCACTCCGAGGTGCACCGGCTCGTAGAGGCCGTGGCTGTCGATCAATTCGTGCGGCACGGTCGACCCGCGCCCGCCGATCCGCCGGTCGGCCTCCTGCAGCGCGACCACGTCGGCATCGATCTCCTGAAGCACGCGAAGGATTCGATGCGGATCGCGCCGGCCGTCGAGCCCGACGGCCTTGTGCATGTTGTAACTCGCAAAGGTGATGCAGGGCCCGCTGCTCATCCCTGCGCCAATAGCTGTCGCTGCTGAATGGTTCCTAGACGTCGAGATTGGCGACGCTGAGCGCGTTGTCCTGGATGAACTCGCGGCGGGGCTCGACGACGTCGCCCATCAGGCGGGTGAAGATCTCGTCGGCGACATCCGCCTGCGCGACTTCGACCCTCAGGAGCGACCTGTTCGTCGGGTCCAGCGTGGTCTCCCACAATTGCTCGGCGTTCATTTCGCCGAGGCCCTTGTAGCGCTGGATCGACAGGCCCTTGCGGCCCGCGGCCAGCACCGCGTCGAGAAGCTCGGACGGACGAGTGACCGGTACGGGCTTGCCCTTGGTGTCGGCGGTGGCCTCTTCAGCCGCATCTTCGCCCTCGCCGGGTCCGACGGCCGGCTCCTGCTCCACCGCGGCGCCCTTCTTGAGCGTGCGCAGGGTCGAGGGCCTGGCATAGGCGGCGACCTGCTCACGAGCGAGCGCGTCGAGCTTGCGGGCTTCGGCAGAAACCAGGAAGCTCGCTTCGATGATGTGCGCGTCGGTCACGCCGCGCCATAGCCGCCTCAGCAGGTATCCGCCTTCAGCGGCGACCTCGCCCGACCAGCTTGCCTCCAGATCGCCGCGGGCGAGCCAAGCCGCGACTTCGGCAATCGCCTTGGTCCTGCCGCCCGCGTTGAGGTCGGGCTTGAGTGCTCCGTTGATTGCAAGCGCTTCGATCAGCGCCGGGTCGTATTTGCGCGGCGCATAGCGCATCAGGGTCCGCATCCGACGTGCGTGATCGACCAGCTGCTTGAGATCGGCGCCTGACCGCGGCCCTTCCGCCGTTTCGAGGAGCAAGCCGTCCAGCCCCGATTCTTCGAGATAGTCGTCGAGCGCGGCATCGTCCTTGAGATAGACTTCGGAGCGGCCGCGGCTGACCTTGTAGAGCGGCGGCTGGGCGATGAAGAGATGCCCGTTTTCAATCAGCTGCGGCATCTGCCGGTAGAAGAAGGTCAGCAGCAGGGTCCGGATGTGCGCGCCGTCGACGTCCGCGTCCGTCATGATGATGATCTTGTGGTAGCGCAGCTTTTCGACATCGAACTCTTCCGCGCCGATCGACGTGCCGAGCGCCTGGATCAGCGTCCCGATCTCCTTCGATCCCAGCATCCGGTCGAAGCGCGCGCGCTCGACGTTGAGGATCTTGCCCTTCAGCGGGAGAATGGCCTGGTTCTGCCGGTTGCGGCCCTGCTTGGCCGAGCCGCCGGCGCTGTCGCCCTCGACCAGGAACAGCTCGCTGAGCGCCGGATCGCGCTCCTGGCAGTCGGCGAGCTTGCCCGGCAGCGACGCGATTCCCATGACCGACTTGCGGCTGGCTTCGCGAGCCTTGCGCGCAGCTTCGCGGGCAGCCGCGGCGTCGATCACCTTCTGGATGATCGAGCGCGCATCGCCCGGATGCTCCTCGAGCCACTCGCTCATCTTGTCGCTCATCAGGCTTTCGAGCGGCTGGCGCACTTCGGAACTGACCAGCTTGTCCTTGGTCTGGCTGCTGAACTTCGGGTCGGGAAGCTTCACCGAGACGATGGCGGTAAGCCCTTCGCGCATGTCCTCGCCGGTCAGCGTGACCTTCTCGCGCTTCAGCATGCCCGACTTTTCAGCGTAATTGTTGATCGTCCGCGTCAATGCCGCACGGAACGCGGCCATATGCGTCCCGCCGTCGCGCTGCGGAATGTTGTTGGTGAACGGCAGGACGTTCTCATAATAGCTGTCGTTCCATTCGAGCGCGACATCGATGCCGATGCCGTCGCGCACGGCCGAGATGGCAATCGGCTCGGGGAACAGCGGCGTCTTCGCACGATCCAGATACTTCACGAAAGCCGCGATGCCGCCCTCGTAATAGAGCTCATGCTCGACGCTTTCCTCATGGCGGGCATCGGCGAGGATCAGCCGCACGCCCGAATTGAGGAACGCGAGCTCGCGGTAACGATGCTCGAGCCGTTCGAAATCGAATTCCGTGATCTTGAACGTCCCGGGGCTCGGCAGGAAAGTGACTCGAGTACCCTTCTTGCCGTCGGGCGCCGGGCCGACGAGCCTCAGCGGCGCTTCCGCATCGCCGTGGCGGAACCGCATGAAATGCTCCTCGCCGTCGCGCCAGATGGTGAGCTCGAGCCATTCCGACAGGGCGTTGACGACGCTGACTCCGACGCCGTGCAGCCCGCCGGAGACCTTGTAGGCATTGTCGTCGTTGGTGTTGTCGAACTTACCGCCGGCATGCAGCTGGGTCATGATGACCTCGGCCGCGGAGACGCCCTCCTCGGCATGGATGCCGGTCGGAATGCCACGGCCATTGTCCTCGACCGTCACCGAGCCGTCGGGGTTCAGCTGGATCAGAATCCGGTCGCAATGACCGGCCAGCGCCTCGTCGATCGCATTGTCGCTGACCTCGAACACCATGTGGTGGAGGCCCGAGCCGTCATCGGTATCGCCGATGTACATTCCGGGCCGCTTGCGCACCGCATCGAGTCCCTTGAGGACCTTGATGCTCTCGGCGCCGTAGGAATTGCCGTTGCTGCCGTTTTCGGGGGTAGTTGCCATAGTCGGGATATAGGGATTTTCAGCAGGAAGTCACGCGCGCGCGCACGTACGCGCGCGTGAGTCGGTACGGCGGAAGTTGACAAACTGGACACTGCCAAACCCGCGCGAAACGCAGCGACCCTGCGCGTGTACGTGCGCTGGCTGCCGGCGCAGGCGGAAGGAGGCGATCTCGCATCGGCGAGACCATGCGCCTCCGTTCCGCCTGTAGGACAGCGAAAAGTCGCTAGCCGCGCGCCTCGCGGTTGCCGCCACCGAAACGGCGGCGTCCACGGAACTTGGGCTTGCCCTGACCGCCTTCGGGACGGTGCGCGGGATGACCGCCGGTGCGCTGCGGATGGCGCTGCTGGGCCGAATTGCGGTTATCCCCGCCCTCGCCGTGGAGGACCGGTTGCCGATCGCTCCGCTGCGAATTGCGAGCATCGGGGGAATTGCGGCTCTGCCCGACTTCGGGCCGATAGACCGAAGAGCCGTCACGCTGCGGCTGGCGCTGCAGGCTCGAATTCCGGTTTTGCCTCCGCTGGCCGTCGTGGCGGCGGTCGGCCTTCGTCGCGGACCGCTCGGGACGCTGCGGAGCCGCGCGCGGAGCGGGCTTCAGGCGCTTGAGCGCTTCGGCGGCGGCGGCAAATCCCTCCGGCAGGGGCGCAGCCGCGATCTTCTGCCGCGTCGTCCGCTCGATGTCGCGAAGGTTGCCGCGCTCGTCCGGAGCGCAGAACGCGACTGCAATTCCGGTCGCCCCGGCGCGCGCGGTGCGGCCGATGCGGTGGACGTACTGCTCGGGAACGTCGGGCAGGTCGAAGTTGACGACATGGCTGACGCCCGGGATGTCGATCCCGCGCGCCGCGATGTCGGTCGCGATCAGGACCTTGGTATGGCCGGACTTGAATGCCGCCAGCGCGCGCTCGCGCTGGGCCTGACTCTTGTTACCGTGGATCGCGGCGCCGGCGATTCCGGCGGCTTCGAGCTGGCGGACGATCTTGTCGGCGCCGTGCTTGGTGCGGCTGAACACCAGCGCCCGCTCGACGCCATCCCTTTGCAGGAAGAGCGTCAGAAGCGCGGTCTTCTCGGCCTGGTTGACCATCGTGACGCTCTGTTCGACCCGCTCGACCGTGGTCGCCGCGGGCGCGACGGACACTTCCGCGGGGTTGGTGAGATACTTGTCCGCAAGTTCCTTGATCGCCCTCGGCATGGTCGCCGAGAAGAACAGGGTCTGCCGCTTGGGCGGGACCAGCGCCACGATCCGCTTCAGCGCGTGGATGAAGCCGAGATCGAGCATCTGGTCGGCCTCGTCGAGGACGAGGATTTCGAGCTCGCGGAGGCTCAGCGCGCGCTGGTCGATGAGGTCGAGCAGGCGGCCGGGAGTGGCGACGAGCACGTCGAGGCCGCGCGCGACGGTGCGGACGCTCTTGGAGTTCGGAACGCCGCCGAAGATCACGCCGACCGACAGGCGCATGAACTTGCCGTATGCCTCGGCGCTGGCGGCGATCTGCGAGGCAAGCTCGCGGGTCGGGGCAAGCACCAGCATCCGAACCTGGCCTGGCTTGAGATAGGCGCGGTCGGCGGCGAGCCGGTCGAGCGAGGGCAGCATGAACGCGGCCGTCTTGCCGGTGCCGGTCTGGGCGATGCCGAGGAGATCGCGGCCGGTCAGGACCGTCGGGATCGCCTTGAGCTGGATGGGCGTGGCCTGGGCGTAATTTTTCGCCGCAAGCGCGTCGAGCAGGGGCTTCGAGAGCCCGAGATTATGAAAAGACATGAAGAGTCCAATATGAAAAGGGCCGCGCAGAACCGCGCGGTCCGAGGGGGTCAAAAGCGCGCCCCGCGTGAATTGGAGAGCAAATCGGTCGAGGCGCGGGCCGGGTCCCCGGATTTGCCGGGACCGTTCACGCCGCTTTGGAAAAGCGCCTCGTGTTGCAGTGCAATATAGAGACTTCCCTAAGAAAGTCCACCTCGGCGTCAGGCGGGGGTGATTTGCCCCGACTGGACGTGGAAGCGGGACGCATCGCCGATCCCTTCAAACAGCGTCGCCTCGGTCGCGGTCATCCACACCTGGCCGCGGCCTTCGAGGCGCGCGAAGAGTGCCGACCTGCGCTTCGGATCGAGGTGCGCCGCGACTTCGTCGAGGAGGAGCAGCGGCGGCTCACCCCTGCGGTCGGCGACGAGCTCGGCATGGGCGAGCACGAGGCCGAGCAAGAGGGCCTTCTGCTCCCCCGTGGAGGAGCTCGCGGCCGGCATTTGCTTGACCCGGTGAAGGACGGCGAGATCCTGGCGGTGCGGACCGTCGACGGTGCGGCCAGCCGCGGAATCTCGCTGGCGGTTCGCGCTCAGCGATTGTCCGAGATCGGCCCCGGACCAGCCTTCGAGCGCGATCGCGGCGCTTGCGAACTCGTCGGCCGGAGCGTGGGCCAGCCGCTCGTCCAGCGCAGCGACGGCCCGGGCGCGGGCCTCCGCGATCGCGTCGCCATGCTCGGCCATCGCCGCTTCGAGCGAGGCGAGCCATGCCTCGTCCCATCGATCGTCCGCGAGAAGCTTGTTCCGCGCGCGCATCGCGGCCTCGTAGCGCGACGCGTGGTGTGCGTGTGCCGGTTCCAGCGCGAGCACGAGGCGGTCGAGGAAGCGCCGCCGCTCGCCCGCGCTGCCGGTGAAGAGGCGATCCATCGACGGCGTCAGCCACAGGACGGACAGCCACTCGGACAGGTTGTTCACCGACGCGGGGGCGCCGTTGATCCGGACCTGCCGGCGCTCCGGCGCCGCGGCGAGCGTGCCGGTGCCGATCTGAATAGCCCCCTCCCGCTCGCGGGAGTGGGTTGGGGGTGGGCCTGTTTTACGCGCTGCAAGCTCCGACAGGCCCACCCCTTCGTCGCTTCGCTCCTCTTCCCCTCCCGCAAGCGGTAGGGGCGAAAGTTGCGCCGCCACCGCCCATGCGCCGGTGCCGCCATTCCGGGCCATGTCCGACAGCGTTGCTCCGCGCAGCCCCCGCCCCGGCGCCAGCATCGACACCGCCTCCAACAGGTTCGTCTTCCCCGCGCCGTTCTCGCCGAACAGCAGCACGAAACCCGGCCCCGCAACGAGCGAAGCCGAAGCGTAGGAGCGGAAGTCGGTCAGGGTCAGGCGGCTGACAGGCACGCACCCGTAATTGTGAGCGGCGCGGCAGCTAAGCAAGAAAAGGATGTCTACTTCTTGGTAGGAGCCTACACCCGCATCGGCATGAGTACGTACAGCGCGTTCGACTTGTCGTTCTCGCGCAGCAGCGTCGGCGCGGCGGCGTCGGCGAGGTGGACCTCGACCGTGTCGCCGTCGATCTCGCCGAGGATGTCGAGCAGATATTTGGCGTTGAACCCGATTTCGAGCCCGTCCGAGCCATAATCGGCCGGCACTTCCTCGGTTGCGACTCCGTTTTCGGGGGAGGTCACCGAAAGCGTGACCTTGTCCCGATCGACCGCCATCTTCACCGCGCGGGTCTTCTCGCTGGCGATCGTGGATACTCGGTCGACGCCTTGCGCGAAGCTCTTGGGATCGAGCTTCAAGAGCTTGTCGTTCGCGGTCGGGATGACCCGGTTGTAGTCGGGGAAGGTGCCGTCGATCAGCTTGCTCGTGAGGATGGCGCTTCCCAGGCCGAAGCGGATCTTGGTCGGGGAAAGCGAAATCTCGACCGTGCCCTCGAGCTCCTCGAGCAGCCGGTAGAGTTCGTTCACGGCTTTGCGCGGGACGATCACGTCGGGCATGCCCTCCGCTCCGTCCGGGCGGCCGATCGTGACCCGGGCGAGGCGGTGGCCGTCGGTCGCGGCGGCGCGCATCTGCTCGTCGACGACGTGGAAAAAGATGCCCATCAGATAATAGCGGGTTTCCTCGCTCGAGATGGCGAAGCGAGTCTTCTCGATGATTTCGCGAAGCGTCGCGGCGGGAAGCTCGAACCGGGTCGGCAGGTCGCCTTCCGCGATCACCGGGAAATCGTCGCGCGGCAGAGTCGAAAGGTTGAAGCGCGAGCGGCCGGCGATCACCTGCATCTTGCCTTCGGCGGCCGAGAGCTCGACCTGGCTGCCCTCCGGCAGCTTGCGGACGATGTCGAAGAAGGTGTGGGCCGAAACCGTGGTCGCGCCTGGCTGGCTGACGTTGGCGGGCACGCTCTCGTCGACCTGGAGGTCGAGGTCGGTCGCCATCAGCCGGAGCGATCCGTCCTCGCGCGCTTCCATCAGCACGTTGGACAGGATGGGGATGGTGTTGCGGCGCTCCACGACCGATTGGACGTGGCCGAGGCTCTTCAGGAGTACCGCCCGTTCAATCGTCGCTTTCATCGCCTTCAAAGCCCCTCAACCGCGCACCAGACGGAACGGTTATAGCGAGCCGTTCGGCGCGCGGAAGTGGGGAGTTGCGACTTGAGTCGGGCTGATTAGCCGCCGGCCTTCTCGCCGACCGCCGGAGCGTTCGCCGCCGGCTGCTTGGCGGGCATCAGCACCGCGCTCACCTGATGGACCACGCCGTTGCTGAACTGCTGGTCACCGCCGGAGATGGTCGCCTTGTGGCCGGCGGCGTCGGTGATCACGACATTGCCGCCTTCCTTGGTGGCGGTCAGCGTCCCTCCGCCCATGGTCGCGAGCGGCGCCTTGCCCTTGCCCGCCTCGATCGCCTTGTCGATGTCGGCGACGAGCACCGTGCCCGGAAGGATCATGTTGGTGATGATCCCGGTCAGCTGCGCGCGGTTGCCGGGGCTGGTGTCGAAGCTGCCTTCGGGCGCCGCGGCGATCGCCTCGTCGGTCGGGACGAACACTGTGTAGGGGCCGGGACCTGCGAGCGTCTGATCGAGCCCCGCGGCCTTGGCGGCGGCCATGAACTTGCCGTTTGCCGGAAGACTGGCGGCGATGGTCTTGTCGCCCGCCGCCTTTTCGGCCTGCGGGGACTGGACGTTGGCCGGGCTGTTACCCGCTTCATTGCCGGTCTTGCTGTTGCAGGCGCCGAGCGAAAGCAGCGCCGTCGCTGCAACTGTGAGCGCGAGAGCATGAGACTTCATGCGCTTGGCCTCCTCTTTTTTTGTTTTGAAGACGAAATGGCCCGGCGTGGGTTGAGTTCCATCGCCGGGCCATCCGTCTGTTGTTGTCGATACGCTTTACTGCTGCCGTTAGCTCAGAAGCGACGCGACGATCGCCGTGACCAGAAGGGACGACGGGTCGACCTGGTAGATATAGCCGTTGTTGTAGCGGTACCAGGCGTTCGGCGTGTCGTAGTAGGTCGCACGATAGGCCATGGGCACGTTGTACATGTTGTAGCCGGTCGGAAGCGGCTGGCCGATCGAGAAGCCTGGCGACATCAACGCCGCGACCGACGTGATCAGGCTCGAGCCCCGATCATATTGGTAGATCGCGCCCGGCGCATACCAATAGGAATAATCCGAGGTCGGATAGTACATGCCGCGATACTGCATCGGCAGGTTGTAATAGCTGTATGCCGAAGGCAGCATCTGCCCGACGCCATAGCCGCCGGCGTAGGTCGGGATCACGTTCACGACCATGCCGGTCACGCAATCCACCTGATAGACCGTGCCATAGGCGTAGCGGTTACAGATATTGTCATAGCCGCCACCGTAGCCGTAACCACCGCCGTAGCCGTAGTCGTAGCTGGCCGGGTAGAAGCTGTTGAGCCCGTAGTAGGAGGGCACATAGCTGCTCATGTAGGTCTGCGGCAGGTAGGTGCCCGGCAGGAAGCCGCCCGCGAGGAGCGGGATCAGCGCGCTGATCAGGCTGCTCGACCGGTCGACCTGATAGAGATAGCCGCCGCCGTACTGATAGTAATAGTTCGGCGTCGACGGATAGAGGTAGCTGACCGAACGCGGAAGCGCGCTCAGCGTCACATAATTGTCGACGGTCCTGATCGGCTCACCGACGAACCGGACGGCCCGTGCCGGCGCAATGAAGCGCGTGCGAGGGGTCAGGTCGAGGGCGCGCGCGAAGCGGCTGGTGCGGAACACGTCGGCATTTCCAATCCGGTCAGCGCGTAGAGCGTGCCGCTCGGCAAGCAGATTGCGAGTCGCCATCTGGCGGTCGCCGCGCATCTGCTGCCGCTGGGCCTGCAGCTGCTGCTGGCCGCGCTGACGGTCCATTTGAAGCTGCTGACGGTTCGCCATGCGGTTGTCGACGCGGTTGACGCGGCGATCGGCCATGCGGGCCTGACGTTCGACACGCTGCGGCCGGGCTTGCTGACGCTCCACCCGCGCTTGGCGCTCAACGCGCTGCGGCCGGGCCTGCTGACGCTCCACCCGCGCCTGGCGCTCGACGCGCTGCGGCCGCGCCTGCTGACGCTCCACCCGCGCCTGACGCTCGGCGCGCTGCGGCCGCGCCTGGCGACGCTCCGAACGCTGGGCGAATTGCTGGCGCTGAACGCGCGGAGCGCGCTGCACCCGCTGCTGGCTGCGCTGCGCCCGCTGGACGCGCTGGTCCCCGCCGTGACGATCGACCTGCGCGGACTGCCTATCCTTGCCGCCACCATTGTGCGGCCCCGCATTCGCCGGGGCCGCGATCGCCAGCGCGGCGACGCCGGCTGCGAGAAAAACCCTGGTCATAAATTGTCTCCTTCGAACGGCATCAACGGCCCGTTCGCAGCACCGTTCCAACGTCTAAACGGATGGAACTTGCAGGTTACCGCACTGGCGTGAACCTGAAATGTCTTGTCTGTTCAGACAGTTAGTGAATCTCGTCCCTGACCCAGGACGTCCTCAGGGAGCGGACTGCTAAAAGCATCAAGACAGCCGCCAGCAGATAGAAGCCGAGGCAGGCGACCGCGGCGTTGCGCAACGCATCGGCGCCATAGCTGGTCTTGAGGGCGTCCGACAGCCGGCCCATCAGCCAAGGCCCGACGCCCAGGCCGATGAGGTTGTTAATCAGCAAAAAGCTGGCTGAGGCGGTCGATCGCATGCGCCGCGGAACGAGATGCTGGACCGCGGCGATCACCGGCCCAAGCCACAGGATATTCACCGCATTGCCGATGAGCAGGAGGGGCCACGCGATCCACAGGCTCGGTGCGAACAGGCCGAAGCCCCATGTCGGCACCGAGACGATCCATGCGATCGCCGGAAGCTTCGCGTACCAGCCGCGGTCGCTCCCTCCGAGGCGGTCGGCGAGCCAGCCGCCGGCGAACACACCCGCACACCCGCCGATCAAGAGCAGCGACGCCAGGAAGTTTCCGGTCGAGACGAGGTCCAGGCCGAAGCTCAGCATCATCACCTTGGGAGTCCACAGCGCCAGCCCGTAGCCGCACAGCGAGCTCGCCGACGAAGCGAAGGCAAGCAGCCAGAAGGCGGGTTTGCGGGCGAGAATCGGAAAGACGGCGCCGAGCGGCGCCTGGCTCGACTCCGGCTCGGCCCTGGGCAGGTCACGCACGACCGAGCGCAGGACCGGCGCCAGCGCCACGCCGGCGAGCCCCATGATCACGAAGGCCGCGCGCCAGCCGAACCAGTCCGCGAGCCGCGCTCCGATGAAGGCTCCCGCTCCGAGCCCGAGCGGAATGCCGAGCGAGAAGATGGCGAGCGCCCGGGCACGGCGCTCCGCCGGAAAATAGTCGGCGATCAGCGCATAGGAGGGAGCCACTCCGCCGGCTTCGCCGATGCCGACTCCGAGGCGTGCGAGGAACAACGACCAATAGCCGACCGCCGCCCCGCACAGGGCGGTGAAGGCGCTCCACACCGCGAGCGACCCCGCGACGACCGCGCTTCGGCTTGTCCGGTCGGCAAGATAGGCCAGCGGGATTCCGAGGCCTGCATAGAGCAATGCGAAGGCCGTCCCCCCGATCGCGCCGAACTCTGCATCGGTGAGGTGGAGGTCCGCCTGGATCGACGGCCCGAGGATGCCGAGAATCTGCCGGTCGAGGAAGTTCAGGATGTAGGCGATGAGCAGGACCGCGAGGACCAGCGATGCGCTCCGCTGCGGCGCGGCCGCTTTCGTCACGACAATCCCCGCAGCATTTGGACAAGCCGTTCGACGTCATCCTCGTCCTGATAGATTCCGAACCCGATCCTGAGCACGTCCCCACGCACGTCGGTGATGCTATTCCGCGCCTTGAGCTCTGCATGCCAGCGCTGCGCGTTCGGCGAGCGAAAAGCGAGGAAGCGGGCGTGCGGCGATCCGTCGAGAGGGTTGAGCAGCTCGGCGGCGGCGAGCGCCGTGCCCTCAAGCGCGCCGAGGAGTTGCTCTTGCAGGGCAGTCACAATGGCCGACGTGCGCGCCGTGGTGAGGCCGTTTTCCAACAGCGTCCGCTGGATCGCGTTGAAGCGGTAGAGAGCCGAGGGATCGAACGTCGCGCCCATGAAGCGGCTGGCATCGGGCGCATAGCCGACGCTTCCAGGCGGAAGGCTCAGATCCTCGAACTCGGCGTACCAGCCGGTGACCGGCGGTC
>Ga0207678_10000453_pt1 | contig 37293 bp, 36 predicted proteins | sample KBSC63metaG_FD_184319 | JGI IMG/M metagenome (GOLD analysis project Ga0207678, IMG submission 184319) | Corn rhizosphere microbial communities from Kellogg Biological Station, Michigan, USA - KBS C6-3 metaG (SPAdes) (version 2) | ecosystem: Host-associated > Plants > Roots > Rhizosphere > Soil ... | reverse complement strand
AGCTTGCGCGAGTCGAACAGCCAGTAGTCGTAGTTAGGCAGGCCGGCTGCCTGGTCACGGGTGATGTAGCGGATGTCGTCACCCGCTTCGCGCGTGTAGCCCGCGACCCACATACCGAAGCGAATGTAGTCGGTGAATGGGAAGCTCACCGCCCGCACGCGGGAGAATCGGCGTCCCCCGGTCGAAGCTTGGCGGACCATGGTCAGCCAGCTCTCGTGGTAGGAAGCATCGAGTTCTCCTACGAGGAACTTGCGGAATGACTCAGCTTCGCGAGGTGAATTGTAGTGATCGCGCGTCTCCAACCGGAAGGCCGTGTGCTCGAAGGTCTCGAAGAGCTTGGCGAACTCCGGGCCTGGCTCGATGAAGGTCAGCTGTCCGCTCCCTTCTCCTGCGCGTACCGGCGAGCGTAGAACTTCAGCACTTCCTCGGGGATCTCGATCAGGGTCTCGTGGTCGGGTATCGGCCCTACGTCAGCCAGTACTTGCGGGTCGGACACCTTCCAGCCCTGGGCGATGTAGGTCACCCGGTCGGTCCGGTCGGTGGCGAACAGCGTAGGGGAGTCACCCTCGCTGGACTCGGGATCTTTGCCAAGAAACTCGGCGCGCACTGGGCCTCCTTGCTCGAAGTTGGAGAAAAGTGCTTGAGTATCGTGACGCAGAGTGGTGCGCGTGTCAACGGAGGCGGCACGCCATCGGGGCTGGGCCTTCTCTTCGTTTGCGGGTCGGCCCGGGTGGCCGGGCCAGCCGGGCGTTGCGGGCCGTCCGGGGGGTGGGGGTGGTGCGAACGGGGCAACTGTCACCGAACGGCTCGATTCCGCTTCGGTGGGTGATTACCGTGATGGGCCTGCGGTTTCGAGGGGCACCGATGGATGACGCACGCGTGAAGAAGGTCGGTTTCGGTGCGGTGCTCGCCGTCGCCGAGTTCCGGGCGATGTGGGCCGCCGAACTGCTGTCGATCTGCGGTGACCAGCTCGCCCGCGTTGCGCTCGCGGTCCTGGTCTTCCAGCGGACGTCCTCGGCCGCGCTCACCGGCCTGACCTACGCCCTCACCTACGTCCCTTCGCTGCTCGGCGGCATCCTGCTGGCCGGCGCGGGCGACCGGTGGCCGCGGCGGGACGTCATGGTCGCGGCCGACTTCGCGCGAGCCGCGCTGGTCGCGGTCATCGCGATCCCCGGCGTCCCGCTGTGGGTGCTGTGTGTGCTGGTGGCGGTGATGACAGCGCTCGGCGGCCCGTTCAAGGCCGCGCAGCAGGCGCTGCTGCCGTCGGTGCTCGAAGGCGAGCGGTACCTCGTCGGGATGGCCCTGCGGAACGTGACGATCCAAGGCGGGCAGCTGGCCGGGTTCGCCGGCGGCGGGGCGCTGATCGCCGCGTTCACCCCGTCCGCGGCGCTGGGCCTGGACGCGGCGACCTTCCTGCTTTCGGCGTTGTTCCTGGTCACCGGCGTCCGGCGGCGAGCGGTGAGTGCGCAGGCGGTCCGGCCCGCCTGGCTGGCCACGACGAGCGCGGGCATCCGGCTGATCTGGCGCGACCCGGCGCTGCGGACCCTGGTGGCGCTCAACTGGCTGGCCGGGTTCTACGTCGTACCGGAGGCACTGGCCGCGCCGTACGCGGCCGGGATCGGCGCGGGCGCGACGCTGGTCGGTGTGCTCATGGCGGCGGATCCGGCGGGCAGCGTGCTCGGCGGGTTCGTGTTCGGCAAGTGGGTCCCGGAACACGCCCAGGTTCGCGTCCTCGGGCTGCTCGGGATCGCGGCCGGGCTGCCGCTCGTGCTGTTCCTGTTCCGGCCGGGCCTGGTGGTGTCGGTGGTGCTGCTGGCGGCGTCCGGGCTACTGGCGACGGGCTACAACATCCAGGGCACGGTGTCCTTCATGCGGCGGGTGCCGGACGAGCACCGCGCGCAGTGCGCCGGGGTGAACTCGGCGGGCCTGATCACCGTGCAGGGGGTCGGCGCGGCCGCGGCGGGCGTGCTGGCCGACGTACTGGGCCCGGCCCACACCATCGCGCTGGCCGGGGCGGCGGGTGCCGCGGTGGCCGTGCCGATCGCGAGGGCGTGGCGCCGGGTCGGGCTGGAGGATCGATGACCTCAGTTGTCGCGTCCGCACATGGTGCGCCTCCCTTCACCACGCCGAGCCGAACCGGCTCCGTCACCGGCCGGACACCATGAGTATGCGGACCGGGGGCGGGGTCCCGCGCACTGTGCCGCGTTTTCGTGACGTCCTCGTGGCACCGCGGCACTGGGCGCTGTGGCGCCAGGGCCCGCGCGTGATCGTCTACTGCCTGCTGAGCGAAGTGGTGGCGGTGGTGCTGACGCTGCGCCCGTCCCCGATCGCGGTCGACCGCCGGACGCTGGGGATCCTGGCGGTGCTGCTGGTCCTCGGGGTGGTGCAGTCGGAGACGGGCCGGCGCGTGGAGCGGATCCGCCGCCGCGTTTCGGGGACACCCCACATCAACATGACGTCGGTCTGGACGTTCGCCGGCGTCCTCCTGCTGCCCCCGCTCCTGCTGGCGGTGCTGGTCGGCGGGCTGTACGCGCACCTGGCGATCCGCAGCTGGTACCGCCTGCAGCGGGTACCGGTGTCCCGCACGGTCAGCAACGCGGCGATCATCGTGCTCTCGTGCTTCGCGGCCCAGTCGCTGCTGCGGGTTTCGGGCTTCTCCGACGTCCGCTCGGCGATGACGCACGGCTGGGCCGGGACGCTCGCGATCGCGGCCGCGGGAGTGACGTTCTTCGCGGTGAACGCCCTGCTGGTGCTCCCGGCCCGCCGCGAAGTCGGCCGGACGGCGGAGGCGCTGTTCGGCACGTGGGCGGACAACGGCCTCGAGGTGGCGACGCTCTGCCTGGGTGCGCTGAACGCGCTGGCCCTGGCGACTTTGCCGGGCCTGGTGGTGCTGGTGTTCCCGCCGTTGCTGCTGTTGCACCGGACGGTGCTGGTGAAGCAGCTGGAGGTGGCGGCCCACCGCGACGAGAAAACCGGGCTGTACAACACGAGCGGCTGGCACTCGCTGGCGGAGCGCACCCTCGCGGCGATGGCCCGCCAGCACGGCACCTTCGGGTTGCTGATGCTGGACCTGGACCACTTCAAGCAGGTGAACGACACGTACGGCCACCTGGCGGGCGACGCGGTGCTGAAGGCGGTGGCCCAGTCGATCATCTCGGCGGTCCGCGGCCGGGGCGACGCGGTGGGCCGGTTCGGCGGCGAAGAGTTCGTGGTGCTGCTGCCGGGCATCACCCAGCCGGACATCGGCGCGGTGGCCGAGCGCATCCGCCGGGCGATCAGCGCACTGCAGGTCCCGGCGGGCCAGCTGTCGATATCGGGCCTGTCGGTTTCGATCGGAATAGCCGTCTACCCGACGGCGGGCACGTCGTTGCAGCGCCTGCTGGACGCGGCGGATACGGCGCTGTACCACGCGAAGGCGACGGGCCGGAACAAGGTGGTCCACGTGGCGGACCTGGTGTGAGTCCCGGCGTCAGGGGGTTTTGTGCCGCTTGCCGGCGTCGAGGCCGAGCATGGCCAGGAGTTCGGCGCATTCCTCCGAGTCGGAGGAGTGCCCGGCCACGGTGAGGACGGCCCGATCGTTCTGTTCGGCGATCCGAACGGCCTCTTCGGCCCGGATAACACCCATCCGGCTGTCTTCGTCGTTGGCAAGAGAACTGCCACTGCGTCGGGCCCAGGTCATCTGGCCACCTACTTCCGGCCCCACGGGTGCGGAGCCATGGTCGGGTCTCCAGCATGACACTCACAAGAATTTCACCCACAAGTGGCCCCCGGCACACTTGATCCGGGCCTGCGCCGGTGCGGCGGGTGACCAGGTCTCAGGCCGGGTGGCCGCCGATCCGGGTGGTCAGCTCGGCCGCCGTTGCGGCCACTTCGGCGGCGAGGTCCGGCCACGTCTCCGGGCACGGCTCCGCCGCGCAGTGGTGGCGCAGGGTGACGCTGATCGCCGCCAGCGGGCGGGCGCCGTGGTCGAAGACCGGGCAGGCCACCGAGGCGAAACCGTCGGTGACGTGGCCGTCTTCGACCGACCAGCCGAGCAGGCGTTCCGCGGTGAGCGTGCGGCGCAGCTCGGCCAGCGTGCGCGGGCCGCGGCCGGTGCGGAGTACGAACGCCGCCGCCGACGGGAAGAGCGCCCGGACGTGTGGGGCGGGCAGGTGCCGCAGGATCGCCCGGCCGGACGCGGTCAGCTGGGCCGGCAGCCGGACGCCGACCTCCGTCACCAGCGTCTCCGGGCGGGCCGGGCGTTCCTTGATCAGGTACAGCGACTCGTTGCCGTGCAGGACGCCGAGGTGGGCGGTGTGCCCGACGCGGTCGACGAGCTTGCGCAGCAACGGCCCGGCCAGGCGCTCCAAGGGGTCGTGGCGCAGGTACGCCGAGCCCAGCTCGAACGCCGCGATGCCCAGGCCGTACCGGCGTTCCGCGGGCAGGTGCACGACGAAACCGGCCGCTTCCAGCTCGTTGAGGAGGTGGTACGTGGTCGAGCGGGGCAGGCCGGCCTCCCGGGCGATCGCCGCCGCGGTGACCGGGCCGGGCCGGGTCGCCAGAAGGCGCAGCACCGCCAGCCCGCGGCGCAGCGCCGGGACCTCGCTGCTGTCGCCCACGACCCGAGCCTACTGTCTGGGATCCCAGACAGAACCACTCCGTCGGGCATCCCACCAGCGGTTCCGAAGGGGTGCAATGAGCCCATGCCGGAAAAAGTGCTCCTGGGCCCGGAACCACTGACCGCCGCCCAGGTCGTCGACGTCGTCCGCGGCCACGCGCCGGTCGGGCTCACGGACGCGGCCGAGAAGAACCTCGCCGCGACCCGCCAGCACATCGAGGACCTCGCTCACGCCGTCACGCCGACGTACGGCGTCTCGACCGGCTTCGGCGCGCTCGCCACCCGTCACATTCCCGTCGAGAGCCGGACCGCGCTGCAGCGGAGCCTGATCCGCTCGCACGCCGCCGGCGCCGGGCCCGCCGTCGAGCCCGAGGTCGTCCGCGCGCTGATGCTGCTGCGGCTGCGGACCCTCGCCAGCGGCTACACCGGCGTCCGGCCGGGCACCGCGCAAACGCTTGCGGCGCTGCTCAACGCCGACATCACCCCGGTCGTCCACGAGTACGGCTCGCTCGGCTGCTCCGGCGACCTGGCGCCGCTGGCCGCCGTCGCGCTGGCGCTGATGGGCGAGGGTGAAGTGATCCACGCCGGTGAGCGGAAGCCCGCCGCGGCGGCGTTGGAGCTGGCCGGGATCGAGCCGGTCGTGCTCGCCGAGAAGGAGGGCCTCGCGCTCACCAACGGCACCGACGGCATGCTCGGCATGCTCCTGCTCGCCGCCGCCGACCTGCACCGGCTCTTCGACATCGCCGACCTCACCGCCGCGATGAGCGTCGAAGCCCTGCTCGGCACCGACCGCGCGTTCGCCGCCGACCTGCAGGCCCTGCGCCCGCACCCCGGCCAGGCGAAGTCCGCGGCCCGGATGTGGCAGGCGCTGCAGGGTTCGAAGATCGTCGAAAGCCACCGCGGCCCGGACTGCAACCGCGTCCAGGACGCCTATTCGCTGCGCTGTGCCCCGCAGGTCCACGGCGCCGCACGCGACAGCCTCGCCCACGCCGAGCTCGTCGGCGAGCGCGAGCTCATGTCCGCTGTGGACAACCCGGTCGTCCTCGCCGACGGCCGCGTCGAGTCCAACGGCAACTTCCACGGCGCGCCCGTCGCCTACGTCCTCGACTTCCTGGCCATCCCGATCGCCGACGTCGCCAGCATCGCCGAGCGCCGCACCGACCGGATGCTCGACAAGGCGCGCTCGCACGGCCTGCCGCCGTTCCTCGCCGACGACCCCGGCGTCGACTCCGGGCACATGATCGCCCAGTACACCCAGGCCGCCGTGGTCAGCGAGCTCAAGCGGCTCGCCGTGCCGGCGTCCGTCGACTCCATCCCGAGCAGCGCCATGCAGGAGGACCACGTCTCCATGGGCTGGTCGGCCGCGCGGAAGCTGCGCAAGGCGGTCGACGGCCTGACCACCGTCCTCGCGATCGAGCTGCTGACGGCGGCCCGTGCGCTGGACTTCCGGGCGCCGCTGGAACCGTCGCCGGTCACCGGCCGCGTCCGGGACCTCCTGCGTACCAAGGTGAACGGCCCCGGCCCGGACCGCCACCTGGCGCCCGAAATCGCGGCCGCCGAAGAACTCGTTCGCTCCGGCGCCGTCCTCGACGCCGCCCGTCTGGAGGTCTGATGTCCCGCGTCGTCCGTGCCGCCCGCGGCACCCAGCTCACCGCCAAGTCGTGGCAGACCGAAGCCGCGCTGCGGATGTTCCACAACAACCTCGACCCCGACGTCGCCGAGCGCCCCGAGGACCTGGTCGTCTACGGCGGCACCGGCAAGGCCGCCCGCAACTGGGCCAGCTTCGACGCGATCACCCGCGAACTGACCACTTTGGACGTCGACGAGACGCTGCTGGTGCAGTCGGGCAAGCCGGTCGGCGTGTTCCGCACGCACGAGTGGGCGCCGCGCGTGCTCATCGCCAACTCGAACCTGGTCGGCGACTGGGCGACCTGGCCGGAGTTCCGCCGCCTGGAACAGCAGGGCCTCACGATGTACGGCCAGATGACCGCGGGCTCGTGGATCTACATCGGCACGCAGGGCATCCTCCAGGGCACCTACGAGACGTTCGCCGCCGTCGCCAAGAAGAAGTTCGGCGGGTCTTTGAAAGGCACGCTGACCGTGACCGCCGGCCTCGGCGGCATGGGCGGCGCCCAGCCGCTCGCCGTGACGATGAACGACGGTGTCGCGCTGGTCATCGAGTGCGACCCGCAGCGCGCGCACCGCCGTGTCGAGACCCGCTACCTCGACGAGGTGGCCGACGACCTCGACGACGCCATCGCCCGTGTCACCAAGGCCAAGCAGGAGAAGCGGCCGCTGTCCGTCGGTGTCGTCGGCAACGCCGCCGAGGTGCTGCCGGAGCTGCTGCGCCGCGGCGTCGAGGTCGACATCGTGACCGATCAGACGTCCGCGCACGACCCGCTTTCGTACCTGCCCAAGGGCGTCAGCGTCGAGGATTGGCACGACTACGCGGCCAAGAAGCCCGACGAGTTCACCGACCGCTCGCGCGAGTCGATGGCCGACCACGTCGAGGCCATGCTGGGTTTCCTGGATCGCGGCGCGGAGGTCTTCGACTACGGCAACTCCCTGCGCGGCGAGGCCAAGCTCGGCGGCTGCGAGCGCGCGTTCGACTTCCCCGGTTTCGTGCCCGCCTACATCCGCCCGCTGTTCTGCGAGGGCAACGGCCCGTTCCGCTGGGCCGCGCTGTCGGGCGACCCCGAGGACATCGCCGCCACCGACCGGGCGATGCTGGAACTGTTCCCGGAGAACGAATCCCTGGCCCGCTGGATCCGCCTCGCCGGAGAACGCGTGGCGTTCCAAGGGCTTCCCGCCCGGATCTGCTGGCTCGGCTACGGCGAGCGGCACCTGGCCGGGCTGCGGTTCAACGAGATGGTGGCCAGCGGTGAGCTGAAGGCGCCGGTCGTCATCGGCCGCGACCACCTCGACTCCGGCAGCGTGGCCTCGCCGTACCGCGAGACCGAGGGCATGGCCGACGGCTCCGACGCGATCGCCGACTGGCCGCTGCTCAACGCCCTGGTCAACACGTCTTCGGGCGCCAGCTGGGTGTCGATCCACCACGGCGGCGGCGTCGGTATGGGCCGGTCCATCCACGCCGGCCAGGTCAGCGTCGCCGACGGGACGCCGCTGGCCGCGCAGAAGCTCGAGCGGGTGCTCACCAACGACCCGGGCATGGGCGTCATCCGGCACGTCGACGCCGGTTACGACCGCGCGGCCGACGTCGCCGACGAGCGGGGTGTGCGCGTCCCGATGCGGGAGCAGGCGTGACGGCTTCGAGCCTGCTGGCCGAGATCGACGACGTCGGACGCGATCCGAAGCGCGGCGGCTACTCGCGGCACGCCTTCGACGCGCCCGAGCACGACCTGCGCGAGTGGTTCGTCGAGCGCGCGCTGGGGCTCGGGCTGGACGTCGAGACCGACCGCAACGGCAACATCTGGGCGTGGTGGGGGCCGCCGGGGCGCAACGCCGTGGTCGCCGGCAGCCACCTCGACTCGGTGCCGGGTGGCGGCGCGTTCGACGGCCCGCTGGGTGTGGTGAGCGCGCTGGCCGCAGTCGAAGCCTTGCAGGCCAAGGGTTTCCGGCCGCGCCGGCCGCTCGTCGTCGTGGTGTTCGCGGAGGAGGAGGGCGGCCGCTTCGGTGTTCCCTGCCTCGGCTCGCGGCTGCTCACCGGCACCATCGACGCCGACAAGGCGCGTGGCCTGCGAGACGCCGACGGCGTGACGTTCGCCGAGGCGGCCGCGAAGGCGGGCGTCGACCCGGCGCGGATCGGGCCGGACGCCGAACGGCTCGACCGGATCGGGCAGTTCCTCGAGCTGCACGTCGAGCAGGGCCGCGGGCTGATCGACCTCGGTGCGCCGGTGGCCGTCGGCAGCACGGTGATCGCGCACGGGCGGTGGCGGTTTTCCTTCGCCGGGCAAGGGAACCACGCCGGGGCGACCCTGCTCGCCGACCGCGCGGACCCGATGCTGCCCGCCGCGGCGACGGTCACGGCCGTCCGGCGGCTGGCCGCGAAGGTGCCGGACGCGCGGGCGACCGTCGGCCGGCTCGCGCCGACCCCCGGCGGGACCAACGTCATCGCGTCCACAGTGGACCTGTGGCTGGACGCGCGGGTGCCCGGCGCGGGCACGCCAGGGCTGGTCGCCGAGATCAGCCGGGCGGCTTCGGATGCGGCGAAGGAGGAGGGCTGCCGGGTGACGGTGGCGCGGGAGTCCTATTCGGACGACGTCGTGTTCGACGACGCTCTCCGGCGTGACCTCGGCGGGTGGCTCGGCGCGCCGCCGGAGCTGCCGACCGGCGCCGGGCACGACGCGGCGATCCTCGCCGGGTTCGTCCCGGCCGGGATGCTCTACGTGCGCAACCCGACCGGGATCAGCCATTCGCCGGAGGAGTTCGCCGAGGCCGACGACGTCGAAGCCGGCGCCGCGGCGCTGGCCACGGTCCTGGAGCGGCTGGCGCAGTGACCCCCAACCCGACCCCCAACCCGACCCCCAACCCGACCTCCAGCCCGCGGGGGCGCCCCCCGTTTCCAGCCTATCGCTCGGCACCGACAGTTTTCTGGTGCGAACAGGCCTGGCTGCCCGGCGGAATCGCGTCCGGCGTGCGGATCGACGTCGCCGGCGGCCGGATCACGGCGGTGACAGCGGATGCGCCGCGAACGGGCACGATCCTGGCCGGACTGACGTTGCCCGGGTTCGCGAACGGGCACTCGCACGCCTTCCACCGGGCCCTGCGGGGGCGGACGCACCACGAGCGCGGCACGTTCTGGACCTGGCGTGAGCGGATGTACGCGCTGGCCGCGCGGCTCGACCCCGACACGTACTACCGGCTGGCCCGTGGCGTATACGCCGAGATGGTGCTCGGCGGGTACACCAGCGTCGGGGAGTTCCACTACCTGCACCACGCGCCCGGCGGGAAGGCCTACGCCGACCCGAACGCGATGGGGGCGGCGCTGCGGCAGGCCGCGGCCGACGCCGGGATCCGGCTGACGCTCCTGGACACCTGTTACCTGGCCGGGGGCATCGGCGTCGAGCCCGACGAGGTCCAGCGGCGGTTCTCGGACGGCTCGGCTTCGGCGTGGGCTTCCCGGGTGGCCGAGCTGAAGGAAGACGAGCTGTTCCGGGTCGGCGCGGCGATCCATTCGGTCCGGGCGGTTCCGGCCGACCAGCTGTCGCTTGTGGACAGTGTCCGGGTGGTGCACGTGCACCTGTCGGAGCAGAGGGCCGAGAACGAGCAGTGCCAGGCCGCCTACGGCCGCACGCCCACCGAACTCCTGGACGATCGCGGGGTGCTGAGCGAGCGCCTGGTCGCCGTGCACGCCACGCACCTGACGACGTCGGACATCGACCGGCTGAGCGGAGCGCGGGCGTGCTTCTGCCCGACCACCGAACGCGACCTCGGCGACGGCGTCGGCCCGGCCCGCGCCCTGCGGGACGCCGGGGTGCGGCTGAGCGTCGGCAGTGACAGCAACGCCGTCGTCGACGCGTTCGAAGAGACCCGCGCGCTGGAGCTGGACGACCGGCTGGCCAGCGAGGAACGCGGCCGGTTCAGCGCCGAGGAGCTCCTCGAAGCGGGCACGGACCACGCGGCGATCGGGTGGGCCGACGTCGGCACGCTCGCCGAGGGGGCGGGCGCGGACTTCGTCACCGTGACCCTGGATTCGGTGCGGACGGCCGGGATCGAGCCGTCGGGGGTCGTGTTCGCGGCGTCCGGCGCGGACGTCCGCCACGTCGTCGTCGCCGGCCGCGAGGTCGTGCGGGACGGCGGGCACCTGCTCGTCGACCGACCCGAAACCGTTCTGGCGAAGGAGATCGAGGCACTGTGGCAGTCCTGATCACCGGCATCGGCGAACTCACCACCAACGACCCGGCGCTGGGCCGGCTGACCGAGGCGGCCTTGGTCGTCGAGGGCGACCGGGTCGCCTGGGTCGGTCCCGCGGCGCAGGCACCGGACGCCGACGAGCGCGTCGACGTCGAAGGCCGCGCGGTGCTGCCCGGCTGGGTCGACAGCCACACCCACCTCGTGTTCGCCGGCGACCGCACCGCCGAGTTCGAGGCGCGGATGGCCGGAAAGCCCTACACCGCGGGTGGGATCGCGATCACGGTCGGCGCGACGCGGGAGGCGTCCGACGAGCAGCTGGCGGCGAACCTCCGCCGCCACGTCGACGAGGCCGCCCGGCAGGGGACGACCTGCCTGGAGACCAAGACGGGGTACGGGCTCACGGTGGCCGACGAAGCCCGCAGCGCCCGGATCGCGGGCGAGGTGGCCGACGAGGTCACGTTCCTCGGCGCGCACCTCGTCCCGCCCGGCGCCGACGCGGAGTCCTATGTGGACCTGGTCTGTGGCGAGATGCTCGACGCCGTCGCGGGAAGCGTGCGCTGGGCGGACGTGTTCTGCGAGACGGGCGCGTTCGACGAGGCCCAGTCGGCGCGGGTGCTCAAGGCCGCGGCCGAGCGCGGGCTCGGCTTGCGGGTGCACGGCAACCAGCTCGGCGAAGGCCCCGGCGTGCGGCTGGCCGTGGAGCTGGGCGCGGCGAGCGTCGACCACTGCACCTACCTTTCCGACGCGGACGTCGAGGCGCTGGCCGCGTCCGAGACGGTCGCGACCCTGCTGCCGGCGTGCGACCTGTCGACCCGCCAGCCCCTGGCCCCGGCACGCCGGCTGCTCGACGCGGGCGCGACGGTGGCGCTGGCCAGCAACGCCAACCCGGGCAGCTCGTACACGACGTCGATGGCGTTCTGCGTCGCGACGGCGGTGCTCCAGATGCGGATGACGATCGAGGAAGCCGTCTGGGCCGCGACGGCGGGCGGCGCGAAGGCGTTGCGCCGCACCGACGTCGGCGTGCTGCGGCCCGGCTCGCGAGCCGATGTCCATGTGCTCGATGCCCCTTCGGTGACGCACCTGGCGTACCGGCCAGGGGTGCCGCTGACCCGCGCGGTGTGGCGGGCCGGGGTCAGAGTGGCAGGGTGAAGGCCGTGCACCTGGGCGCGTAGCTCGCGTCCAGCGCGTGCAGGATCAGCCCGGTGACGTTCGGGTCGATCGCCTGGCTCAGGTGGCCGGACGCGTCAGACGCGCAGAAGTCCTGCAGCACGATGTCCGTCGTACCCGGCTCGGCGAGGATGCCGCTCGTGTACGGCGTGACGACCTCGTCGTACTTGCTCACGATGCTCGTGTAGGTGGGGCCCGCCACGTGCACGCCGCCGCGGGCGAGGTCGTCCAGGAAGGCCGAGGGCGCCAGGTACTCCGAGCACGCGCCGCACGCCGTGCGCAGGACCGTTCCCAGGCCGGGCACCGAGGTGAGCAGGGCCTTGGCGAGCGCGTCGAGGCCGCCGAGCGTCGTCCCGCGGTAGTTCGCGCCGAAGCCGACGAAGTGCGCGACCTTCGCGGCGCCACCGAGGAACTTCAGGTAGTACGCGGGCATCGTGCTGCCTTCGGAGTGCCCGACGACATCGACCTTCGCCGCGCCGGTCGTGACCCGTACCCGGTCGACGAACCGGCCGAGCTGCGCGGCGCTGTCGCGCATGGACGCGAGCCCGCCGACGCCGGGGCCGAGGAGGCCGGTGCCGTAGGCCAGCGAGAACACGCAGTAGCCCTGGGCGGCGATCTTCGGTGCGTGGAAGAACCAGTTGACGGTGTCGTTCGCGCCGAGGCCGTGCACCAGCACGACGGGCTCCGGGTGGGCGGCCGACGGACGGCAGCCCCAGTCGTTCCAGCCGCCGCTCGGCGCCGCTTCGGCCACCGCAGGCGCGGTGACGCCGAGGCTGAGCGCCGCGACGAGAGTGGTCAGGATCCGCTTGGCACCGCCGTTGGTGACCCGCATTCCGCTGCCTCCGATTACCCGTCAGTAAGTGATGGGTGTCATGATGTGGCACAGTCGGCCGTGCGCGACATGGGACGATGCTCAGAGTCGATCGGGGCAGGTTGTGAAGAATGACAAAGTCGGCTTCCAGCTCGCCGGCCACGACCTGGCCGCCCGGCTCACGTCCGAGCTGCCCGCCCTGACCCGGGCGGTGCTCGGCGAGCTGGTCGGGCGCCTGGCCGCCTACCGGTTCATGCCGGGTGAGGAACTGGCCGGCGACATCAGCCGCGTGATCGAGCAGAACCTGCGCTCGTTCGTCGGGGTGCTGCGTACGAAGACGCTGCCGACGGCGGCCGAGGTGGCGTTCCTGCGCGAGTCGGCGGCCCGGCGCGCGGAGGAGGGCATCCCGATCGAGGTGGTCCTGACCGCCTACCACGTCGGCATCCAGGTGACCTGGGACGCGATGACCGCCGAGGCCCGGCCAGGGGACATCGCGGACGTCATGGCGGTCAACGCGCTGCTGCTGCGCTACCTCGAGCTGATCACGCCCGCCGTCGCCGCCGGCTACCTCGCCCAGCAGCAGTCCATCTCCGGCGACGAGCATTCGGCGCGCCAGAGCCTCCTGGCGGCGTTGCTCGGCGGCGAGCCCGCGCGGGAGGCGGCCGACCAGGCGGGACTCCGGCTGCCGGCGCGCTACCTGGTCGTGGCGTTCGGCTTCGGCACGCACCCGGACGAGACGTCCGCGGACGTCGACCCGGGCGTCGCGGCCCGCCGGAAACTGCGGCGCCTGCGGGCCGAGCTGGAACGCCGGGTCCGCGAGCCGATGCTGGTGTCGCTGACGACGGACGGCGGGCTCGTGCTGCTGCCCGAACGCGAACCGGCGTGGCTGGACGAGGTCGTGCGCGCGCTGGGCCGGGCGGCCGCGGTCGAGGTGACGGCCGGCGTGGTCGTCGCCGAACCGGGCGACGTCGTCACGGCCGCACCCTGCGCCCGCCGGATCCTCGCGGTGGCGCAGACCTTCGGCCGTCCGCCGGGGGCCTACCGCCTCGACGACGTCGTGCTGGAGTACCAGCTGTCCTGCCCGAGCGAGGCCCGCGACAGGCTCGCGGAACTGCTGGATCCGCTGGCGGACAAGGCCGAGCTGCTGGACACGCTGCGGGCGTTCCTGCGCCTGGGCGACCGCCGGACGACGGCGGCGCACCTGCACGTCCACCCGAACACCGTCGACTACCGGCTTCGGCGGGTCCAGGCGCTGACCGGGCTCGACCCGACGTCGACAGCGGACGTCACCCTGCTCGGCGCGGCCGTGGTCACCCGGATGGGTTTGGACCAGGTCACAACGCGGCGGCGGGAACTCTGAGCGCGTTCCCATCGCGGCGCGGCCGGTTCCGGGCCGATCATGGTCGTCGACTGTTCCGACGGCGAAACAGGAGAAACCCATGCGACGGCTGTGGCTCGTGGCGCTGGTGACGGCCATTCTCGCGATTCCCCGGCCGGCAGCGGCCGAAACCGTGCGCTGGGACCGGCCGGGCCCCTTCGCCGTCGTGAGCGAAGCGCTCGACGCGACCCACACCGTCTTCCGGCCCGCCGACCTCGGCGGTGCTCCCCACCCGGTGATCGTGTGGGGCAACGGCACCGGCGCGGTCCCCGCCGTGTACGCGCCGCTGCTGCGCCACCTCGCCTCGTACGGGTTCGTCGTCGCGGCCGCCGACACGCCGTTTTCGGGCACGGGCAAGGAGATGCTCGACGGCGCACGGACGCTCGCGGCGGAGAACGCCCGGCCCGGCAGCAGGTACTTCGGCCGGATCGACACCGCGCACGTCGGCGCGACCGGGCATTCCCAGGGCGGCGGCGGGGCCATCGCGGCGGGTGCCGACAGGCTCGTCACCACCACCGTGCCGATCGAACCCGGCCCGCTCGGGTCCGTGCCCGCCCTGCACGGCCCGGTGTTCTTCCTCGGCGGCGAGTTCGACGCGATCGTCCCGCCCCCGCTGCTGGTGATCCCGCGCTACCAGGCCGCGTCGCACGTCCCGGCCGTCTACGGCGAGCTCGCCGGGGCGACGCACTTCACACCGGCCGGCGACGGGGGCGGCTTCCGCGGCGCGATCACCGCCTGGTTCCGGTACTGGCTGGCGGGCGACGCGCTGGCACGCGGGGTCTTCTTCGGCCCCGGCTGCACGCTCTGCGCGGATCCGGCGTGGTCGAAGGTGCTACGCAACGCCGAGGCTCTCGGCGTGTGACGGACGGCGGACGCCCGTCGCGATCCCCGTCAGGGCGACCAGGCCGCAGAGCCAGGCGAACCAGTCGCCGAAGCGGGCGTACGGGGTCTTTCCCGAGCCGAGGGGGACATCGGCGACGACGACCGAGAACGGGCTGCCGCCGGTGTGGGTCTCGGCCAGCACGTGCCCCTGCGCGTCCGCGAGCATCGGCGTGCCGCGGGTCGCGCTCCACGCCACCGAGAAGCCGTTCTCGACGCCGCGGATCAGCGCTGTGCGGCTGTGCGCCCAGCCGTCGACGTCTTCGTCGGACGCCGGGATGAGCACCAGGCCGGTGCCGGCTTCGCCGTATTCGCTGCTGGGGTCGGCGAAGTTGACGTCCATGCACACCATCAGCCCGATTCCGGCGAACTGCGCGAGCTGGGTGCCCGAGGTGAGGTTCGGCGAATCCCCGTTGTGCCACTTGTGGTATTCCACCGGCGCGCCGGACGGCGGGATCGCCAGTGCGGCGTTGAACCGGCCGTCCGGGGTCGTGTCGACGACCCCGGTGACGACGTCGAGGTTCCGCGTGCGGGCGACTTCCGTGAAGGCCTCGACGAGCCGGGGGCGGCTGGTCCGGTCCACCCCGAAGGCGCCCTCCGGGAGCACGACCGCCCGGACGCCGTCCGGCAGCCGCCCGATCTGGTCCACATAGGACCGGACCAGGGCCTGACCCTCCGGGGTGGCGACGTCGGCCGCCCAGCGGCTCTGGCCGGGAGCGACCAGCGCGACCCGCGTCGAGGGCCCGGCGAGTGCGGGGATGCTCGCGAAGGTGAGCGCACCGAGCACCGCGGCCACGGCGACCAGGCCGATCGTCCGGGACCGGGCGCGGACGCCCGGGGCGAGCGCGGCGGCCACGGCGGCCGGGACGAACAGCACCAGGAACTCCACACCCCAGCCGCCGGTGACCGCGGCGAGCCGCACGATCGACGGCCGGTCGGCCTGGGTGGTCATGAAGGTGCCCATGAGGCCGGTCGGGTTCAGCAGCGAAACGACGTAGAGCGCGACGACCCACAACGCGGGCGCGGCGAGCGCGGCCAGGAAGCCGTGGCCGCGGCGGACCAGCAGCCGGAACAGCCCGGCGGACAACGCGAACAGCACCGCGCTCCCGCCCAGGATGCCGAGCGCGGCGGGCCGCGGGATGGACAGGGAATGCCAGAAGTAGCTCCAGCTGCCGGCGCTGCCCGCCAGGTAGGCGACGAACGCGGCCGCCACCGCGGCCGCACCGGGGACGCGTGGCGCGAGCAGCAGGATCGGCAGCGGCGCCAGCCACGCGAGTTCGGGCACCGGGTCCAATCCCGTGCCGAAGAAGAACAACACGGCCGACGCCACTGTTGCCAGGATGGCTTTCATCGGTGCCCCTTTCGCCCGGTTTCGAGGATTCCAGGCGGCGTGCGCGGGCACATTGGGTTAAACCACAGTCTTTCGGTGGGGTTTACCCCACCTCGGTTCACGGAGAGTTCAGTAAGCCGTCACACGACAGGGATCGGACCCGTCCCTGTTGATCAGTAGCGTTGCCAACGAACAGCAACGAAAGTGGGCCGCCCATGGACTTCTCGCTGATCGTGCTGGTGGTGATCGTCGCCGCGCTGGCCTTCGACTTCACCAACGGCTTCCACGACACCGCCAACGCGATGGCCACCTCCATCGCCACCGGGGCGCTCAAGCCGAGAGTCGCGGTCGCCGTTTCGGCCGTGCTGAACCTCGTCGGCGCGTTCCTCTCGGTCGAGGTCGCGAAGACGATCTCCGGCGGGATCGTCGACGACACGAAGGTGACGCCGGTGATCATCTTCGCCGGGCTGGTCGGCGCGATCGTGTGGAACCTGGTGACCTGGCTGATCGGGCTGCCGTCGAGTTCGTCGCACGCGCTGTTCGGCGGGCTGATCGGCGCGGCCTGGATCGCCTCGGGCTCCGACGCCGTCCACTTCGGGAAGGTTGTCGAGAAGGTCCTGATCCCCGCGCTCGCCTCGCCGGTCGTCGCCGGGATCGTCGCCACACTGGGCACCTTCCTCGTCTACCGGATCACCGCCCGCGCGAAGCAGGACACGGTGGGCCGGACCTTCAAGGCCGGCCAGATCGCCTCCGCCTCGCTGGTTTCGCTCGCCCACGGCACGAACGACGCGCAGAAGACCATGGGCGTCATCACGCTGACGCTGATCGCGTCCGGCTCCCTCGCGCCGAACTCGGGCCCGCCGCTCTGGGTGATCCTGACCGCCGGCACCGCGATCGCGCTCGGCACCTACCTCGGCGGCTGGCGGATCATCCAGACGATGGGCAAGAAGCTCACCGAAATCCAGACACCGCAAGGGTTCGCGGCGGAGACCAGCGCTGCGGCGGTCATCCTCACCTCGGCGCACCTCGGGTTCGCGCTGTCCACCACGCACGTCTGCTCAGGCGGCATCATCGGCTCCGGCCTCGGCCGCAAGCTCGCCGAAGTCCGCTGGGGCGTCGCGGGCAAGATGGTGCTTGCCTGGGCGTTGACGCTGCCCGCCGCCGCGATCGTCGGCGCCGTCGCCGCGGAGGTCTCGACGCTCGGGAGCTGGGGCACCGTGCTGGTGGGCCTGGCCGGGGTCGTCGTCGCCCTCGGCATCTACCTCGCGTCGAAGCGGAACCCCGTCGGCGCCCACTCCGTCACCGAGTCCGAGCCGGCCGGCCGGCCGGTCAACGCCTGAGGAGCACCACGTGCACATCGATTGGGGTTCTCTCGGACTCGTCCTCGTCGTCGCACTGGCGTCGGTCGTGGTGCTGACGAGCCTCTTCTCCTTCGGGGTGGTCGGGCTCTCGCAGCGCGACTCGGCCCGGGCGGCAGGCGGTTCGGGCTCCGGTCCGCTGGCGGGCGCGGTCATCTGCTTCGCGCTCTGCGCGGCGATCGTCGGCTACGGGATCTACTTGATCGTCGCCTGAACGCGGTCCCGGAAGCCGCCGGGCAGGCCGGAGAGCATCGGCTTCAGCGTCGCTCGCCGCGCCTCGCCGAGGTGGGTCAGCAGGTCGAGCGCCGGCGTCCAGAGGCCTTCGTCGGCGCTCGCCGCGGTGACCAGCCGGCCGAGCCGGTGCGCCGGGAGCAGGCCGACGACGTGGTCGATGCGGCGCTTGTCGTCCAGGACGAAGGCGATGCGCAGCAGCGCCGGGTCGTCGATCTGCTCCAGCGCCCGCCGCACGGTGAGGTCGGGCAGGTGCCCGACGAACCGGCCGAGGGTGATCCAGTCTTCTTTGCGGGTCAGCTCGGCCGAGACCGCGAGGACGGTGTCCAGGGGAATGCGGGTGATGATCGCGCTCGCCCGCCGCGGGTCGAGTTCCGCGGCCACCTCGGCGAGGAAGCCCGGGCTGAGCCGTTTGGCGACGTCGACACCGCGGCCGACGTCGACCAGCCCGGCGATCCGGGCGCACAGCAGCGGGCCGAACACCTTCTCGGCGATCTTGGCGAGCACGCCGACCGGTACGACCCGCGCGGCCAGCGCCATCCGCTGCAGCGCGGCCGCGTTGGCGTCGAACAGCGTGTCGGTGACCTGCTCGCGGAACGCCTGCAGGTCGTCGGCGTCGACGCGCGCGAGGTACGCGAGCCGCGCGGGCTCGACGTCGAGGACGCGGGCCAGCTTCAGGATCTCCGCCTCGGCCCCGTACTTCCCCGACGACACGGCGTTCCCGGTCACAGGCCCACCGCCTTCCGGACCGCTCCGCGCAGCAGCGCGGGCACGTACCGGAGGCCTTCTTCGCCTGCTTCGGCGAGCGCTTTCGCCTGCCGACGGCGCGCGTCGCGCAGGGCGTCGGCGAGGTCCTGCCGCTCGTGCTCTTCGAGGGCCTCGATGCCTTCGGGGAGGTAGCCGCCCAACTGATCGGCGAGTGTGCGCTCGGCCATGGTGGATCATCATGCAACACCCCGGGTGCGACCGTGCGGATATGACCGTCGAGACGTCCACCGTCCGTGTCGGCTCACCGCCGCTTCGGTGTGGCGCTCCAAAGCGAGAGCACTGCTCACTCGCGGTGGACACGCTGAATGGTTGACTTTCGGCAGTGGCCGGCCCGCGGTCACGCCTTGTAGCTTCGGAGCCGTGCGGACGGTGACGAAGCGCAGGTGGCGGATGGCGCTGGACGTCGCCCTCGGGTTGTTCCTCGCGTTCACCGTCGTCGCGGGCACGCTGGACACCGGGTCGTACTGGGAGCTGGCCGGCGGCCTCGCCGTCGTGGCCGGCTCGGTGGCGACGGCCCGGCGGTACCCGGCCGTCTCGCTCGGCGTCGCGCTGGCCGGGACGCTGGCCGTGCCGTTCCCGCTCGGCGACCACGTGCCCGCGTGGGTGATCTTCGTGCTGGTCGCGATGAGCTACCAGGCCGGGCTGCGGATGCCACGGGCCCGCCCCGGGATCCTGACCGGGGCGGCCTGCACGGTCCTGGGGCTTCCGCTCGCGCTCGTGTTCGGCCCGGACGGCCTGGGTGACTGGGCGCAGATGGTCGCGATGCTCGTCTTCGCCGGACTGTCGCCGTGGCTGCTCGGCCGGTACGTCCGGGTCCGCGGCGAGCTCGCCCGCACGGGCTGGCGCCGGGCCGAGGAGATGGAGAGCAGGCAGCGGCTGGTCGCCGAGCAGGCACGGCTGCGCGAACGCGCGCGGATCGCCAGCGACATGCACGACTCGCTGGGGCACGAGCTGAGCCTGATCGCCGTGCGCGCGGCCGCGCTGGAGGTCGCGGGCGGGCTCGACGACACCCAGCGCGAGGCCGCGGCGCAGCTGCGGACCGGCGCCGCGACGGCGACCGAGCGGCTGCGCGAGATCATCGGCGTCCTGCGTGAGGACGCCGCGCCGGTGGAGCCGGTGCAGGGTGATCTCGACGAGCTGATCGCCAGGGCGCGGGCCTCCGGCCTGCGCATCGAATCCACAGTGGACACCGCGGGGACGCCGCCGATGGTCGCCCGCGCCGCCTACCGGGTGGTGCAGGAAGCCCTGACGAACGTGGCGAAGCACGCGCCGGGGGCCGCCGTGACGGTGCGGGTGGCCGGGGCCGGCTCGCGGACCGACGTCAGCGTGGTGAACGCGCCGCCGCCGGCCGGGCCGTTGCCCGGGGCGGCGTCCGGGCACGTCGGGCTGATCGGCCTGCGCGAGCGCGTCCGGCTCCTCGGCGGCACGCTGCGGGCCGGCCCGCACGACGGCGGGTTCGCCGTCACCGCGACGCTGCCGCACGGAGCGGCCCCGGTCGAGCGGCAGGAGACCGACGACGACGAAGCCGGGCAGTCGACGTCGGCCCGCGCTCTCGAACTGGCCCGGCGTGACGTGCGGCGCAGCCTGGTCCAGGCGGTCACCGTCCCGCTCGGGCTGTTCGCGGTGGTCCTCGCGGTCGGCGGGATCGCGTTCCTGTACCAGTGGAACTCGTCGGAACTGCCCGCCGGCGTCTACGAGCGGCTGCGGATCGGGCAGCCGCGGGCCGAGGTGGTGCCGCAGCTGCCCGAGAACCAGCGCGCGGCCCGGCCGGTGCGGGGCGAGCCGCCGCGGCCGCCGGTGCCCGGGGTCGTCTGCGAGTACTACGGCACGGGAAGGTCGTGGCTCGACAACGACTACGCCGCCTACCGGCTGTGTTTCGCCGATGGGAGACTGGTCGCCAAGGACAGGTTCGCCGAGGGGGCATCGTGATCAGGGTCGTGCTGGCCGACGACGAAGCGATGATGCGGGCGGGGGTGGCGGCGATCCTCGCCGCGGACCCGGGGATCGAGGTCGTCGCCGAGGCCGCCGACGGCCGATCGGCCGTCTCGCAGGTGCTCGCCACCCATCCGGACGTCGTGCTGCTGGACATCCGGATGCCGGGGCTCGACGGCCTGGGCGCGGCCGCCGAAATCCGGCGGCTGCTGCCCGCCACCGGCGTGATCATGCTGACGACGTTCGGCGAGGACGACTACATCGAGCGCGCTCTGGGGCTGGGTGCGGGCGGGTTCCTGTTGAAGTCGGGTGACCCGCGCGAGCTGCTGGCCGGCATCCACGCCGTCGCCGGCGGGGCCGCGTTCCTCTCCCCGAAGGTGGCGCAGCGGGTGATCGCCCGGCTGTCCGGCGGGCAGCTGGCGCGCGCGGCCGCGGCCCGCGAGCGGATCGCCGCGTTGACCCCGCGCGAGCGGGAAGTGCTGACCCTGCTCGGCTCCGGACTGTCCAATGCGGACATAGCGGCGAAGATGTTCGTCGTCGAGGGCACGGTGAAGGCGCACGTGAGCACGATCCTGACCCGGCTCGGCGCGAAGAACCGGGTGCAGGCGGCGATCACGGCGTACGAGGCGGGACTGGTCGGGGGAGACGCGGCGGCGTCCACCCCGTGATTCCGGCGCCGGCGCGGGCCGTCGCCTTGGCCGGGAGGCACTTCAGCAGGGCCGTGCGCAGGCCGGTCGCGACCGGGTTCGTCAGCTGCGGGCCGAGCTTGCCCATCCGGACCGACTCGCGGGCGACCTGCTGGCTGCGGGGCCGTCGCTGCCGGTCGTAGCTCTCGAGGGCGCTGTTTACGTCCTGTGTGGACACTGCGTGCGCGAGCACGACCGCGTCTTCGATGGCCTGGCAGCCGCCCTGGCCGAGGAACGGCGGCATGGCGTGCGCGGCGTCGCCGAGCAGCGCGATCCGGCCGCGGGTGTAGGTGGGGAGCGGGGTGGCGAGGTGGTAGAGGTCGTGGTGCAGCACGGCTTCCGGCGGGGTGGCTTCGAGCAGTGCCGGGATCGGGTCGTGCCAGTTCTCGAAGGCCTGCCGGAGGTCGGCTTCGCGGGTGCCCGGTGCGGCGAGGGTGGAGATCCACCAGTAGACGTCGCCGCCGGTCAGGGGTAGCACGCCGACTTCGGTGCCGCGGTCGAAGCTCGTGCTCAGCCCGGTGCCGGGCCGGTGGGCGATGCCGCGGAACGCCGTGCTGCCGGAGTAGCTCGGCTCCGGGTGGTCCGGGAAGAGCGCGTGGCGGACCCTGCTGTGGATGCCGTCGGCCGCGACGACGAGGTCGGCACGCAGTTCTTCGCTGCCTACGCGGACCAGGCCGTCTTCGTGGACTTCGGTGACTTCTTGGCCGGTGCGCAGGCTTTCGGCGGGGACCGCGTCCCGGAGGGCGGCGATCAGGTCGCGCCGGTGGATCGCGCCGAGCGGCCGCCCGTGCCGTCGTTCGAACTCGGCGGCGTCGAAGCGGGTGATCCGGCGGCCGCGCCGGTCGCGGAAGCCGCCTTCTCGCTGCGGGGCCAGGCGCGCACCGAGGTCGACGCCGAGCTCGTCGAGGCAGCGCAGGGCGTTCGGCCAGAGCGAGATGCCGGCGCCGACGTCGCCGAACTCCGGGGCCTTCTCGAGGACGGTGACCGTCCAGCCGACCCGGTGCAGCCCCACGGCCGCTGCCAGCCCGCCGATGCCGCCGCCGATCACTACCGCGCGCATGCCGCCTCCTCTACATCTGTAGAGGACTCTACACCTGTAGAGTGCACTTGTGGAACGGGTTGAGGTGATTGCCGACGCGGCGATCTCGGTGATCGCGGCGGAGGGCATGCGCGGGCTGACGCATCGGGCGGTCGACCGCGCGGCGGGCCTGCCGGTGGGATCGACGTCGTACTACGCGCGCACCCGGGCGGCGCTGCTGGAGCTGACGATCGCCCGGATCGTGGTCCTGGACCAGGCCCCGCTGTCCGCCGGGGGCGGCGGCTTGGCGGAGTTCGTGGCGGGATACGCGTTCGACGCGATCACCGCGGGCCGAACCCGGATGCTGGCCCGGTACGAGTTCGCCCTGGAGGCAACGCGGCGCCCGGAGTTACGAGCGGCGTACGACGAAGGAGGCCTGCAGATCCGCCGTTCCGCGACTTCGGTGCTGGAGGCGGCGGGGTCGACGGACCCCTCACGGCACGCGAGGGTGGTGGTGGACTGGATGGAGGGCACGATCTTCGGCGCGTTGGCGGGGACGGGTTCACTGGCGCCCCCCTCGTACGAGGAACTGCTCGCCGGCGCCCGGGAGATCCTGACGGGGATCGGCGTGGCCTGACTCGGCCCGGTTGTCCACACACCTGACGTGATGTGGACAACCGGGCCGCTGCCGCCGCAGTTTCCGGGTTGTGCCGGGGCGTCCCGGGAGGGTGGGGAGTTTTCAGGGGTCAGGCGTCGCGGCGGTGCAGTGCTGCCGCGCCGGCCAGGAGGGCTGCCGCTGTCCAGGCCGCGCAGATCACCAAGCCCACCCCAAGTGCGTACGGTGCCGCCGTCATCGTGATCGGGTTCGGCTGTCCCGCCTCGACCATGGCGTTCACGCCCGCGATGCCCGGGAAGTACGGCATCGCCTCCGGCAGGCCCAGGGACGCCACGATCAGCGGCAACGGGACCAGCAGCACGATCACCGACACCAGCGTCCCCGCCGCGCTGCGCAGGGCCCAGGCGATTCCCGTGCACAGCAAGCCGAGCAGGGCGAAGTACCCGCCCATGCCCGATGCCGTCGTGAAGCCCGCTTCGAGCGTCGTCGGCAGGCCGTGGCCGTCCATCACCGCCGTTGCCAGGGCCATTCCCGCGCACGACAGCAGCACTCCGTACGCGAACAGGACCGGCAGGAGCACCGCCGCCTTCGCCAGGACCACGCGAGAGCGGACCGGGGTCCACAGGAGCGTCGATCGGATGCCGCCGCCCGCGTATTCGCTGGCCACGAACAGTGTTGCCAGTGCGATCACCGCGAACTGGGTCAGGTAGAACCCGCCGCCCAGCGCAATGGTGTGGGCGCCCTGCGGCTGGTCGCCGACGCGCTGGGCGATCGCCGACAGCGTGCCGTAGAACAACATCAGCGCCGTGCCCGCCACCAGGCACCACCAGGTCGCGCGGACCGACCAGAACTTCGTCCACTCCGAAGCCACCGCGCCCGGCAGGCCGCCGCCGCGTACCTCCACCGAAGCCGTCATGCCGACACCCCGTATTCCACCGAAGAAGCCGTCAGTTCCATGTACGCCTGCTCGAGCGACGCCGTCTGCTCGGCGAGGCCGTGGACGCGGACCCCGAGTTCGTGCACGAGGTCGCCGACGCGGGTGACGTCGAGGCCGTCCACCACCAGTTCGCCCGGCTCGCCCGGGTGCGTCAGCCCGCCTTCGGCGCGCAGCCGGGCGTCGAGCTTCGCGCGTTCGCCGTCGGCCGGGACGCGGACCGAGACCGTCGCCCGGGAGTTGCCCGCGATGAACTCCGCCACCGGTGCGTCGGCCAGCAGCTTGCCCTTGCCGATCACCACGAGGTGGTCGGCGGTCAGCTGCATCTCGCTCATCAGGTGGCTCGAGACGAACACCGTCCGCCCCTCGGCCGCCAGCGACCGCATCAGCTGCCGCACCCAGCGGACGCCGTCCGGGTCGAGGCCGTTGACCGGCTCGTCGAACATGAGGATGCCGGGGTCGCCGAGCAGCGCGCCCGCGATGCCCAGCCGCTGCCCCATGCCGAGCGAGAACTGGCCGGCCCGCTTGCCGGCGACGTCCGACAGCCCGACGGTCGCCAGGACCTCCTCGACGCGGCTCGCCGCGATGCCGTTGCTGCGCGCCATGGCCAGGAGGTGCTTCCCGGCGCTGCGGCCGGGGTGCAGGGCCTTGGCGTCGAGCAGCGCGCCGACCTCGCGCAGCGGGTGCCGCAGCTCGGCGTAGCGCCGCCCGCCGACCAGGACCTCGCCCGACTGCGGGCGGTCGAGCCCCACGGTCATCCGCATGGTCGTCGACTTGCCGGCGCCGTTGGGGCCGAGAAACCCGGTCACCTGGCCCGGGCCGACGTCGCAGGTGAGCGCGTCGACGACGGTTTTCTCCCCGTACCGCTTCGTGAGTCCCCTGAGTGTGATCATGCGTCGAAGTCTGCGGCCCACGGGGGTGCGCGGGCATCGGACGACGGTCGCGGGCCGCCCCCGACTTTCGTCAGGTGCGGCGGCGCGTGTGCCGGGTCGGGACGGCGCCGGCCGGGTCCTCCGGCCAGGGGTGCTTGGGGTAGCGGCCGCGCAGGTCGGCGCGGACGGCCGGATAGCCGGACGTCCAGAAGGACGCCAGGTCGGCGGTGATCGCCGCGGGGCGGCCGGCGGGGGAGAGCAGGTGCAGCACCACCGGGACGCCGGCGAGCACGGGGGTGTCGGTCCAGCCGAAGGTCTCCTGCAGTTTCACGGCGAGGACCGGCTGGTCGCCGGTGTAGTCGACGCGGATGCGCGAGCCCGACGGCACTTCGACGCGATCCGGGGCGAGGTCGTCCAGTTTCGCGGCTTCGGGCCAGGGGAGGAGGGCCTTCAGAGCGGTGCCGGCGTCGATGTTCGCGAGGTCCGCTTTGCGGCGGGCGGTGCCGAGGTTCAGCCAGGTGTCCACATCGGACAGAAGGGCGGGGTCGTCGACCGGTGGCCATGGCGGCCCGAGGACGCGGTGCAGGAAGGCCATTCGGTCGCGGAGGCGGGTGGCGTCCTGGCTCCACTTGAGGAGGCGCAGTCCCTCGGTTCTCAGTCCGGCGATGAGGGCGTCGTGGACGTCGGCGTTCTTGAGCGGCTTCTCGGACAGGACGATGGCGCCGAGCTTGCGGACGCGCCGGGCCACGACGTCGCCGTCCCAGGCAATTTCGTCCACTTCGGACACTTCGCCGGTGCGGACGGCGAGGGTTTCGTCGGCGGCCGCGGCGAGGCGGATGGTGCCGTGGACGCGGCCGGGGTCGCGGGTGGCTTCGGCGATGGCCAGCCATTCGGAGTCGAGGCCGCTGCCGGGCGGGAGTTCGGCCGCGGTGCCGCCGGCCATGAGGTAGACGGGGGTGGTGCCGGGACGCCGCTTGGCGAGCCGCTCGGGGTGGGCGAGGGCCACGACGAGCGCGGGATCGGCTCGGTGATCGCCGGACGCAAGAACGGAACTCGCGTGATCGAGGCCGTTACTCGCGTGATCGAGGACGGAACTCGCGTGATTGGGGCCGGAACTCGCGTGATCGGGGCCGGAACTGCCGGTCGAACGGGAACGACCGGCCGGCCGCTGCGAAACCAGCCCCTCCAGCCGCCGGGCCTCGCGCTTCCAGCGTCGCGAACCCTCGTCGCCCGCCGATCGCAACCGGCGCAGCTCCGCGTTCACGTCCGTCAGCGTCCCGCCCGCGTCCAGCAGCGCGACCACCTCCGCCGCGCTGCGGGCGCCGACCGCTTCCGCCCCGTCCAGGAGCGCGCGGGCCAGCCGTGGGTGCAACCCCAGCTCGGCCATCCGCCGTCCGCGGGGCGTCACCGTTCCGTCCGCCGTCGCACCCAGTGCCGTCAGCAGTGCCCGGCCCGCCGCCAGCGCGCCTTCGCCGGGCGGGTCCCACCAGGCCAGACCGCTGCCGTCGGGAGTTGACCAGCACGCCAGTTCCAACGCCAGCCGGGCCAGGTCGGCCGTGCGGATCTCCGGTTCCGGGTACGACGGCAGCGTCGCCTGCTCGTGCTCGGCCCAGCAGCGGTAGGCCCGCCCGGGCGCCTCGCGGCCCGCGCGGCCGGACCGCTGGGCGGCCACCGCCTCCGACACCCGCACCGTGGCCAGGCCGGGCAGCCCGCGCCGGTGGTCGACCCGCGGCACGCGGGCCAGCCCGGAGTCCACCACCGCGCGCACGCCCGGCACCGTCAGGCTCGACTCCGCCACCGCCGTCGCCAGCACCACCCGGCGCCGGTCCCGCGGCCGCAGCGCGTCGTCCTGGTGTGCCGCCGACAACCGGCCGTGCAGCGGGATGACGTCCACATCGGACAGTCGTAGCAGACCCGCGGTCCGCGCGATCTCCCCGGCGCCGGGCAGGAAAGCGAGCACGTCGCCGTCTCCGGAGGACAACGCCGTCCGCACCGCCCGTGCGACACACGCCTCGGTGCGCTCGCCGCGCGCCGGCGGCACGTAGGAGAACTCCACCGGGTACGTCCGCGCCGTGGCCGTCACCACCGGGGCGTCGCCGAGCAGCGAAGCCAGCCGTCCGGACGCGACCGTCGCCGACGTCGCCAGCAGCCGCAGGTCTTCCCGCAGCCCGGCTCGGACGTCCAGGAGCAGCGCCAGCAGCAGGTCGGCGTCCAGGTGCCGCTCGTGGCACTCGTCGAGCAGCACCGTCGACACCCCGGGCAGCTCCGGGTCGCCCTGCACGCGCCGCACCAGCAGCCCCGACGTCACGACCTCGACCCTGGTCCGCGCGGACACCTTCCGGTCGCCGCGCACGGCGTACCCGACGGTCTCGCCGACCGGTTCCCCCAGGAGTGCGGCCATCCGGGCCGCCGCAGCGCGGGCCGCCAGCCGTCGCGGCTCGGCGACGACGATGCGGCCTTCCCCGGCCGACGCCAGTGCGAGCGGGACCAGCGTCGTCTTCCCCGTGCCGGGCGGCGCGACCAGCACCGCTGCGCCATGGGAGTCCAGCGCGGCGACGACGTCGGGCAGCACGGACCGGACCGGCAGGTCGGGGAGCTTCACTTCGCGGTGACCTCGGGGGGCGGGGGCAGCTGGTATCCGGACGGGCCGATGTTCGCGTTGAGCGAGCGCAGCCATTCGCCGGAGGAGATCATCTTCCGGATCGCGTCGTCGACCGCGGCCACCCCCTGGGTGTCGCCCTTGCGCAGCCCGACGCCGTAGTTCTCCTTCGAGAACGGCTTCCCGACGATCTTCAGCAGCTCCGGGTCGCGCGCGACGTAGCCGGCCAGGATCACCGCGTCCGTGGTGACCGCGTCGATCTGTCCGGCGAGCAGCGCGGTCACGCAGTCGGAGTACCGCGGGTACTCGACCAGCTGGACGGCCTGGGCGTACTTGTCCTTCACCTGCTGGGCCGGCGTCGACCCGGCGACCGAGCACAGCCGCCGCCCGTTGAGCGCCTCCGGCCCGGCGATGTCGGCCGACGTCCGCCGCACCAGCAGGTCCTGGCCGGTGGTGAAGTACGGGCCGGCGAACGACACGAGGTCCTTGCGCTTGTCGGTGATCGAGTAGGTCGCCACGACCAGGTCGACGGCACCGGAGGTGAGGTCCGTTTCCCGCGTCGCCGAGGTCGTCTCGCGCCACGTGATGTCCTTCGCGGGGACACCGAGCTCACTCGCGACGAAAGTCGCGACATCGACGTCGAACCCGACGAACCGGCCGTCGATGGTGCGTTCCGAAAGACCCGGTGCGTCGAACCGGATGCCGATGGTCAGGTGATCAGCGGCACTCGCCCGGGTGACGAGCGAGTCCGTGGGCGAGACCTTCGCCGGACCGCACGCCGAAGCCGTGACCAGGAGCAACGCCGAGCCGAGAAGCGTGCGCCACCGCATCGGGTGCTCCCTCCGCCTCACGTTGTTCTCAGGTCCCCCCGTTAGCCTAAGTGCGTGGTGCGACCGTCCCAACCCGTGCTGAACACCGTCGGCACGCTCGCCCGGCTCGGGCTGGCAGCCGTCTGGCTCGTTTCCGGCGCGCTCAAGCTGGCGGATCCCGGCCAGACGCTGATCGCCGTGCAGGCGTACGAGGTGCTGCCGGACGCGCTCGAAAACGTGGTGGCCATCGCGCTGCCGCTCGTGGAGCTCGTGCTCGGGCTGCTGCTGCTCGCGGGCCTGGCGACCCGGTGGGCCGCCGCGGCCGCGCTGGGGCTGCTCGTCGTGCTCATCGCCGGCATCGCCCAGTCGTGGGCGCGCGGGCTGAGCATCGACTGCGGGTGCTTCGGCGGCGGCGGGCACGTGGCGGCGGGGCAGACCGAGTACCCGCAGGAGATCCTCCGCGACACGGGGTTCGCGCTGCTCGCCGTCTGGCTGGTGGTGCGCCCGCGCACCTGGCTGTCGCTCGACGGCTGGCTGGCGCGAGGTCGCGGGAACTCGGGCGAGCCCGGACACGACTACTCGGGTATCGCGGAAGGGAACTGATACACAGTGGGTGGAGCTGAGCGGACCGCGCGGAAGCGCCGTCAGGCCGCGCAGGCCGGAGGCGCGCGGGCGGTGGCCCAGGCCAGGGGCGCGTCCGGGGACAAGCGGAAGTGGATCATCGGGATCGGGGCGGTGGTCGTCGTGGCCGCGCTCGTGATCGGCGGCGTGATCTGGACGATCTCGGAGCGGGACAAGACCGAAGGCCAGATCATCGACCCGGGCAAGACGACGAGCGCGCTGGCGGGCAACGTCACGCAGAAGCGCGACGGCGTGGTCGTCACCGTGGGCAAGGCCGGCGCCAAGGCGTCGATCGACGTCTACGCCGACTTCCTCTGCCCGATCTGCGGTGTGTTCGAGAAGCAGTACAAGGGCCAGATCGAGCAGGCGATCAACGACGGCAAGCTGCAGGTGCGCTACCACATGGTGCCGCTGCTGAACCAGCGCTCCAGCCCGCCGGGCTACTCGCTCGACTCGGCGAACGCGGCGCTGGCCGCGGCCGACGCCGGCAAGTTCCTCCAGTTCCACGACGCGCTGTTCGCCAGCCAGCCCGAAGAGGGCAAGCGCGGCTACGACAAGGCGCAGCTGATCGAGCTCGGCAAGAACGTCGGGATCACCGACCCGGCGTTCGCCCAAACCGTCAACGCCGGCACCTACGAGCAGCAGCTGAACACCGCGTTCCAGCAGATCGAGAACGACCCGAAACTGGCACAGGACTTCGGCGGCGGCCAGACCGGCTTCGGCACGCCGACGGTCACCGCGAACGGCTCGATCGTGTCCTGGCAGGACCCGAACTGGCTCACGAAGGTCACCGGCTGACTCCGGGCAATTCGCCCACCCGGGTACGGACTCTGGACTAGGCTGATCCCGCAGCAGGGGAACCGGGGGTGCCGCGCGCACGTCGCACCCCCGGTGACAGGGAGGGCCAGTGGACGGTTCGGGTTTTCACGTCGATGACGGCGCGTACACGCGGTACGCGCGCGAGGTCGATCCACTCGGTGACGACGTCAAAGGGGCTGCCGACAAGCACGTCGGCCCGCACGTGACGCTCGGCGGCCACGGTTTCTCGGAGATGGGCGGCGAATCCGGCTTCTCCGGCGCCTACAGCGGCCGGATGCGCGCGCTGCAGGAGAAGATGCACCGCGTCGGCGGCGGCTGGCGGCAGGTCGGCGAAGCCGCCCGGCAGACCGACCGCAACTACACGGCGGTCGAGGGCGAACACGGCGACGTCGTCCGGCGGCTCGGCGGCGACCTCGGGCAGGACCGCGCGTGACCGAGCACGAAACCGACCAGCTCGTCCGCCACGGCCTGGACACCACGAACCAGTTCGCGCAGAAGCTGCGCCACGACCCGGCCGCGATCGGCGGCGCCCGTGACGCGCACTACGCCCTGCAGACGTCGGTGGGCCGCACCCGCGACGTCGCCTCCGAGCAGCGCGTCAACCTGGCCTCGGCCAGCTCGGGCTCGACGACCGACCGCGCCACCGCGACGTCGCAGAGCCTGGAGAAGGAGGTCCAGGACCTCCTTGACGAGAGCGCCGAGATCGAGAAGGCCGTCACCGAGGCGGCCGAGGCGCTGCACGTCGGCGAGATCAAGAACGACCAGGTCCGCGACCAGATCGTCAAGGAGATCTCGGCGTCGATGAAGGCGCTGGCGGCGGTCAAGAACATCCAGCCGCCGGAGAGCCGCGGGGCCGCGTCGCGCGACATCCTGATGAAGCTGCAGACCAAGATCACCCAGCTGACCGGCCAGGCCGCGACCTTCAGCGAACAGGCGATCAACGAGCTCACCGCGATCGGCACCCGCCTCGGCGGCGAGGAGCAGTCGACGTCGTCTTCTTCGGCGTCCTCGACCAAGGTCGGGTCGTCGTTCAACAGCAGCAGCGGCTATTCGGGCGGCTCCGACGGCGGGGGCGGCGGCGGTGGGGGCGGCGGCGCCGTCCACAAGCCCCGGCTGCCGGTGGCGATCCCGCCGCAGCCCGGCTCCGGAGTCGCGATCAACCTGCCCGGCGGCAAGCAGGTCATGGCCCCGAACGAGACGGCGGCGAAGGCCGTGCGCGCGGCGCTTTCGCAGCTCGGCGTGCCGTACGTCTGGGGCGGGACCGCGCGGGGTGTCGGCCTCGACTGCAGCGGCCTGGTCATGACGTCGTACCAGGACGCGGGCATGCAGCTGCCGCGGACGGCGGCGCAGCAGACGGTCGGGGCCGAGGTGCCCTCGATCGACCAGCTCCTGCCCGGCGACCTGGTCGTGTGGTCCGGCCACGTGGCGATGGTGATCGGCGACGGCCAGATGGTCGAGGCCGGCGACCCGGTGCAGATCAGCAAGATCCGCACCACGAACGCGGGGCAGTCGTTCATCGGCTTCTACCGGCCTACGGGGTGAGCTGTGGCTGAATTCGACATCGAACTGGCGTCCGCGCGGATCGCCGAACAGGCCGACCGGGCGGGCGCCGAGGCCTCCGCCCGCTTCGCGCGTTCGGGTCCGGTGGTGGGCAAGGCTGCCTCCGACGGGATCGAAGTCCAGGTGGCGCCGGGCGGGCTGCTGACCGGGCTGACGATCCACCGTTCGGCGCTGCGGCACGGGTCCGCGGTGCTCGCCGACCAGATCCTCGAGCTGGCCCAGCGCGCGACGCGGCGGGCGGGTGACCGCATGTACCACGCGCTGGCGCCCGTCGTCGACCGCGAGCAGCTGGAAACCCTGGGCTACGAGCCGATCCCGGACGACGACCCGGACGCCGACACCTACACGTACGGAGGGGGATCGCGGTGATCACGACCCGCCAGCTGGTCGCCCAGGCCCGGGCCCGCGAGGAGGCCATGGCCCACGTGGAGGAGCTCCTGGCGTCGGCCTCCGGAACGGCGCACGACGTCGACGGCCAGATCGAGGTGACGGTCGACGCGCGGGGGAAGCTGCTGCGGTTGTGGCTGGCTCCGACGGCGGTGAACGCGGGCGAGCAGCTGGGCCCGCTGATCGTGGAGGTCGCCCAGGCGGCGATGCGCGAGGCGACCCAGGACGGCTACAACAAGGTCGCGCTGCTGCTCGGCGAGGACATGACTCACCTGATCGAGCAGATGACGGGGATGCCCGCGCCGGCCCGGGCGGAGGACGACGACCCGGGGATGACGGTCGAGGAGTTCCAGCGGCTGCGGGCCGAACGACTGGGATCGGCGCCTGCGGAAGCGGCGGCGGCTCCGGCTCCGGCGACGAGTGTCGAGGAGGAGGACGCTTACTGGGAGTCCTTCGACCCGGCTTCGCTGCGCTCGGATCGCTGAGCAGGCCCCGTTTTCCACGCTACCGGAGGGCGCCGATGGTTTCGTGCGGTCTCGACCGGGGTGGTGGGGGCTTGGCCACGACGTCAGGCCAGCTGGGCCGTGGAATTGGCCCCGTCCAACGATTCCCTGATGATGTCCGCGTGGCCGGCGTGCTGGGCCGTCTCGTGGATCAGGTGCAGCACGATCCGGCGGGCAGACCAGAACCGGGGTTCCGGGGGTGACCACGGTGTCGTCGGCAGTTGCACCTCGATGTCCAGCGAAGGCAGTGAAGCCACATACGCGTCGGTTTCGGCTGCGGCGGTTTCGTAAGCCTCGAGCCAGTGGGACATCGTCTCGCTCATCTTGTACTGGTCCGTGTCCAGCATGCCGTCCGGCAGGGACCCGTCGGCCGTTCGCAGGATCTGCAGCCACAGGCGCTCGCCCGTGGCCAGGTGGCGGATCAGGCCGCCGAGGGTCAGCTCGCTGACCGTGGTGCGCTTGGCCGCGTCGGCGTCCGAAAGGCCGTGGGTGGCGATCAGCAAGCGCTTGCGGACTTCGGCCAGCAGGCCCAGAAGGTCGTCGTGTTCGCGAGTCATGCGGTCACCGTAGAGGCGAAGTAGGTCAGAAACCGACCTGAGGTGCAATCCCGCTGAGTGGCACCCGATTTGGTTCAGAGGTCTGGACCAACCGGTAAAGTCTATGCATTAATTCAAGGCGTGAATTTTCGACGCAGACTGGGCATCGGTGCGCTGGCCGTCGGGTTGCTGCTGACCTCCGAAACCCCCGCGCTCGCCGGAAACGGCCCCGCCTACAAGGATTCCTGGCGCCCGGTCAAGGTCCGGGTGGCCGATCTGCTGTCCCGGATGACGCTCGACGACAAGCTCGGCCAGATGATGCAGGCCGAACGGCTCGGGGTGAAGAGCCCGGCCGACGTCACCACCGGCCGGCTCGGCTCGCTGCTCTCCGGTGGCAGCTCGCAGCCGACGCCGAACACGCCCGTCACCTGGGCCGACATGTACGACGGCTTCCAGAAGGCCGCGCTCGCCACGCCGCTGGGCATCCCGCTCGTCTACGGCGTCGACGCCGTCCACGGCCACAACGGCCTCTACGGCGCCACCGTCTTCCCCCACAACATCGGCCTCGGCGCGACGCGCGACCCGCAGCTGGTCGAGAAGATCGGCCGCGCCACCGCGGAAGAGGTGTCCGGCACCGGGATCGACTGGGACTTCGCGCCCTGCGTGTGCGTCGCCCGCAACGACCGGTGGGGCCGCACCTACGAGTCCTTCGGCGAGGATCCGCGGCTCGTCACCCGGATGACGTCGATCATCACCGGGCTGCAGGGAAACCGGCCCGGCTCGGTGCTGGCCACCGCCAAGCACTACGTCGGCGATGGCGGCACCACCGGCGGTGTCAACGAAGGCAACGCCGAGATCGGCGAGCAGGAGCTGCGCGCGATCCACCTGCCACCGTTCGAGGCCGCGATCCGGCGCGGGGTCGGCTCGGTGATGATCTCCTACAGCAGCTGGAACGGCGTCAAGATGCACGCCGGTTCGTACCTGGTCAACGACGTGCTCAAGAAGGAGCTCGGCTTCACCGGGATCGTCGTTTCGGACTACAACGGCGTCGACAAGATCGACGGCAAGAGCGGGTTCACCCCCGAAGAGGTCGAAGCCTCGATCAACGCCGGCATCGACATGGTGATGGTGCCCTTCGAGTGGCGGAAGTTCATCGACACGCTGCGGTTGCTGGTGGACCAGGGTCGCGTGCCGATGGCGCGGATCGACGACGCCAACCGCCGCATCCTCACCAAGAAGTTCGAGCTGGGCCTGTTCGAGCACCCGCTGACCGACCGGCGCTTCCTGACCACCATCGGCAGCAGGCAACACCGGGACCTGGCGCGCCAAGCCGTGCGGGAATCCCAGGTGCTGCTGAAGAACGAAGGCCGCGTCCTGCCGCTTTCGAAGCGCGGCAAGATCTTCGTGGCCGGCAAGAGCGCCGACGACCTCGGCAACCAGTCCGGCGGCTGGACGGTCGGCTGGCAGGGCGCCGGCGGCCCGGTCATCCCGGGCACCACCATCCTGCAGGGCATGCGGCAGAAGTCGTCGTCCGTCACCTTCGCCAAGGACGGCGCGGGGATCGACTCCGGCTACGACGTCGCCGTCGCAGTCGTGGGGGAGACGCCGTACGCCGAGGGCAAGGGCGATCGTCCGCAGGGGATGGGGCTGGACGCCACCGACCTCGCGACGCTGCAGAGGCTGAAGGACTCCGGCGTGCCGACCGTGGTCGTGCTGGTCTCCGGCCGTCCGCTCGACATCGCGGCGCAGCTGCCGGACTGGGCCGGGCTCGTCGAGTCGTGGCTGCCGGGCAGCGAGGGCCAGGGCGTGGCCGATGTCCTCTTCGGCGACTACAACCCGACCGGAAAGCTGCCGGTGACCTGGATGCGCAGCGCCGGTCAGCAGCCCATCAACGTCGGTGCCGAGCTACCTGCGCTGTTCCCGTTCGGCTTCGGCCTGTGGTACCCGCACCACCCCTGGTGATCCCCGTCCCCCACCGGAAAGGTTCACGCATGCCCCGCCGTCCCCTGCTCAGAATTCTCGCTTTCTTCGCTGCCTGCCTGGGGCTTTCGCTGGGCGCACCCGCGGTGCAGGCCGCGACGCCGTTCAAGGTCCTGGCCTTCTACAGCGGCAGCTACGACGCCGCGCACATCAGCTTCGAGAAAGAAGCGAACGTCTGGTTCCCGCAGCAAGCGGCGGCCAACGGGTTCACCTACACCGCGACGACCAACTGGAACCAGCTCACCACGATCACCCCGGACCAGTACCAGGTGGTGCTGTTCCTCGACGACCAGCCGCAGTCGCAGGCCCAGTTCCAGGGTTTCCAGCGGTACGTGCAGGCCGGCGGTGGCTTCTTCGGCTTCCACGTCACCGCCTACAACGACAGCTCGACGCCGTCGTACGCGAACTGGTTCCACAACGACTTCCTCGGCACCGGCCGGTTCACGTCGAACACGTGGGGTCCGACGCCGGAGACGCTGAAGATCGAGAACCGCACGCACCCGGCGACGGCGAACCTGCCGGCGACGATCCGGTCGTCGACGTCCGAGTGGTACGCCTGGCAGTACGACCTGCGCCAGAACCCGAGCATTTCCGTCCTGGCCTCGATGGACTCCTCGACCTTCCCGATCGGCACCGACCCGAACCAGACCTGGTACAGCGGCTACTACCCGATCGCGTGGACGAACAAGAACTACAAGATGCTCTACGCCAACTTCGGCCACAACGCGATGAACTACGAGACGAACACCGCGCTGTCGTCGACGTTCGAGAGCGCCGACCAGAACCGGTTCGTGCTCGACGGCCTGAAGTGGCTCGGCGGCGGTTCCACCGGGCCGGCCGATCCGGGCACGATCGACCCGGCGGCCTGGTACGCGGTGACGAACAAAGCCTCCGGCAAGTGCGTCGACGCCCGCGCGGCCGGCAGCGCCAACGGCACGGTGATCCAGCAGTACACGTGCAACGGCACCACGGCGCAGCAGTTCCAGTTCGCCCCGACGAGCGGCGGCTACGACCGGATCAACAACCGGACGAACGCCTCGCAGGTCGTCGACGTCACCGACGTCTCGACCGCGGACAACGCCGGGCTGCAGCTGTGGTCCTACAGCGAGGGTGGCAACCAGCAGTGGCAGCCGGTGGCCGAGGGCGGTGGGTACTACCACTTCGTCGCCCGCCACAGCGGCAAGTGCCTGACCGTGCCGGGATCGTCCACCGCGGACAGCGTCCAGCTGGTCCAGGCGACCTGTGGCGGCAGCGCCGCTCAGTCGTTCAAGGTCGCCTAGCGTCCGGCTCGCGGCGCCACCTTCGGCGGATGCGCCGCGAGCCGGCCGATCGATAACATGAACTTTCTTCATGAACGGTCGGAGGGTGCGGTGCGGGCGATCTTCGCGGAGTCCACGGTGGAACACGATGGACGGGCCGGCGGGATGGCCGCCGTCTTCGGAGGCGACGATCCCGCCGGTGCCCAGCACCGCCGGGTGACCGATCCCGAGGCGGCCGAAGCGCTGGCCCGCCGGTTGCGGGAGTTCTACGGCCGCCCGGGTCAGTCGCGTTCGATGAGGTGACCCACGACGTCCGGGCCGGGGTGGGCGTGGCCCGAGCCGTCGCGGCGGACGTCGATCTCCGGGAGTTCCACCGGGTCGCCGTTGCGGGCCGCGCCGGCCGGGCGCGGGCCGATCCACGCCACTCGCAGCGCCGTCTCGCCCTTGAGGAACCGCTGGGCCCGGACGCCACCCGTGGCGCGGCCCTTGGGCGGGTACTCGCTGAACGGGGTCACCTTCACGCTCTGGCCCGTCGCCGTGATCACCAGCGGCTCGCCGTGCTCGTCGTCGTCCGTGCGGACCGCTCCGAAGAACACCACCGAGGCGTCACCGCTCAGGTTCATGCCCGCCATGCCGCCGCCCTTCAGGCCCTGCGGCCGGACCAGCGATGCCGCGTACTTCAGCAGCGACGCCTCCGACGACACGAACGCCAGCGTCTCCGAGCCGTCCGAAAGCCAGGTTGCGCCGACGACCTCGTCGCCGTCCTTGAGGCTGATCACCTCGAACTCGTCCGAGCGGACCGGCCACTCCGGCGAACAGATCTTCACGACGCCGGCCTTCGTGCCCAGGGCCAAGCCCGGGGAACCCGCCGCCTGCTCGCCCAGCGGGGCGATGCCGATCACCGTCTCGCCCTTCTCCAAGGGCACCAGCTCGCGAGCCGCCATGCCGCCGCGCAGCGAGACCGTGCCGGCCTGCTCGGGCAGCACCGGCAGCGGCAGCACGTCGGTCTTGAACGCCCGGCCGCGGCTGGTCACCAGCAGGACCTGCCCGCGCGCGGTCGTGTGGACCAGGTTCGCCACGGCGTCGTGCTTCACGCGGCCGTTGCGGCGGCGTGTCTCGGTCGCCTCTTCGGACTCGGCGGCGGTGCGCGCCACCAGCCCGGTCGCCGAGAGGATCACCTGGCACGGGTCGTCCGCGACCTCGAGGGGCCCGGACGGCTTCGACGCGGCCAGGACCTCCTTCAGGTCGCCGTCGATCAGCGCGGTGCGGCGCTCGGTCGGGAAGTCCTTCGCGATCTTCGCCAGCTCCGCCGAGACGAGCTTCTTCAGCACCGACTCGTCGTCGAGGATCTTGTTCAGCTCCGCGATCTCCTCGCGCAGCCGCTCCTGCTCGGCCTCGAGTTCGATGCGGTCGTACTTGGTCAGCCGGCGCAGCGGCGTGTCCAGTATGTACGTCGCCTGGATCTCCGACAGCTTGAAGCGCGTCATCAGGCCGTCCTTCGCGGCCTGCGCGTTGTCGCTCTCGCGGATCAGCCTGATGACCTTGTCGATGTTCAGCAGCGCGATCAGCAGGCCGTCGACCAGGTGCAGGCGCTCTTCGCGCTTGCGGCGCCGGTACTTCGTGCGCCGGGTGACGACGTCGTAGCGGTGGCGGAGGAAGACCTCCAGGAGTTCCTTCAGGCCGAGGGTCTGCGGCTGGCCGTCGACGAGCACCAGGTTGTTGATGCCGAACGACTGCTCCAGCGGCGTGAGCCGGTAGAGGTCGGCCAGCAGCGCCTGCGGGTTGACGCCGACCTTGCACTCGATGACCAGACGGGTGCCGTTCTCGCG
>Ga0207678_10000451_pt1 | contig 37361 bp, 36 predicted proteins | sample KBSC63metaG_FD_184319 | JGI IMG/M metagenome (GOLD analysis project Ga0207678, IMG submission 184319) | Corn rhizosphere microbial communities from Kellogg Biological Station, Michigan, USA - KBS C6-3 metaG (SPAdes) (version 2) | ecosystem: Host-associated > Plants > Roots > Rhizosphere > Soil ... | reverse complement strand
CCGCCCGAGTGGCTGCGCGAGCTGCGCCGCAACGGACCGCATCCCCGCCAGGTGGTCGCGGACCGGCTGGGAGTGTCGATCTCGGGGCTGGCGCGTGCCGAGATCACCGAGCCGCTGACCACCGCCCAGATCGTGGCGTTGAAGGAGGAGCAGCCGGAGTGGCTGCGCCGCGAGCGCACCACCCGGGCCGAGGCTCAGCGCGCGGAGGCCCGGCTGCGGGCCGAGCGGTCCGGGAGACGTCGCGACGATCCGGTCGGGGGATGACCGGAGTCCTGTCGCCAACCCGGGGCATGTCGAGGTGTCCGGCCTGCGGGGGTCAGTTCACATCTGGAGATCGCGCGGCCAAACGCGCTCGGATGGCTGTGATGGTGATCCCCTCGTTGGCGGCGTAGGTGCCGCCGGCGTTGTTGAGCTGGGGCATCCGGGCGCCACCCGAGTGGTGGAGGCCGATCAGCCGCCATTCGTTGTCGAAAACCGGGCTACCAGAGCTGCCCGGCTCGGTCGGTGAGCGATAGTGGACGACTCGCTCGTCGTAATCGAGCAGGACGTTGTCCTGCAGCGAGAACTGGGGCTGTGTGAGGCCATGCGGATGGCCGATGACGTAGGCGCGCCGATGATGCAGCGGTTTGGCGGGAAGCGCCGAGGCCAGCGGGATCGGGATGACGTCCGGCGGGTAGTCCGCCAGTTGCAGGATGCTCGTGTCGAGTCCACGTCGTGAGGGCTCGTACCAGCATTGGCGGGCCACCCGGAAGCGAGTTTGCCTGCCCGGGTCGTCGTCGAGGCCGTGGAAGGCGACCACTGCATCGGTGGGGTCGAGGTCTTCGGGCACGACGTGGCCGTTCGTCACCAGAACCAAGGGTGGAAGTTGATCATGCAGGTCGGGGCCCGAGACGAGGAACCCGGTGCCGACGCCGTCGTCGTTGAGGTTCTGGATCCGGGCCACCGCCCGGCAGCGCTGCAGCCCGGTGCGGTACCAGGTCAGCGGCAGGAAGCTGTCGGGTCCGAAGACTCTCTCGAGCTGTGCGTCGTCGAACTCGGCAAGGCGTGTGGCGCGGACGTCCGTGGACTCCACTGTGACTTGGCCCCCGCTGTAGCGGAGCAGCGCCGCGCGAAGGACCGGGAGCAGCTCGTTGCCCGGAGCGCTCGATGTGGTGAGCTGCCAGACCTTCTGGAGCTGGCGGTGGAACGCCGCCACCGTGAACCCGTGTGGCGTCGTCTCGATGAACGCCTCCGCGCGCTCGACGGCCTCGTCGTACCGGCCGAGTGCGATCGCCGCCTCGCACGCCGTCACCTCGGTCCACGTGTCGTGTACCGGTGAGGAGTCGACGGACCGCAAGATCTCGTCGGCCAACGCGGTGGCCTCCGGCATTTCCGCTGGAAGCGCAATGCCGTCCTTCCGGGCCCGCGCCAGCAGGGCCACGGCGTTGATGCCATGCCACGTGTGAGCCGAGTTCTCCTGGTACGCAGTGAGGTACGCATCGAGGGACCGGGTGAGATAGCGCTGCCGTCGAGCCTGCTCGGTGCACGACAGGAACATCTCCTTGTAACAGCGGCCGATCCCGCCGCGGGCTTCCATCTGATCGACCACAAGGGCCGTCTCGTCGGTGGCCAGGTCGGTGTAGAGCTGCAATGCGACGGCGGGGTTGCCGCCGTCCACCAGAGCCTGCGCGTAGAGACGCCGCACCGCGGGGCTGACGAGCTCGTGCGCAAGGGCGGCATCGGCGACGATCTCGAGATCCTCGTACCGCAACGCCTCGCGGAGAACCATGAGGATCGGGCCGACGTCGTCGGGCAGGGATGAGACCGAGTAAAGGTGGTCGGCATAGTCGCAGGCGAGCTCGTGCAGTGCGGGCCACTCAAAGGTGGCTGCCGTCGCACGGAACTGCCTGACCCGGTTGCGTCCGGTCATGCGAACCTCGCTCCCGGTGGGATTTTCATCGGCGGTCGCCGTCGCCATCGAGGCGGCCCTCGACCTCGCTCAACGCGTTCAGACGTTTCCTCGGCGCGTGTGGTGACCGTTGTTCGCCGAGGAGTAGGTCAACTGCCGCCGGGTCGCCCCCTCTGCCGCCCCCGCCGACCACGCGGCCGAGCGGTCGCCGACTCCCGCTCCTGGCCCAGCGCCGCCCACCCCTCGGCCAGGGTTATGGTGGTCCGCGCCTTCTCGAGGGTCGGCTCGCCGTGCCAGTCGAGCCGGTTCTGAACGGCGCGGGCGGTCATCTCACCCGGCCTCCCGATCCCGATGAGGCGCACGAACTCGACAATCGGGAACAGCGGACCTTGTGTGATCTTGAGGTAGCGGTCCGGGTTCGTCGCGGCCATGTGCTTGGGAAAGATCTGCATGAACCAGAGCACGGTGAAGCCCGTCCAGGCGATCGTGAAAGCCTTGAGGGCGAAGCCGCCGCGGATCTCCATCGAGGAGAACGGGATGATGATCGAGTCCGGCTCGGCGAGGAGGGTGGCCGTTGTGACGATCAACGCCACGAACAGCTGGCGGGCGGAGAGCCAGCCCGCGAGATCGGCGTTCGAGCGCTCTGGATAGAGCTCGCGCCAGCGGTCGATGACCGCTACCTCCAAGCCCTCCATGCCGGCGAGAAGGATCATCAGCAGTAGTGCGCAGACCGCCCTGATGACCGGACCGGGATCACCCTCGGCGAGGGAGTGGATTGCGCTGTACGCCCAGAGCACGGTCGCTATTCCCCAGGCGACGAAGAGCACCACCCCGAAGGCGGTGCGCAGGCTTGAGCCCAACCTCGATCCGTCTTGCGCCGTCGCCATCTCATCCCCTAAGTAGGCTCAGCGGCGCAACGTGATGGGCCACGAGCGTGTCGACGTCGAGAAACGACCTTCCCAGGAACGAGGGGCCAGGTCAATCGACTATTTGTGCGCCTACGGACGTCCTTCTTCCTCGATCGTGACTTCCCGAAGTGATTGCGCAGGTTTCCGGGTAGCTGCCCACAACCGTGTACGATACCGGCGCAGAGATTGATCTCTGACTCGTCGATGAGGAGTCAGTCCCGGCTCTGCATGAGTCCGTCGACGTGGTCAGGTCGAGGGCACCGGTGGCCTCAGGCCGCACGTGCTCGGCAAGGAGGATGGTTGAACGCCGAGTCGTGGATCACCGAGGAGCAGAGTGCTGCGGAGTCGGAGATTCTCGCGCTTATCGAGCACGAGCCCGGTCTCCTGGAGCGGCGGGAAGAAAGCCTGGCCGTGGCCTCACTCGAACAGATGGTCGCCATGATCGCACTCCAAGGAGTGACCGGAGTCGCGTCCGGGTTCGCGGGCAAGCTGTTCTACGACAAGTGGAGGGGCAGTACCACCCGCCGCAAGCTGAAGAGTCTGGCCGCTGAGCTCCCTATGAAGTCGGACCTGGGCAGCAAGGTCAACGAAGAGGTGATCCGGCGCGATGTCGTCGAGGTTCTGATGCTGGAGGGGCTCAGCTCGGCCCAAGCTATGTACATCACCGATGGAATCGTCGCGAGAGTGAAGAGCCGATCCGCCACGCCGGAAGTCTGAACGCACACGATCTTTGCGGGCCGAGACGCCTTTCCGACTGCGCGCCTGCAAGGCCATCGACAGGGAGTGGCGCGAGATTGCGGTCCGCTTTAAGACGGTGTTCAAAGCCTGGGCGAATGACGAAGCGCCGCTCGCGGAATACCCTGCTGTTCGCCACCGCAGCACGGAGTCGGGACGGTCAGGCGTCGGCGGGAACCTGTTCGGCCTTCTCGACCTTGCGGGCCACGTCCTGGCGCAGCAGGTGCTTCTGGATCTTGCCGGTGGCGGTCATCGGCAGCGCGGCGACCAGTTCGAGCCGTTCGGGCGCCTTCTGGACCGCGAGACCGCGCTCCTGCAGGTAGGACTTCAGGTCGTCGAGCGACGGGGGAGCCGTGGGGTCCGAGGGCACGACGTAGCAGCAGAGTCGCTCGCCGAGGCGCTCGTCCGGCATGCCGACGACAGCCGCGGAACGGACGCCGGCGTGTTCCAGCAGCAGGTCCTCGATCTCCCGGACGCTGATGTTCATCCCACCGCGGATCACGATGTCCTTGGTTCGGCCCGTGACCCGCACGTACCCGTCTTCGTCCATCCGACCGAGATCGCCGGACCGTGAGAACCCGGCGGGTGTGTAGAGCTCGGCGGTCTCCTGTGGACGGCCGAGGTAGCCGAGCATGTGGCTCGGACCCTTGTACGCGATGTCGCCCTCCTCGCCGGTGGCGACCTCGGTACCCAGCTCGTCGACGACCTGGACCTGCGCGAACGGCAGCGCCGCGCCGTCGGAGACGAGCGACTTCTCAGGGTCGTCGTCGACCGTGCAGGTCGTGGTGGCGAGGTTCTCGCTGCGGCCGTAGAGGCTGAGGATGCACGCTCCGGGGAGCAGCGCGCGAGCGCGCTCGACCACCGAGCGCGGGATCGGTGCGCCCGCCGAGACCCAGACCCGCATGCTCGACGCGTCGTGCTCGGCGGGGTCGAAGACGTCGAGGACCATCTGGATGAAGGTCGTCGCCGTCACGCTGACCGTGCAGCGGTACCGGGCGATCTCCCGGAGACCGTCGCGGGGATCCCACTCGGCCATCACGTGCGTGGAGCCGCCGGTGATGAGGGGGATGAGGACGCCGGTGACCAGTCCGGTCGTGTGCGTGATGGGCGATGGGCTGAAGCCGACGTCGTCGGACGTGAACGCGAACGCCCCGGTGAGCGAACGGGCGCCCGACGCGTAGGTGTTGAAGGTGTGGACGCACCCCTTCGGCCGGGCGGTCGTGCCCGAGGTGTAGACGATCACGTAGGGGTCGTCGGCCGTCGCCGGGGTGCCGATCTCCTCCGCCGCGGCTGCCGGGTCCACGTCCGCGACGACCGCCTCCAGCGGCACGACGACCGCGTCGGGCTCGACCTCTCCGCGCACCGCCACGATCGTGTGCACGGCCGCGCGGGTTCCCGCCAGGTCCCGGTACATGGCGAGGAAGTCGAACCCCTTGAACGTCGAGGCCGTCACGACGACCGAGACCTGTGCGTCGTCCAGGACGTGGCCGACCTCGTTCTGCCGGTAGATCGGCATGACCGGCACCATGATCGCACCGAGCCGCGCGACGGCGGCCGCGACGATCACGAACTCGGCCCAGTTCGGGAGTTGGACCAGTACGCGGTCGCCCGCCTGCAGCCCGCGCCCGCGCAGTCCGACGGCGAGCTGGGCGGACCGGTCGCGCAGTTGCGCGTAGGTGTAGGACACGGTGCCGTCGGTGATGAAGGTCTTGTCCCCCCACGCCTCGGCCTGCCGCGTGAGCAGGTCGCCGAAGGTCTCCGTGCTCCAGCAGCCTGCGTCGTAGTACTCCTGCGCCTCGGTCGTGGAGTAGCGGTCGCTGACGGTGGGAATCTCCATCGATTTCCGTCCTGGGTGGTCGGTCCGGCGGGGCCGGAGGGGGCACCGTGGTGCGCAACGCGCCAGTACTTCGGTCAAAACGTACAATGGTCTGGCCGAAGTTTCAAACACCTCCGCGTCTGGTTTTGGTCTGACCGTTAGCATATTATGCGAGCGGAGAGGAGCTTCGATGGACCTTGCAGACTCCCCCGACGAGGCGGAGTTCCGGCTGTGCGTGCGCGAGTGGCTCGCGGAGTGGCTCCCGAGCCTCCCGTGGCCCGAGCCCGTCGAGCTGACGGAGAAGCTGCCGTTCTGGCGGCAGTGGCAGCGGATGCTGTTCGAGAGCGGGTACGCCGGGATCTCGTGGCCCACGCAATACGGCGGTCGAGGCGCCGACGCCAAGATCCGGGCCGTGTTCACCGACGAGGCGGACCGGGCGGGCGCGCCGGAGCGGCTCAACACCGTCGGTGAGGACTTCGCGGGTCCGACGATCATCGCCTTCGGCACCGACGAGCAGAAGGAGCGCTTCCTCCGACCGATCCTCGCGGGCGACGAGCTGTGGTGTCAGCTGTTCTCCGAGCCGGAGTCCGGCTCGGACCTGGCGTCCTTGCGGACCAGCGCCGTACGGGTCGAGGGTGGCTGGCGGATCTCCGGTCAGAAGATCTGGACGAGCCGCGCGCACCTGGCCACCAACGCGATCCTGCTGGCCCGCACGGGCGGCGCGGACCTCCCGCGCCACAAGGGCATCACCTACTTCCTGCTCCCGCTCGCCAGCGAAGGCGTGACCGTCCGACCGCTGGTGCACATGCTGGGCGAGGCGGAGTTCAACGAGGTCTTCCTCGACGACGTGTTCGTGCCGGACGAGTTCGTGCTCGGCGAGGTGAACGATGGCTGGCGCGTGGCGATGGCCACTCTCGGGTTCGAGCGGGTGGGCATCGCCACGGGCAGGGTGAACACGCGGCGGGCCGTCGACGACATCATCGACGAGATCCGCGGGATGACCGACCCCTCCGGGGCGTCGCTCGGCGCCGATCCCACGATCCGCCGCACGGTCGCGGACCTCTACGGGCGAGCGCTGGTGCACCACGCCATCGGGCAGCGCGTCCTCACGATCGCCGCGGACGGCGGGCCGCCCGGCCCGGTCACGTCGATCGGCAAGCTGTACTTCTGCCCCCTGGTGGAAGACCTCGCGGACTTCCGCCAGTCGCTCTCGCCGCTCGGTGGTCAGTTGGCACCGCAGGAGCAAACGCCTGCGGAGAGCCGCTGGCAGCGGCTCGCCTACCAGGCGCGCGGCACGGCGATCGCTGGCGGATCCACGTTCATCCAGCGCAACATCGTGGCCGAGCGGATGCTCGGCCTGCCCAGGAGCTGATCATGGCCTCGGTGTCCGCACCCGACACCTCAACCCTCCTCGGACACCGCCACCGTGATCCGGTCGTCGACCTCGAGGGCCGCGGCGGCGTAGGAGTGGACGTGGCGGCTCATCCGCCGGACCGCTGCGTCGGGGTCGCGGTCCTTGATCGCGCGGGTGACCGAGCGGTGGGCGCGAACGGTGATGGCGCGGACCTCGTCGTTGATGAAGCCCTCGTTGTTGGTGGTCGTGTAGATGGCTCGCGAGAGCGCCATCATGATGCCGGTGAGGATCTCGTTGTGGCTGGCCGTGGCCACGGCGACGTGCCAGTCGACGTTGGCGCGCAGGAAGCCGTCGAGGTCGGCGCTGGCCGCGATCGCCTCGTTGGTCGCCTCCAGCCTGCGCAGATCACCGGTGGTGCGGTGCAGGGCGGCGAGCCGGGCGCAGGAGGGTTCGATCGCCTCTCGGGTCTCGTGCACCGACGCGAGCCGCAGCCGACGTCCGCGGATCAGCAGCTCGAGCGAGCTCGCGACGTTCTCCTCGCCGGGTTGCTGCACGAACGCCCCGCCTGCCCGTCCGGCCTTGATGCGGATGAGGCCTTGGACTTCGAGGATGCGCAGCGCCTCGCGCACGGTGGTGCGGCTCATCCGGGTCTGGACGACGAGCTCGCGCTCCGGCGGCAGCGGGGTGCCCTCCGGGTACTCCCCGGACAGGATGCGCTCACGCAGCTCGTTGGCCAGGACGTCGGAGGCTTTGGGGACCTCCATGGGGGAGAGTCGGATCACCGATCGAGCGTCGCCGGTACTCATGGGGTCCTCCCTTCGTGGTCTAAAGGTCAGACCCAATTTAGCATCAACAGCGTAGAACCGACGTCGGTCCGGCGTCCGCGCGCCGAGTAGGAGTTGGAACATGCGCTGGGAGTTCTCCGCGGAACAGGCCGACTTCCGCTCGGTGCTCGCGGACTGGCTGGGCCAGAACTGCGATCCGGAAACACTGCGCGGGTGGTTGGACCACGGCGACCACGGCGCCTTCGAGCGGCGGTTCGTCGGTGACGGCTGGGCAGGCGTCGGGTCGGCCGAGGACCTCGGTGGCGAGGGCGGTGGACTGGTCGAGCTCGCGCTCGCGTCCGAGGAGCTCGGCCGCCGCGCCGCACCGGCGTCGGCGTGGCTCGGCTCGGTGCTGGCGCTCCCGGCGCTGACCGCGATGCCCGAGGCGGCCAAGGCGCTGCTCGCCGACGGGGTCACGACCGTGCTGGCGGTGTCCGCGAGCACCGTGCCGGGTGGCGCCACGGGGGTGGTCGAGCGGGACGGGCGGCTCGTGGGCGCCGTGCCCATGGTGCTCGCCGCATCGCGGGCGAGGCGGCTGGTGGTCCCCGTCGGGGCCGAACTGCAGCTGGTCGAGGTCGACCAACCGGGCGTGCGGATCCGCGAGCGTGCTCTGACCGACCGCAGTCGTAGCGTGGCCGACGTCGAGCTGGACGGAGCGCTCGGCGCCTCGATCGCCGCGGCCGACGTTGCGGCTGCGCTGGAGAGCGCGGCTCTGCGCTCGGCCGTCCTCGTCGCCGCCGACTCCCTTGGGGCGATGGAGCACATGCTCGACGCGACCGTCGAGTACGTGCGGCAGCGCAAGCAGTTCGGGGTGCCGATCGGGTCGTTCCAGGCGGTCAAGCACGCGGCGGCGGACATGCTGGTGAAGGTCGAGGCGGGTCGTTCGATCGTGTACCTCGCGGCGGCGTCCGTCGGGTCCGGGCACCCGGACGCCCCCCTGCACGCGGCAGCGGCCAAGGCGCAAGTCTGCGCCGCGGCATCCGCCGCCGCGGACTCCGCGCTCACGCTGCACGGCGCCATCGGCTACACCTGGGAGCACGACCTGCAGATCTACTTCAAGCGCGCCAAGCTCGACGCCGCACTCTTCGGAACACCGGACGAGTGGAACGAGCGCCTGGCCGATCGGCTGGCGCTCGTCGCCACCCCGGCCGTCTGACCCGACTGTTTTTGGTCAGTCCTTTGTTACGATCGACCGAGGAGGTGCGGGGGATGGACTTCGAGCTCACCGAGGACCAGGCGACGATCCGGGACGCCGTGCGGGACCTGGCCGGGAAGTTCGACGACCAGTACTGGCGGGAACACGACCGGGACCACGCGTTCCCCACCGAGTTCTACGACACGTTGGCGACCGGCGGCTGGTTGGGGATCACCACGCCCGAGGAGTACGGCGGCCACGGGTTCGGCATCACCGAGGCCTCGATCATCCTCGAGGAGGTCGCGAGGTCCGGCGGGGGCATGAACGCCGCCAGCGCCATCCACCTCTCGATCTTCGGCATGCACCCGGTGATCAAGCACGGCTCCGAGGAGCTCAAGCGCGCCACGCTCCCGCGGATCGTCGACGGCTCGCTGCACGTCTGCTTCGGCGTCACCGAGCCCGGCGCGGGCCTCGACACCACCCGCATCACCACCTTCGCAAAGCGTGAGGGCGACCGGTACCGCGTCAACGGGCGCAAGGTGTGGATCTCCAAGGCGCAGGAGTCGGAGAAGGTCCTGCTGCTCACGCGGACCTCGAAGATCGAGGACGTCGCCAAGAAGACCGACGGCATGACCCTGTTCCTCACCGACCTCGACCGCTCCAAGATCGACATTCGGGCGATCCCCAAGATGGGGCGCAACGCCGTGTCGTCCAACGAGCTGTTCATCGACGACCTGATGGTGCCCGTTGGCGACCGGGTCGGCGAGGAGGGCAAGGGCTTCACCTACATCCTCGACGGCCTCAACCCCGAACGGATGCTCATCGCGGCCGAGGCGCTCGGGCTGGGCCGGGTCGCGCTGGACCGGGCGGTGCGCTACGGCAACCAGCGCGAGGTGTTCGGCCGCCCGATCGGGATGAACCAGGGCCTGCAGTTCCCGCTGGCCGACTCGCTGGCCCGCCTCGACGCCGCCGAGCTGACGCTCCGCAAGGCCACGTGGCTTTACGACCAGGGCAAACCGTGTGGGCGCGAGGCGAACACCGCGAAGTACCTGTGCGCCGACGCGGGCTTCGAGGCGGCCGACCGTGCGCTGCAGACCCACGGCGGCATGGGCTACTCCGAGGAGTACAACGTGGCCCGCTACTTCCGGGAGGCCCGGCTGCTGAAGATCGCGCCGCTCTCGCAGGAGATGGTGCTCAACTACCTGGGCTCGCACGTGCTGGGCCTGCCCCGGAGCTACTGATGCCCGCGCTCGAGGTCTTCTCGCTCGACGGCCGCGCCGCGCTCGTCACCGGCGCGGGCGGCGGCATCGGGGCGGCGGTCGCCATGGCCTTCGCGCAGGCGGGGGCCGCGGTGCTCGTGACCGATGTGGTCTCCGGCGCCGCCCGCCAGGTCGCCGAGCAGATCGTGGAAGCCGGTGGAACGGCCGACAGCCAGGTCCTCGACGTCCGCGACCGTGCCGCGGCCGACGCGGCAGCGGCGCGGGCCGCAGGCCTCGGTGGGGGCACGCTCCACATCCTCGTGAACAACGCGGGCGCGATCTCGCCTGCGATGTTCCCGAAGCTCACCGAGGACGCCTTCCGCGAGATCGTCGAGATCCACCTCATGGGCGCCTTCACCTGTGCCCAGGCCGTGCTCCGCTTCCTGCCCGAGGACGGCACCGGCCGGATCCTCAACGTCACCTCGGCCGCGGGCCTGGTCGGCACGATCGGCCAAGCGAACTACGGGGCCGCCAAGGCCGGGATCGTCGGGCTGACGAAATCGCTGGCGAAGGAGCTGGCCCGCAGGCAGATCACCGTCAACGCGCTGGCGCCGCTCGCCGCCACGGCCATGACGGAGAACATCCGCAGCAACGAGAAGCTGGGGCAGCAGACACTCGAGCGAATCCCGTTGCGGCGCTGGGCATCCCCGGAGGAGGTCGCGGCGAGCTTCGTCTTCCTCGCCTCGTCCGCGGCGGCCTACATCACCGGCCAAGTGCTCCCGGTCGACGGCGGGACGGTGATCTGAGGTGCCGGGTCGCGGAGCTCCCGCGATCGACCTGCGTCCGCACCTCCGCGCCGGTGACGGCGTGTGGTGGGGTCAAGCGGCAGGCGAGGCAACGCCTCTGGTCGACGCACTGCTGGACCAGGTCGCCGACCTCGGTCCGCTGCGTGCCTTCTGCGGCCTGACGTTCAACCGGCGGCTGCGCACCGTGCCCGCCGAGCTGTCGCTGATCTCCTACGGGGCGATGGGGGAGCTGCGTGCGCTCGGCAGGACCGGGCGCCTCGGCGTCGTGCCCGCGCACTACTCGGCGCTGCCGCGGCTGTTCGCCGAGCGGCTCCTCCCGTGTGACGTCGGCCTGGTCCAGGTCTCGCCACCCGGGCCGGACGGGCTGTGCTCCCTGGGCGTCGGCGCCGACTACGCCGCCGACGCGGTGCCGCACAGCCGCGTGCTGATCGGGGAGATCAACCACCGCATGCCCGCGACCGCGGGCAGCTCGCGCATCCCGATCGCACGGTTCGCCGCGACCGTCGAGACCGACCGCCCGCTCCCCGAAGCCGCGGACCGGGCCCCGGACGCGGTCGACTACGCGATCGCCGCACGGGTCGCCGCGCTCGTCGACGACGGCGACACCGTCCAGATGGGCGTGGGCGCGCTGCCCGCAGCGATCATGGACGGCCTCGCGGACCATCGCGACCTCGGCTTCCACGCCGGGATGATCACCGACGGCGTGGTCCGGCTGGTCGAGAAGGGCGTGCTCACCGGCCGTCGCAAGGAGATCGACAACGGTCTGGTGATCACCGGCACCGCGATCGGCAGCGCCGACCTCTACGCGGGGCTCGCGGGCATGCCGGTGCAGTTCCGGCCCGCCAGCTACACGCACAACCCGCGGGTCCTCGGGCGCCTCGCCACGTTGGTGGCCATCAACTCCGCCGTGCAGGTCGACCTCGCGGGCCAGGTGGGCGGCGAGTCCGTCCGCGGCCGCTACGTCGGCGGCATCGGCGGTCAGGCCGACTTCTCCGGCGCCGCCGCCCGCACCGGCGCGCGCTCGATCATCGCACTGCGTTCCACCTCGGGCGGGGAATCGACCCTGGTCGCGGGGCTGGACGGGCCGGTCAGCACCGCCCGCGCCGACGTCGACGCCGTGGTGACCGAGCACGGCACGGCGTGGCTGCGCGGCTGCTCTCTGACCGAGATCGGACCGCGGCTGACGGCGATCGCCGCGCCGGAGCATCGCGACGAACTGAACCGAGCACTCCGGGAAGACGCATGACCGATCCCCAACCGCGAGGGAGTTCCATGAGCAACCGCACGGCGTTCGTGACGGGCGGCGCCCAGGGCATCGGCCAAGGCATCGCCACCACCCTGGGCGAGCACGGCTTCAAGGTGGCGGTGGTCGACCTGAACCTGGAGGCCGCGCAGGCCACGGCGGAGACGATCACCGCGGCGGGCGGCGTGGCACTGGCGGTGCAGGCCGACGTCACCGACACCGCTTCGGTGCAGGCCGCGGTCACGACGGTGACGGAGGAGCTCGGCCCGATCGAGGTCGCGGTCAACAACGCGGGCTGGGACGACTTCATGCCGTTCGTGAAGACCACGGAGGAGTTCTGGGACCGGGTCCTCGACATCAACTTCAAGGGCCAGCTGCGCGTGGTCCAGGCGGTCGTGCCCGGCATGGTCGAGCGCGGCTTCGGCCGCGTGGTCAACATCGGCTCCGACGCGGGCCGCGTCGGTTCGTCGCTCGAGGCCGTCTACTCCGGGGCGAAGGGCGGCATCATCGCCTTCACCAAGACCCTCGCCCGCGAAGTGGCGACCAGCGGGGTCACCGCCAACACGGTGTGCCCCGGCCCGACCGACACCCCCGCGCTGCGGAAGTTCGCCGACAATTCCGGCCAGGACGCCGACAAGGTCCTCGGCGGCATGACCCGCGCCGTACCGATGAAGCGGCTCGCCACGCCCGGGGACGTGGCGGCGGCCGTCGCGTTCTTCGCCTCCGACGCGGCCGGCTACATCACGGGCCAGACGCTGTCGGTCAGCGGCGGCCTCACGATGGCATGAGAGCGGCCGCGCCCGACGAGAGGACACCGACGAGAGGGAACCGATGACCGACTCCGTGGTGACCTGGGAGGACACCGGACCCGGTGTGCTCGTCGCGACGATGGACCGCCGTCCCGCCAACGCGCTCGGTCCGCCGATCATCGACGGGCTGAACGCGCTGCTCGACGAGGCGGAGCGCCGCGGCACCCGCGTACTGGTGCTGACCTCGGCGATCCCCGGCTTCTTCGCCGCGGGCGCCGACATCAAGCACCTGGGCACCGTCGACGCCGCGTCCTTCACCGCCTACGGCGACCGCTTGCGGGCGACCATCGAGCGCCTCGCCGCGGCCGACGTGATGAGCATCGCCGCCGTCGAGGGCGTCGCGCTGGGCGGGGGCCTGGAGCTGGCCATGGCCGCCACCCTGCGCGTGTCCGGTGCGGACGCGCGCTACGGGCTCCCCGAAGTGCGCCTCGGGCTCATCCCGGGCGGCGGCGGTACCCAGCGGCTTCCCCGGCTGGTCGGTCGGGGCCGGGCGATCGACATCATGGCGACCGCGCGTCAGGTGCCCGCGGAGGAGGCGAAGGCGATCGGGCTCGTCGACCGGCTCGTCGAGGCGGGTGGGGCGCGCGCGGCGCCCGTCGAGCTGGCGACCCAGCTCGCTGGGCTGTCCCGACCCGCGCTCGCCGCGGTCATCGAGTCCGTCGACGCCGCCTTCGACCTGCCCTTCGCCGAGGGCAAGCGGTTCGAGATCGACCAGATCCAGGGCCTGTTCGAGCACGGCGAAGCCCACGAGGGCATCGCCGCGTTCCTCGAGAAGCGCGCACCGAAGTTCGCCTGAGAGGCCTGCGATGCCGGACACGACAACAGCGCTGGGGGCGGGATACGGGCTGACGGTCTTCGCCGCCGGTCACGGTCCGGAGCGGTTCCGCCGCGTCGCGGACATCGCCGCGACCGCCGAGCGGGCCGGGTTCGCCGCGGTGTGGGTGAGCGAGCTGTACAACCGCTCGGCCACCGTGCCCATGGCCGTGCTGGCCGCCGCCACCGAACGGATCCGCATCGGCTCGAACATCGCTTATGGCGCTGCCCGTTCTCCGATGATCCTCGCGGCGGAGGCCCGCGACCTCGACGAGCTCAGCGGCGGCCGGATCGTGCTGGGCCTCGGCAACGGCACGCCCGGGATGATGCAGCACTGGATGGGCGTCGACGGCTCCGCGCCCGCCGCGCGCATGGAGGAGCTCGTCACGGTGCTGCGCGAGCTGTGGCGGCTGCACGAGCGGCCGGTCACCCACGAGGGCCGCTTCTACTCGATCACGATCAAGCCCACCATCCCCACAGCGCCGCCGATCCAGGACCCGCTCCCGATCTGGACCGCCGGGGTCAACCCGCGCATGGTGCGCGCCGCCGGGCGGGTCGCGGACGGCCTGGTCGGGCATCCGATGATGACGGCCGCCTACGTCGAGGAGGTCCTGCGCCCCGAACTGGCGCGCGGCGCCGCCGAGGCGGGACGCGAGGTCACCGTGGCGGTGTCCGGCACCCGCATCTGCGCGGTGGACGCCGACGAGGAGGCCGCCCGAAGGCGTGCCGCGTTCGCGATCGCGCAGTACGCGCCCGCCCGGGTCTACGACCGGCTGTTCGCCATCCACGGTTGGTCGGCCGAACAGGAGCGCATCCGCGCGGCGGCCCGGGAGCGCGACTCCGCCGCGATGGCCGCCGCCGTCACCGACGAGATGATCGATGCGATGGCCATCGCGTGCAGGCCGGAGGACTTGCCGCGGCTGGCCGCGCGGCACGCCCGGCCGTTCGACCACCTCAACCTCACGGCGCCGCCGTGGGGGCTGGAGCCCGAGGAGATCGAGGCCGCCACGCGGCGCATCGTGCTCGCTCAGCCCGCGCCCACTCCCGCCTGACACCCCGAACCACAGCGAGGACCGCGATGTCTGCACCGAACCCGGCACCCATCACCTTCCGGCTGGAACGCCCGCGCCCGGGCGTCGTCGTGCTGACCCTGGACCGGCCGGACCGGTACAACGCGATGACCCCCACCATGTTCGCCGAGCTCGAGGCGACGGCGCGGGCGCTGGACCGCGAGGACGGCCTGCGGGTCCTCGTCATCACCGGGGCGGGCAAAGCGTTCTGCGCCGGTTACGACCTGGCGCACGCCGAGAAGCTGCCCGAACTCGGCGCGCTGGGCATGCTCGCTCTGCAGGAGAGCGCCGCGCGGGCGTTGTCCGCGATCCGCGGGATCCGCGTGCCGGTGATCGCCGCGGTCAACGGGGCGGCTGCCGGTGGCGGGCTCGCGCTCGCCCTCGCCGCGGACATCCGGCTGGCCGGACCGCGGGCGAAGTTCGTGCCGTCCTTCGTGACGATCGGGCTGTCGGCGGGCGATCTGGGCACCTCGTGGCTGCTGCCGCGGTTGATCGGTCCCGCCGCCGCGGCGGAGTTCCTCTACAGCGCCCGCACGATGGGCGCCGACGAGGCCGAGCGGCTGGGCCTGGTCAACCGGACGACCTCGGAAGACGGCCTCCTCGACGCGGCGCTCGAGATGGCGGCGCAGATCTGCGGGAACTCGCCGGGCGGCGTCCAGCTCTCCAAACGGGCGTTGCAGGCCAACATGGAGGCGTCGTCCTACGCCGCTGCGCTGGAGCTGGAGAACCGCGGCCAGGCGCTGCTCACCCGCACCGAGGACATGACCGAGGCCCTCGACGCCTTCCGCGTCAAGCGCGCGCCGAACTTCTCGGGGCGCTGATGACCGCCACCGAGGCGCGCCCGCTGGTCGAGCTGGAGACGCTGCGCGCCGAGCTCCGGGCGGACGGCGTCGCCGTGTTGACGGTCAACCGCCCCACGCGCGCTAACTCGCAGACGCAGACGATGTTCTACGAGCACAACGAGGCCGCATCGGCGCTGCGCGACAGCGGAGCACGGGCGTTGATCCTGCGCGGCGCGGGCGACAAGGCGTTCTGCTCCGGCTTCGACCTGGCGGAGGTCGGTGCCATCGCCGCGATGGGCGTGCGCGAGTTCCTGTCCTTCCAGGAGGCGGCGACCGGCGGGCTCGCCGCGATCCGGGACCTCCCGTTCCCGGTCATCGCCGCCATCCACGGCCCGGCCGTCGGCGGCGGGCTGGCGCTCGCTCTGGCCGCGGACATCCGGTTGGCCGCGCCGAGCGCCAAGCTGTCGTGCGCGTTCGTGCGGGTGGGCCTGTCCTGCGGCGAGCTCGGCACCTCCTACCTGCTCACCAGGCTCGTCGGGTACGGCCGTGCCGCCGAGCTCGGCTTCACCGGCCGCGTGGTCGACGCGGCCGAGGCCGAACGGATCCGCCTGGTCAACCGCGTGGTGCCGAGCGAGGACCTGTTCGCCGAGGCGCACGCCCTCGCCGTCGCCATCGCGGGCAACTCCCCGGGCGGTGTCCGGATGTCCAAGCGCGCTCTGCTGCGCAACCAGGAGGTCACCTCCTACGCCGCGGCACTCGAACTGGAGAACCGGGGCCAGTCCCTGCTCACCTCCACCGGACGGTAGCCGTATGAGCCGCACCGACATCGCCATACCCGACCCGGGCTTCGGTCCGCGGGACGACCTGCGGCACTGGCCGGAGGCGCCCGGCGGGCGCATGCGGGACTCCCTCTTCTGGGAGATGATCATGCCCGACGAACGCCTCGGGCTGCAGGTGTACGTGTACCTGACGGCGCACGGGAAGTCCGGCTTCAACGTCTGCGTCTGGGGACCCGGGGCGCAACCGCCGGCCCTGGACCTCGGCGGCGGTGCCGTGCCCGACGACATGGACTTCGACGACTTCCGGCTCGGGGGCCTGACGGTGCGCCAGCCGGAGCTGCGCCGCACCGCGGAGGTGACCTACGCGAGCGCCGACGTCCGGCTCGAGTACCGCTTCGAGGCCGTGCAGGACGCGTTCAGCTACCGCTCCAACCCCGACGGGCTGCCCGCCTGGTTCGCCGCCAACCGGCTGGAGCAGACCGGACGCGTCAGCGGCTTCCTCGAGGTGCCCGGGGTCGACGGCGCCGTGCGGCGGGTCGAGTGGGACCGCCGGATGGGCCACCGCGACCACTCGTGGGGGAACCGCGACTGGGCGGTGCCGCACCACTGGAAGTGGTTCGTCGCCTACACCGACTCCGGGCGGGCGGTGAACGGCTGGATCTGGATCGCGGGCGGCGAATGGGGCTTCGCGGGTTCGGTCCTGCGGGCCGACGGCGTCACCGTGCCCGTGTCGCACATCGAGCAGCACGCCACCTACCACGACGACATGTCGCAGAAGCGGCTCGAGGTCGTCCTGGTGGACACGGCCGGGGGCCGCACCGAGGCCACGTTCGACCGGTTCGGGCTGATCAAGCTGCCGACCGACGCCAAGGCGGCCACGGAGATCTGGGAGTCCGCCTGTGACGCCACCATCGACGGCGAGCAGGCCGCGGGCCAGTGGGAGACGCATTGGCCGCGGGAGTACCTGAACCACCTGGTCGCGAGTCGGCAGCGGTGATCGGGCCCGGGTGGGACTGGTCGACGGCCGATCTCGGGGCGCTGGCGGCGTTCCTGGCGGAGCGCGGGATCGTCGAGGGGCCGATCACGACGCGGCGGATCGGGGACGGCCACTCCAACCTGACCTTCCTGGTCAGCGGCAGCAGGGACGTCGTGGTGCGGCGGCCCCCGCCGCCGCCGGTGCCGACCGGCGCGCACGACGTCCTGCGCGAGGCCCGGCTGCTGGTCGGGCTGGCGGGCACCGGTCTACCCGTCCCGCGGGTGCTGGCCACCGCGTCGGCCGGAGAAGTGATCGACAGCCCGCTGTACGTGATGAGCCACGTGCTGGGCGAGGTCGTGACCACCCGGACCCCCGCCGCCCTCGCGGATGCGGGTCCGGCGATCGGCGTGTCCCTCGTCGACACCCTCGCGGACCTGCACGCCGTCGACTGGCGGTCGCCGGGGCTGCGCGAGCTGGGCAGACCCGAGGGGTTCAACGGAAGGCACCTGCGCCGCATGCGCGGGCTGGTCGAGGACGGGGCGGGACGTCTGCCCGGGGCGTTCGTCGACGTCGCCGCCTGGCTGGAGGCCCACGTCCCGGTGGAGTCCGGGGCGTCCTTGGTGCACAACGACTACCGGCTCGGCAACGTGATCCTCGGACCGACCGGCGCGGTGGCCGCCGTCCTGGACTGGGAGCTGGCCACGATCGGTGATCCGCTGTTCGACGTCGGCTACTTCCTGGCGTCCTGGCCCGCGCACGGCGAGCCGCTCACGCCGACCGCCGAGCTGGGCCGGGCCGCCCTGGACCCCGGCTACCCGACCCGCGACCAGCTCGCGCGGCGCTACGCCGCCCGGACCGGGCGCGACCTCACCGGGCTGAGCTGGTACACCACGCTCGCGCTCTGGAAGCTCGCGGTGCTGTTCGAGTACAGCCACCGGCGGGCGGTGACCGGGCAGGGCGACCCCTACTACGCCGACCCCGCCCTCGTCCGCTCGTTCCTCGACGCCGCAGGGCGTTCGGCCGGACGCTGACGGGGCGCGGCCTACAGCCCCAGGCTCCGGCTGATGATCTCGCGTTGGATCTCGTTGGTGCCGCCGTAGATCGGCGGGGCGAGGGCCTTGCGGACCTGGACCTCCATCCCGTACTCGCGGGCGTAGCCGTACCCACCCATGAGCTGGACGGCCTCGAGCGCGGTGTTCTTCGCCGCCTCGGTGCAGCGGATCTTCGCGGTGGAGCTGTCGCGGGACAGCTCACCCTCGTCGCCCGCGTCGAGCCGGTCCGCGACGTCGTACAGGAACGTCCGGCAGAGGGCGATCTCGGTCGCGAGGTCGGCGATCCGGTGCCGCACGGCCTGGAAGCTGCCGATGGGGCGGCCGAACTGCTCCCGCTGCTTGACGTACGCCAGCAGGTCGTCGAACGAGCGCTGCGCCGCGCCGACGCTGGACGCCGCGATGATCAGACGTTCGACGCCGAGGCCCCGGTTGAGCTGGCGCCACGCGCCGCCGACCGTGCCCACGACCGCGGCGACGGGCAACCGCACACCGGTGAAGTAGAGGTCGTTGACCGTCCGGCCGTACATCGTGTCGATGCCGCGGATCTCCAGCCCGGGTGCGTCCGCGGGGAGCATGAACAAGGTCAGGCCCTCGTGCTTGCCGCGCGACGCGTCCGTCCTCGCCAGCACCAGGACGTGGGTGGCCAGGTGCGCCGCGGTCGTCCAGGTCTTCTGCCCGTCGAGGACGAACTCGTCGCCCACGGCCTCGGCGCGCATCCGGGCCGAGGCGAGATCGGATCCGGCCTCCGGCTCGGACAACGCGATGGCCTCGAAGTTCCCCGCGCAGATCGACGCGACGATCGTGCGTTTCTGGTCATCCGTGCCCCAGTGCAGGTAGGTCTGCGCCGCGGTCAGGCCGGTTCCGTACGCCGTGACCGGCGCCAGACCGCGGGCGGTGGCCTCGAGGAACAGGCACTCGTCGACGAAGGTGCCGCCTTGTCCGCCGTGCTCGGCGGGCAGGGAGATGCCGAGCCAACCCTGCTCGGCCAGGCGGCGGAGCAGGGTGGGGCTGTCGGCGAGCGTGCCGCCGTCGGTGAGGTCCGCCCGCTGCTCGGCGGTGCCGCACTCCTTGGCGCAGAAGGCGCGGATCGTGTCGACGAAGCCGCGCTGCTCCGTGGTGAGTCGCATGGCGGGTCTCAGTGCGACCGGTACTTGCCGAACTGCGGCTGGCGCTTCTCGTTGAAGGCGGTGATGCCTTCGCGGGCCTCCTCGGTCTCGCCGAACAGCTTCAACGTCGAGTAGGCCAGGTTGCCGAGGCTGATCATGTGCTCGGTGTCGGTGTTGAACGACTGCTTGAGCACCTTCAGCGCGGTGGGGGAGTAGGTGAGCATCGTGTCCGCCCACTCGCGGACCGCGTTCCGCAGCTCGGCGGCAGGCACCACCTTGTTGACCAGGCCCCAGTCCAGGGCCTCCTCGGCGGTGAGCCTGCGGAGCATGAACCAGATCTCCCGCGCCCGCTTCTCGCCCACGACGCGGGCGAGGTAGCCCGACCCGAGGCCTGCGTCGAAGGACCCGACGCGGGGCCCGTTCTGCCCGAACGTCGCGGTGTCGGCGGCGATCGTCAGGTCGGCCAGCACGTGCAGCACGTGCCCGCCGCCGATGGCGATGCCGTTCACGGCGGCGACCACCGGCTTGGGCACGTCGCGGATCACCCGGTGCAGGGCCTCGACCTCGAACAACCCGGTCTCCGAAGGCCCGTAGTCGCCGGTCTCCATGCGCTGCTTCTGATCGCCCCCTGAGCAGAACGCCTTGTCGCCCGCGCCGGTCAACGCCAGGACGCCGACCTGGTCGTCGGCCCAGGCGAGTTTGAAGGCGTGGACGAGCTCGTCGACCGTGCGGGCGCGGAACGCGTTGTACCGCTCGGGGCGGTTGATGGTGATCCAGGCGAGGCCGTCTGCCACTTCGTAGGTGACGTCGGTGAACTCCTCGGGCTTCATGGCGCCCCTTCGTCTGCGAGTTTTGGCCAGACCTTTATACCATCGGGCCGAACGGCCCGAAATGGTTGCTTGCTGAGTCTCACTCAGCTACGGTTTCGGTCTGACCGTTCGACCGATGCGCCGGGGAGGGTGGATGCCTGTCGGGACGGGATCGACTGTTGGTGCGCTCGACGCCTTGGCGGATGTCGCGGCTCGTCCCGAGGCGTATGCCGCGCAGTGGAAGGCGCGAACGGGCGGTCGGGTCGTGGGGATCCTGCCGATGAACTTCCCGCGGGAGATCGCCCACGCGGCCGGGGTGCTCCCGGTGCTGCTGCAGGAGAGTCGCGAGCCCGACACCATGGGCAGGCACCTGCTTGCCGAGTTCTACTGCGGCTTCACCCGCAACCTCGCCGATTCCGCGGCCAAAGGCGCTCTGGACTACTGCGACGGCTTCTTCGTGGCCGACCACTGCACCCAGCTGCTCGGGGCGGTCGACGTGGTGCGCGCCGAGGCGCCCGGTTCGCCGGTGTTCCTCGGCCAGCTGCCCCCGTCGCTGACCGACGAGTGGGCGCGCGGCGAGGCCCGCTCGATGATGCGGACGTTCGTCGACGAGATGGCCCGCTTCGCGGGCGTACCCGTCGGCGACGCGGCGCTGTCCCGGTCGATCGCGCTGTCCAACGACAACCGCACGTTGCTGCGCGAGCTGTTCGCCGCCCGGCGGGCGGGCAACGCCGCCCTCTCGTCCCCGCAGCTGCAGGCGGTCGTCAAGTCCGGCATGGTGATGGACCTGGCGGAACACACCGAGCTGCTGCGCCAGGTGATTCAGGGGCTCGCCGACCTGCCCCGCGACAACCGGGTCCGCCTGCACCTGTCGGGCCACCTCTGCCACGCCCCGCGCCCCGAACTCCTGGCCGCGATCGAGGAGTGCGGCGCGATCGTCGTCGACGACGACCTGTTCACCGGCACCCGGTGGTTCTCGACCGATGTGGCCGAGGACGGCGACCCCGTGGAGGCACTCGCCTGCTGGTACCTCGAGCGCGACCGCACGGCGCCCTGTCCCACGCGGGTCAAGCACGAGACCGACTGGGAAGACACGCTCGTCGAAGCCGTCGAGGCGTCCGGCGCCGAGGGCGTGATCGTCCTCATGGTCCGGTTCTGCGAGCCGCACATGCTCTACTACCCCGAGCTGCGCAAACGGCTCAACGAGCGCGGAATCCCGCACCTGCTGCTCGAGACCGAGCACGAGGGCCTGCCCGTCGAGACGGTGCAGACCCGGGTCGAGGCCCTGCTCGAACGCATCCGCCGCACCGCCCCTGTCGAGGTGTCCCGATGACCGCCCCCACGACCGACAAGTCCAGCAGGCTGGCGATCAACAAAGCGGGCGGGAAGATGGTCGCCGACTACTGGGACCGGATCTTCACCGCGCGCGAGCGCGGCGAGAAGGTGGTCTGGTACAACGGCTCGGCCGTCAACCCGATCTTCCAGGCGGCCGGCATGGCGTGGTGCCACGGCGAGGCGTTCTCCGCCCGGCTGGCCGCGCAGCACCTGGAGGGACCTGCCCAGCTCGCGGGCCAGGAGTACGGCTACGTGGGCGAGCTGTGCTCGTACGCGCGCACGCACCTCGGCTGCGCCGTGCTGAGCAGGAAGCGCGCCACCGGGAGCGCCAACGGCACCGGCATGGTCGGGCTGCCCGAGCAAGCCGAGCTCGCAGGCAGGCTGCCCACACCGGACCTCTTCGTGAACGCCTACGCGGGCTGCAGCACCGGCCAGCAGTGGGACGACATCTCCTTCCGCGTCTTCGGCAAGGAAGTGCCGATCTTCAACGTCTCCATGCCGTTCATGTGGAGCAACCGGCCGGGCGAGGGCTACATGGTCGGCGAGGAGTGGGAACGTTCGTCGCGCTACGTCGCCGAGCAGCTCCGCGAGCTCACCACCGTGCTCGAGTCGATCACCGGCAGGCCGTTCGACTGGGACGCCTACCGGCAGAACATGGCCTACCTCAAGCAGGCGTCCGAGCTGCGCCAAGAGGCCATGCGGCTGTGCAGGCTCACGCCCGCGCCCGCGACGTTCTGGGACTGGATCGCGAGCGTCGCCCACATCAACTTCCTGCCCGCGAGCCAGGAGCTGGTGGACTTCTTCGCCGCGGTCAAGGCGGAGATCGAACAGCGGGTCGCCGACGGCGTCGGCGCGATCGCCGACGAGCGCTACCGCGTCTACTTCGACGGCTTCATGAACTGGAACCACCTGGGCCTGCTGGCCAAGAAGTTCGCGCGCTACGACGTCGCGGTGGTCGCCGGTCGCTACACCCACCACGCGTTCTGGCAGGAGCCGCAGCTGATCGACCCCGAGGACCCGCTGCTGGGGCACGCGCAGAACAACCTGCTGTGCCCGATGAACCACTCCACCAAGACGATCGAGCGCCTGGTGCTGCGCGACTGCGACTACTACGGCGTCGACGGCATCGTGTTCCACTCCACCCGAACCTGCCGCGCGTTCACCAACCCGCAGCGGCTGGTCGCGAAGGCGGCGCAGGAGAAGCGCGGCCTGGCCACGATGTTCTTCGAGGGCGACATCGCCGACGCGTCGTACTACAAGGACGAGGTCCTCGACAGCAGGCTCACCGCGATGCTCGAGACCATCGACGTGCGGCGCGCGCGAGCATGAGCCACTACCTGGGCATCGACCTCGGCTCGACCACGGCCAAGGTCGTCGTCCTCGACGGGCACGGTGACATCGCCGCGGCCGAGGTCGTCCAGATGGGCGCGGTGAGCCGGGCGGGTTGCGCGCGGGCGCTCGACGCGGCGTTGACCACGGCCCGCGTGCGCCGGGGCGAGATCACCGCGGCCATCGCCACCGGGTACGGGCGACGGCTGGTCCCCGACGTCGACCGCACGTTCACCGAGATCACCTGCCACGCCCGGGGCGTGGCGGCGATGTGCCCCGGCGTGCGGTTGGTCGTCGACATCGGCGGGCAGGACAGCAAGGCCATCCTCGTCGACTCCGACGGGATCGCGGAGAACTTCGCGATGAACGACCGGTGCGCCAGCGGCACCGGCCGCTTCTTCGAGGTGCTGGCCCGGGCGATCGAATGCGACCTCGACGAGCTGGCGGGGCTGGCGCTGGCCGGTGAGAAGCAACTGGAGGTCAGCAGCATGTGCGCGACGTTCGCCGAGACGGAGCTCATCTCGCTGCTGGCCCAGGGCGAGCGGCGTACGGACATCGCCGCGTCGGTGCACCGCGCGGTCGCGGCCCGCACGCTGGGGCTGGTCGCGCAGGTCGGGCGGCACACCCCGGTCGTGATGACCGGGGGCGTGGCCCGCAACGCCGCCGCCGTGCGCGCGCTGGCCGAGGCGCTGCGCACCGAGGTCGTCGTGCCGTCCTCGCCGCAGATCACCGGCGCGCTCGGGGCGGCCCTGCTGGCCCGCGACGGGGCAGGCGCCCGTGGCGCGGGCGAGTCCGCTGTGGACGCCCGTGAACCCGCCCGGTCCTGCGCGTCGTGCGACATGTCCGCTGCGCACGGAGCGGGGCGATGACCGGCCGCGCCGTTCTGATCGCAGGCGGGACGTCCGGGGTCGGCCTGGCCACCGCGCAACGGTTCGCCGACGACGGCGACGCGCGGATCGCGCTGATCGGGCGCGACGGCGAACGCGGCGAGAAGGCGTGTGCCGCGGTCCGCGCCGCCCACCCGGGCTGTGCCGTGCACTTCGTGGCGGGCGACGCCAACGACGCGGGCCAAGCCGTCGCGGCGGCGACGGCGGCGCGCGACCTGCTCGACGGCGTCGACGTGCTGGTCAACTCCACGACCGCGTCCTACGTGCCCCGCCTGCTGCGTGACACCCCGATCGAGGAGATCGCGTCCATGCTCACCGACCAGGCGCTCGCCCCGCTGCACCTGTGCCGAGCGGTGCTGCCGTGGATGGCGGAGCGCCGCAGCGGCGCGATCGTCAACGTGGCCTCCGACGCGGCCAAGGTGCCCACACCGGGGGAGACCGTGATCGGGGCGGCGATGGCGGCGATCGTCACGTTCACCCGCACGCTCGCCGTCGAGGCCAAGCGCGACGGCGTCCGCGTCAACGCGGTCACCCCGTCACTGATCGAGGGCACCGCGACCGGCGACCGGGCGATGGCAGGCGGCTTCTCGCGCAAGCTGTTCGAGAAGGCCAAGGCGCAGGCCCACCTCGGCCTTACCGAGGTCGGCGACCTCGCGGAGCTGATCGCGTTCCTCGCCGGTCCCGGCGCCGCGCGCATCACCGGCCAGGTGGTCAGCGTCAACGGCGGGATCTCGGTGGCATGACCCGGTCCGGAGCCCGGTTGCGGCCGGACGAGCGCATCGCGGAGCTGGTCGCGGCCTCCCGCGCGCTGCTCGCCGACGTCGGGTACGAGCGGTTCCTGCCCGCCGAGGTGGCGCGGCGCTGCGGGGTGTCGGAGGCGACCGTCTACCGGTACTTCCCCACCAAGCGGGAGCTGCTGGTCCGGGTCGCCGAGACCTGGTTCCACGAGATCCTCGACGCCCTCGAACCCGGCATGACCCGGCACGAGGGCACCTACGAGCGGCTGCGCTACGTCGTGCGCTACGCCGTCGAGGTGGTGCGCCGCGAGCCGACGCTCACCCGCTACATCCTCAACGAGCTGCGGCCCGACCCGGCCTTCCGGTCGACCACGATCCACCAGCTCAACCGGCGGTTCACCGGCATCGTGCGGCACGTGCTGGCCGATGCGGTCGCGCGCGGCGACTTCCGCGACGACGTCGACGTCGACCTGCTGCGCGACATGATCTTCGGTGGGATCGAGCACCGGTCCTGGGCCTACCTGCGGGGCGAAGGCGACTTCTCGATCGACCGGGTCACCGACGGGATCACCACGGTCATCTACCGAGGGATGGCGGCCGACCGCACCGACAAGCCGAGCTGACGAAGGGGTCCTCGCATGCGCACCGAGTCCTACTGGCCTGCCGAGCCCGGTGAGGTCCGCGACGTCACGGTCGGCGACACGCTCCGCCACGCGGCGGCCACCGTGCCGGAGCGCCTCGCGCTGGTCGACTGCGTCGTCGACCGAGCCGCCCGCAGGCAGTGGACGTGGGCGCAGTTCCTCGCCGACGCCGAGCGGGCGGCGCGGGCCCTGCTCGCCCGGTTCGCGCCCGGCGACCGCGTCGCGGTGTGGGCGCCCAACAGCGCCGACTGGGTCGTCCTGCAGCAGGGGGTCGCGCTGGCGGGCATGGTGCTGGTGGCGCTCAACCCGGCCTACCGGGCGCGGGAGATGGAGTACGTGCTGCGGCAGTCCGGCGCGGTCGTCCTGTTCTGCGTCGATTCCCACCGCGACTTCCCGATGCGCTCGCTGGCCGAGGACCTCCGCGCGGCGGTGCCGGAGCTGCGCGAGATCGTCTCCTTCGCCGATTGGGACGAGTTCCTGGCTGGCGGGGCCGCGGACCGCCCGCTGCCCGAGGTCGCGCCCACCGACGTCGTCCAGATCCAGTACACGTCCGGCACCACCGGGTTCCCGAAGGGAGCGATGCTGCACCACAAGGGACTGGTGAACGAGGCGACGTTCGTCGCGGAACGCGCCGGGTTCGGCGACGGCGGCGTCTACGTCAACGCCATGCCGATGTACCACATCGGCGGTGGCGCGGTGACGTCGTTCGGGGCGTGGGCCAAACGCGGCACGTTCGTCGTCCTCCCCGGCTTCGACCCCGCGCACGTGCTCGAGGCGTTCGAGACCTACCGCGGCACCCACGCCCTGCTCGTGCCCACGATGCTGATCGCGGTGCTCGACCACCCGGAGCGCGGGCGCCGCGACCTGTCGAGCATCCAGACCATCCTGTCCGGCGCGGCGGCCGTGCCCGCGTCGCTGGTGCGGCGCACCGCGGCGCAGCTGGGATGTCGGTTCAGCATCCTGTTCGGGCAGACCGAGACGCACGGTGTGATCAGCCAAACCCGGGTCACGGACGCGCCCGACGACCAGGCGGGCACGGTGGGCCAGCCGCTGCCCCAGCTCGAAGTCAAGATCGCCGACCTGGCCACCGGCGATCCCGTGCCCGTGGGCGAGAACGGCGAGATCTGCTGCCGCGGCTACCAGAACATGCTCGGCTACTACGCCCAGCCCGAGGAGACCGCTGCCACGATCGACGACGACGGCTGGCTGCACATGGGCGACATCGGCGCCATGGACGAGCGCGGCTACCTCACGATCACGGGCCGGGCGAAGGACATGATCATCCGTGGGGGCATGAACCTCTACCCCGCCGAGATCGAGGGAGCCCTGACCGATCACCCGGCGGTGGAGACGGCGGCCGTGATCGGGGTGCCCGACGAGGTCTGGGGTGAGCAGGTGGGAGCCGTCCTGCGGATCCGTGCCGGGCAGGGCCGTCCCCCGATCACGGAGCTGACGTCGTTCCTGCGCAGGCGGATCGCCCCGCACAAGACGCCCGTGTACTGGGCGTTCCGCGACGAGCTGCCCCTCACGCCGTCCGGGAAGATCCAGAAGTTCGTGCTCCGGGAAGACCTGGTCAAGGGGCTGCTGACGTTCGACGAGACCCGACCCACCGCCGAACTGACCGCCCACGAGCCGCCGGTGCGCTAGGAGCGGTATTCGGGGTTGGGGTAGTCGAAGCGGGCGCCTGCGTCCCATTCGCTGCGCTGGTTGCCGTAGGCGGGGAAGCCGCCCGCGGAGCGGAGCATCCCGGCCAGATGCAGCAGGTTCCAGGTCATGAAGGTGGTGTTGCGTTGGGTGAACTCGTTGTCGATCCCGACGCGGGTGCCGTCCTCGAGCACGTCGCCGTAGCTGGGTCCGGGTCCGGCTTCACCGATCCAACCTGCGTCGGACTGGGGGGCGACGCTGTAGCCGATGTGCTGCAGGCTGTAGAGCACGTTGGAGGCGCAGTGTTTGATGCCGTCCTCGTTGCCGGTGATCAGACAGCCGCCGACCTTTCCGTAGTAGAGCCACTGGCCGCGGTCGTTGAGCTCACCGGAGTGGGCGTAGAGCCGTTCGATGATCTTCTTGGTCTCGCTGCTGTTGTCGCCGAGCCAGATCGGGCCCGCGATGACCAGGATGTCGGCGGCGAGGACGCGGCCGAACAGCTCGGGCCAGGCGTCGGTGTCCCAGCCGTGCTCGCGCATGTCGGGGTAGACGCCGGTGGCGATCGGGTGGTCGACGGCGCGGAACTGGTCGACCTGCACGCCCTGCTTGGCCATGATCGTTGCGCTGGCGTCGATCAGCAGCTGGGTGTGGCTGGTGCCCGGTGACCGGGTCAAGGTCGTGTTGACGAACAGCGCGCGCAGCCCGGAGAAGTCCACAGTGGTGTCGCTCACGGGCCGAACCTAGCGGGGGTCGTGGACCGAATGGTCAGGTTCAGATCTTACCGATCGGTGGCGGGTTGCTTGCGGACTCTGAGGAGGTGTCCGCCGGGCGGGGTCCGAATCGGGAACGGCTATTCGCCCAGGTACCACAGCGCGATCCCGGCAGCGACGGGGAAGAACCCCAGCAGCACGATCGTGGGTCCACTATGGGCGAGCGTGCCGGCGACGGTGACGACGATGCCGACCGAGACGAGCAGTACCGCCAGCCGCTTCCAGTCGTGGCGCATCGACCACGCGTCGAAGCGATGGGCGAGCCGCGGGTCGTCCTCGTACAGACCTTGCTCGATTTCCGCGAGCGCACGGTGATCGTCGTGACTGGGCACGATCTCTCCCTCACATCGCTCGATCGATTCGCTGGGAGACGTCGGCATCATACTATCGAGTGCCTGGTCGGAAACGTCGGTGAAGCTGCCCTCGGGTTGGTCTTGACCTGCGACGACGCGCGGCATCCAAGCCGCCATGGCTTCAGCCGGAGGCCTTCAGGCTCTGGCAGTTCGGCGCTTGGGCTGCGGCGGCCTGCAGCGTGGGGTTCTTGCGCAGGTCGGTGGTCGAATCCTGGATCTTCACCAGTTCCGCCAGCGACACGAACACCGTCGGAAGCGTTGAGGCCACTTCGAAGGCGTTCGTGGGGTCGATCTTGTCGAGCGCCGTCTTCGTGCGGTCCAACGACCTGCGGATGGTCGTCAGCGCCGACTTGAGCTCGGCGATGGCCGCGTCGCCCCCCGCAACCGGGGAGGGGCCTGCGGCGTCGAGATCGGCCAGCGACTTGTCGACGGCGGCCTCGCTCCTGCCGAGGAACGCGGACATCGCCGCGGCGGTGGCGGTCGGGTCGTCATCGGTGGTCGAGGGCGCTGTCTCGAGCGTCTGTCGGAAGGGCAACAGCGAGCCGCACACCCTGTCCATCCACACCACCGGGTCGGAGGTTGCCGGCAGGGCGGCCGTGCCCGCGCCGTTGGAGGTCGCGCTGACCGGGGAGCCGGTGGTGCTGATGGAGCAGCTGGTCAGGGCCAGCGCCACGACAGCGGCGAGGAGTGTGGTCCGCACGCAGCGGCGGCCGGACGGTCTGCCCAGGCGGGCGGGTCGGCGGAACGTGCGCGTGCTCGGCCGGGAGGTCATCGCATCCACTCGCAAGGTCAGTCGGTGTCGGTCGCGGTCGGGTCGGCGTGGCTAGTAGTAAGAGGTGTCCGCCCGGGCCTCGGATACCCGAACATCGGGCCGTCGGTTGTGACCTCGGCTGCTGCGCCGCTGGTGCATCATGGGGGTGTGGACCAGGTGGTGCAGTTCCTCACGCACTTCTGGTGGTTGATCTTCGTGTTCGGCGGGACCATCGGCGGTGTGCTGAAGGCCATCGGCGCGGCCAACGAGCGGCGCCTGGAGCGGCGTCAAGAGCGCTACCGCCTCAAGCAGCAGGCGAAGATCGCTGCGGTGCAGGCCAAGGCCCAGGACCAGGTCGACGAGCTGACGCAGCGGCGTGAGATCGACAAGACCATCGTCGAGCACGATCAGACCGACGCCAAGTGGTTCGCCTACGAGATCGATCCGATCACGCTGCTCGACTTCCCGATGATGACCGATATGCGTGAGCCGTTGACGGTCGAGTTCCACAAGGCCAAGCGCCGTGCCGACCTGCTGCGGCCTGCGACGGCGGAGGCGCTGGTGGGAGACCGCCGGGCCCAGGAGGAGTATCGCGAGGCTGTGCACTCCTACGTCATCGCGTTCGACGTCGCCGAGGCGGAGGCGAAACGCCGACGCCGTGGCGGGTTCACCCGCGACGAGCAGGAACACCTCGTGCGTGCGCAGAGCCTGCTACGGCTGGCGATGGACGAGGGCGCCACCTCGGCGGAGCGCCAGAGCGCTTACCGGAAGGCGCAGCGAGAGCTCGAAGGTCTGATCTCGCTGCCGCCCAGCATGCGAGCACAGATCGAGCGCCACATCGCGGGACAGATCGAAGCCTGACGACGTCGACGGCGACGAGACGGTTCCTGCCGAGGTCGGCCACTGCAGGCGGTCGGTGCCTCGTGGAGCTGCGCCGCGACATCAACGGCCCCGCCCGCGGGCTGCGGGGCGCTGATCCGTCCGAGCGCGTCGGTGAGGTCGACGGAGAGGTTCAGCGCCGCCCGCGTGTCGGCCCACGTCGACGTGCTCGCCACCGGCCCGCGCCCGCCGGGGTCACCCGGGCACGGCCGGGCGCGCGAGTACCCGCTCGCCGAGCCGGCCTCGCTCGGCTGGCGCGCCGAGGTGCAGCAGTCGGTCGGGGCGGCCGACCGGGGAACGCCGGGTGTCCAGGCCGTCGACGACGTTGCCGCTTGCGTCCGGGCGAAGACGGCTCAGGAGCGGGGGTTGCGGGCGAGGAAGTCGTCGGCGATCTCGTCGAACGTCGCCCAACGAACGCCTTCGTGGCCGTTGACGTGCGCGATCAACCGTTCGAGCATGAGCAGCACCTGAGGCCGCCCCGATACGTCCGGGTGGACCGTGAAGGTCACCACGCCGTAGTCCTGCTCCCGGTACACCCAGTCGAACTGGTCGCGCCACATCTCCTCGAGATGGCGGGGGTTGACGAAGCCGTGCGAATTGGGGCTCGCCTTGATGAACATCATCGGCGGCAGATCGTCGAGGTACCAGTTCGCCGGGATCTCAACGAGGTTCGTCTCATCCCCCCGCACCAGGGGCTTCATCCAGTCGTGTGCGCTCGGCGCCGCGTAGTCGATGGGGGTCCAGGAGTCGCCCACTCGCACGTAGTACGGCTCGAAGTCGCGGTGCATGAGCGAGTGGTCGTACTTGATGCCCCGTTCGAGCAGCAGTTCGTTGGTGACGCGGCTGAACTCCCACCAGGGCGCGACGTAGCCGGTGGGCCTGCGGCCGGTGACCTCCTCGACGAGGGCGATGCACTTGTCCAGCACCTCGGTCTCCTGCTCACGGCTCATCGCGATCGGGTTTTCGTGCGAGTAGCCGTGCACACCGACTTCGTGACCGGCGGCAACTATGGCGTCGATCTGTTCCGGGAATGTCTCGATGGAGTGCCCGGGTACGAACCAGGTGGTCCGGAGATCGTGGCGGCGGAACAACTCCAGCAGCCGGGGGGTGCCGACCTCGCCCGCGAACAGGCCGCGAGAAATGTCATCGGGGGAGTCCTTGCCTCCGTAAGAGCCGAGCCATCCGGCGACCGCGTCGAGGTCGACGCCGAAAGCACAAAAAATCTCCTTGGCCATGCCGGGTGCTTCCCTTCTTGTCGGTCAGCCTCACGGTCGTGCCGCCCGCGCGCCACTGAAATCTACATAGTGGCGAGCTTGCAGGCCGTGACGCGAACCTCGACGGGCCGCTGCGGCGCTCGTACGGTGGTCATGCCGAGAAGGAGGCGTCGATGACGATCTTGCCGGGTGCTGGGGCGTACTGGTTCGAGGGCAACGACATCGGTTGCCTCCTCGTGCACGGGTTCACCGGCACGCCGCAGAACGTGCGGCCCCTCGCCGACTACCTCGCGCGACGCGGGCTGGCCGTCTCGGCGCCGCGGATGCCCGGCCACGGCACGACGGTCGAGGACCTCGACGCGACCGGTCCGCAGGACTGGCTCGGGGCCGCCGAGGACGCGCTGGCGGAGCTGCGTCGCCGCTGTTCGACGGTGTTCGTGGCAGGCATATCGATGGGCGGCACGATCACGCTCGAGCTGGCCCGTCGGCATCCGGACCTCGCCGGGGTCGTGGTCATGGCGGCCCCCGTGCTGGCGTTGGACGCCCTGGAGCCGCTCGTGCAAGACCCGGACCGGCCCTTCTCGGTTCCGGCGCCGTGGGCCACCGTCGGCGTGCTCACGGAGGACGTCGGCGTCGGCGGTATCGCCTACCTCGAGATGCCGCTCGGCGTCCTGGAACGCGGTATGGAGTTCGTCGGGGACGTCCGTGCGGGGTTGTCGGACGTGCGGGTGCCGACGCTGCTGATCTACGGCGACGCCGACCTGATCGTCGACAAGGCGAACGGGCCGTTCGTGCTGGAGAACATCGCGTCGAGCGACAAGCGCCTGTTGGCGCTGCCCGACTCGTCCCACGAGGTGACGTTGGACGTCGACCGCGAGCGGGTGATGGTGGAGGTCTTCGACTTCATCCGCGCGCGGAGCAAGGAGTAGCGGTCAGGCCAGGTGCACCGGCAGCTCGGCCAGGCCGCGGAGCACCAGCCCGTCGCCGTGGCTCCAGCGGAGCCGGGCGGGATCGACGGCCAACCGCATCGTCGGGAACCGCGCGTGCAGTGCGCCGAGCGCGATGCGGCCTTCCAGCCGGGCCAACGGCGCGCCGAGGCAGTGGTGGATGCCGTGGCCGAGTGCGAGGTGGCCGCTCTCGGCGCGGTGGATGTCGAACGACTCGGCGTCGCGGTAGCGGGCCGGGTCGCGGTTGGCCGCCGCCAACGACACGATCACCTGGGCGTGCGCGGGGATCACGACGTCGCCGATCCGGATGTCCTCCGTGGCGCAGCGGAACGTCGAGTGCTGCCCCGGCGGGTCCCACCGCATGGCCTCCTCGACAACGCTCGTCACGAGCGTGGGGTCGGCGACCAGCGCGTCGCGCTGCGCCGGGTGGCGGAGCAGCGCCACGGTCGCGTTGCCGATCAGGCTGGTGGTGGTGTCGTGCCCGGCGACGATCAGCTGGAAGATCGTGGACATCGCCTCCTGGCGGGTGATGGCGTCGCCCGCGGCGACGAGATCGGTCACCAGATCCGCACCGGGCTCGGCGCGCTTGTGGTCGAGCAGCGCGCCCAGATAGCCGACGATCGCGTCCGACGCCGCGACCGTCCGGGCAGGCGGCGGCCAGGAGTGCGGGGCGAGCAGGGTGCGGAACCACCGGCCGACGTCGGCGCGGTCCGGTTCCGGTATGCCGAGCAACTCGCTCACCACGGTGAACGGCATCGGGAACGCGTAGGCCGCCACCAGGTCGACGACATCGTCGCGGCGGACGGCCAGGTCGTCGAGCAGCTGCGCCGCGATGGCGCGCACCCGCTCCTGCAGCCCGTCGACGCGCCGCCTGCTGAACGCCGGGGCGGCCAGCCGTCGCAGCCGGGTGTGGTCGGGCGGGTCGACGGCGAGCATGTGGCGGGCCAGCGCGGGTCCGGGCAGGCCTTCGGCGACCGTGCCCCCGTCGCGGGCCAGCGCGGCGTGCATGTCCTTGGACAGCCGCGGGTCGTTCAGGGCCGCCTTGGCCTCGTCGTAGCCCACGATCAGCCACGCCGAGTGCCCGTCGGCCAGGCGCACCGGGTGCGCCGGGCCCGCCGCGCGCACCTGCGCGAACACGCGGTACGGGTCGTCGCGGTCGTAGTCACCCCACGCGTCGAGCGCCGGATGCCGCTGTGCCGTCTGTGGCGACGTTCTCATCAAACACCTCGTGTGGGTCCGCGTCGCGGTCGCGACGGTCGGAAACGTGGCGAGACGCCGTCAGCGCACCGTCAACGCACCGTCATCCCGTCCGCGCTGTTGCGCCTTCTGAAATCCTGTCCCTCGTGATCGACAGCGTTGTGGAGCTCGCCCTGATCGGCGCGGGCCGGATGGGGCGCATGCACCTGCGGGCGCTCGACCCGGCGGCAGAGCGGACGCGCGGTGTGCGCGTCACCGACGTGGTCGAGCCGGTCGATGAAGCCCGGGAAGCGTTGCGCGACAGCGGATATCGCGTCCACGGCACGCTCGCGGACCTGCTCGGAACCCGGCGTCCGGACGGCGTCCTCGTGGCGGCTCCGACCGATCGGCACACGGAGGTCGCCCGCGCCGCGCTCGCCGCCGGGGTACCCGTCCTGTGCGAGAAGCCCGCCGGGTTGGACTGGCGGGAGATCGAGGAGACGGGACGCGTCGCGGCCGAGCGCGGGGTGGCGCTCCAGGTCGCCTACTGGCGGCGATTCGTGCCCGCGATGGTCGCGCTGCGGGAGCGCGTCCTGGCGGGCGAGCTCGGGCAGGTCCTGCACGTCGTGTGCGCGCAGTGGGACGGCGCACCGCCGCCCCCGCAGTTCCGACGCTCCAGCGGTGGCGCCTTCGTCGACATGGGGGTGCACGAGTTCGACGTCGTCCGGTGGCTGACGGGGCAGTCGGTGACCTCCGTCGTCGCCGTCCAGACCCCCGCCCTCGATCCGTCGGCCCGACCGGACGCCGACAACGCACAGGCCCTGCTCGGCCTCTCCGGCGGGGCCACGGCCGCGGTGTCGCTCGGCAGGCACTACCCGAGTGGCGATCTCGTCACGATCGAGGTGTTCGGCTCCGCAGGCCACGAACGATCGACGGTGCTCGACCCCGACGACGGCGACGAGCCCATGCTCGACGCGCTCGCCCGGCAAGCGGAGTCGTTCGCCGAGCTCGTCCGGGGCGGGCCTCGTCGCGGTGCGGGGACGGCGGATGCCGTTGCCGCGCTGCAGGATGCCGCGCACGCCGCCGAAGCCGTGACCGAGACGTGACGGAATTGGACGACTCGGTTCGTCCAATTCGTTGACCATCCCGCACCGGCGGTTCTAGCGTCGCCCCACCACTAAGAACGTTCCAAAGTGTGAAGGTGGTCACTTGGACGCGGAACACGGTGCACGGTTGCGGGTCGCGCTCGTCGGCGCGGGGCTCGTCGGCCAGGCCGCGCACGTGATCACCTTGGCCGACGACCGGGCCCGCTTCGACTTCGTCGCGATCGTGGATCCGTCGCCGACGGTCCGCACGGCCGTGGCCGCCCGCTACGGCGTCCCCCACGCGGTGGGCACGCTCGCCGAGGCAATGGGCTCGGGCCTGGACGCCGTCGTCGTCGCCGTGCCGGACCCGGCGCACCTGGCCACCTGCCTCGAGGCCCTGGCCGCGGGCCTGCACGTGTTCTGCGAGAAGCCGCTCGTCACGCGCCTGGCGGACGCCGATGCCCTGATCGCCGCCCGCGGTGACCGCGTCCTGCAGTGCGGCTACATGAAGCTCTACGACCCGGCCGTCGAGCGGCTCGTCGAACTGCTCGCCGACGGCCCCGCCGAGCTGGTCTACCTGTCGGTCGAGGTGAACGACCCCGACCAGCTGCCGTTCGTGGATCACCTCGACCTGGTCGTCGGGCACGACGTCCCCGCGGACCTCGTCGCGCGGACGCGCGCGGCGGGCGCGCAGGCCGTCGACGACACGCTCGGCCGCCCCGCCCTCGCCGCCGAGGCCCGCGCCGCCGAGGCGTACCTCAGCGCACTGGTGCACGACGTCAGCCTCGCCCACCACCTGCTCGAAGCCCTCGGACACCGGCCGCCGCTGCCGATCGCGGACGCCGCCTACTTCGACGCCGGGCGCGGCGTGAGCCTCAGCTGGGCCCTGCCGGATGGAGCCCGTGCCCACCTGACCCACCTCAACCTCCCCGGGGTGGCCGACTACACCGAGCGCGTGACGGTCTTCTGCCGGGACCGCATCCTCGAGCTGTCGTTCCCCTCCCCGTACCTGCGCTTCCACCCGACGGAGCTGGTGGAGAAGCGGTCGGGGGCCGGTTCCGCCCTCCGGACGACGCACCACCGGGTCTCCTACGAGGAGTCCTTCCGCAACGAGCTGCGGGCGTTCCACGCCTCGGTCACGACCGGCGCGCCCGTCAGGGCTTCGGCCGAGGCCGCGCGGGAGGACCTGAACGCGCTCTTGACCGCCTTGCGGATGGCCGCGAAGGAGGAGGACTGATGCGGGTCGGACTGTTCACCGACGGCTTGCAGCACCTGTCGCGCCGCGACGCCTTCGCGTGGTGCGTCGAGCACGGCATCACCGACGTCGAGATGAGCGTCGGCCCGTGGGGTGCGCGCACGCACCTCGACCTCGACCGGCTCCTCGCCGACGCCGCCGAGCGTGCGGTGCTCGCCCGCGACCTCGCCGAGTTCGGGCTGGCGTTCTCGGCCGTGAACGCGGCGGGCAACCCGCTGCACCCGGATCCGACGGCGCGCCAGGACGCGCAGTCGGCGCTGCGCGGAGCGGTCGAGCTCGCCCGCGTGCTCGACGTCGACCGCGTGATCACGATGGCGGGCTGTCCCGGCGGTCGCACCGGCGGCCCGATCGGCGTGTTCGGGCTCTGGTCGACGAGCAACGACGACGAGGGCCTGTGGGCGTGGCAGATGGCGGCGGAGGTGGGGCCGTACTGGCGGAAGCTGTCGGACTGGGCCGCGGCGACGGCGCCCGACGTCCGGATCTGCCTCGAACTGCACCCCGGGGTGAGCGTCTACAGCGTGGAGACCTACCGCGCGCTGCGGACGTACGCCGCGGCGAACGTGTTGGTGAACCTCGACCCGAGCCACTTCTGGTGGCAGGGCGCCGATCCGGTCCGCGTGATCGGCGAGCTCTCCGGCGTGATCGGCTGGGCGCACGGCAAGGACACGACGATCTACCCGGACCGGGTCGCGCTACGAGGGGTGCTCGACCCGACCTTCCCGCCGGACCCGGCGAGCTCGTCGTGGCACTTCTCCGCCGTGGGGGACGGTCACGACCTCGTCACCTGGCGCGGTCTCGTCCGCGCCCTGCAGGACGCCGGGCACGACGGTGTCATCTCCATCGAGCACGAGGACCCGGCGCTCTCCCCGCCGGAGTGCATCGCGCGATCCGCGGCCGTGCTCCACGACGCGGTCGCGGCGTGAGGGGCCGAGATGGCGCACGTCACCGTCATCGACGTCGCCCGGCACGCGGGCGTCTCCAAGTCGACGGTCTCGAACGTCGTGCGCGGCAAGGCGGTGGTCGCGCCCGCCACCAAGGCCAGGGTCGAGGAGTCGTTGCGCGCGTTGGGTTACCGGCCCAACAGCGTCGCGCGGGCATTGCGCGAGCGGGCCACCAAGGTGCTCGCCCTCGTCGTCCCCGACGCGGTGAACCCCTTCTACGCCCAGCTGGCCCAGGGGATGGAGCGCCGGGCCCGCCGGGAGGGGTTCGGCGTGCTCGTCGCGCACACGGGCGGTGACCCGAGCACCGAGCTGGCGCAGGTGACGGCGCTGATGTCCCGACGAGCCGACGGCGTGCTCCTCGGCGGCCTGAGCCACAGCTCCACGTTGCACCTGCGGCTGCTCGACGAGGGGGTGCCGGTCGTGTGCGGGTTCGCCGCCGACGACGAGCGCTTCGGGGTGATCGACACCGACGACGCCACGGGGATGGCGGCGATCATGGACCACCTGGCGGGCCTGGGTCACCGGCGTGTCGCGTTCGCCGGGCAGGGCTTCGAGGAGGCCGCCGCGGAGCTGCGCAGGATGGCCTTCGAGGAGGCGGCGTCGCGCCGCGACGTGGCGGTCGTCGGGCTCGAGGACGGCCCGACCGCCGTGGTCGCGCACAACGACGCCGTGGCGATAAGGGAGCTGGACCGGTTGCACCGCAACGGGTTGCGCGTGCCGCACGACGTGTCCGTCACCGGGTACGACGACATCGCGCTGGCCTCCCACGCCCTCATCGGGCTCACGACGGTGGGCACGGACGCCGAGTTGGCGGGTGAGGTCGCCGCGGAGCAGCTGATCCTCGCGGTGCGCGAGCACCGGCACGTCCGACACCGGCACCTGCAGCCCGCCCGGCTCATCGTGCGGACGACCACCGGGCCCGCCCCGAGGAGGCCCAGTGGGTGATCACAGTGGGTGAGGTGGTCCTGTCCCGCATCAGCAAGCAGTTCGACGCGCTGCGCGTCCTGGAAGACCTGGACCTGCGCGTGGAGGACGGCGAGTTCGTCGTGCTGCTCGGACCGTCGGGGTGCGGCAAGACGACGGCGCTGCGGATCGTCGCGGGCCTGGAGCGCCCGACCGCGGGCCGCGTGGAGATCGCCGGGCAGGACGTGACGCACCGCCCGCCCCGCGGCCGGGACATCGCCATGGTCTTCCAGAGCTACGCCCTGTACCCCCACCTGACCGTGGCCGAGAACATCGCCTACCCGCTCAAGGTGCGCAAGGTCGACCCGAAGCAGCGGGAGGCCGCCGTCCTGCGGGTCGCGCGCTCCCTC
>Ga0207678_10000450_pt1 | contig 37382 bp, 34 predicted proteins | sample KBSC63metaG_FD_184319 | JGI IMG/M metagenome (GOLD analysis project Ga0207678, IMG submission 184319) | Corn rhizosphere microbial communities from Kellogg Biological Station, Michigan, USA - KBS C6-3 metaG (SPAdes) (version 2) | ecosystem: Host-associated > Plants > Roots > Rhizosphere > Soil ... | reverse complement strand
CCGTCCGGATCGACATCCGCCTGCATCATGTTGAGCGACGACTGGTGATTCATGTAATCGAGCGTGTGCTGGCAAAGATCCGCGAGCTGGATCGCCCAGAAACGGGCTCTGCGCGGGATCTCGACCTCAATGACCAATGCTTCCCCGTCGTCGATGTCGAAGACCATGAAATGGTAGCCGGCATGCTGGATACCACCCAGATTTTGCTCGCGCCCCTCCCAGAACTGGTTGAAGCCGACGTCGTCGACAATATCCTGCGTCCGCTGGACCCAGTGCCTGGCGGAAGCAATGACGAAATTGCGCGCCTTGCCGATACGCCGGTAAAGATCGGCTTCGTCTATGAAGCCGATATCCTTCGAATCCCGGTCGATCGTTTCTATGGTCACTTCGCAGGGCTGGTCGCGGGCCCAGTCGCAAATGGCATCGCGCACCACGATCATGTAATTGTGATGGTTCGCATCCAGCGGAATCCAGTTGCCGTCATGATGCTCGGCCGACAGGATGATCTCGAAGCGGCCATCATCCGCTATTTCGAAATCATCAAGATCCCAGGCGCCGGCCTGCACATAGTCGGGATCACCCCAGAATTCCGACATCAGGTGAAACTCGTTCCAGGGGGAACTGCCGCGGCGGCCCGTGATCCTGTAGCTGCGCGCGCCGTCGACAAATGCATGACGATAGTGAAAGTCGGGGCAGCACAGTCCCCAGCTATAGGCAACCGGATGATGAAAGGGATGCCTGTCGAAAAAGGGAAAGTTGTGTCGGGGCGAGATGGCGATGTTGAAGGCCACATGGGCTGACGACGTCACCTGCATCAACGCCCTGCTTCGTTCCTGCCGATCGCGAACCCAGGGAGAGTTCATCCAGATATCCCTGGCCATGTTCTGCCCGGCAAGATAATCGGCCCAGATCTGGTCATGACCCTGTTCCAGTTCCGCAGCCATGCGACTCTCCTCATTTGCTGTTTGCGCGGAAGATAGGCATGGCTTGGCGGTACCGAACCTACCAAATGGGACTCTCGCAGTGCTGGACGTGACGCAAATGAGCGAGCTGCTCATCGCTCTGCATGGGGGACCGTTCGAAACGCCTCCATGGGATCGGTTTCTGCATCGGCTGAGGGATGTCTGCCATGCCAATTATGCCGGTATTCTGTTCCGACCGATGGACCGGCCGCCCAACAGCCCCCTGGAACTGTTCGCCGGTCCAGCCGCCCTGCCCGACATCCCCCGCATGTATGAGGAGGGATTCTACAGGCTGGACCCCTATCTCAACGGCAATCTGGAGGAAGGGGAAGTCTACGGACTGGACCGATTGATCGACAACGGAAATCCCGGTCACAGGCGTTATGTCGACGAACTGCTCATCCCGCGGGGCTTGCGCCATATGTTGGGCGTGCGTGTCCGTGAACCGAGCGGCATTGGCGCGTGGCTCTATCTTGGCCGGGACGAATTGCCATTTTCCCCCGACCATTCGGTCATTCTGAAGCAGGTGGCCGCGCATTTCCGCATTTCGCTCCAGACGTATGTGACGATGGAAAATCAGCGCGTGCATGCGGCGATTTCCGACAATGCCATCAGCCGTCTGAATTTCGGCTGGATCAGCCTGGACGCCACCGGCACCATTGTGGAGGCAAGCCATCAGGCGCGTCATATGCTGCGTCGCAACGGACCGCTCACTGTCTCTCCTTCGGGGAGGCTGACGGCTTCGGGCAGGGATCTCAACATGCGCCTCTCCACTGCAGTGAGCGACATCGCGCAGCGCCGCGCAACCCAGCCGCGGGCGCTCAGCATCAGCAACGATCCATGGCTCTCCCTCCTGCTCGTCCCCATCGCCAATCCCATCGCATCGACGGGACGAACCGCCGTGATGACCGCATTCCTGCAGGACGATGAAAATTCCATGGTCGACCGGCATGAACAGATCGCGGAACTGTTCGGCCTGCTCCCCAGCGAAGCGCGCCTTGCCGTCGCAATCTGTCGCGGCGCATCCATTGCGGAGGCCGCCGCGCAGATGGGCATTTCGGAAGCGACCGCTCGCAACTATTCCAAGCGGATCTATGCCAAGATGGGTGCCCGGGGGCAGGCGGACGTGGTCCGGTTCGTGCTGACCAGCGTTCTCGCCCTTGCGATGAGCCAATAGCGGGCGAATAAATTTCCGATCTAGTCCCCTCCGCCGTGGCGGGCCGGGACGCTCTGGTCCACCCCTCGCGAATCAATTCGCGAAAGGAGAAGCAGAATGCCGGAAACCCAGATGACGATACCCTTTGGCGAAGGCCAGATCGCCTATCATGACATGGGTGACGGCGCGCCTCTGCTGATGTTGCACGGGTCGGGGCCCGGCGTGACGGGGTGGCGCAATTTTTCCGGCAACGCTCCGATCTTCGCAGAGCGGTTCCGGTGCATCGTTCCCGACCTTCCCGGATATGGCGAGAGTTCCGGCATCGCCGGCGATCCCTTTGCCGGCACCGTCGATGCGGTCATCCACCTGATGGACAGTCTGAAGATCGAACGCGCGAGCCTGGTCGGTAACTCCTTCGGCGGATTGATCTCGGCGCGGCTGGCGGCCGCCCATCCCGATCGCGTCACGCGGCTGGTGACGATCGGCGGCGTGGGCGTGCCGATCTTCAACCCTTTCCCCTATGAAGGGGTCGAACGGCTCGCGGAATTCGTGGCCAACCCGACGCGGGAGCAGATCATTCTCTGGCTCCGCTCGATGGTGTTCGACCAGTCGATCCTGACCGAGGAGCTGATCGATGCGCGGTTCAGTACCGCAACGCAGCCCCAGGCGCTGGAAACCAACCGGAAAATCTACTCCCGCGCCGGCCTTGCCGCCATCGCGCAGGCGATGGCCGGGCCTGATGCCGTTCAGAGCTTCGCCTATCTGCCCAAGATCCAGGCGCCTACCCTGCTGACATGGGGCCGCGACGATCGGGTCACGCCGCTTGACGGGTCGCTTCTCCCGCTGCGCCTCATCCCCAATGCGGAACTGCACATCTTCCCCAAATGCGGCCATTGGGCGATGATCGAGCAGAAAGCCGCGTTCGAAAGCGCGGTCATGGCGTTCCTGACCCGCGAATAGTCCGGACGGCCGGGGGCGGTTGCCGGAAAACTGCTATGTTGGAAGGATGGAGCCGGAGGTTTGTTCGTCATGCGCGTTCGCAAGCCAGATGTGGATTTTTCCCAAACCTCCGCGCGATGGGCGCCCCATGGCGAATTCGCGCAGCAGATGAACGCCTCGTCGCTCTGGATTCCCCATCTCGAGCGTTTTCTGAACCGCGTCATGTCCCAGGCGAATGCGAAGCTCGACGCTTCCAAGCCCGGGCATGCGCGGCTCAAGGCGGACATTCGCACCTTCATCCGCCAGGAAGGCAATCACACTGCGCTCCATGCCGCGTTCAACGCGATATTGCCGCGCGGGGGATATGATATCGCCCATTTCGAACGCCATTTCGAAGCGGAGTTCAAACGGCTGCTGGCTACGAAGTCCTTCAAATTCCTGTGCGCCTATTGCGAAGGCTTCGAGACGCTCGGCCCGCCCATGGCTCTCGTCTGGCTCGATGAGATAGAGGATTTGATCGGCAATGCGGATCGGAATGTCGTGACATTGTGGAAGTGGCACCTGATGGAGGAATATGAGCATCGTACCGTCTGCCACGACGTCGCGCGCATGTTCGGCGTCGGTTATTTTCAGCGTATCCATGGCTTCTTCTTCCAGCTGAAGCACCTGCAGGGCATGTCGAGGATGGTGAAGGACTATCTCTTCGCCCAGGACGCGCTCGCCATGACGCCCGAGCAGGTCGCCGAAATGCATAAACGATCCAAAGCCGTTGGCCGAAAGGTGATGAAACTGGCACTTCCCCGCATTCTCAAGGCGTTGCTGCCTTTCCACGATCCACGCAAGGACCCTGAGCCAAGGGCCTATCGTTCCTACATGGCGAAGATCGAGACTGCCCTTGTCTGATGCTTTTGAAGGGCAGGCTGAAACTGCCGCCGAACTCTGCCTGAAGGCGGGCCGTCCGTTCCGGATCGCCGTCGCCGACGACGTGCTGGCCGATCTTGCGGACCGGCTGACACGGACCCGCTTGCCACGCGTCGAAACCGGCGCTGGCTGGCGGCACGGGATGCCGCTGGAAGCGGCGGCAAAGCTGCTGGACCATTGGCGCAAGGGTTTCGACTGGCGGGCGCACGAGCAACGCCTCAACCGCTTTGCCCAGCGCATGGTCAACGTCGACGGGCAGGACATTCATGTCGTGGTGGAGCCGGGTTCCGGCCCCGACCCGCTGCCATTGGTGCTGCTCAATGGCTGGCCCAGTTCCTTCGTCGAATTTGACGGGGTGATCGACCGGCTGGCGCATCCGGAACGACATGGCGGGGCGGTTGAGGACGCCTTTACCGTCATCATACCGTCCATGCCGGGCTATGGCTTTTCCCCGCCGCCCGCCAGCCCGATATCGGCCGCACAGATCAGCGCGCTGTGGGACAAGCTGTGCGGCCAGCTACAACTGGATCATTATGTCATTTTCGGGTCCGATTGGGGCAGTCTGGCGGGACGGCATCTCGCGGAGCTTGCGCCCGAAGGGTTGCGGGCGCTCCTGTTCTCGACGTCAGGCGGATTTATCGCGCCCGATCCTGCTGGCCCCGGCCCTAGCCCGGAGGAAGCCCAGTGGCTCGAGCGCGCTTTGGCGCCCGATCCCGAATATGCCTATCAGGCGATCCAGGGCCATAAAGCCGATGCGATGGCGATGGCGATGAGCGACTCGCCGATGGGTCTGGCAAGCTGGATCATCGACAAGTTCAGGTCCTGGAGCACGCCCGCCGCCGATGGTGGCCCGCCTTTCCCGATCGATGATCTGCTCGTGAACATCATGATATACTGGATCAACGGACCGTCGGCGCCGATGTGGCTTTACGGGTTCCTGCATGAAAGCGTCATCCCGCCGGGAACGCGGATCACGGTTCCGGCGGGTTTCATGCTGTTTGCCGATGATCTGATTCCGCCCGTTCCGCGCAGCATGCTTGAGCGTGTCTATGATGTGCGTCACTATGCGGTTCATCCCCATGGCGGGCACTTTCCGGCACAGGATGCGGCGGATCTGTTCGTTGCAGAACTGACCGGCTTCTTCAGGGCATTCAGATAGGCCGAACCGGCTCACCGGCCGGCGTCCTCGCATGAGGGCCGCCGGCTCGGTTCAGGGATCAGGGCATCAGGATCACCCTGCCGCGCACGCCGCCGTCCTCGACAAGGCGGTGCGCTTCCGCTGCGTGAGCGAGGGCCAATGTCCGTGAAACGGGCATCTTCATTTCCCCCGTGGCGATCGCATTGACGATCCGGGCGAGCCGCTCCCCATCGCCATGATAGCCGAAGATCTTCGGCTCAGCAGGCAATCCTTCGCCTTCGATCGGCGTCGTGGCCACGGTGATGATCTTGCCGCCGGGCTTGAGGTTGCGGCAAAGGCGGCCGACCGAGGCCCCGCCTACCGTGTCCGCGACATGGTCGAAGCGCAGATCGTCAGGCAGCGGATCGTCAAAACCGACCACCTCCTCAAAACCCAACGCCCTTGCCTCATCGGCATAGGCGTCACGGACAGCAACGATGACCCGGCATCCCAGCCCCTTGGCCGCCCAGGCGGCGAAGCGGCCCACGCCACCGGTCGCGCCGGTGACCAGCACGGTCTGGCCACCGAGCGGGGCCACTCCCTCCTCCACCATCTCGACTCCCGTCAAAGCGGGGCAAGGCAGGGCAGCGGCCTGTGCGTCGTCGACATTGTCCGGAATGACCGCGCAATGCGCCGCGTCGGCGACGGCATATTCGGCATAGGCACCATTGACGGTCGCGAACACGCGGTCCCCGACGCGCAGCGCCGTCACGCCATCCCCCACGGCCGACACGGTGCCCGCCACGTCATAGCCGGGCACATGCGGCAGGGGCAGCGGATAATAGCGCAGGCTGAAACCATTGCGCCACTTATAGTCGGCCGGATTCACCCCGATCGCAGTCACCCGTATCTGGACCTGCCCGGCCGCCGCCATGGGTGGGTCGAGCTCGACGAGCTTGAGCACTTCCGGCGGACCATGCTCTTCAAATTGTACAGCCTTCACGTCACTCTCCTTAAAACAGTGGAAATTCCATCGCTGGTCAGGCCAGCTCGATCCAGCGCCCTTCCTTGCGCGACCGTTCGACCGCATCGATGACCCTGACATGGGCCAGCCCGTCGCTGAACGTGGCGATGGCCGGATTCCGATAGGCGGGATCGCGTATCCATGACGCGAATGCCGACGTCAGGCCGACCATCTCAACGAAGCCGTAATCGCTGCTGTGGGTCTGCACATAGGGCGTATCCTCCATGGTCGGAAGCGCTTCCTGCGGCGCGCTCACCTCCGGGCCTCCGCCGCGAAGCTCCTGCAGCAGATCGTCCGGCGCCGCCACCTGCTGCACGCCGTCCGCACTGCTCATCGCCACATCATAGGTCCAGCCGATCGACACGCCGGCGTCGGCGCCGGTGATGCGCGTCGTCGCGAACGGATCCCACGTCCTGCACGTCCCGGTCATCGCGCCCTGGACGCCATTGTCCAGAAGGAAGGCGAAGGCATAGCTGTCATCGGACGTCATGCCCCGGTCCGATCCGGGATGCACCGTACCCGCGACCGCCGCGAATTCGCCGACCATATAACGGATCAGGTCGATGCCATGCGCATTGTAATTGCGCAGCCAGCCGCCCCCACCCTCATGCGTCATCCACCAGTCCGGCAGTTCCAGCGAGCGGGGCGCGCAGAGCGTATGATCGAACTGCGCGACGACGTGGATGGGGGCGCCCAGCGCTCCTTCCTTTACCAGCCGCCGCGCCAGGGCATTTTGCCGGAACCAGCGGAATTCATGGCTGATCATGTTGGCGACCCTGGCCTCCGAGGCGGCGTCCCGCATTTCTTGCGCATGGCCGATATCAAGCGCGAACGCCTTTTCGCAAATGACATGCTTGCCCGCCGCCAGGGCGCGCATCGTGAAATCATGGTGGGTCTGGGGCGGCGTCGCGATCACGACGGCATCGACGTCGCTGTCGAGCGCAGCCTCATAGGAGGTCAGCGCATGGGGAATGCCGAAATGGGACGCGCGATACGCCGTCTTCTCCGCATCCCTTCCGACGAGCGTGGTCACGGTGAAGCCGGCAGCGCGCAGGGCGCGAATGTGCAAGGTGCAGCCGATGTTGGTGCCGACAACGGCAACTTTCAGGTCTTTCATGGACTTTTCTCTCCCGATGCGATTGCCGGTCAGCGAAAGAGGCTGGAGGCCATGCGGCATGGGCGGACCCGATACCCTCGCCGAACCCGGCGCGGCATCGCTCGATGGCCCCGGTCTGAGAGGGAGAGACCATATCCCGGCGTCATGGAACCCGGCATTTCGATGATAGCACCTTCCTTGGTTGCCAAAGCATCCTGTGTCACAGCTTCACACGGCGGCATCGTCCATTTGCATGTCGAAACAGCAATGGCGCATCCTCTAACGCTCGATTAGAAGGATTTGCGATGTCGCTCAAAATGCCCGCCCCGGACCAACATGTGATCGCCAGACGGGCGGAGATCGCGGCGGCCCTTCGCGCGATCGTCCCCGGCGAGGGCGTGATCGAAGACCCGGACGGGTTGCGCCCCTATGAATCGGACGGGCTGACCGCCTATCGCCAGCCGCCCCTGCTCGTCGTCCTTCCCGAAACGACGCAGCAAGTGTCCCGGATACTCGCCTGGTGCCATGCCGAAGGGGTGAAGGTGGTGCCGCGTGGATCGGGCACGTCGCTCTCCGGTGGCGCGCTGCCGCTGGCCGACGCTGTCCTGCTTGGCCTTGGCAAGTTCAAGCGCGTAATCGACATCGACTATGAGGACCGCATCGCCATCGTGCAGCCGGGCGTGACCAATCTCGCCATCACCCAGGCCGTGGAGGATCGCGGCTTTTATTACGCGCCCGACCCCTCCAGCCAGATCGCCTGTTCGATCGGCGGCAATGTCGCGGAAAATTCGGGTGGCGTGCACTGCCTGAAATATGGGCTGACCACCAACAACGTCCTGGGCGTCGAACTGGTGCTGATGGATGGCGAGATCGTCCGGCTGGGCGGCCGGCAACTGGATCCGGCGGGCCTTGATCTGCTGGGCGTCGTCGTGGGGTCCGAGGGCCTTCTGGGTGTCGTTACCGAAGTGACGGTGCGGATCCTTCCCAAGCCCCAGACCGCGCGCGCGCTTCTGATCGGCTTTTCGACTGTCGAAGGCGCGGGACAGTGCGTGGCCGACGTGATCGCCGAGGGCATCATTCCCGCCGGCATGGAGATGATGGACAAGCCCGCTATCCACGCCGCCGAAGCCTTTGTTCAGGTCGGATATCCGCTCGACGTGGAGGCGTTGCTGATCGTCGAACTGGACGGCCCGGCCGCCGAATGCGATCATCTGATCGGCGAGGTGGAGCACATCGCCAATGAAAATGGCGCGGTGTCTTGCCGGATTTCACAGGACGAAGGCGAGCGCATGGCCTTCTGGGCCGGACGCAAGGCGGCCTTTCCCGCCGTGGGTCGTCTCGCGCCCGATTATTATTGCATGGACGGGACCATACCGCGCCGTCGGTTGCCGGAGGTGCTGCAACGCATGCGCGTGCTGTCCAAACATTATGGGCTTGGCGTCGCCAATGTATTCCACGCCGGCGACGGCAATCTGCACCCGCTCATCCTCTACGACGCCAACAAGGAGGGAGAGCTGGACCGGGCCGAAGCGTTCGGCAACGACATATTGCGGCTGTGCGTGGAGGTGGGCGGCGTGCTGACCGGCGAGCATGGCGTGGGCGTCGAAAAGCGAGACCTGATGCCCGAAATGTATTCGGAAATCGACCTTGCCCACCAGCAACGGGTCAAATGCGCCTTCGATCCTGATCTGCTGCTCAACCCCGGCAAGGTATTTCCGACATTGCATCGCTGCGCGGAACTCGGCCGCATGCATGTGCATCATGGCCAGCTTCCTTTCCCCGACCTGCCGCGCTTCTGATAGGGTTTCGATGAGCAACAACCTCATGCCTCGGTCCGAGGCCGATCTGTGCGACGCGATTGCCCAGGCAATAGGCGACGGGGAAAGGCTGGCGATCACCGGCGGCGCGACCAAGTCCGACATTGGCCGGCATGTCGAAAATGCCCGCTGCCTGGACATGCGCGGTTTTTCCGGCATCGTGGACTATGATCCCGCGGAGCTGGTCCTTACCGTCGGGGCGGGCACGCCGCTCTCCGAGGTGGAGGCGCTGGTCGCCAGCCGCGAACAGAAACTGCCCTTCGCTCCTTTCGATTACGGGCCAGTCTTTGGCCGGCCCGCAGGCGCCAGCACCATCGGGGGCGTCGTCGCCGCCGGCATTGCGGGATCGCAACGCGTGTCCCAGGGCAGCGCCCGCGACCATCTGCTTGGCTTCCGCGCAGTTTCCGGCCGGGGAGAAACATTCATCGCCGGGGCGAAGGTGGTCAAGAATGTGACCGGCTACGACCTTTCCAAGCTGGTCAGTGGCAGTTGGGGGCGTCTTGTCGCCTTGACCGAAGTGACGCTGAAAGTGTTGCCGCGGCCCCGCCTTTCCGTGACGAAAGCCATGGAAGGCCTCGCCGACGCCGATGCCATACGCCTGATGTCACGCGCGCTCGGCTCGCAGGCCGATGTCTCGGCCGCGGCGCATATTCCGGGGCAGGTCCAGGGCGGCGCGTCGCTCACCTTGTTGAAGGTCGAGGGATTCGGGCCTTCCGTGACGGCACGGTGCGCCATGCTGGACGCGCTCTTTTCCGACGTCGGGGATCTGCGGCAGCTGGAGGGCGATGTCGCGGATCATCTCTGGTCCGAACTCAGGACACTGAGGCCGCTGGCGGGCGATGCTCCCCTTTGGCGGATCAACGTGGCGCCACGCGAAGGAGCAGCCATCGTCGCGGCGATCGAGCCGCTGGGCGCGAAATGGATGCTGGACTGGGGCGGCGGCCTGATCTGGGCAGCCGTGGATGGCGATCCGGCCATCATCCGCGATGCGGCGGCGCGCGTGGGCGGCCATGCCATGCTGGTGCGCGGCTCAACGGATTTGCGCGATCGGATCGCCGCCTTCCATCCCGCCGCGCCAGCCGTCGCGGCGCTTGAAACGCGGGTGCGCCGCGCTTTCGATCCGAACGGCGTGTTCGAAACAGGGCGGTTCTAGATGCAGACCAATTTCTCCGAAGCGGCGCTGGCCGACCCGGCAATGCAGGCATCCGAAGCGGTCATCCGCAAATGCGTGCATTGCGGCTTCTGCACCGCCACCTGTCCGACCTACGTCCTGCTGGGCGACGAACTGGATAGTCCGCGCGGACGCATCTACCTGATGAAGGACATGCTGGAGAAGCAGGCGCAACCGACGCAGGAAATCGTCAAGCATATCGACCGCTGCCTCTCCTGCCTTTCCTGCATGACCACCTGCCCGTCGGGCGTGAATTACATGCATCTGGTGGATCATGCCCGCGCCTACATCCATGACCGGTACAAGCGGCCGTTTCAGGATCGGTTGTTCCGCGCGCTGCTCGCGTGGACATTGCCCCATCCTGCACGTTTCCGTCTTGCCCTGCGGCTGGCGAGGCTGGCACGGCCTGCGGCACCTCTGTTCGAGAAATGGCCGGCCCTGCGCCCGCTCGCCGCGATGCTGAAACTGGCGCCCGCCCGGATTGCCGCGAAAATTCCCGATCCGCAGCGTCTCTCTGCCACCCGGCGGGGCCGCGTTGCGTTGTTGCAGGGATGCGCGGAACCCGTGCTTCGACCCGAATTTCGCGCCGCCGCCATCCGCGTGCTGGACCGCGCCGGCTTCGACATCGCGGTGCCAGAGGGCGAAGGCTGCTGCGGTGCGCTCGTCCACCATATGGGGCGGGAAGAGGCAAGCCTCTCCGCCGCCAGGCGCAATGTCGATGCCTGGATGCGCGAAATGGACGGCGCCGGTCTCGACGCGATCCTCATCACGGCTTCGGGATGCGGCACGACAATCAAGGATTATGGCTTCATGCTGCGGAACGACCCCGCCTATGCCGAAAAGGCGCAGCGCGTGTCGGCCATTGCCAAGGATATTTCCGAATTCCTGGCCACGGTGGACATGCCGGCAGCAAACGGACATGGCCTCGTCGTCGCCTATCACGCCGCCTGTTCCCTTCAACATGGCCAGAAGGTGACGGAAGCACCCAAGCAGCTTCTAACCCGTGCGGGCTTTACCGTCCGCAGTCCGGCCGAAGCGCATCTATGCTGCGGATCGGCGGGCACCTATAATATCCTTCAGCCCGACATCGCCGGCCAACTCGGCGAGCGGAAGGCCGCCAATCTTGACCGGCTCGAGGCGGACGTCATCGCGACCGGCAATATCGGTTGCGCGATGCAGATCGGCCAACGGGCGGCGACCCCCATCGCGCACACGATAGAACTTCTCGATTGGGCAAGCGGAGGGCCGGCCCCTTCGTCCCTCAAACATCTGGAAAAAGGATATTCCCATGACCCGCATCACGCTCGACCAGGCCAATAGGATCATCGCGGCCGCCTTCGCCCATGCCGCAGAAGCCAAATACAAGCCGCTTGCCGCAGTCGTCGTCGACGCCGGGGGCCATGTCATAGCCTATCAGCGGCAGGACGGAGCCTCGACAGGGCGCTTCCAGATCGCGCTCGGCAAGGTCAGCGGTGCGCTGATGCTGGGTCTTTCATCCCGCAAGATCGCGGACATGGCGGCGGAACGTCCGACCTTCATCGCCTCGCTGGGTCCGATCGCAGCGGGCGGCCTGATTCCCGCGGCCGGCGGCGTCATCGTCGTCGACGCGGATAACCAGCCGATCGGCGGCGTCGGCATTTCCGGTGATCTTTCCGACAATGATGAAAAGGCCGTCCTCGCAGGCATCATGGCCGCAGGTCTCTCGCCACAGGCCTAGGCACGGAAAGGCGATCGCGCTTCACCCCAGAGGGTCGAGCGTTCCAAGCCAGGCCACCAGGCCGATGATGGCGAGGGCGGCGATCGTCTCGACCGTCAGGGACAGCCGCAGATGCCTTGTCGCCTGCTGCGGTGTTCCGCGTTCCAGCGCTGGCGTCAACCGCCAGCGGTTGAGCGCCGCCAGAGCCAGCATCAGGCCAAACAGCGTCAGTTTCATGCCCAGCAGCAAGCCGTACCGGCTGCTCCTCAATGCAGGCAGATCGGACAACCCCACGATCATGGCGGCGTTGACCGCGCCGCTGATCACCAGGGTGACGACCAGCAGCGTACCCATGACGGAAAAATGTGCCAGCATCTTGGCGACGCGTCGCGCTTCCGTGCGGGTGGGATTCACCGTCAGCAGGGCGTGAAGCAATACCGCCAGCGCAGCGATCCAGCCTGCCGCGGCCCAGATGTGCGCGACATCCGCCACGCGGTGGATCGTGCCCGCCAGCCCTTCGGTCGCGCCCGCATGACCCGTCCAGGCCAGCGTCGCAGCGGCAATGGCAGCCGGCAGGAGTGTCGGGCGGATCGAGCCGATGCCGGCAAGCAGGAGCGCCAGCAGCAGTGCGGCGGCTCGGACCGCCAGCACGGGGCCGATGGGCGTCATTGTCAGCAATATCCGTGCCGTCGCCCAATCCGGCGACGTGATCGGTGCGCCCGTCATCGATGCCGCGCTGGCCATCAACCAGAGCACGGACAGCGCCGCCCCGGCGATGGCGAGAATGATCAGCGTCGCGCTTCGGCCCGCCATGCCCATGACCCACCAGAAGAGCGGCAGGCCCATGAGCAGGGCAAGGTCGAGCATCAGCGCAAAGCGCGCGGCGATGAGCGCCCCCTCGGTCATGGCAGCTTATTTGACCGTGAAGCTGTAGCCGCCTTCCATCTTGTGCTGGTCGGCGCCGACGATATGCCATTTGAGATTATAGGTGCCGGCGGGCAGAGCGCGGGGCAAGGCGAGAGTCATTGTCTTGCCCTCGACGCTGGTCTTGAAGCCCTTGATCGGCATCGGCGCATGATTGGCCATGCCCGGCATCCCCGTCATGGTCAGTTCAGCGCCGCTCATCGGCGCCAGGAAGGTCTCCGAAAAGGTGAGGGTCAGCTTGTTGATCTTCGTCACGGTCGCATCGGCGGCCGGGCTGGACGAGACCAGCTTGCTGTGCGCGGCGGCAACGCCGGGCAACGCCATCGCAAAGGCAGCGGCGAAGGTCAGGAATGCGCGGGTCATGGCTTTGTCTCCATCGGGGTGATGACGGCAATTACGCACCAGCCCAGATTATCCCTTACTCTGCGCGCATATTTTTTCCCATGCGGGCCGATCGACATGCGGGAACGCCCGTCCCTCGTCGGCGCCCGCTTCGGCCGCCAGCTAATAATGAAAATCAGTTCGGCATAAGCTGCTGCGCGTACGCTGCAATTTGTCATCAACCGTTCGGGTCGATGGGCGCTTTGCGTCAACGCGGCGGGCACGGCCGCTTACTCTCCCCCAATCAAACGGAAAAATGGACCAGGGTAGATGCTGCGTTTCGCCTGCATGGGCTTGTCATTGTCATGCGCAGCGCTAACGGCATGCCCGGCTGCGGCCCAGGATGGAGATGCCGGCACATGGGCGCTGAGCGGCGGCTTCGACCTGCTCGAACTGCGCGGGGCCAAGGGAGATGACCTGTTCTTCTGGGACGGCACCTTTTCCTATGGCGATACCAGGGACCAGTTCATGCTGGTGACGAATGGCGGGGGCGCGCTGCGCGGGCAGATCGACGAGGTGCAGATGCGACTCTTTTACGGCCGCAGCTTTGGCAATACGACGATGTTGCTGGGCGTTCGCAAGGATTTCAGACCCCATCCGCGCGACACCCATGCGGCGATCGGCGCGCAGGGCACGGTCGGCACCCGCCTCAACTGGGAGGGCTATGCCTTTCTGTCCGACGATGGCGATCTGACCGGGGAAACGCAGATCATCTATCAATTGCCGCTTTCACGTCGCTTCTATCTGGAGCCGCGGATCGCGATCGGCTGGTCGGCGCAGGCAATAGGCAAGGAGTCGGTAAAGCCGGGTCTTACCGAAGGGGAAGGGTCATTGCGCTTGCGCTATCGCCTGACGCAGAAGGCGACCTTCTACACCGCGATCGTTCACGAACGCCTGCTCGGGAGCACGCGCCGCCTGGCTCGCTCCGGGGGAGAGAGCGTCGGCTCCACAATGGCGGTGATCGGTTTCGGCTTCAACCTCTGACCCGACAACTTAGGGGCGCACCCAAAACTGCGGCGCGAAAGCCGTGAAGTAAACGTCACTCCTGCCGATGACGGAAAAGGCTGTCGATGGGATAGACGTCGCGCATGATCGGCGAATCAAGCACGATATAGCTGAAATATTTTTCTATCCCCGCATCACTTTCCAGCAGGGACTCAAAGATCTGTTGATAATGGACGACGCTGCGCGCGACGACCTTCAGGAAATAATCATAGCCGCCGCTGACATGATGACATTCGACGATTTCGCATATCTCCCGCGCCCGCGAGAGGAAACGGTCGAAGTCGGCAATCCGGTGATCCGCAAGCGTCACTTCCGTGAACACCGTCAGATAATCACCGAGCTTTTCCAGCGCGACGCGCGCGCCGTAGTATCTGATGTAGCCCGCATCTTCAAGGCGCTTGAGACGGCTGAGGCAAGGACTGGCCGACAAGCCGATGGCATCGGCCAGGCCCACATTGGTGACGCGGCCATGGTCCTGGAGATAGGATAATATCTTGAAATCAAGCCGGTCGAGCTTTTCCACTTTCATCCCCCTGGGACAGCGTGCATCGCGCCATGCTATAAGCTTTGCCGCAGCATAATCTGTCGGGAAGCATCATCGAAACACCCGATTGATATTTTCATCGCCCACCCAAAGGAGGAATTATTCCGCCGGCGCTTCTATCCTGACGAAATGCCTTGTCGGCTCACGGGCGCCGTGGACGACCGCCCGGCTCAATGGGATCAACCAGTGCAATGAAGCTCGATCGGATTGACCTTAAGATCCTGCGCAGGCTCCAGGCCGATGGTCGCATCAGCAATGTCGAATTGGCCGATGCGGTAGGCCTGTCCGCCAGTCCCTGCCTGGCAAGGGTCAAGAAGCTGGAGGCGGCCGGCATCATCTGCGGCTATGAAACACAGTTCGACTTGGCGAAACTGGGCAATTTCGTCACCGCCTATGTTCAGGTCGTCCTCAAGAATCACCGCCGGGCGGAGGCCCAGAAGTTTGAAAAGGCCGTGCTGCGCATTCGCGAAGTCGTCGAATTCCACATGGTCAACGGCAAGTTCGATTATCTCATGAAGATCGTTGCCGTCGGCTATGACGGGCCTGCCCGTATCCTGGAGCAGATGTGGCAGGCCGATCTGGGCATTCAGAGCTATTCGGTGTTCATGGTTTCGGCAACGCCCATCCGGAACCAATCGCTGCCCATCGACGACTGATCTTCTGCCGCTGCATCGAAAATCGGAAGTTACTGCTTCCGAAAATCGGGTCGACAGCGGAAATTTCCGTTTCGATCCCCTTACCCTCGGGACATTCAACGACAGCAAAGGCGCAAGGTCATGTTCAGACCCAAATTCATCAGTTTCGACTGCTACGGCACGATGATCAACTTCATCATGGGGCCGACGGCGCGCGCGCTTTTCTCCGACCGGGTCGAGCCGTCGAAGATGGACGATTTCATCGACTCGTTTCGCGCTTTTCGCCTGGATGAAGTCTTGGGCGCATGGAAGCCCTTTTTCGACGTGGTCGGAAATTCGATCGAACGCGCCTGCCGCAAGCATGGAGTGCCATTCCACCCGCGCGATATCCAGGCGCTGTACGACGCAGTCCCCACCTGGCAGCCCCATCCGGACGTACCGGGGCCGCTGGCGAGGATTGCCGAGCATTATCCCCTCGTGATCCTGTCCAACAGCATGGTCGATCTGATCCCGCACAGCGCGCGCAACATCGGAGTTCCCTTCCACGCCGTGCTGACCGCCGAGGAGGCGGGGGCCTACAAGCCGCTGATGCGCCCGTTCGAATATATGCTGGACCGGCTGGGTTGCGCGCCCGAAGACATGATGCATGTGTCGTCAAGCCCGCGCTACGACCTGATGACCGCGCATGACCTGGGCTTTGGCGCGAAGATATTGGTCGATCGCGGGCATGAGCCGCCGACCGATCATTTTGGCATCACCCGCATCCGCGACTTCAACGACCTCCCCGGTCTGCTCGGGCTCTAGGGATCCCTGATGATCAGGCGCGACCGCCGCTCCAACGGATCCGTTCCGGGGACAGCATGGGCCAGGGCAGCCGCCTTGCTTGCCAGGAACAAAGTGGAGATGCTGTTCCCGTGAAAAGGCCCATGAAACTGGATGGCACCGATCTGCGGATCATGTCCGTTCTGGAAAGAAACGGGCGCATCACCAATTCGCTGCTGGCGGAAATGGTGGGACTGTCGCCAAGTCCATGCCTGACGCGTGTCGATCGACTGGAACGGGCGGGCTATATCACGGGCTATGGGGCGCGCATCAACCTTGCGGCGGTGGGAGAGCTGGTCACGGTTTTCGCCGAGATCACGCTCCACGACCGACGCATGGCCACGGTTTCACGGTTCGAGCAGAAGCTGAAAACCATCGATGAACTCTGCGAATGCGCGCGGGTCAGCGGGGATTGCGATTATATATTGAAGCTCCTGACCCGATCGGTTTCCCATTACTGCGAAACGATCATGAAGATCGTTGAGGAAAGCGGGCTGGTCGATCGCTATTTCAGCTATTTCGTCGTCCGCAGTTTCGATCCCGGCGATCGCGGATTTCTGGATCTTGTCCAGACATCCGACTGAACCAGCCCCGACCATGCTTCCGCAGGATGGACACATGGACTGCGCCGTTCCACGCTGCATAACCATAGGCTAGAATATGCTGATCGATCCTACGCTCACGACCCGACCGCCACAGCTTGGCGCGCAACATGCCGAGGCGCTGGCGCGGACCCATTATGGCAGGATATTGGAAGCGCATGGACTGGGCGGGGAGCGCGACCGCAATTTCAGAATGGTCGCGCCGGACGGCAGCCAGTTTCTTCTCAAAATCTCCAATCCCGGCGAAGCGGTCGACATCGTCCATCTTCAGAACGCCGTTCTCAATCATCTGAGGGACCGGGCGCCCTCGCTGCCGGTGCCGCGCCCTGTCGCCTCGGTCGAGGGGACGTATGAAACCCCGATCCTGCTGGATGACGGCCGCCCTTCCATCCTGCGGATGCTCACCTTCCTGCCGGGTACGCCGCTTGTCCAATCGCCCCGCTCCACCAGCCAGCGCCAGGCGCTGGGCCGGTGCCTGGCCGGGCTTGACCAGGCGCTCCATGACTTCTCGCACCCTGCCGCTCACCATGACCTGCTGTGGAATGTCGCGGCGGCGCATCGGCTGAGCGGCATGATCGACAGCATCATGGACGCGCAGCGGCGCAGGCAGGTCCGGCAGTTCATGGACCATTATGAGGCGATCACCCTGCCTGCCCTGCCTCCGCTGCGCGCGCAGGTCATTCACAACGACTTCAATCTGGGCAATGTGCTGGTCCAGCCCGACAGAACCGACGAGGTCGCCGCGATCATCGATTTTGGCGATGTCATCCACAGCCCGCTGGTGAGCGAGATCGCGACCGCCGCCGCCTATCAGCTTGCGGACGGAGCCGATCCGCTGCTGAGCGCTGCCGAGATGATCGGCGCCTATCATGAACTGCTGCCGCTGCGGCCGGCCGAAAAGGCGGTCCTGCTGGATCTGGTCATGGCCCGCCTGGTCATCACCGTCCTGATCACCGAATGGCGGGCAAAGCGCTACCCGGAAAACCGCGCCTATATCCTGCGCAACAATGGCCTCGCATGGGCGGGCCTGGAGCATATCGCCCGGCTTTCCCGCGAAGAGGCGAACAGCAGGTTGCTGCAATTCTGCCTGTCAGGAGACGATCAATGACATTTGTGGACACATCATCCGTCAACGCCTTCATCCCCGGCCAGGTCGAGCTGGACGCGCGCGAAGCGCGTTTGATCGAACAGCGCGACCGGCTGCTGGGCCCGGCCTATCGCCTGATGTACCAGAAACCCCTCCACTTCGTCCGCGGCGAGGGCGTGTGGCTCTATGATGCGGACGGCAGGGCCTATCTCGACACCTATAATAATGTCGTATCGCTGGGCCATTGCCATCCCGATGTCGTGGAGGCGATCACCAGGCAGGTCGCAACACTTTGCACCAACACGCGCTACCTGCACGAGACCATATTGGAACTGGCCGACGGCCTGCTTTCGACGGTGGCAGGCGACCTGTCGCACATGATGCTGACAGGCTCCGGCAGCGAAGCGAACGACTTGGCCTATCGCATCGCGCAGGTCCGCACCGGCGGCACCGGCGTCATCATCACGGAGACCGCCTATCACGGCATTACCGATGCCGTGTCGAAATTCTCCCCGACCCTGGGCGAAGGTGTTTCGCTGGGCGCGCATGTTCGAACGGTTCCCGCACCCGCCGCCTATCGCAGCGGGCCGAATGTCGCCGACCGCTTCACCCGCGACGTGGAAAGGGCGATCGCCGACATGAAGCGCCACGGCGTCCGCCCCGCCATGCTGATCGTCGATTCCATCTTCACCAGCGACGGCATCCTGCCGGAGGAGCCAGGCTTCCTGAAGGGCGCGGTGGAAGCGATCCGCAGGGCCGGCGGCATCTTCGTCGCTGATGAGGTGCAGCCAGGCTTCGGACGGACGGGCAGCCATATGTGGGGCTTCCAACGCCACGGCATCGATCCCGACATCGTCACATTGGGCAAGCCGATGGGCAATGGACAACCGATCGCCGGACTTCTCACCCGACATGATGTGGTGGAGGAATTTGGCAAGAAGTCTCGTTATTTTAATACATTTGCTGGCAACGCCGTGTCGTGCGCGGCCGCCGCGGCAGTGCTGATGGTCATCAGGCGCGACCGGATCATGGACAATGCGCGGGATGTCGGCGCCTATCTGCTGAGCAAGGTCGACGCGCTGCGGGCGCGTCACGATTGTCTGGGCAATGTGCGCGGGGCCGGCCTGTTCGTCGCGGCCGACATTGTCGCCGACCGGGAAACCCAGGCCAGCGATCGCGACCGCACCACCAGGGTCGTGAACGCGATGCGGGACAATGGCGTGCTCATCAGCGCATGCGGCGCAGATCATAACATCCTGAAGATCCGGCCACCGTTGATCTTCAGCCGCGAGAATGTCGACCTGTTCGTCGACGTGCTCGACAAGGCGCTGGAAGCCTGATCTGGTCGGCACGGTCGGCGCTTTCCCTGCATGACGACTTTGGCGGGCGGCGGGATGCAGGAATCCGCCGCCCTGCTTGCATGGCACAGGCCGGGTCCGTGCGGTTCCGCCGCAAGTCCCGGGGCGGCAGATTCTTCCACAGCGGCGACAAGATGTGGCATCAAGCGCCGCAACAGGCGCAAACTCAATGTCCTTCACTTGGCTGTCGCGTCATGATGATGCCGTGGAGATCGAACCCGCGGGAAGGAAGTGGACGATGGGAAGTATATCAATGGCGCCTCCAACCGCCGGCAGTGCCGCTTCAGGAAACGCGAAGGCTTCCGCGCGAGTCCGCCTGGAAAATATCGACGCGCTGCGCGGTTTCGTGATGGTACTGATGCTGCTGGACCATCTGCGCGAAACCTGGTTCGCCCATTATGCGGTAACCGATCCCATCGACGCACGCACGATCTTGCCGGCGATCGGCTTCGCACGCTTCGCCGTCAGTTTCTGCGCGCCGATATTCGTCGCTCTTACCGGCCTGGGCGTCTATCTGTTCAGCATCAATCATACGGTTCAGGAGACGACTTCCTATCTGGTGAAGCGCGGCCTGCTGCTGATGGCGATCGAAGTCTTCTATCTGAGCGAACTCTATTGGGGCATCGTTCCGCAACCCACATTCTGGCTACAGGTCATCTGGTGCATCGGCCTGTGCATGATCATCCTCGCCGCGCTGATGCGGCTGCCCCGGCCGGCGCTGATCGCCCTGGGACTGGCGCTCGTCTGCTTCCACAACCTGCTCGATCCGATCCGCCTGACGCAGGATGATGCATTGTTCCCGCTATGGGCCATGCTGCATCAGCGGGACACCTTTGCCCTGCCGTTCGGCTTCGTCGCCAAGACGACCTATCCGATCCTGCCCTGGATCGGCGTCATTTCCCTCGGCTTCGGCATCGGCCCCTGGTTCCGCCCGGAAGTTTCGCAAGAAACCCGGCAGCGACGCCTTCTCACCCTGGGATTTGGCCTGATCGCCGGCTTCATTGCCCTCCGCCTGCTCAATGTCTATGGCGACAAGCCCTGGTCCGTCGTCGATGGCGATCCGGTCCGCACGATCATCGCCTTCATCTCGCTGACCAAATATCCGCCCTCACTGCTCTTTCTCATGCCGACGCTCGGCGGGGGGGCATTGTTGCTCGTGCTGTTCGAACGGATCAGGACGTCAGGCCTGGTCACCGCCCTGGCCGTATTCGGCGGCGCACCGATGTTCTTCTACATCCTGCACCTTACCGTATTGCGCATTCTCTATCACAGCGCGCTCGGCATATGGGGACCGAACAGCGGCGCCTTCTACGCCTTCAACAACTATAATTGGGTGTTGGTCTGGTATGTCGCGATGATCGTACCGCTGTACCTGCCCACGATATGGTATGCTCGCCTGAAACGTCGCCGTCGCGATATCAGCTGGCTCAAATATTTCTGAGGCCGATGCTGTCGGGCGATCCACATGTCGCATCGCCCGACCCGGTCGTGAGGAACACGGAAACTGCTGCCCCGACATATCAACATTATTCATGCAGTGATCGAGGCGCAGTCCGACAATATGGTTACCCCGGCAAACTGCTGCTGGCGGTGGAAATTGCAGATATGTGAGGAATGAGAAGACCCTTATGGTTGACGTGATTTCCACCGATCTTTCCCGCCGGATGCTGCTGGGCGGATTGGCCGCCGGCGCGACCCTGAGCGGTGCGGGCGCGGTGACAGGTCGGCCCAGGATAGGCGGGCGCATTCGCGTCGCCAGCATCGCCGCCTCGACCGCCGACACGCTGGACCCTGCCAAGGGCAATCTTTCGACCGACTTCATGCGGTTGTACCTGATCTACAGCGGCCTCACCCAATATGACGGCCAGCTGCGCGCCCTGCCGGGACTGGCCGAACGCATCGAGACGCGTGACAATATCGTCTGGCATATCCGCCTGCGAAAGGGCGTCCATTTCCATAACGGCAAGCCGCTGACCGCCGACGACGTCGTCTATTCGCTGATGCGCCATCGTGACCCGGCCACCGGATCGAAGGTGCAGGCGGTCGCCGAACAATTTGCCGGCGCGCGCAGGACCGGCCCGCTTGAACTCGAATTCCGGCTGACCGGCCCCAATCCCGACCTGCCCGTCATCCTGGCCCAGCCGCACTTCCTGATCGTCGAGAATGGCCGCCGCGATTTCAGCGTGGCGAACGGCACAGGCCCCTTCATCTGCCGCGCCTTCGCGCCCGGCATCCGGACCGTCGTCCGCCGCAACCCCAATTACTGGAAACCGGGGCGCCCCTATCTGGAAGAGATAGAGGTGATCGCCATTCCCGACGAGATTTCACGCGTCAATGCGCTGTTGTCGGGCGACGTGCAGATGATCAACGCCGTCAGCCCCGGTTCGGTCAAGCGGGTGCGGGCATCCCCAAATCACAGCTTCATGGAAACGAAGTCAGGCCTGTTCACCGACCTGATCATGAGGCGGGAGCATCCGGTGACCGGCAATCGCGACTTCGTGCTGGCGATGAAATATCTGCAGGACCGCGAACTCATCAAGCGCGCGCTGTTCCGCGGCTATGCCACGATCGCCAACGACCATCCGGTCCCCCCCTTCAGCCCCTATTACAATCCCGACATCCCCCAACGGCCGTTCGACCCGGACAGGGCCCGTTTTCATCTGAAGCGCGCAGGGCTTCTGGGCGCGCGCCTGCCTGTCTATGCCTCGCCGGCGGCGAACATGTCGGTGGACATGGCATCGATCCTTCAGGAACATGCGGCACAGGCCGGATTGAAGCTGGCGGTCAATCGGGTTCCCAGCGACGGTTACTGGGCGACGCACTGGATGAAGCACCCGATGACCTTCGGCAACACCAATCCGCGGCCGACCGTGGACCTGATGTTCAGCCTGTTTTTCCAGTCGAAGGCGCTCGCCAATGAATCCGGCTGGAACAACGCGCGCTTCGACCGCCTGCTGCTGGAGGCGCGCCGATCGACCGATGAGGCAAAGCGCAAGGAGATCTATGGCGAAATGCAGTGGTTGGTCCATGAATATGGCGGCGTCGCCATACCGGCCTTCCAAAGCCTGATGGACGGGTTCGACCGCCGCCTGAAGGGAATATTCCCGATCCCGCTGGGCGGCTTCATGGCCTATACCTTCGGTGAACATGTGTGGTGGGACGCATGAGCGCCGCCGCCGTCTCTTCCCGTTGGCGCGGGCCGCTGCGGCTGATCGCCAGGCGCATTGGACTGGCGCTGCTGACGCTGCTGCTGGTCTCGATGGTGATCTTCACGATCAGCGGCCTTCTGCCGGGCGATGCCGCGCAGGAGGTTCTGGGCCAGACCGCCACGCCCGAACAGGTCGCCGCATTGCGCCATGAAATGGGTCTCGATCAACCTGGTCCGGTCCGCTACGTCCGCTGGTTGCAGGGCATGATGGTGGGTGATCCCGGCCAATCCCTGGTCGCCAACAAGCCGGTTGCCGACATTATTTCGGAGCGCCTGCCCAACACGCTGACGCTCGCGGCGCTTTCCGCCCTGGTGTCCCTGCCTTTCGCCTTTCTCATCGGGATCGCGTCGGCCATCGCGCGCGGCCGCAAGCTGGACCGCGCGCTGAATATCCTGACCCTGTCGATGGTCGCGCTGCCGGAATTCCTGGTCGCAACCATAGCGGTGCTGATCTTCGCGGTGGAACTGCTATGGCTGCCCTCCATCGCGCTGGTGCCGCAGGATCCCAGTTTCGGCCAATTCGTGCGCGCCTATGCCATGCCCGTCATGGTGCTGGCCGTTGGCGTCGTCGCGCAGCTTGGGCGCATGATCCGCGCCGCCATCATCGCGGAGCTTGACCGCCCCTATGTCGAAATGGCGCGGCTGAAAGGCGTGTCGCAGAACCGCCTGATCGTCAGGCATGTCCTGCCCAATGCGGTCGGCCCCATCGTCAACGCCATGGCGCTCAGCCTGTCCTATCTTTTCGGAGGTGCGATCATCGTGGAAACGATCTTCAGCTATCCTGGGCTCGCGAGCCTCATGGTCAATGCCGTCACGTCGCGCGACATGCCCCTGCTTCAGGCCTGCGCAATGATATTCTGTGCCACCTATCTGCTGCTGGTCCTGATCGCCGACACGATCGCGATCCTTGCCAATCCAAGGCTGCGCCAGGGATGAAACCGCATAACCTCCTTCGCCGCGCGCGCGCGCTGCCCCCGTCGGGCAAGATCGGCCTGGCGCTTGTGACCTTCTGGATCATCGCCGCGATTGTCGGCCCGTTCGTCACACCCTATCCGCCCGGCTCCTTCGTCAGCGAGGAAGTCTTCGCCGGCGCGAGCAGCCGTTTCTGGTTCGGCAGCGACTATCTGGGCCGCGACGTGTTGAGCCGTCTGCTGACAGGCGCGCAGTTCACTGTCGGCCTTTCCGCGATCGCCGTCACGCTGGCGGTCACGGCGGGAACCGGCCTTGCGCTCACGGCGGCGGTTGGACCGCGCTGGCTGGATGAACTGCTGTCGCGGGCGATGGACACGCTGATCTCCATACCCAGCAAGATTTTCGCGCTGGTTCTGGTGGCTGCTTTCGGTTCTTCGCTGGTGCTGCTGACGCTGATCGTGTCCATCACCTATGTTCCCGGCAATTTTCGCATTGCCCGATCCCTTGCAGTGGGTCTTGCCCGTCTCGATTATGTCGAGGTCGCGCGCGCCCGTGGCGAGGGACGCCTGCACATCGCGCTGGTGGAAATGCTCCCCAACATGATCCGTCCGCTGTTCGCCGATATCGGCCTGCGCTTCGTCTTCATCGTGCTGCTCCTGTCGGGATTGAGCTTCCTGGGCCTTGGCCTGCAGCCGCCGGACGCGGACCTGGGATCGCTGGTGCGCGAAAATGTGTCGGGCCTTGGCGAAGGCGCGCTTGCCATTCTGGTTCCCGCGACGGCGATCGCCAGCCTGACGGTCGGCGTCAACCTGCTCATCGACGCGGCGACGCAGGGAGGGAAAGGATGAACCGGACTGCCCCCCATGTGGAGGTGCGCAACCTCTGTGTCACCGTGCGCGGCCCGGACGGCGGGCCCTTGCGCATCGTCAACGATGTTTCCTTCGACGTCGCGCGCGGCGAGATGCTGGCGCTGATCGGCGAATCCGGGTCCGGCAAGACGACGATCGCCCTGTCGCTGATGGGCTATGGCCGCGGCGGCGCCCGCATCAGCGGGGACATCCGCGTCGGCGAAGCGCACCTCGCCGGACAGGGCGGTGCGTCGCTTGGCGCCCAGCGGGGACACCGCATTACCTATGTCGCGCAGAGCGCGGCGGCCGCGTTCAACCCTTCGCGCCGCGTCATCGACCAGGTGATCGAGCCCGCCCTGATCCATCGCACCGCATCCGCCGCCTCTGCCCGCGCCCGCGCGGTCGAACTCTTCCGCGCGCTGGCGCTGCCGGACCCGGAGACGATCGGCAACCGTTATCCGCATGAATTGTCGGGCGGCCAGCTTCAGCGCCTGATGGCGGCGATGGCGCTCATCACGAAACCGGACCTCGTCATCTTCGACGAGCCGACAACCGCGCTGGACGTGACCACCCAGGTCGAAGTGCTGCAGGCCTTTCGCAAGGTCGTACGCGATCAGGGCGCGACCGGCGTCTATGTTTCGCACGATCTTGCCGTGGTTGCACAGATGGCGGACCAGATACTGGTCCTCAATCGCGGGCGGGTGCGTGAACAGAACAGCGTCGGCCGGATCCTGGAAGAGCCGGCCGACGACTATACCAGAATGCTGATTGCGGCCGCCAACCCAGTGGTCGAGGCACGCGGCCCCGGCGTGCGCGCGAAAGCACCCCTGCTGACGATCGACGGCGTTTTCGCCGGCTATGGCGCGGTGGACAAGGCGGGCCGTCCGGCTCATCCGGTATTGAGCGACGTCAGCCTCAGCGTCGGCCGGGGTGCCGCCGTCGGGGTCATCGGCGAATCCGGATCGGGCAAGTCCACGGTCGCGCGCGTCGTCGCCGGCCTGCTCGCGCCGACCGCCGGGACCGTTTCGCTGGACGGCACTCCGCTTGCCCCCATGGTCGGCGGGCGCACGCGCGAACAGTTGCGCCGCATCCAGATCGTGTTCCAGAACGCCGACGTGGCGCTGAACCCGGCGCACAGCGTCGAAGACATTCTCGGCCGCGTCCTGCGCTTCTACCACGGCATGAACAGGGTGGACGCGCAACGCCGGGTCGCTGAATTGCTCGATCTCATCCGGCTTCCCGCCAATGTGGCCGGTCGCCGTTGCGACGAACTTTCCGGTGGCCAGAAGCAGCGCGTCAACCTTGCGCGCGCCTTGGCGGCAGAGCCCGACCTGATCCTCTGCGACGAGGTGACCTCCGCGCTCGACACCGTCGTTCGTGGTGCAATTCTCGACTTGCTGGCCGATCTGCGCCGGGATCTGGGCGTCGCCTATCTTTTCATCAGCCACGACATCGCCACGGTGAAGGCGCTGTGCGACGAAATCGTCGTGCTCTACCGGGGGACGCGGGTGGAAAGCGGCCTGTGCGAAAGCTATGCCGCCGCGCCCTACCATCCCTATACCGATCTTCTCATTTCGTCCGTTCCCGAAATGCGTACCGACTGGCTGGCGGACGAAACCGCCGTTGCGAGGGCACCCTTTGCGCATATGGGGGAACGGCCCGACCTGTGCCGCTTCCTGCCGCGCTGCCCCATGGCCATGGCGAACATCTGCGATGTCTTGCCGCCGCCGCGCCGCACGATGTCGGCCGGTAACGCGGTACTATGTCACCGGACCGAAGAGGATCTCGTGCCCTAAAGCGATTTCCAGTCAGGGAAGCCGGCAACAGAGAAAAGAGCGGTTGTGCTGGCCGATAGCCCCGCTCTGGACGGCCTTTCCCGGCTGATGGTACGCATCTCGCCGCCCGACCTGCGGCGATCATCATGCAATCGCAAGTTTCCAGATGACCGATGCAAAGAGATCGGAGAATAATATGTGGACGCGCCTCCATGGGTTGACATATTCGGCTCCGGCGACCCATGACTTTGGCACATTAAGTCGGGAAAGTCAGACACCATCCGTAGCATATCCGTTGAATGGAGAAAGCTCGGACATGGCCTTACACCGCATCGCAAAAGCCGGCATCGGCATCGTCGCACTGGCCGCACTGGCCGTTCCTGCCAGCGCTCACGGCATCTGGTTTGCGCAGCGCGCCAAGCAGCTCGCGCTCATCTATGGCGTGGGCGCGGACGACCTCGACATGGTGAAGCGCCTGCCGCTGGTCAAATCCGTGACCGGCTATGACGCCGACTGGGCGCCGGTGAACACCTCCCTGCGTGCGGCAGGCCCCATTCCCGTGGTCGACAGCGACGAACCGCTCGCTGCGGTGGCCGCTGTCGTGGATTATGGCTATTGGAGCAAGACGCCCGACGGCGAGTGGCACAACAAGGGGCGCGACGAAGTGCCCAATGCGACCTTGGCCGAGCATAATTTCAAATATGCCGTCTATCTGGGCCAGGTGCCGACCAAGCCGGTGCCGTTGATCGAGGGCCATATGCTGCAGATCGTGCCGGCGGACCTCAACATCCCCCAGAAGATGGGCGAGCCGATGAAGGTGCGCGTCTATTACAAGGGCAAGCCGATCGCCGGAGCGACCGTCATGCAGGATTATATCAACGATCCCGACGAGGCCGCCCCTGCCAAGACCGCAGCCGACGGCACAGCGACGATCAAGCTGCGCAACCAGGGCATCAACGTTCTGATGGCGATCTATGTCGGCCCTACGGCCGACAAGAAGGTCGATCATGAGGAATATCGCGCCTCGCTCGCCTTCGTCCTGCCGCATCTGCCGGAATGATCGCCCGTCTGATTTTGGAGAAAGCACCATGAAATACGACCTTTTCCGCACCGGACTTGCCGTTGTCGCCTTTGCTGCCCTGCCTGCCACGGCCATCGCCCATGGCAGCATGAAACCGCAGCATGGCGGACTGGTGCAGATGACAGGGGAGACCATGTTCGAACTCGTCACCGGGCCAAAGGGCGTCGATGTCTATCTGAGCGAGGAGGATGAACCGATCCCGGCGGCCGGATTCACCGGAAAGCTGACCCAGACGGCCGGCGGCGCCAAGACCGAGGCACCGCTCAAGGCAGCCGGCGGCAACAGGCTCACCGCACCGGGCTTCAAGCCCGCGAAAGGCGCCAAGGTCGTCGTCGCGGTGATCGACAAGAGCGGCGCAAAGACCTTCGCCACCTTCCAGACCAAGTAAGAGGCGAGCATGAACAACGCGACCCTCCCCCCGCTCGATGGTTCCACGGTGCGGCGGGTCGCGCTGCTCATCGTGGGACTGGCCCTGCTGTTCGCCTGCCCCCCGATCTGGGCGCATGGCGTCAACGAAAACGACAAGGCCTTCATCGAAGGCGCTTCGGGCGTCAACATCATCCCCTATATGTATCTGGGCGCCAAGCATATGGTCACCGGATATGATCATCTGCTGTTCCTGGCCGGGGTGATCTTCTTCCTTTATCGCCTGAAGGATGTCGGCGCCTATGTGACGCTGTTCGCCGTCGGTCACAGCACTACGCTGTTGCTGGGCGTCCTTTTCGACATCCGGGCCAATCCTTTCCTCATCGACGCGATCATCGGCCTGTCCGTCGTGTACAAGGCGATCGACAATCTGGATGGATTCCGGACCTGGTTCGGCTTTTCGCCCAATCCCAAGGCAGCGGTGCTGATCTTCGGCTTCTTTCACGGTTTCGGCCTTGCGACGAAGATCCAGGAACTGACACTTGCCCAGAACGGTCTGATCCCCAATCTCATCAGCTTCAACATCGGGGTGGAAATGGGCCAGTTCATGGCACTGACCGTCATCCTGATCCTCATGAACTTCTGGCGCAGGACCGACAGCTTTCGCCGCAGCGCCATCTTCGCCAACGCCGCGCTGATGACGGCAGGCTTCGTTCTGATCGGTTTCCAGCTTTCGGGCTATTTCATGCAAGGAGCATGACATGAACTCGCAAACCATTGCCACGCTTCCCACGCATATCTCTCCCTCCCGCTCCAGCCTGGCCAAAGCGACCGGGGGCGCGGCGACCGCCGCCATCGCGATCCTGACGCTGTTCGTCCTGCCCGCGGAATATGGCATCGATCCGACCGGCATCGGCACCGCGCTGGGCCTGACCGGCATGGTGTCCGGCGAAGCGAAGCAGATCCCCTCGCCAGCACAGGCACCCGTCGCAAAGGGCGCCCTGCCCATGCCCACCAAGGATGCAATCGCCAAAACCACTGCATGGCGACAGGACGAACAGACCATCAGCCTGGCGCCGCACAGCGGCCGGGAAGTGAAAGCCCATATGACGAAGGGTGACAGTTTCGTCTTCCAATGGAAATCATCCGGCGGCCCCGTAAAGGCGGAAATGCATGGCGAGAAGCTGGCCGCGACGGACGGTTCCTTCACCGACTATTGGAAGGAACTGGAAATGACCGGCGGACAGGGAGATTTCACCGCTCCTTTCGACGGCACCCACGGTTGGTACTTCCGCAACAAGGGGGAGACGCCGGTCACCGTTACGGTGAAGACGGTCGGTTTCTACAAGAATCTCTTCCTGCCGGAATCCGAATGACGTCCTTGCGATGGACAGGGCCTGCGGCGGTACTCACCAGTGCATCGCAGCGTGAGATGGCGCGCTTGCCCTCCTACCTGGAAAGCCAATGTCCACAGGGGATCCTGGACCTTGCGCAATCTCTCGAAACGGCCCGGCCGATTCTGCCGTGTGGTTCTTCATCTCACAATTTTCGGCCGTGGCGGCAGATGAATTTGCGGTAATATTTTTGTAATCCAGCCTTAGTCTGTTTTCAATAAGAGGCGACAAAACGCTCCGTGACCGGCGCCGGCCAAAAGGACACGCAAGATGTCTGACGGGAGAGGGGTAAACTTATCGCCGGATCACCCCAATTCGCAGGACTTAGGACATGGCGATCAGAAAAGGGGTAATAAAATGAAGACAATTTCAGCGTTCCAAATAGCACTGGCCGCCAGCACAGCCTCCCTTGCCCTGGCATCGGGCGCGCAGGCCCAGACGGCAGGAAATGCCGGGGACGGCACGATCGTCGTCACCGCCATGAAGCGGCAATATTTCGGCGACACGCCGGTGAAGGAAATTCCGCAGGCCGTGCAGTTCCTTGACGGCAAGCTGCTGGACGATCTCAACATCACCCGCCTCGACACCGCGCTGGAACTGGCCAGCGGCATTTCGAAGCAGAATAATTTCGGCGGCCTGTGGGACAGCTTCGCCATTCGTGGCTTCGCCGGGGACGAGAATTTCCCGAGCGGCTTCCTGGTCAACGGCTTCAACGGCGGTCGCGGCTATGGCGGTCCGCGCGATGCATCCAATGTCGAGCGCGTGGAAGTGCTGAAGGGACCGAACTCCGCGCTCTTCGGTCGCGGAGAACCGGGCGGCACCGTCAATATCGTGACCAAGAAACCGGTCCTCGAAAAATCCTTCGGCAGCTTCGGCGTGGCCGGCGGCAGCTGGAACACCTATCGGGTCGAAGGCGATTTCAACCTGCCTCTGAACGACATGTTCGCGGTGCGCCTGAATGGCGCGGTCGAGGATGCCGACAGCTTCCGCGACACGGTGCACACCCGCAAATATGTGCTGACGCCGTCGCTGCTCGCGAAATTCTCGGACCACGACCTTTTCACCTATGAAATGGAATATGTGAACCAGGAAGTGCCGTTCGACCGCGGCGTGGTGGCCGTTCCGACAGTTGTCGGTGGGGTGATCACCAATTATCAGCTCGGCCTTATCCCCAATTCCCGGTTCCTGGGCGATCCCAATAATGGTCCTATCAAGGTAAAGGTTCTGGGGCATCAGGCGCAATATCAGCATGATTTCAGCGATGACTGGACACTGATGCTGGGTGCGGGGTACAAGGACACCATCTTCCGCGGTTATTCCAGCGATCCTGAACTGGTCCTGAGCCGCCAGATGATCGACAATGACGGCCAGACCCTGTCACGCCAGCGTCGCTATCGCGACTACAGCACCACCCATATGGTGTTCCGCGGCGAAATCAGCGGCAAGTTCGACACCGGGTCGATCGTGCACAATATCCGCATAGGCGCGGACTGGGATCGGTTCAAGATCGATACCTTCCAATTGCGCTATCGTCCGACCGCGGCCGATCAGTCCTATTCGATCAACATCTTCAATCCGAATTACAATATTCCTGCCCCCGCTCCAACCGGCGTGGTTCAGAACGCGACCGAGATCCAGAAGGCCTGGGGCATCTATGCTCAGGACCAGATCGAGATCACGGAACAGTTCAAGGTCCGCTTTGGCGGGCGCTATGATGATTTCTCGCAGGATATCACCAACCGGGCAAGCATCACCCTCCCGTTCGTCAGCAAGCATTATACCAAGTTCAGCCCGATGGCCGGTCTGGTGTTCGAACCCACCAAGACCGTTTCCATCTATGCCAGCTACGGAAAAGGTTTCCGTCCCAACAGCGGAACGGGCTTCAGCGGGCAGCCCTTCGATCCGGAAATCAGCAAATCCTATGAAGTCGGCGCGAAATATGTGTCGCTGGACGGCAAGATCACCAGCACCTTGTCGCTCTTCACGATGAAGAAGGACAATGTGCTGACCACCGACCCCGTCAACGCGGGCTTCTCCCTGCCGGTGGGCGCAGCCAAGAGCAAGGGCGTGGAATTTGATCTCAACGCCAAATTACCGGCGGGGTTCGAACTGTTCCTGACCTACGCCTATACCGATGCCGGATGGGCAGACAATTACCCGTTTGCGAACGTCATGAAGGACGACCCGCTGATCAACATTCCCAAGCATCAGGGCAATGCATTGCTGTTCAAGACCTTCTCGGTCGGCGAGCACAAGGCGATGCTGGGCGCGGGCGTGAACTATGTCGGTCGTCGCCTGGGTGAAACAGGTGTGCCTCTTCTAGGGTCCGTGCATTTCTTCTTGCCTAGCTATACGGTGGCGAAGGTCACAGGGTCGTTCAACATCACCGACCAGATCAAGATCTCGGCGGACGTGAATAATCTCTTCGACAAGAAATATTACGCAAGCTCCTACTCATCACTTTGGATCCAGCCGGGAGCGCCCCGCTCCTTCACGGTCCGCGGTTCGTTCAACTTCTGACGTTCCGTTCATTCGGGCCTTCAAGGCCCGAACGGCCGCCGGCGACCCACCCTCCAAGCCTGTAGGGTCGCCGGCGGTATTTTATTTTGGGAGATCACCCATGACCCGGGCGCAATGGCTTCGCCTGCACAAATATACCGGCCTTGCCATGGCGGCTCTGCTGGCGGTGCAGGCGATGACAGGCATGCTGCTGCTCTATCGTGGGCCGGTGGCGCGCTGGATCGATCCAGCGGGGATGGTCAGCCACGGATCAGCGCCCGGCATTTCCCCCGGCATGGCGACGGCGCGCGCGGCGGGCGCGTTCCCCGGCTTTGCCGTCACCCGCCTCTACGCGCCCAGCGGGAAAGGCGCGACCTTTCTTGCCGAACTCACCGGCCCCCATGGGGCACAGCGCTATGCATCGGTCGATCCGGCCGGCGGGCGCATATTGCGGGCCGGATCGACCTGGGCCTTCCCGATCGAGGCCGCGCTCCAGATCCACTACCGGCTGATGACGGGCAAGGCGGGCGCTACTGTCGTACTGTTGAACGCGCTCGCCCTGCTGGCGATGGCGGTGACAGGCCTTGCCTATTGGTGGCCAAAGCGCGGCCCGCTTTCAAAGCAGCTCTCGGTCCGCTGGACGCTGGCGTTTCGACTGGTGCTGCGACAGTTGCACCGGACCGCCGGCGTGGTCATGTCGGCGCTGCTGGCGTTCATGGCGTTGACCGGGCTGCTGCTGGCGACACCCGACCTGTTCGACGCAGCCGCCCCCATATCCTTGCGGCCCACGGCGAGCGCGACGACGATCGACCGGGCACTGACGCGGGCGCACAGGGCCTTCCCGCGCAGCGCCCTGCGCGATTTCCGCCTGACCGGCGATCGCATCATCGTCAATTTCGCCGCCCCCGAACGCAATCCGCGCGCCGTGCATCGCGCGGTGCTGACGATCGCCGGGCCGAATATTGTCAGCGTAACGAGGGCCGAAGACAGCCGCGCGCTCTGGATGACGGTGTTGCCCCTGCATGCCGGCGACAGTTTCGGCGCGATCGGCCCGGTGGTGCTGATGGTCGCGGCGCTGACGCTGCTTGCCCTTTCCCTAACCGGACCGCTGATGTGGTGGCAGGCGCAGGCCACGCGCCGCCGGTCCTCCTCCAGAAAGCAGACTGCATGACCCTCCTCTACACCTCCGAAGCAGAGCGCGGACGCGTATGGCGCGACATCTTCGCGGCGGAGGCGCCCGATGTCGGCTTCATGACGCCGGACGAGATGCGCGATCCGGCGGCCGTCCGCTATCTCGCCGCCTGGGATCCCTCCCGCGAACTGCTCGAACGGTTGACCGGCCTGGAAGTGCTGTTTTCGATCGGAGCGGGCGTCGACCAGTTCGACATGAGCAAGCTGCCGCCGCATGTCCGGCTGATCCGCATGATCGAACCGGGGCTGATCGAGGGCATGGTCGAATATGTCTGCGGCAGCGCGCTGATGCTGCACCGCCACTTCATCGATTACGGCATTGCGCAGCGCGAGCATCGCTGGGACGCGATCAAGCTGGTTCCCGCCGCCGCCCGCCGGATCGGCGTGATGGGACTGGGCCAGATGGGGCAGGCCGTCCTGCAGGCGCTGCGCCCGTTCGGCTTTCCTCTTTCGGGATGGAGCCGGTCGCGCCATGCGATCGAGGGTGTCATCTGCCACGCCGGACCGGAAGAGATGGATGCCTTCCTCGCCGGTTGCGACATATTGATCTGCCTGTTGCCGCTGACGGCTGAAACCAGGGGCATATTGTGCCGGGAAACCCTTTCCGGATTGCCGCGTGGCGCCGCGCTGATCAATGCTGGCCGGGGCGGGCACCTGGTGGAGCAGGATCTGCCGCCGCTGCTGGACGAAGGCCATATTTCCGGCGCCGTGCTGGATGTGACCGAAACGGAACCCCTGCCCCGGTCCCACCCCTTCTGGGACCATCCGCGCATCATCCTGACCCCGCATATCGCCAGCTCAACCCGCGCGGACAGCGGCGCGCGCGCCCTGATCGCCAATATCAGGCGGCTTCAGGCGGGCCTGCCGCCCGATGGCGAAGTCGATCGGAATCAGGGATATTGAAGGCACGGCAAACTATGCCGAAAGCCCCCGACAAAAAGCCCGAACAACCGTCCTGCCCGGACCAATCGGAAACATGTTGCGGGCAGGACGTGGCGTAATGATCCTGTTGAACAGCGACCCAATCAGGGGGAATTGATCCATGACTGATTTCCGACCGAAATATATCAGCTTCGACTGTTACGGAACCTTGACCCGTTTCCGCATGACTGAAATGGCCACCGAATTCATGGCCGATCGCATCGCCGCCGAAAATCTTCCGGCCTTCTGCCAGGATTGGGCCACCTACCGCTTCGATCAGGTGCTTGGCGCGTGGGAACCCTATCAGGAGGTCCTTCGCAACTCGCTGCGCCGCGTCTGCAAGCAGTGGGGCGTGGATTATCGCGAGGCGGATGCCGATGCCGTCTACCACCGCGTACCCACCTGGGGTCCGCATGCCGACGTGCCCGGCGGCCTGTCGAAGATCGGCGACAAGATTCCGCTGGTCATCCTGTCCAACGCGATGAACGACCAGATCCACCACAATGTCGCCCTGCTGGGCGCGCCATTCCATGCCGTCTATACCGCGCAGATGGCGCAGGCCTACAAGCCCCGCCGGCAGGCGTTCGAATATATGTTCGACCAGCTGGGCGCGAAGCCGGAAGAAATGATGCATGTTTCCTCCAGCTTCCGCTACGACCAGAATACCGCCACCGACCTGCATTTCGGTTGCCGGGTGTTCGTGGGTCGCGGGCATGAACCGTCCAACGCCTTCTATCGCGACGTGGAAATCCCGCACATCGGTTGCCTGCCAGCGGTCGTCGGCCTCTGACATTGTCGAGGAAGGCCGCCCTGCCTGCCTCCCCTCTCCCTGGGGCAAGCAGGGCGGCATTTGCCGGGGCGGGCAGGAAAATCTCCGCGATTTTCTTCCAAAAATTGAGCGAAGGCAGCAGCTAATGCTTGTTGGCGCAGCCTAGTTTCCCGGCCATCGATTCAGGATCAAGGGCGGTCTTCGCCGCCGAAGGAGCAAGGTGCATGGTGGCAGGCATAGAAACGAGGGTGGATCTGCGGCGCATGGTCGCCGGGGATCTGGCCGCTGCCCGCGACCTGTCCCGCGAACAGAAATGGCCGCACAGGATCGAGGACTGGGAAATGCTCTTCCAGCTCGGTTTCGGCTATGTCGCGGAATGCGATGGCAAGGTGGTCGGCACGGCCATGGCCTGGCTCTATGGCACGGATGCGGCCACCCTGGGCATGGTCATCGTCTCGCCCAGCGTGCGGGGCGAGGGAACGGGCCGTCGCCTGATGGATGCGGTGCTGGACGAACTGGGCGACCGCACCGTTTTGCTGAACGCGCCCGCTGAAGGCGTGCCACTCTGCCGCGCGCTCGGCTTCGAAGAGGTCGGCCCCGTCTTCCAGCATCAGGGCGCCGCCTTCGCCGTGCCCATGGCCGAACTGATCCCCGACGAACGGGTCCGGCCGCTGGGCAGCAAGGATATGGACATGTTGCGCGCCCTCGCCCGCGAAGCGACCGGAATGAACCGTGACGCGCTGCTCGATGCGCTGGTTCCCGGTGCGCAGGGTGTGGTCCTGACGCGCAGCAACCAGCCTGTCGGATTCGCGCTGTTCCGTCGGTTCGGGCGCGGCTATGTGGTCGGGCCGACCGTCGCCCCCGACACCAGCGGCGCCAAGGCGCTGATCTCCCATTGGCTGGGCTTCAACAGCGGCATGTTCTGCCGCCTGGACGTGCCAGAGGAAAGCGGCCTTTCCGACTGGCTGGAGGAGCTTGGCCTCCCCCGCGTCGGAAGCGTGTTGCGCATGCGGCGCGGCAGGCCTGTCAAAGCCGGCTCGTCCGTCAGGACTTTCACTCTAACAACACAGGCACTCGGATGACTCTCTCCCTGAACGACCCCTCGCTGCTCGTGGAACGCGCCTTTATCGGCGGCGAATGGGTCGGCGCGGCATCCGGCGCGACACTGGACGTCGACAACCCGGCAACCGGCGCCGTACTGGGCACCATTCCCGACTGCGGCGAGGATGAAACGCGGGCTGCCGTCGACGCGGCGCAAGCGGCCTGGGGGCCGTGGCGGTCCAGGACAGCGGGCGAGCGGGCAGCATTGCTGGAGCGCTGGTATGCGCTGGTGATGGACAATGTCGTCGATCTCGGACGGATCATGACGGCCGAGCAGGGCAAGCCGACCGCCGAGGCGGAGGGCGAAATCCGCTACGCCGCCAGCTTCATCAAATGGTTTGCCGAGGAGGGCCGCCGCATCGACGGCAGCATGATCCCCGCCCCTGAAGCCAATCGCCGCATCCTGGTGATGAAGGAGCCGGTCGGCGTGTCGGCGGCGATCACGCCCTGGAACTTCCCCTCCGCGATGATCACGCGCAAATGCGCGCCCGCGCTTGCCGCAGGATGCCCGGTCGTCGTCAAACCGTCCGAACTGACCCCCTTCAGCGCGCTCGCCCTGGTGAAGCTGGCCGAGCGGGCGGGCTTTCCCAAGGGCGTCTTCAATATCGTGACCGGGCAGGCCGCGCCGATCGGGAACGTGCTGACCGGCAGCGACACGGTGCGCAAGCTTTCCTTCACCGGATCGACGCGGGTCGGGGCGCTGCTGATGCGCCAGAGCGCCGACACCATCAAGCGACTGAGCCTGGAGCTGGGCGGCAATGCGCCGCTGATCGTGTTCGACGACGCCGATATCGACCTTGCCGTCGCCGCCACCATGGCCAGCAAATTCCGCAATGCGGGCCAGACCTGCGTCTGCGCCAACCGCATCCTGGTCCAGGACGGCGTCTATGATCTCTTTGCCGGGAAACTGGCAAAGGCAGTATCCGCGCTGAAGGTCGCGCCCGGCGATCAGGACGGCGCGACAATCGGCCCGCTCATCAACCGGGCGGCCGTCGACAAGGTGGAGGCGCATGTCGAGGATGCACTGGCCCGCGGCGCCACCCTCTATGCCCGCGCGCCTGAGGGCGCACGCGGCGATCGCTTCGCCACGCCCGTCATTCTTACCGGCGCGACGCGCGACATGCGGCTGGCCGACGAGGAAACCTTCGGTCCCGTCGCACCGCTGTTCCGCTTCACCCATGAGGAGGAGGGGATTGCCCTCGCCAACGACACCAGCTTTGGTCTCGCAAGCTATTTCTACACCGAAAACCTCCACCGCGCCTTCCGCGTAGGCGAGCGGCTGGAGGCGGGCATGGTCGTGCTCAACACCGGCGGCATTGCAATGGAGATGGCGCCTTTTGGCGGCATCAAGCAGTCCGGGCTGGGCCGCGAGGGCGCCCATGCCGGGATCGAGGAATATCTGGAGACCAAGACGTTCCACATCGGGGGTCTGAAGCTCTAATCATCCTCTCGTCATGTTCCCGCGCCGCGGGAACATCCTTTGCTGACGACCCATCGAACGCCTGCCCATTTCGCCGAAAGGAACGACCGCCATGACCCGCACCTACTCCATCTCCGTCATACCCGGCGATGGCATCGGCAAGGAGGTGATGGTGGAGGGCATTCGCGTGCTGGAGCGCGCGGCCAGCCTCTACGGCTTTTCGATCGAGCAGAAGTGGCAGGACTTCGCCTGCTGCGATTATTACGCCCGGCACGGCCAGATGATGCCCGATGACTGGAAGGCCCAGATCGGCAATCCCGACGCGATATTCTTCGGTGCTGTCGGCTGGCCGGACACGGTGCCCGATCATATCTCGCTCTGGGGCTCGCTGCTCCAGTTCCGGCGTGAATATGACCAATATGTCAATCTGCGTCCGGTCCGGCTGATGCCCGGCGTTCCCTGCCCGCTCGCCGGACGCAAGCCCGGCGACATCGACTTCTGGGTCGTGCGCGAGAATACGGAGGGCGAATATAGTTCGGTCGGCGGCAAGATGTTCGCCGGCACGGATCGCGAGGTGGTGATCCAGGAAACGGTGATGACGCGCCACGGCACCGACCGCGTGCTGCGCTATGCCTTCGAA
>Ga0207678_10000449_pt1 | contig 37531 bp, 34 predicted proteins | sample KBSC63metaG_FD_184319 | JGI IMG/M metagenome (GOLD analysis project Ga0207678, IMG submission 184319) | Corn rhizosphere microbial communities from Kellogg Biological Station, Michigan, USA - KBS C6-3 metaG (SPAdes) (version 2) | ecosystem: Host-associated > Plants > Roots > Rhizosphere > Soil ... | reverse complement strand
ACCTGTCTCATCGAAAAAGACCTTCTTTGCTGCGGGATCGGCGACGACGCTCTGACAACCGGCGATCGCACCGAGTTCCGCGTCGGGCAAACATCCGGCGATGCGCTTTGTCCAGGCCGCGTCTGCCAAGTAGGAACGCCCGCCGTGAACAACCGACGTTCCGACGACACAAGTTCCGGATTTCAAGTCTGCGCGCAGGCCACCGGCGATGCCGAAGCTGATGATGCCGCGCGCGCCGTCGGCAATTAGCCCTTCGATCAAAGACGCGAGGCGTGTTGCATCGCCGCCTGCCGCGACAGCTATGACGCCTTTAGAATGCTCCGCAATTCGCGCTTCCGCAGCAAGGCCTGTCGCGGCGATCACCAAACCCACGGACTGCACTGGCGTTACATCCCGACCAGAACCGATTTGGTGTTTGCAGCTTTGAGATTGCGGTAGCGCGCCAAGGCCCACATCGGAAAAAATTTCGCATAGCCGTGATAGCGAAGATAAAAGACGCGCGGAAAGCCGGTCGCGGTGAAACGCTCTTCACCCCAGAAGCCGTCTTGACCCTGCGTCGACGCGAGATAGGCGATGCCTTTCTCCACGGCAGGATGATCAGCTTCGCCCGCCGCCATCAGGCCCATCAATGCCCACGCCGTTTGCGACGCCGTGCTCGGCGCGGGCTCATATCCTTTGTAGTCGAGCCTATAGCTTTCGCCATCCTCGCCCCAGCCGCCGTCAGAATTTTGGATGGAAGCGAGCCAGTCGACGGATTTGCGTACAACGTCAGACTTGCGATCGAGTCCGGCGGCATTCAGCGCGCAAAGCACAGACCAAGTTCCGTAGATGTAATTCATACCCCAGCGGCCGTACCAGCTGCCGTCCTTTTCCTGCGTCCGTTCGAGGTAGGCGATGGCCTTGTCGAGCGCGCCGCCCTCGCCACGCCGTTCGCCAAGCTGAGCCAGCATCGACGCGCAGCGCGCCGTGACGTCCGCCGTCGGGGGGTCGAGCAACGCGCCGTGATCGGAAAACGGAATCTGATTCAAATACTCGTAGGTGTTATCGGCGTCGAAGGCGCCCCATCCACCGTTGCGGCTCTGCATCCCGACGGTCCACTCGCGGCCGCGCGCAATGGCCCCGCGGTACGTGTCGCCATTGGCGGCAGCGCGGCCGAGCGCGCGGTCCATCGCCATCACCACGACCGCCGTGTCGTCGGTATCGGGATAATAAGGGTTGGCGTACTGAAACGCCCAACCGCCGGGGCGAATGCCGGGGCGGGTCGCCGCCCAATCGCCGACGGTGTCGAGAACCTGCAACGGTTTGAGCCACGCCAGGGCGCGATCGGCGCTCGATTCGGCTTCAGCCCCACCCGCTTCCATCAACGCGTGCGCCGTCAGCGCCGTATCCCACACCGGAGACAAGCAAGGCTGGCAATATGCTTCGTCGTCTTTGACGATCAGCAGCTTCTCGATCGATCCACGAGCCGTAAGATAATCGGGATGATCGCGCGAATATCCGAGCGCATCGTAGACCAGCACGGAATTGACCATCGCCGGGAAGATGGCGCCGAGTCCGTCCTCGCCATTGAGGCGTGACGTTATGAACGCTTCAGCCTTGCCGATGGACCGCTGGCGCAACGACTTCGGAAAGATGGGCTCGAAAAGTCTCAGTACGCGGTCGACGCCGCCGAAAATTTGCGACCAGGGAAACGTCTGATGCGGCCCCTTCGGCCAATGGCGAACAGATGTCGGCGGCGTAACGTAGAGTTCGTCGATCTGCACGCCTTTCGGGTTTCGCGCTTTGGGCTTCAATGCATTGAGCACCGTTAGCGGCACCAGCACCGTGCGCGCCCAATAAGAAATCTTGTCGATGTGAAATGGAAACCAGCGTGGCAGCACCATGATTTCGACGGGTACGACAGGCACGCCGCTCCACGGAATTGACCCGAAAAGCGCGAGCAGGTTGCGCGTAAAGACGTTGCTGTGCGCGGCACCTCCCTCGGCCAGTATCCACCGACGCGCCCGTATCATGTGAGGCTCGTCCGTACCGGCGCCGATCATCTTCAAGGCGTAGTAGGCCTTGACGCTGGCGCTGATGTTCGATGCGCCGTCATGGAACAACGGCCAGCCGCCGTCCTGCGACTGAATGCGGCGAAGGTAGTTGGCGATCTTTGCTTCCAACGCTGAGTCGACCGGCTCGCCGAGGTAGTGGCGCATCAAAACGTATTCAGCCGGAATGGTTGCGTCGGCTTCGAGTTCGAAAACGAAATGACCGTCGTCGCGTTGCAGCGCCAGCAGCGCGCTCGTTGCTGCCGAAATCGCGGCTTCGAGATTTTCGTTGCCGACGCCGTCGCGCGGTACGCTAAAAGATGCGGCCCGAGCGGCGCTCGTTGCGATGTCAATTCCCATAGAAGCACCCTCCGATCGGCAAGCGTCGTATCAGGATTGCGCCGCCGTCGCCAGTTTGGCGGCTGTTTCGCCCGAGCGTATGGCGCCCTCAATCGTGGCCGGGAGGCCGGTCTGCGTCCAGTCGCCGCCGAGAAAAAGGTTCTTCCAGCGTGTTCCGGCCTTCGGGCGCAACGCATTTTGCGAGGGCGTTGCGGCGAACGTGGCCCGGCGTTCTTTGACGATTTGCCAAGGCGGCAGTTCCGCATTCAGGCCCGCGACCTTCGAAACCTCCGTCCAGATTTGGCGTGCCAGCGGCTCTCTCTCTGTCTCGTTGAAGCGATCCGCGGAACTGACGGTTACAGACAAGCGATCGTGGAAAGCAAAGAGCCATTCCGTCGTTGCATTGATGACGCCGGTGATCTTCGGCAGGCTGACGGGTGGGGCGATCTTGAAATGCGCATTGAGGATCGATCTGTATTCCGTCGGCACCGCCAGGTCGGGAACGAGCGTCCGCGCGACCCAGGCCGGAACGGCGAGGACAACATTGTCTTGCTCGCCGAGTTCGATGGTTTCATCGGCAAACTTTAGCGCGGTAAGGCGACCGTCAGTGAACTCGAATGCCCGCAACGCATTATCGAAACGCACCGTCCCGCCGCGCTGTTCGATGTAAGCCAAGGCCGGATCGACTAGCGCCGGGCCGAGCCCCTTCGCGGCGATGAGCGGGCGACAGGCTTGGCCACCCCGCGCCAACGTTTCGCGGATGACCGCGCCTGCGAGCCACGCCGAACCCTCGGCCGGATCGCAGTTCAGCGCTGCAAGCAGCACCGGCCGCATGAGCCGTTTATAAAGATCGTTTTGACTATCGAGCTTGTCGCCGACTGTGTCGCCTTCGCTAGCAAACAACAATGTTCCTAGCTGCAGGTATTGGCGCGCATACGTTCGCGGTACGCGCCGGTTAGCCGAAAATACCCACCACGGCAGCGGGCCATTGTTTGGCCTCAGCAGCCACCGTTCTCCAGAAGCAGCGTCGCAAAAGGTGAACTCGGATCGCGGAGGCCCGGTCAACAGCTCCAGCCCGCCAATCTGTCCGAGAAAGTCGAGCGCACTGCGATTGCCGGAAAGCAGCAGGTGATTGCCGTTGTCGATCGTGAGGCCAAGCGCCGGTTCGAAGTAGGAGCGGCACCGCCCGCCCGCATGACGCGCCAGCTCGTGCACGATGACGTGACGATTCTGTGCGACGAGCTTTACAGCGGCGGCCAGTCCGGCAAGTCCGGCGCCGACAACGTGGGTCGTGCCGCGCGTCATTTAAAAAATGCCGTCGCGCAAAACCGCCCACAGGACGTAACGCTTGGAGCGGCGAACGTCGGCGCGCGGCGCATGCCAACCGCGTGCGATCAGTTTTTCGAGGATGCCCCGGTAAACAGTCGCCATCATACGCGGCGAACGCGCTGCGCGGCGTGCGCAGCGCGCCATGACCCGCTCGGACTGAACATAGTGATTTCTAGTTATTTGCGCGATGTTGCGGCACGCGCGGTCAAGCCCCGGGTGTGCAAGAATGTCTTTGATATTTGTATCCGTTATGCCCGCTTCCCGGAGCGCTTCTTTCGGAAGATAGAGCCGCCCCATCGCAGCATCTTCATCGACGTCGCGCAGAATATTCGTCAGCTGCAGCGCCCGGCCGAGATGATGCGAGAGCTCGATGCCTTGCGCCTCGCCCATACCGAAGATGCGGACAGAAAGCCGGCCGACCGCCGAGGCCGCCCTATCGCAGTAAAGATCGAGTTCTTTCCAATCGGGCGAGCGAATGTCGCGCAGCACGTCCATTTCCATACCGTCGAGGACGGCGAAGAAATCATCCTTGAGCAATCCGAATTCAGCAACCGGCGCCGCAAGATCGCGCGTGCGACTCGTCAGCCTGCCGTCGGCATAGAGCTGATCAATGTCGGCTTTATAGCGGGCCAGTTCCGCGAGCCGGTGCTCCCGGGGTCCGCCGTTGTCTGCGATGTCGTCAGCGGCGCGGCAAAACGTATAAACGTGGTACATCGCTTCGCGCTGCGGCCGCGGAAGAATACGCATCGCCGTATAGAACGAGCTTCCGGCAGCAGCTGGCGTCTCTTCTGCACTGAGCGTCTGCATTTCGGAACTCATGCGGCGTCATCCTTGACGATTTCATAACTCCCGCGCTTGCCTGCTGCGCGTCCTACCAGGGCCGCCGCTGCTGCGCGAGCCGCAATCGATGCCGCATAGGGCTTCGACAAATGGACGCGATCAGTCAGAGGGTCACGCGTCTTCAGGCGAGCGAGCAGTTTGCGAGCCAACGCAACGATCACCGACGTTTCGACGCTCAGGCGCAAGTCCGCCACGTTTCGAGGCAGGAGAGACGCTTCTGGAAGCAGCCCTGCGGTTCGGTCGGCAAGGGAATGAAGACAGGCGAGTAATTGCGGCGATGCTTTAGGCCGCGCAAGAGCCGCAACTTCAGTCCCGTGCTTCGCCAGATCTTCGAGCGGAATGTAGACGCGGTCGAGATCTCTATAGTCTTTGGCGCAATCCTGAAGATGATTGATGATCTGCAGCGCCGTGCATAGCGCATCGGACGCTTCCCACGTCGATCGCGCCTCGCCATGTACGTCGAGAACAAACCGTCCGACGGGCATCGCCGAATAGCGGCAGTACTCGATGAGTTCGGACCAGGTGTTATATCGGCTTTTGGCGACATCCTGGCGAAATGCCTTGAGCAGGTCGAGCGCGTGTTGCGCCGTAAGATTTCGCGCTCGCAGTTCTGCGCGAAGTGGAACCGCGTCGCCCGCAGCGTCGGATCGGCCGAGAAGAGTGTCTTCAAGAGCCGAGAGAATTGCGAGCTTCGACGTTGCGTCGAGTTTCGGATTGTCGGCTGCATCGTCGGCGGCGCGGGCAAAGCGGTAGAACGCCAGTATGGGTGCGCGGAAGCGCGGCGCGACGAAGCGAGACGCGACGGGAAAATTCTCGTCACGCTCCGACTTGCCGGATTTGTATTTCGTATCGACCGTCATTGCTTTCCCGTTTCGGCCTGCACGCGACCCTTCCACAGTCCGCCCCGCCCGGCACTATGCTGATACGCCGAATCGAGCGTGAAGCCCAAATAGACAGCCGCGATGAGCGGTAGTGCAAACCCCCATAATGGCGAACGCCCGTAAAGCCGCAAGGTCGGTTCGAACGCAATGACCATCAATACGTACGCACCGGCCGCGAGCGCATTGGCCGGAAAGCTCGCGAACAATGTTAAAACAGGAGGCGCGAGATAAATCAGACTCATGCCTGCGACGGTCGCGATCAGCAGCAGCGGAGAATAACGAAGTTGCGCGTAGGCCGAGCGTGCGACCATACGGCGAATATCCTCAAAGGTGCCGTAAGGACGAATGCTCGTTACTCGATTCGAGAGCCCCAACCAGATAGGCCCTTCGCGCTTCAGGACTTTCGCCAGCGCGCAATCGTCAATCAATGCGCCCCGGATCGCTGCGATGCCGCCGGCGCGCTCGAGCGCCGCGCTATCGACGAGCATGCAGCCACCGGCCGCCGCTGCAGTCGCGGCCGTCCTTCGATTAACGCGTGCGAAGGGGTAGAGCATTTGAAAGAAAAAGATGAAAGCTGGAACAAGCGCACGCTCAGCAAAGCTTTCGCAGTTGAGCTTGGCCATCACCGATGTGAGAACGCGCTGATCTGCCACCACGCGAGCGACAACCGACTTCAGCACGTCCGGCTGGTAGCTGATATCGGCGTCGGTCAGCAGAAGATATTGTGGTGGCGACTGAACGCTATTCGCAGCCGCTATTCCCTGATGCATGGCCCAGACCTTGCCAGCCCATGCCGGGGGCAGTGGCGCGCCTGCAACGACGGAAATTTTTCGTCCAGTGTCTAGGCCGATTTCGCGGGCAATGTCTGCCGTGCGGTCGCTGCTTTGATCGTCGACAAGCACGATTGAAAACTCGCCGGGGTAATTCTGCGCCATCAAAGACGCGAGAGACCGGGGCAGCATGTCGGCCTCGTTGCGCGCCGGAATGACTGCCGTAACACGCGGCCAATCTTTCGGATCACTGGGCTCGGTCAGCGAGCCCTGCTCTTCGCGTTCTCGCGCCAGCCAGAAACGGCCGTGCAGTAGAACGAGGTAGAGCCACGCCGCGAGGCCAAGTGCCGCTACGATGTCTGTCGCGGTCATTTGAGATAGCCCGCATCGAGAAACCAGCGATAGGCATCGGCCAAAGCCTCGGCCGCCGGCCGCGCTTGGTAAGAAAGTTCACGTTCGGCCTTGGCGGACGAAAAAAACATTTTATATTTTGCCATCCTCAAACCATCGACGGTTACGAACGGCTCGCGCTTGGTGATCCGCGCTAAACCTTCAGCCGCGTAGGCGATGGGATAGATGAGAGCGCGAGGCAATTTTACGGTCGGTGGGCGCCGGCCCGCAAGACGCGCGATTTCGGCCAGCATTTGCCCGAGACTCAGGTTCTCACCGCCCAGAATGTAGCGCTCTCCGACACGCCCGCGACGCAAGGCGGCAACGTGCCCAGCAGCTACATCGTCGACATGAACGAGATTGAGACCGGTATCGACGAAGGCCGGCATACGGCCCGTTGCCGCTTCGACGACGATACGGCCAGTTGGTGTCGGGCGAACATCGCGCGGGCCGATCGGCGTTGATGGATTGACGATGACGGCAGGAAGATTGGCCTCGGCGACCATGCGCTCGACCAGACGTTCCGCCACGACCTTGCTCTGCTTATAAGCGCCGATGGCATCGGCTTGATCGAGCGGCGCGGTCTCGTCCGCTGCTGCACCATTGTCCGGCAAGCGCAGCGTCGCAACGCTCGAAGTATAGACGACGCGCTCTACGCCCGCTTCCAACACCGACTCCATGATGGCGCGCGTGCCATCGACGTTCGTTGCGAAAATTTCCTTGGGATCCGGCGCCCAAAGCCGATAATCGGCCGCGACATGGAAGACGTACCGAACGCCGTGCACGACGCGGTGAAGAAGTTCAGCGTCACGGATGTCGCCCTCGACGAGGTTGAGATCGAGCCCTTCGAGATTGGACCGGTTGCTGCCGCGTCGAACAAGGGCCCGGACGGCCAGCCCTTCACTCAAGAGCTTGCGTGCGACCGCCGAGCCAACGAAACCTGTAGCTCCTGTCAGAAATGCAACGTCTTTCGCCGCCACGCGCGCCCACCCCCGCTCATGCGCAATTCTTCACGCTTACCGCCTTCGCGCGCCGCAGTACACCTACTCCGCATTTCGACGCGAAAGCGGCATGATCAATACGATTTTGTAGCACGGGAGGCATATTGCGGCCCTATCCGAAGCCGCGATCGCTATGATCGAATCAGCCTTTGTAGACGATGCGCCAGATCCGGCCGCCAGCGTCGTCGCTGACATAAAGCGCCCCATCCGGCCCAACAGCCAATCCCGTCGGACGATGCTCGGCGGCGTTCGTCCCGCCCTCACCTGCAAAGCCATCGGCAAATATCGTGTACTTGCCTGATGCCTTGCCGTCGGCAAGCGGTTGAAACACGACGTTGTAACCGCCCTGGGGACCCGACGAGCGATTCCACGACCCGTGAAACGCGATGAAGGCTCCGCCATGGTAGGCTTGCGGGAACTGCGATCCGTTATAGACTTTCACATCATTTGGCGCCCAGTGGGCCGGGAACGCCGCAACGGGCGGCAGCTTTTCATTGCATAAACCGACGGCCTTTCCGCCGTCGCCATCATACTCCGGAGCCAGCACGCGCTTCTGCTGGTCGCCGTCGAAATAGCAGAACGGCCAACCGTAGTCGCCGCCCTGTTTGAGAAGAACGAGTTCTTCCGCCGGCAATTCGGTACCGCGTTCGGAAGAATACAAGTTCGGCCAATTCTCATAAAGCTGATCGCGGCCATGCTGGGTCGCGAAGGCGCGGCCGGCGGCATCGACGTCGATGCCCACTGCGTTGCGCAACCCGGTCGCGTAGCGTTCTGATGGCGAGAATGTTTGGTTTGTCTTGTTGGCGTCATAGCGCCAAATGCCGCCGCGCGTCTTGAGTTCTTCGCAGGGATCGAGCCCAGGCGATCCCGCGATACGATCCTCCTTCTGGCAGGAGTTGGTCGCCGAACCTAGGTTGACGAAAAGGTTGCCTTCCGCATCGATCGCGAAGGGATGCGCCACATGATTGCCGTTAAGCGGCAATCCGGAAATGACGGTCTCCGGTTCGCCCTTCGGAACGGCGTCGCCCTCGGTCAGCGCGTAACGCACGATGCGATCTTTATTCTCGGCGTAAAGCCAATTCTTATAGAGAGCGATACCCGTTCCGCCGCCTTGAGGATCGCCGAAGGCTTGGATCACATCGGCTTTGCCGTCGCCCTTGGTGTCCTTTAGGGCGACAAGCGATCCGCTGGAGGATCGTTTCACGTGGCGAGCGTTGACATAGACAGTGCCGTCAGTCGCAACGACAAGGTGGCGCGCGTGTCCTAATCCGTCCGCAAAGATCGTCGCGCAGAATCCTTCCGGCAGCGTGAGGCCGCCGTTGTCTTCAGCGCAGGACCTGTTTTGAGCCGCTGGCGCCGCTGCGTTGCCGTCTTCAGCAAATCCAGGCACAGCCGCGCCGAGAATCGCGGCCAGCGATAAACTGGCCGCGATTAACCGCGAAGCTGGCCGCAGTGTTTGAAGCAGGGGCGTCATACCGTTCTCCGAATCTGCGGTTTGCATGAAGCGCCATCTGCGCTGTCGATACGTGAGTTAGCGATCGCCTCACTTCGTCCATTGCGCGGACTGGACGTGAAACGGCAGCTTTGGCGGGCCATTCTTGGCGGCTTCGAAGAGATGCGGTAGCTGACCTTCGGCTACCCACGCCGTTGATCCCACCAACACGACCGCCGTTGGTCCAGAAAGCCCACCCTTGACGGTTTCGAAGGTCGCCTCGTCGCCTGAAACCGTGACACGATCGAGCGTGCCTCCGCCTTCCGCCATGATAAAGGTTTGGCCGCTGACCGGACGCAACGCATCGGGGAAGGACAGTGGACGCGATGTCTTGAGCTTCGTCACTTTCCCCGCGGTACCGTTCGAGACATCGACGCGGAAGAAGTCGCCCTTCGCGAATGTGTTGACGTAGAGATTGCCATCGCCGCCAAACGCTAATCCGTCGACACCCGGTTGACCCTTCGGTGGCTCAAACTGCGGATCATCCAGCCAAACCTCAAGCTCCTTGCTTCCGGGCTTAAGACGCAGGATTTGCGGCGCGAGAGAATTTGTGACGAACAGAGATCCGTCGGGGCCGATGGCCATGTCGTTGCAAAGGGTGTGCTCGCCAGGAAGCTTGGCGCTGAACTTGCCCTCGCCGGTGGCGAGATCAAAGCCTTTCACGTAGCTGCCGGTGACCGTGCCCGGGCCGGGCACGCCCATTCCCGACATATCGTTCGAACAAACCCACAGCGTCTTTGTCGCCTCATCGACGAGGACGCCCAACGTCGACCGGCTGTCGAACGCGCCGGGCTTGATCCAAACCTCGCCTTTTGCCGAGCCTGGCGCGATGCGGAAAATTCCTCCCGAAGCCAAACTGCTGACGTAGATCGTGCCGTCCGACGCCGCAGAAATGCTTTCCGGATAGGCTTGATCGCCAGGCAGTTCGACACTTTTTACGTCTTGCGACACTGCTGGTGGTGCAGCGGCGAGAAGGCTCAGAGCCGATGTCGCGATCGCGGCGATGATTGTCTTCTTCTTGATCATTGTTGGTCCTTTGCTGAAGGCTAGTCATAGGCAGTAGTCAGGTATTTGCAGGGCGTTTGCGTCCGTGTGATCGAACCCATTCACGCATCGCTGAAATTCGTGGCGGCCGAGACAGGGGCCCACTTGAGGATTTCGGCCTGCAGCGCTCCAAGCTTTTCGCCGACAAATCGCAATGCGTCCGGACCAAGGAGAAGGTGCAGCGGAGGGTCTGAGGATGCGACAGCGGTGATGATTGCTTCCGCGGCTTTCTGCGGATCGCCCGCCTGACGGCCATTGCGATGCGCCAACGATTTGCGGAATGCTCCGGCCGTCGCTTCGTAATCGGCGATTGGGCCGTCGACGTGAACCATCGACCGGCCGGCCCAGTCGGTTCGAAATGAACCCGGGGCGACGATGATGACCTTGATGCCGAGAGGTTTCACCTCTTTGGCGAGCGCTTCGGAGATTCCTTCGAGCGCAAATTTGCTGCCGTTGTAAATGCCGACGCCCGGGAAGGCTGTCAGTCCGCCCATCGATGTGATGTTGACGATATGACCGGCGCGGCGCTTGCGCATATATGGCAACGCCGCCTGGATGACCGAGACGGCGCCAAAGACATTGACTTCGAACTGCGATCGGATCTGCTCGAGAGTTACCTCCTCGACGGCGCCTTCGAGACCGTAGCCGGCGTTATTAACGAGAACGTCGATGCCGCCGGTCTTTTTCTCCGCTTCTTCAACGCCACGCCGCACGCTCGCCTGATCGGTGACATCGAGACGTATACCGACGGCCTTACCGGGAGCGAGTTTCTCGAACTCGGACTTTGCCGCTTCATTGCGGACTGTGCCGGCAACCGTATCGCCTTTGGCGAGCACCGCCTCAGCCAAGGCCCGCCCAAATCCACTGCTGACGCCGGTGATGAGCCAGTTGGCCATAGCATCGCTCCATATTTCAAGATTTCAGAGTTCATGGCGAGCTGATGAAGCCCTGACGCCGGCTTCGCGCGTCATCGTCAGTTGGTCATCGGCACGCCGTCTTGCAAGCGCCTTCCTATTGCGGCCAAGCCTTCATGGCCATGTCCGCGACCATCAACAGATCGGCGCGTGATGCTCCGCCTGCGACTTGCACGGACATACCTTGTGTCACAGTGAAGATGAAACGAGCCAGCGCCGCGGCATCGGCGTCTGCGGAAAGATCGCCTTCGGTTTTGGCACGCTCGAAGCGTTCGCGTAACGCGCACTCGTTATCGGCGCGACGGCGACATAGTTCGCTTTTTATCGATTCGGACGCTTCGCCACAGGACAACGCTCCTTGAACGGCGAGGCAGCCGGGCGGATTGTTTGGCTCCGTCAAAAATTCCGCCACGCCGTTCAGCAGCCGCTCGACGACGGCCCTAGCGGATGGTTCGGCCAACGCCTTGCGATAAACCGCACCCGGGCCTTTTTCAGCATAACGATCGAGTGCGCGACGAAAGAGCTCTTCTTTGTTTCCGAACGCCGCATAAAGGCTCGGACGATTGATGCCCATTGCTTCGGTCAGGTCCGAAAGCGATGCGCCTTCGTAGCCGTGCCGCCAAAACACGTGCAGCGCCTTGTCGAGTGCCTCGTCAGCGTCGAAGCCGCGGGGTCGGCCCTTTTGCGCCGCGGCTGTCGCTGGATTTGCCTTATCCATTTCGTTCCTATACATATTCGTACTGAGCGATACAAATAATTGTTGACACTGCCAAGCCCGATCCTATATCGGTACTGTTCAGTACAGATATAGGACATGAGGCGCATGATGAAAAGCACTCTAGATGGCGCGACGGCGGTCCTCCGGGGATTTGCGAGTTGGTTTTCGGGCCACGCAGACTCAACACTCCCCGATGCTCGCGTGGTTCCAACACTTGTATCGGCGTGCGAACCGAGAATTCGGCCTCGCGATCATCTCAATGATGAGCGCGAATTTGCAGTCCCTCGCGACCGTTGGGCGCCGGGCCTGAGCCTCGACAACTTTTCCTAAACCGAAATTCGAGCGCGGGGAGATCAGGGCAAATTGAGCACGCCCTGATCTCCCGAGCTCACAATCTCACATCATCACTTCCCGTTATTCCGCATGCGCCGAGACGGTTCCGCGGAGAGACCAGCCATGCGCCGGTCGCGGAAGCAATCCCCTGAAAATATGATTGATCAAGGATACAGCAAGATGAGCAATTTAGAGGGCAAGGTCGCCGTCGTGACCGGTGCTTCGAAAGGCATCGGCGCGGGCATCGCCGAGAGCTTCGCAGCGGCCGGTGCCTCCGTCGTCGTCAATTATGCATCAAGCAGAGAGGGCGCGGATCGCGTCGTCCGAGACATCACAAGCAAAGGCGGGAAAGCGATCGCCGTGCAGGGCGACGTTTCGAAAGCAGAGGACGTGAAACGCCTTTACAGCGAAACGAAAAAGGCATTTGGCGCCATCGACGTTCTCGTCAACAATGCTGGCGTCTACGAGTTTGACGCGCTCGAAGCCGTGACGGAAAAAGAATTCCATCGCGAGTTCAATACCAATGTGCTCGGAACGATCTTGACGATCCAAGAGTCGCTCAATCATTTCCGGCCGGAAGGTGGCAGCGTCATCAACATCAGTTCTATCGCCAGCCTTGGCTCAACGCCGAACACTGTCGTTTATTCGGCAACGAAGGGCGCCGTCGATTCGATCACGCGGGTTTTGGCCAACGAGCTCGGGCAGAAAAAAATTCGCGTCAACACCATTGCGCCGGGTGGCGTCGAAACCGAGGGCGTGAAAAGCATCGGCGTCATCGGCAGCGACTTTGCGAAGCAGATGATCGCACAAACGCCGCTCGGACGTATGGGGCAGCCCGATGACATTGCAAAAGTCGCGGTATTTCTCGCTTCCGATCAATCTTTCTGGCTGACCGGTGAGAGGCTCGCGGCTTCAGGCGGTTTTCATTGACAAGACACATGCGACCTTGCGATGCGGGTGCGCCTAGACGCCGGCATTGCTAGAGTCCCTGATGACCGCAATCATTTCAGTTTCAAAACTGTCGAAAACCTACGCCTCCGGCTTCCGGGCGCTGAAGTCCATCGATCTCGAGATCCGGCAGGGCGAAATTTTCGCCCTGCTCGGGCCGAACGGCGCCGGTAAGACGACGCTGATCAATATTATCTGCGGCATCGTCAATCCCAGCAGCGGCTCGATCACCGTCGACGGCAAAGATATTGTGGCTGATTTCCGGGCGGTCCGATCCATGATCGGCCTCGTGCCGCAGGAACTTGCCACCGATATGTTCGAGACCGTGTGGGCGACGGTGAATTTCAGCCGCGGTCTTTTCGGCAAGCGCCGCGACCCGGCGTACATCGAAAAGGTGCTGAAGGAGCTTACGCTCTGGGAAAAGAAGGATAGCAAGATCCTGACGCTTTCGGGCGGCATGAAACGCCGGCTGCTGATTGCGAAAGCCTTGGCGCACGAACCCCGCATTCTGTTTCTCGACGAACCGACAGCCGGCGTCGATGTCGAGCTTCGCCGCGAGATGTGGAATATCGTGCGGACGATGCGCGAGTCCGGCGTCACGATTATTCTGACGACGCATTACATCGAAGAGGCCGAGGAGATGGCGGATCGCATCGGCGTCATCGCCAAAGGCGAAATCATCCTCGTTGAAGAAAAGGCCGAGCTCATGCGCAAGCTTGGCAAGAAGCAGCTGGTTCTTCAGCTGCAAGCGCCGCTGTCGGAGATCCCGCCGGCGCTCGAACCCTATGGTCTGCAACTCGGCGCAGACGGCAACGAGCTGATCTATACCTACGACACACATGCCGAACGAACGGGCATCACGGCGCTTTTGAACGACATGCGATCAGCAGGGCTGTCCTTCAAGGACCTCAACACGTCGCAGAGTTCGCTCGAAGACATTTTCGTCGACCTGGTGAGGCAAGCCCGATGAACATTCAAGCGGTTCGCGCCATCTACGGCTTCGAGATGTCCCGCTGGGGGCGCACGCTGATGCAGAGCCTCGTCTCGCCCGTGCTTTCGACATCGCTTTATTTTATCGTCTTCGGCGCGGCGATAGGATCGCGCATCGCTCAGATCGACGGCGTCAGCTACGGCTCCTTCATTGTTCCCGGCCTCATCATGCTGCTGCTTCTGACGGAAAGTACCTCGAATGGCTCGTTCGGGATCTATTTTCCGCGCTTCACCGGCACGATCTATGAGCACCTCTCGGCTCCGGTCTCACCGTTCGAGATCGTGCTTGGCTACGTCGGAGCGGCGGCGACGAAATCCGTCATCCTCGGATTGGTCATTCTCGCGACTGCCAGCCTGTTTGTTACGGTGCAAATCTTGCATCCGTTCTGGATGCTGGCGTTCCTCATACTGACCGCGGTGACCTTCAGCATGTTCGGTTTCATCATCGGCATCTGGGCGGATGGGTTCGAACGGCTTCAGGTCGTGCCGCTTTTAATCCTGACACCCCTGACGTTTCTCGGCGGCACGTTCTACTCGATCAAAATGCTGCCGCCACTCTGGCAAACGGTGACGCTTTTCAATCCGATCGTTTATCTGATCAGTGGCTTCCGCTGGAGCTTCTACGAAATCTCGGATGTAAACGTCGGAATGAGCCTGCTGATGACGCTCGGCTTTCTCACGATCTGCCTTGCCGTCATCTGGTGGATATTCAAAACGGGATACCGGCTTAAAGCCTGAGGCCCAGGTCTACCTACGCGCGGGCCGGCCGTATTGTTTTCACCGCAGCCGATGAATGAATGGCCTGCCCGAAACGCGATAAATAACGCTCGCAGAGACGTATAGAGGCCTGCGTGTAGGACGCCCCCATCGACTGCGCGAGCTCCGTTTCCGAGTGTGAGCCTATCCAGGCGACCAGGAGCAGGCGGCGCAACATGACGAAGGTTGCGATCTCGCCCTCCTCTTCGACGCTCAATTCCCCAATGCGCCGATAGCCGCGTACCCAAGCTTCGAGCAAGTCCGGCACTTCGGGCGCGTGCTCAAAGAAGGACACCGTGGTCGCGCAATCATAAAGCAGCCAGGAAAAACCGCAGTCGTCGAAGTCAATGACTTTGACGTGGCCGTTGTCCATCAGCAGATTGGCAAGGCGCATATCGCCATGAACGAGATTGAACTGCGAGGGTGATTTGCCGAAGCGCTGAAGCCGATCGCCGAGCACGGCGACGGTTTCAGTGAACGCCTCCAGTGCGTCGGAGGTCATCCCCATGCCGTTCTGCCATCGGCCCCAGTGCGGCCGGTGTCCGAGACTCGTCTCGAAGTCCCACGTATGGCGTTCGAACCACGACGGACGCTGCCAGCGACGAACGTGCGCGTGCATGCGGGCCGCCGTCGCCCCGAGCATTTCGAAGCCCTCAATGTCGGTTCGCGCCGGCTCGGCGCCGCTTTCCCATTGGGAGAGTACGACGTGGCGCGGGCTCGCGAGGCCGTCGATGGAGACGACCTGAATTAACTCTCCGTCGAGCCCCGCGACAGGCACCGGCGTTGTGGCTACGCCGTCGCGCCGCAGCGCCACGATCCAGGCGAGTTCCGAAGCGATGGCGGCTTTCGAGTGATAGCCCTGCCGGTGAACGCGGAGCGCCCATTTCCGTCCGGTTGCGCCATCCTCGACACGAAAGGTCGTGTTCTCGGACACATTGAACAGTTCGACTATTACGTCGTCCGGCAAGCCGTAGCGCTTGACTGCGCAAGCTGCCAGGCGTTGCAATCGCTGCAACAGCTCCGGATGTGAAAGATCGCTATCGATCGTCATAACCCGATCCCAGAATTCCGCGCGCCGCGGTTGTCAACATGGCTCAACCCGTGCCAAACAAAGCACTCCATATCCGTTCGAATTGCCTAAAGCAAAAGCGATATTCCGATGACCGTGATCAAAATTCGTATTGACTTCGAAGGGGATCGCTACATTGGCCACGGCCGGATCGAGCTCCTCGAACTCATCGGCCAGCACGGATCGATCGCCAGGGCCGCGAAGGCGATGGAGATGTCTTATAAACGCGCCTGGTATTTGATCGACGAATTCAACGGCATGTTCTCCGAGCCGCTGATCGAACGCCATCATGGCGGGAAAGGCGGAGGCGCGGCGAAGCTCACGCCGTTCGGCGCCGAGCTCGTCCAGCAGTATCGAGAGATGGAAGCTAAATCCCTGCGCGTCTTCGCCAAGCCGCTGGCGTCGATCGAAAAGCACCTTGCGAAGCCTCAAAGACCCGCAAAGAAATAGTCGCCTCGACCAAATCCAGGCCACCGCCTTGTGCCCATCATGGGCCCAGCAGTTCGGCTGGCGTACCGATCGCGACGACCCTGCCGGCATCCATCTGCACCACTCGCGAGGCCAAGCGCCTCACCTCTTCGCGCGTATGCGTGACGTAGGTTATCGGTATCGCGAACTCGTCGCGCACGCGCTCGATCAGAGCCATGATTTCGAGACGACGTGCATCGTCGAGCCCTGACAGCGGCTCGTCCATCAGCAAAATGCGGGGCGATGAAAGCAGCGCACGTGCCAGTGCAACACGCTGCCTTTCCCCGCCCGAGAGCTTGGCTGGCCGGCGCTTAAGCAGATCGCCTATGCCGAGAACGTCTACGACCAGCGCAATCGAAAGCGCGGTCGAGTCTGGTTGAGTAAACCAGCGTCCAAACTTGATATTCTGCTCGACCGTCAAATGCGGGAACAGTTGTGCGTCCTGAAAGACCAGGCCGGTGCGCCGCTTATGGGCAGGAACGTAAATTCCGGCATCGGTATCGACGACGGTGTGACCGGCTATAACGATACGAGCGGTCTTTGGCCGCCGCACGCCGGCGATTATGTCTAGCACCGTTGTCTTGCCGGCGCCGGACGGCCCGAAGAGTGCCGTCAAGCCCGGCACGCCTTCAAATGCCGCGTCGAGGGTGAATTTTTCATGGTTCAGAGTTGCCCTGAAGCTGAGGGGCGGTGCCAAGTCCGTCACTCGAATACTGCAATGCGTTTATTGATACGGCGGCTCAAAACTTCGGACGCGATCAGAGCCGCCATGGCGATGACGATGGAGACGAATGTCAGCCGCAGCGCTTGTGTTTCCCCGCCCGGAACCTGCGTATAGGTATAGATAGCCGATGGAATGGTCTGCGTCTCGCCCGGGATGTTCGATACGAACGTTATCGTCGCGCCGAACTCGCCCAGCGCCCTGGCAAAACACAATATGATGCCGACGATGATTCCGGGCAGCGCCAGCGGCAGCGTGATGAGTAGAAACGTCCAACCGTGACTGGCGCCGAGCGTGCCGGCAGCCGTTTCGAGCCGCCGGTCGATTGTGTCAAACGACAGTTGGATTGCTCGCAGCATCAGTGGGAATCCCATGACGCCGCAAGCCAAGGCAGCCCCTGTCCACCGGAAAGAAAACGTGATGCCGAACACGTCGTACAAGAACGATCCTATCGGGCCCTGCCGGCCGAACGTCAAAAGCAGCAGGTATCCCGTCACGACCGGTGGCATCACGAGCGGCAAATGCAGGACGCTATCGATGAACAACTTGCCCGGTATCCGCCATCTCGCCAGCGCATAGGCCGCGAAAATGGCGAACGGCAGCGCAAACACCGTCGCGACCGTGGCAACCCGCAGACTGAGCAGTATTGCAGTCCACTCGTCTGCAGAAAATCCAAGCACTGGGCGCATCTTTCAGTTCGAGCACGCGCGTCGGCAACGTTCCTATTTGAGGATCGTAAATCCTTGCTTCGTGAAGGCCGCCTGACCTTCAGGCGACTTCAGGTAGCTGATGAAGGCCAGCGCCGCGTCGGGATTCTTTGACGCGGCGGTAACGGCGATGGGATAAATGATCGGCGGGTGCGTGTCGTCGGGAAAGAAGTCAACAATCTTAACTTTCGGCTCGGCCACGGCATCGGTCTCATAGACGATGCCGAACGGCGCTTCGCCTTGGGCGACGAGGGCCAGCGCGGCCCGCACATTTTCAGCCTGAGCCAACTTGGGTTCGACCGCCGACCATACGCCGAGCTTTTCCAATGCCGCGTGCGCATATTTGCCGGCCGGCACGGCCTTCACATCGGCGACCGCCAGACGGCCATCCCCGAGTGCAGCCGCCAGCGCAAAATCCTTGCCGATCTTGATGTCAGCCGAACTCGACTTGGGTGTGATCAAGACAAGGCGATTGCCAAGCATATTCGATCTCGTGCCGTCCTTGATGAGCTTGGCCTTGGCGACATAATCCATCCAGTCGAGATCGGCGGAAATGAAGATATCTGCCGGCGCACCGTGCTCGATCTGTTTCGCGAGGGCCGAGGAACCGGCATACGAAATCGTCGTCTTGTTGCCCGTACTGGCTTGGTACGCCGTGGCGGCACTATCCAGTGCGTTTTTGAGGCTTGCGGCGGCGAAGACCGTGAGTGTCGTTGTTTCCGCCTTTTGGGCCTCAGCGAAAGAAAGCGATGCAACCAGCATCAGACCGGCCAGCGCCGTGGTGAGAACAGAACGCGAGTTTTTGAGCGCAGCCAGCATTGGTGAATTATCTCCAGACGTTATCGATATAGCCTAAAGGATATATAGACAGTCGGAGTTTGCAACAATTTTCCTGGACACGACCGTCAGGCCCATGGGCAACGACCAGCGTCCTTTGGTTGTAGTGGACCAGTCAGAGTTGGCTCAGGCCTTCAGCACGATCTTGCCGAAATGGGCGCCGCTCTCCATGTGGCGCAGCGCTTGCGGAAGTTCTGAAAATGGAAAAACCCGGTCGACAACCGGCTTCAGTCCGGCAAACGATATTGCCGCGTTCATGGCCTCGAACATGACGCGGCTGCCGACGTAAATGCCCTGCACGGTAATGTTCTTCATCAGAATGGGGATGGGATTAACCGTGCCGCCGGTCAACACACCGATGAGGCTGATCCGGCCTCCGATACGGACGGCATCGAGCGATTGCGCGAGTGTTCCTGCGCCGCCGACTTCGACGATATGATCGACGCCCGTAAGGCCCGTCAGGTCGCGCGCCATGCGGCCCCAATCCGGTGTCGTCTTATAGTTGATGACATCCGAAGCGCCGAGATCGCGCACGCGTTCGAGCTTTTTATCACTGCTCGATGTCGCGATGACGCGCGCTCCAAACATCCGCGCGAACTGCAACGCGAAGATCGAAACGCCGCCGGTCCCCTGAACTAGGATCGTCTCGCCGGCAGCGAGGTGGCCGCAGGTGACGAGCGCGTGCCAAGCCGTCACGGCAGCGCAAGGGAGTGTCGCTGCTTCTTCATCGCTGAGATGCTGCGGGACCGGAACAACGCCTTCGCTATCGAGCACAACGTACTCCGCCGCGACGCCTGGAACGGCTCCTCCCAGCGCACTCGCCGATTTCTCCTGCGATGGTTCGCCTTCCCGCCAATCCTGCATGAAAATGCCTGCCACGCGGTCGCCCGGCTTGACGCGCGTTACGCCGGCGCCGATCGCGGCGATTTCGCCTACTCCGTCGGAAAGGATCTGGAACGGTAATTTCAGCTTTGGGGCATAGATGCCGCGCACAACAAGAAGGTCGCGGTAGTTGAGCGACCAGGCGCGCATCTTGACGAGCACCTGGCCGGGTCCTGGTTGAACATCCGGGACGTCTTCCATTGAAAGACCGTCGAGACCGAAGCTCTTCAGCAGAAAGGCCTTCATCGGGGCTCTCCAAATTGCGTTTACATCGATTGCGCGAAAATGGTCGCCGCACCAAATCCGGATCGGCGGATTAAACGTGGCGTCAATCAGAACGCCGCGTTATGTTTATGCACCAACGAGGGTATCGGAGGAGGCATCACCATGCGTGCTGACGAAATCGTCATCATTTCTCTGGCAGCTCTAGACGTCCTAATTTGTTGGGCCATATACGAACTAATGACGGGCAGATTGACCCACCTTCTGGCTGGGTGACGAATTCCCAAATAAGTGGTTGGCGGACGACGCTGCGACAGGTCGATTGGCGAATTGCGCCTGCGTGCGGCAGCGCCGTGGCGGAGAGAGTGGGATTCGAACCCACGAGACCCTTACGAGCCTACACGCGTTCCAGGCGTGCGCCTTCAACCACTCGGCCATCTCTCCCTAGCGCCCTAACCGGGCGGCGCGCACTATACGCAACGGAGCCTTAAGCACAACGCTTGCTTGGAAGCAAATGTAGCTCTTGACCTCGGCATCGAAGAGCCACAAAAGAGGCGCGGTCGAAGAGCACATGCCGTCCATGACCACCTCCCGTCTGCTCAAGTTTTTCGCCATCCTGTCGCTGCTGTCGACCGTTACGGCCCTTTGGCTGTGGTACGCAACGGGGGAGCCGCCAGCGCGGTGGTTGATACGTCTCTCGGTCGCGTCTTTTTTTGCGGCGCTCGTGACCAGTCTCATCGACGTCGACACGCGGCCGCGGCTGATGCTGCGCTTTCTCGCGGCGCTTTTCGCACTTTTTGCGCTGATTTCACTGGCGGGCGATCTCTCACGTCCGGCGATCGGGGGAGAAAGCTTTGCTGCGACATCACTGATGCAGCACCTGCAGGCTCTGGCCCCGTCGTTTGTTGCGGCGCTCGAGAAATCGATAAGCCGGTCCATCGATCCCTTGGTCTGGGACCCGCTGCTGACGTCAATCCTCGGATTGCCTGCGTCTTTAATCTTTCTGATGCTCGCCATCGCGGCCGGCATTGCCGGACGGCCGCGCCGCCGCGTCCAGATATTCGTCAACGACTATTGAAGCTGGCGATCGTTATTTTTTCTCTGCTGCGACGGTCTTGCGCATATAAGGGCGAAGCGCCGGGCTACGCGTTGCGCCCGTTGCCGCTGGCTGAGCACCCGGGGTTGCAGCTGCCTTTGCCAATGCCGCCTTCACCGCCGCAGCCTTGGCCAGGACCTGTCGAACTGCTGCTCCCGTCATCAACGCTTCTCGCGGTATTTTCACGGGGTCGGGATCGGCCTGCAGAACAGCCTGGCATGCCTTCGGCAGTTCCGAGAGCATGATCGGCGGTCTCGGCGGCTTTGAGCTTGCTCCGATTGGCGGTGGCGGAGGTGGCGATTTTGCCGGGATCACGCGCGCCAGCCATTGATCAACTTCTTTTCCACAACCGTCGGTGCCCGTCGGAGGCGTTTGCGCCTTACAGCCGGCAAATCCCGGCGGACATTTGATACGCACATGGAAATGATAGTAGTGCCCATAGAAGGGCCGCACTTTGCCGAGCCACTTGCGATCCGTTCCGGCCGCTTGGCACAATGCCTTCTTGATCGCGGGATGAACAAAGATGCGCTCGACCTCAGGATAGGACGCGGCGCGTTTTATGAGAGCGACCTGCTTGCCGGTGAAGACTTTGGGATCGACGGCGAGCTCAGTCTTGTCGAGCATCGACGTTGCCTGAATGTCTTCCCGCTCTTTTGCGGTAAGCCGGCGGTTCGGCATAGGCGTCAGCCAGATGTCGGCGTCGAGCCCGACCTGATGGCTGGCATGCCCGGTTATCATCGGGCCGCCACGAGGCTGCGCGATGTCGCCAACAAGCAGGCCAGGCCAGTCGTCAAGCTTTTGCGCGTCCTTGGCAAACTGTTCAATAAGGGCGATCAGCTTGGGATGTCCCCAATTACGATTGCGCGATAATCGCATCTCCTGCCAGGCGGGGCCGTCGATCGGTAGCGCCACGGCACCTGAAAGACAGCCGTGGGCATAAGTGCCGATGGCGCGCGCAGCGAGCGGCGCTGGCTCTTTGACGGCTCCGAACAGTTTTTTCGCACCGAAAAACTCAGGCCACTCGGGCGCCTTCGATTGCTCTTTGAGATTTGCTGTCGCCGCCTTCGTTTGTCCGTCCGGCTCGGCTTCGCCGTCACTCGAAAACGTCAGCATCTGGTGCCCTGGAACGAACGCCGGAAGCTCGTGCTCGGCGGCGGCACTCTGAGCCTTGGGATCGGCAACCGGAACTGCCGGCTGCTCCGCCGGAAGCGGACCGGCGTCGGATGCCTGGACGAAATCGAAAGCAGGCAGGATAGCTGCCGGCCTGATCAGGACGAGCCCGAACACGCTCAGCATAGAAAAAAGAATTCGTAGCCTCTCGGCCCTCATGCCTGATCCCACTTCGTCGAAGGTTCTCCAATCCTACCGCATTTTCAACGAAAAATCAGACCCCGGGACGCCGGACGCACCGTCGCGTGGCCGGAATGCCGAAATGCTACGTATTACAGTCGTCTGTGGCGGCTCGCTGAGAGCCTGCTGGTGAGGACATCCAACTAGTGGTGTTGCTCTATTGTGACGATCGCGCAACGGTCACTCAAACCCAACCTTCAGTCCGCGGGCAGTCCGCGGGTCGCACAACGCTGCAGATGGATTTCATGCCTTGACGTTCATCGTTGAAAACGGAAGGCAGGACGCGAGCTGCCGGCTCATCCTTGCGCACGGCGCCGGAGTGGGCAGCACGTCTCCGTTCCTCCAAAACGTGGCGGACCTCATCTCGCGGCATGGCATTGCCGTGACCCGCTTCGAGTTCGACTACATGGCGACAAGGCGCACCGGCGGATCGAAGCGTCCACCTCCGCGAGCCGAAGCGTTGGTTTCGGAATATCGCGAAATGGTTCGGTCCGTAGCAGGACGGCGGCAGCGCGGTCGGAAGCTGGTGATTGGCGGCAAGTCGCTCGGCGGGCGCGTTGCTAGTCTCGTTGCCAAGGAACTTTACGAGCAAGGCGATATCGCCGGCCTCGTCTGCCTTGGCTATCCGTTCCATCCGCCCGGCAAACCGGATCAGCTCAGAACGGCACATCTTGAAACGCTGCAGTGCCCGGCGCTGATCGTCCAGGGTGAACGCGACCCTTTCGGCAGCCGTGCCGAAATCGAAGCTCTTGCGCTTTCGAAGACGATCACGTTCGCCTGGATCGGCGACGGCGATCACGATCTCCGGCCCCGTGCCCGCTCCGGTCTCACCCACAATGGAAATCTTGCAACGGCCGCCGATGCGGTTGCGGCATTTGCCGCCCAGCTGCCGGCAGCGCGTTGACGGTCGCTGCCGCGGCACCTACGGTGCGCCGGCCCCTAAATTTCACGATTTCGGCGGCGCGCACTCCTCCGAGCAGCACCCACACAGAAGCAATCGTTCGCCAATGAACTCGCTTGTCTTTTCCCCCGCGCACGTCGCCGCCAGCGCCGATTCAAGGGCCTGGCCGTTTGAGGAAGCGCGGCGGCTGATCAAGCGTCTCGAGCGCCTTCCCGGCGGCGCGGAAAAGACCGTTATCTTTGAGACCGGCTACGGCCCTTCGGGGCTGCCGCACATCGGCACGTTTGGAGAAGTTGCGCGCACGACAATGGTGCGCCATGCCTTTGAGCTGTTGACGGAAGGCAAGCGTAAGACCCGCCTCATCTGTTTCTCCGATGACATGGACGGGCTTCGCAAGGTGCCGACGAACGTGCCGAACCAGGCGATGCTGCAACAGCATTTGGATAAGCCGCTGACCCGCGTGCCGGACCCATTTGGCAAGTTCGAAAGCTTCGCTCACCACAACAACGCGATGCTGCGCGATTTCCTCGACCGCTTCGGCTTCGAGTACGAATTCTATTCGGCCACCGAATGCTACACCGCCGGCATGTTCGACGCGACGCTTCTCAAAATGCTGGCGGCCTACGACAAGGTTATGGACATCATCCTGCCGACGCTCGGGCCCGAACGGCAGGCGACGTATTCGCCGTTCCTTCCCGTATCAGAGCGCACGGGGCGCGTGCTACAGGTGCCGATGGTTGCGCGCGACGTCAAGGCGGGAACCATCACCTACGCCGATCCCGAAACGGGCGAGAAGATAGAGACGCCCGTTACCGGCGGCCGCGTCAAGTGCCAGTGGAAGGCCGACTGGGCGATGCGCTGGACGGCGCTCGGTGTCGATTATGAAATGGCCGGCAAGGACTTGATCGACAGCGTCACGCTGTCGTCAAAGATTTGCAAGGCTCTCGGGGCGACGCCGCCTGAAGGCTTCAACTACGAACTCTTCCTTGACGACCACGGCGAGAAGATCTCGAAGTCAAAGGGCAACGGGCTGACCATCGAGGACTGGCTGACATATGCCACGCCCGAAAGCCTGTCGCTGTTCATGTTTCAAAAGCCTAAGAGCGCGAAGAAGCTCTATTTCGACGTCATTCCCCGCGCCGTCGACGACTACCTGCAATTCCTCTCGGCCTATCCGGCCCAGGACGCCAAGCAGCAGCTCGACAATCCGATCTGGCACATTCACGCGGGGCAGCCGCCTGCTCCCGAGCTGCCGATCACATTCGGGCTTCTCCTCAATCTCGCCTCGGTTTCGAATGCCGAGAGCAAAGATGTGATGTGGGGCTTTCTGCGCCGCTATTCGCCAGGCGCGACGCCCGAAAACAATCCTATCCTCGACCAGCTTTCCGGATATGCGATCCGCTATTTCGACGATTTCGTGAGACCGACGAAGACGTTTCGTCCTCCCGACGATGTCGAGGCGGGCGCATTGAAGGGCGTCGACGCCGCGCTTGCCGCGCTTCCGGAAAACGCAAGTGCCGATCAAATTCAGAATGCGCTGCTTGATGTCGGCCGCGCCATTCCTCGGTATCAGGACCCGACGAAGGTCAGCCCCAGCGGCGGACCGGGGGTCAAGCTCGACTGGTTCCGAGCGATCTACGAACTGCTGCTTGGCCAGAGCCGAGGACCGAGGCTCGGCACATTCATTGCGCTTTATGGAATTCCCGAAACACGCGCCCTCATCGGCAAGGCGCTGTCGGGAGCGCTCGTCAATTCCTGAAGGTCAGACCGTGGCGGTGCGACCGTCGACTCTCCGGGCGCCTTACGTCCGCTCCGTGAAGCGGTCTTTTGAGATTGAATATCCAGACGCCATAATCGCTCGATCAGTCCGATGAGGCGCTGTTCGCGAGCCTCGATCTCGGCGCGCCGCCATTCGCGCTCGTCGAGCACGTCGCGCGTGATAGGAAGAATCGGCGCCCTGCTTGCGGCCTTGGCATAAATTTCCTTTTTCGTCTCCCAGGAGGCGTTGCGCGCTTTGTCGTTCTCCTGTTGTGTGATGAGCACAAGGTTGCCGAGGCTATCGACGAGTTGGGAACGCTCCTCCGCGTTCGGGAACCACTGCCTCCAAAGACTCGACGCCGACGGCCGCTGCGGCAGAACATGCTCGATCGTATAGAGATCGGCGTCGACTGCGGGCGCCGGACCGCCGAGTTCGTCGCCGAGACGCAGCAAAAGAAACCGGCACGCCCTTGGGTTGCGCTTATGAAAATCCTTGAGATGAAAGGCGATGCTGCGGACTTCATCACGCGTAAGCTGCAAGGCCGGATGCGTTTCGTCGATGGGCTCGCCAGAGCGGATCGCCTTGACCAGATCGGCGAAGCGGCGCACCCGCTTGCCCGATCCCGCGCATAAAAGCCGCGTCAGATATGCGAGCCGGTCGATCTCCGCCAGCAGGAATGCCGCCCGATCGGGGTTCCTTTGCCAATCCTTCAGCGCCAGAATGGCGGCGGGCGCCCAATCGGCGTCTGACAATCTATTGAGATAACTCAAGATACGCGGCATTTGGCCAGGCAGCACACCCTCCCCGCCGCTGCGGATCAGCGTGTAGGCCTTGGCGAGCGGCAAAAACACGTCCTTGAAAAACGGCTCGGATCCTCCGGCCTCGCGGATAACGGTTCGCACGCCCGACACGATGTGGAGGCGTCCATATCCGTAAATGGCTCGAAGATGCGCAAAAAACGGCTCAAATCCGTCGCCCAGCGCCAGATTCATGTCATCCCACATCTTCGCAGCCCAAGCCGCATCACCTGCGGTCATGCGGCTCAGGATGTCGGCTTTCAAGATATCGTTGCGCTGCAATTTCTTGCCGCGTTCGTTCAAGACGACGAACATCTGATGTGCCTTGTCGATGTCATGGCCGACGACGATAACGACGTAGCAGTGATCGGCGATGAAGTCGGAAAGCATTCGACGGGCGTTTGGACCGAGATCGGCAAGCATCGTGCGATAGACATCGCGAACTTCAAGCAACGTCGTTTCCGACATCGAAGGCGACAACACATTGGCATTCAACAGCACGCCGCCGGGCTGCAAGATATAGTCTTCGAAGATACTGCGTTCGCGGCTCGCAAGATGCAGCCTGTACCGCTCGGTTCGAAAGAACCTAGCTCCCTGTTGCGCAAGCAGCATACCCTGCACGCGTTTCGAAATTGGCTTGCGAGGTTCAGTTTCGAGATCGCGCAGGACTGCGAACATCGTCATCAATGTAACCAGCCGCTGCTGGCCGTCTATGACGTCGAATTCCCGCGCCGACATCTTCGGCGAGAGCTTCGCGGTCTCTTTTCCGTGGCCGTCCATCAGAAGAACGGTGCCGAGAAAATAGGACGCATCGGCTACGCCATTCGACCCAAGACCCGAAGCCTCTATCACGTCGTCAAGAAGCTGCTCGGCCTGTTCACGTCCCCATGAATACGGGCGCTGATAGATCGGAATGTTCAGCAAATACGGTCCGGAGAGCAATTCGGAAATGCTGAGTGATGCCGTTGGATACACGAAAACTTCGACCTCTTGGCTCGCCGTTAAATGTAGCGGGGGCCCCGCGCTTTGTCGCGTACCGACATGCGGGTCGGCAATCCTATTTGTGCGGACGTTCAACCCTGATAGCAACGATCACGACAATGCGCCATATGCGTTTGCTCGCCGCAGCGATATATAGCCCTCCAATTTCGCGATCGAGTTTCAAAGTTCCGCATGACGAAAATAGTCTACAAAATCGTAGCAGTAGCCGACTGGCAACAGGCTACTCAAAGCGGAGGTTATGCCGGCTCGGCTGACGACATTCGTGATGGCTTCATTCATCTATCGGCGCGGCATCAACTACGCGGCACTTTAGAAAAGCATTTCAAGCATAAGAACGGTCTTCTTCTCATCGCGTTTGAAGAAAATAAGCTTGGTTCGGCTCTCCGTTGGGAACTATCGCGCGGCGGCGAACTCTTCCCTCACCTTTACGGCGATCTTCCAAGTTCGCACGTGCTATGGCAGCGCCCGCTGGCGCTCGGCGCCGATGGCATTCCACGCATCGATGAGAAATGGTTCGTATGCTGAAAAGTCTTTATAATTTAGCGCGCACGGCGCTTTTCGCGCTGAACCCAGAGGACGCGCACGAAGCGACGCTGAAAGCGCTCGAGTGCGGACTTCATCCGCGCCCGTTTGCTGCCGACGATCCAATTTTGCGCCAGACAGTTTTTGGCCTCGACTTTCCAAATCCGGTCGGTATCGCCGCTGGCTTCGACAAGGATGCGCGCGTGGCCGATGCCGTGCTGGCGATGGGCTGCGGCTTTGCCGAAGCGGGAACGTTGACGCCAAAACCGCAGCCGGGCAACCCGAAGCCGCGCATCTTCCGGCTCGTCACCGATCACGGCCTGATCAACCGGCTCGGGTTCAACAATGGCGGACACGCGGCGGCGCTGGCGCGTCTCGACGCGCGAAAGGGACGAGGCGGCATCGTCGGCGTGAACATCGGCGCTAACAAAGACAGCGCCGATCGTGCGGGCGACTACGTGGCCGGCATCGAAGCCTTCAACGCTGTCGCGAGCTACTTCACAGTCAACATTTCATCGCCGAACACGCCCGGGCTCCGCGACCTGCAGGCGCCTGCCGCGCTCGACGAACTTCTTTCCCGCGTCATGGCAGCGCGCGCGCGCCTGATAGAGGCAGGTGCGTTGCGCCGACCGATCATCGTCAAAATCGCGCCGGATATCGCCAGCGACGACATCGGCCCGATCTGCGAGCGGCTAACCGCTCACGGCGTCGACGGCATTGCCGTCTCCAACACGACGCTGGCGCGTGACGGCCTGAAGGACGCGCAGGCACAAGAAACCGGCGGCCTTTCAGGGCGTCCCCTGTTTCGGCGATCGACGATCATGTTGGCTCGCGTTTATCGCGCGACGGGCGGCAAGATCCCGCTGATCGGCATCGGCGGCATCGATAGCGCGGCCGCTGCGCTCGAAAAGATCGAAGCCGGCGCCACGCTGCTGCAGCTTTACACTGGCCTGATTTATGATGGACCGGGGCTCATCGGCGAGATCAAGTCGCATCTCGCGCGGGAGGTTCGCCGGGCGGGACAGTCGAACCTCGCCGGCCTTCGTGGCAGGAAGGCGGAACATTGGGCCGGCTTGCCGCTTTAGTCATCTGCCGCTCTAATCAGGCGTCATCTTTCGGCCGTGCTCTCAAGAGCCTGATCAGAAGCCAGATCGGCACCACGAGCATCGCTCCGAGAACGAGATAGTCGAACAGCCACTCGACGGCTCCGAAGCCGAGATCGTATATGTGGCGGGCGAAATCATCGAGAACGCGGAAGAAATTACGCGGCGTTATGCCAACGAACGACAGCAGAACGCCGACGAGAATGCAAATAACGGCGAGACGCAGAAAAACCGCAAGCGGGTGGCCGCCAAGAAAATCGCGGAGGTTCATGCGCTCGTCTCCATTCGTCGACCAGAGGACCAGCTGATTGCGTGATCACGCGCGAACGCCTACCACGGCTGGCGGCGGCAAACCAAGCCGATCTCCAAAGCAACGGCAGGTAACCATCGCGGTTCCGGCAAAGCGGAAAGGCGCACGACCGCAACAAGACGTGCCGGCCGAGACGCCGACGTTGCCGCCGCAGATCGCGACCTGGTTCGCGCGGCGAGGCTGGACGCCTCGCGCCCATCAATTTGCACTCCTCGAAGCGGCGCGACAACGGCGCTCGACGCTGCTCATCGCTCCGACGGGAGCCGGCAAAACGCTTGCGGGCTTTCTGCCAAGTCTCGTCGCGCTCGGCGGCGGAGTTCGGAAAAAAGCCGGAGCCGGTCTTTTCACGCTGTACGTCTCTCCATTGAAGGCGCTCGCAGCCGACGTTGAGCGCAACCTGACGCAACCGATCGACGAGATGGGCCTAAAGATCCGGACCGAGACGCGTACCGGCGATACATCGGTGGCGCGCCGCCAGCGCCAGCGCGTCAGGCCTCCACAGATCTTACTGACGACGCCCGAACAGATTGCGTTGCTGTTGAGTCACCCCGACGCGCCCTATCTCTTCGGCGATCTCGACACGATCATCCTCGATGAATTGCACGCGCTGTCGCCGTCGAAACGCGGCGATCTTCTGGCGCTCGATCTGGCCCGGCTGCGCAAGCTCGCGCCCGGCGTAATGACGATCGGGCTCTCAGCGACCGTCGCACGCCCAAGCGAACTGCGCGGCTATCTCGTCGCGCAGACGGAACCCGAAACGGTGACGCTACTCTCCGACGTCGTCACTGTTGCGGGCGGCGCCAAACCCGAAATCAGCATCCTCGAAACCGAGAATGACATCCCGTGGACGGGCCACACCGCACGCTACGCGATGCGCGAAGTCTATGATGCCATCCGCGCGCAGAAGCTGACGCTCGTCTTCGTCAACACCCGCATGCAGGCCGAATTCGCCTTCCAGGAACTCTGGCGGGCCAACGACGACAATCTGCCGATCGGCCTGCATCACGGATCGCTCGACGCCGCTCAGCGCAAGAAGGTCGAAGCCGCGATGGCGGCCGGTAAGTTGCGCGCCGTTGTCGCGACGTCGACGCTCGACCTCGGCATCGACTGGGGCGATGTCGATCTCGTCATCCACCTCGGCGCACCGAAAGGCGCCAGCCGATTTCTGCAACGTATCGGGCGCGCCAACCACCGGCTCGACGAACCATCGCGCGGCATCCTTGTGCCGGGAAACCGCTTCGAGGTACTCGAGTGCCGGGCCGCCCAGCAGGCCGCCGAAGCCGGCGCGCAAGACGCCGTCCTTGCCCGCGCGGGTGGCCTCGACGTGCTCGCGCAGCACGTCCTCGGTATGGCGTGTCAGGCGCCGTTCAATCCCGATACGCTTTACGCCGAAGTACGATCGGCGCTGCCCTATGCCGGCCTTACCCGTCGCCAGTTCGACCGCACGATTGAGTTCGTATCGACGGGCGGCTACGCACTCAAGGCCTACGATCGGTTCGCGAAACTGAAACCGGCGGGCGATGGCTTGTTGCGCGTCGCCAATCCGCGCATCGCCCAGCAATACCGCTTGAACGTCGGCACCATCGTCGACACTCCGATGTTGAAAGTCCGGCTCGTCTCGGCGCGCGGCAGCAAAGGCCGCGCACGACAGGGTGGGCGCGTGCTGGGCGAAATCTCAGAAGGTTTCGTCGAACAATTGCCACCTCGTGCGACGTTCGTTTTCGCCGGCGAGGTTTTGCGCTTCGAAGCGCTGCGCGACACCGAAGTTTTTGTCTCGCGCGCCTCGGCGGAGGACCCGATGATCCCGAGCTACGATGGCGGCAAGTTCCCGATGTCGACCCATCTTGCGGCTCGCGTCAGAGCGATGCTCGCCAATCCGAGTGCCTGGCCCGGCCTGCCGATGCCGGTTGCAAATTGGCTCAACCTTCAGGCAGAGCGGTCGATCATTCCGGCTCCCGATGACGTGCTTGTCGAAACGTTTCCGCGCGGCGGCCGGCACTTTCTGGTCGCCTATCCGTTCGAAGGACGGCTCGCCCATCAAACGCTTGGCATGCTGCTGACGCGCCGGCTCGACCGCGCGGGCGCCAAGCCACTTGGCTTCGTCGCCAACGACTACGCGCTGTCCGTGTGGGGTCACGGCGACATTTCCGGGCTCATCGCGGGTGGCCGCCTGTCGCTTGCCGAACTCTTCGACGAAGACATGCTCGGCGACGACCTCGACGCCTGGCTCGCCGAAAGCAGCATCATGAAGCGAACCTTCCGCCTGGCCGCCGTCATCGCGGGCCTCATCGAGCGCCGGCATCCCGGCAAGGTCAAATCCGGGCGGCAGGTGACGATGTCGACCGATCTCATCTACGACGTGCTGCGCCGGCACGATCCCGGGCACCTGCTGCTCGAGGCCGCCTGGGCTGATGCCGCAACGGGGCTGCTGGACATCCGGCGGCTCGGCGAGTTTCTTACCCGCATCAAGGACCGAATCAGGCATCAACCTCTGACCCGACTTTCACCACTTTCAGTGCCGATCCTGCTCGAGATCGGCCAGGAGCAGGTCTTTGGTCAGGCGCGCGACGCCGTCCTGCGCGACGCCGCCGATCTACTGATCAGCGAGGCGATGGGGGATATCTGAGCATGGGCATGCTGAAACCGGAACGCATCGGGTTTGAGGATTTTGCGGACCAACCTCTGTCGATTTGCGGCAAGGCATTCCTCGCCCATAAGTCCGGCGCGCTCTACTGGCCAAGTGAAAAGGCGTTGATCGTTGCCGACCTGCATCTCGAGAAGGGATCGGCGTTTGCTGCGCGCGGTCAAATGCTGCCGCCCTATGACACGCGCGAAACGCTGAACAAGCTCGCGACGCTCATCGATCATTATCAGCCGGAAACGGTCATCGCGCTCGGCGACAGCCTGCACGATTCCGGCGCCGCCGCCCGCATGGACCGGCGCGACGTCGAGACATTGCATATTCTGCAGGAGGATCGGGACTGGATCTGGATCACCGGCAACCACGATCCCGAAATCGACAGGACGCTTGCCGGATACGTCGTTGCTGACATCACCGTCGCCGGGATCACGCTGCGCCACGATCCTCGTCCCGGTGCCGCGACGCACGAAATCGCCGGACACTTCCATCCCGCCGCCCGGCTGGTGCTGAATGGGACATCGCTCCGCCGGCCTTGCTTTGTCGGCAATGGGCTTCGCCTGATCGTGCCGGCCTTCGGCGCCTACACCGGCGGGCTGAATATTCTGGACGCCGCCTTCGAGCCATTGTTCGGCGGCGATGGACTGTCGGTTTGGATGCTCGGCCACGAAGGGCTCTATCCGATCGCGCCGCGTCTTCTGAGAGACGACTGACTGAATGAATGAAGGCCGATCACGCGATACGGCGGAACGCAAACGCAGCAGTTAGCCCGGCCGCCGCCGCCAGCAAAACGGTGGCGATGCCATAGAGAAGCGGCCGGCCGATCGCTGTATCGTGGATATAGCGTTCGAGACCTTGGCGCTCGAGCATCACGCGGCTCTTATATTGACCCAGCAGCCGTCCATCCTTGAAAAGATAGACGCGAGCAACAAGCGGACCGACTGGCACGTTTGGCGGCAACTCGATCGTCGCGCGAAACAGGCTTCTGCCGATGAAGGCCACGCCGAAGTCCGATTGAATGTAAAGGCGCTCCCTCTGCTTCAAACGAATCAGCGCTTCTTTGAATTTTGCAATCTCGGCCGGCTCCATTGCCTCCGTGTGCCGGGATCCGGCCGGAACCATCCGTACATGCTCAAAGCCGATTTCATTGGCGTCGAGTACGGCATGATCCGCGAACTCGTCGATCGGCCGCGTGGAAGCGATCGCGTAGTAGCTCGGGAGCGAAGCAAAGCGAACGAAACTCGTGTTGACCCACAGACCGCCGACTTCGGATTTCCTGCGGACGACGGCGGGCACTGCCGTGCCTTCGACAACGACCACAACATCGTAGGTGCCGGCTTCGGCGCTCGGCTGCACGCTATTCTCGACGGTGCCGAACACCAGTATTTCGGTGCCGGTGTAGCTCGATGTGATGGCGACCTGCCGGGTTGATGCGTCGGCTTCGACGCTTTCCTTGGCAGGATCGGCTATGGCACCGGTGGCGAAGGCGAACATCAAGAGGAGGATCACTGAAATGCGGCGGTACATCATCCCCCCCGCACTGCAGTTGAGAGAGAAAAGAGATCTGCCGGTGCCGTCACGAGATCGTAGCCCATACGGCCCGCGATAATCAGCACCAGCGCTGCGAGGAGAATACGCATCTGCTCGTTCTTCAGCCGCTCGCCGGCGATGGTCCCGAATTGCGCACCGATGACGCCGCCGGCCATGAGGATTGCGGCGAGCACGACGTCGACGGTCTTGTTCTGGACGGCGTGTAGGATCGTCGCGAACGCGGCCACGAACACGATCTGAAACAGCGATGTGCCAACGACGACGCCGGTCGGCACACGCAGAAGATAGATCATCGCCGGTATCATAACGAAACCGCCGCCGATGCCCATGATTGCCGACATGAAGCCGATAAACATTCCAATGATGATCGGCGGCAGCACACTTATGTAAAGTTTCGAGCGATGGAAACGCATTTTGAGCGGCAGCTTATCGACCCAGCTGTGCTGCCCGGATTTGCGCGCCGATCGCGGCGTGCCCGATTTCTGCGACTGATGCCAGGTGTTGAGGCTTTCGACCATCATCAGCGTGCCGACGACGCCGAGGAACGTGACGTAGCTCAACGATATGGTCACCTCGAAGAGGCCCGCTTTGCGCAGCAGCCGCACGGCATCAACACCGATGAACGTGCCGACGAGGCCGCCCGTCAGCATGATGAGACCCATCTTCACGTCGATGTTGTTGCGTCTATATTGCGCCACCGCGCCGGAGACAGATGACGCGACGACGTGTGCGTTTCCCGTCGCGACCGCCACGGCGGTCGGAACACCTAGGAACGTCAAGAGCGGCGTCAAAAGAATCCCACCGCCTACGCCGAAAATCCCGGAAATGAACCCCACCGCCGCGCCCAGCGCCAGATACATCGCTACCGAAACCGACATCTCAGCAATCGGCAAATACAGATTCATCAAGCGGTCCCGAGAGGCGAGGGTACAAGGGTCGGTAAATTGGCCCAGAGGAGGGCTCTATGGGACACTAATCGGCAGGCCTCGGCAAGTCGCGGGATGACTTTATGATAGCGCTACAAAAGCGACGGGCCATCTTTTCGGATGGCCCGCGGAAATATCGGGAACTTATGACCGGCCTCGGAGCCGTTGTAGGCTTCTAGCCGCTGACGCCGTTCTGCGGGTTCTTCTTCCAGGCTTCCCCTGCGACGCGAGGATCGTTGATCATGCGATCGGCCGGCACTGGTTTCCAATTTGCAACTAATTGCTCGGCGGCGCCGATCTCTTCGGCGGTCAGCTTGCCGCGCAGGATGTCCCGCCGGCGCAACGCATCCTTGTCGCCGTCGCGCGCAGCCAGCGCCAGCCACATGAATGCCTTCTTCATATCGCGTTTCACCCCGAGGCCGTTTTCATAGAGCACGGCGAGATTGAATTGGCTGTCGCCGAGGCCGCGCTTGGCAGCCTCCTCGAACCAGCGGGCAGCCGTTGTATAGTCCGGAGACTCATCGGTTTGGTTTGCGCTCAGCACCGCGAGATTGTGCATTGCCTTGATGTTGCCCTGCTCGGCAGCGCGCTGATACCAGGCCGCAGCGCGTGCCCGATCCGCCTTCACGCCGAAACCACGCTCGTAAAACGTGCCAAGCCGGTATTGTGCCTGTGCGAACCCGCGATCGGCTGAAAGCTGGTACCATTTCGCGGCGTCCTTGAAGTTTTGCTGCATGCCCTTGCCTTCAGCGAAGCGGGCACCGACTTCGAACTCTGCGGACGGATCGCCATGCGCCGCTGCGAGCCGCAACGACAGCGGACCGACTGTTGCGGCCGGCATATCCAGCGGCATCGATCGCGAAACGCCGTTCGGCGTAACATCGTCGTGTTCGGCGTCCGTCGCTCCGGTGGTTTCGCCTTCCGTCGGTACCATCGATGCCGGAACGACTGTCGGCTCGCTCGCCCTCGCAGCCGCATGGCCGATTTCGCCGGATAGCACCGCCATTGCCTGACGGCGCTTGGCCATTTGCAGATCCGATTGGGTTACCGGACGTCCGGTATCTACAGCGATACCGAGCAACGGCAAGGTCGTCGCTTCGGCGGGCGCGCTGCTGGGAACGACCCGGCCTTCGTTATCGGATGGCGGGGTCGCTTCGCCACGGCGGCCGGTATCTTCGGCAGGCGTGGCGCTTTTGTTTGTTTGATCCGGTGCCGTCTTTGCGGGCTCAGCAGACTGAACGGGATGGGACGGCGACATCAGCGCAGCGGGCTGCGCCGGGACGGGTCGATCGCTGCCGCTTCCGAGCGAAAACCAGAGACCGGTCAGAACTGCGATCGCCGCGACTGCGATCACGATGAGACGAGGCGACGGCCCCGAGGGTCCGGTGGGCTTTGCCGTAGCGGTAGGCGGCCTGATCGGCCTGTTGCCCTTGTTCTCAAGTATCTTTGCGGCCTCGGCCGATTCCGCGGCTCTGCGCGCCTGCGGCGACTCGATAATTATTTCGTCGGGTTCGGTCGCCGCGAGGCGCATCTTGGCGCGCCGTGCTTCAGCGACGAAATCCTGCCGCAACTTCTCGTTTTTCCGCTGAGCAAAGTCGTGCTGTTCCGCGCTACTGAAGTCGATGGGCGCTTCCGGTCGATGCGGCCGTCCGGACTTTGCCGAGGCCACGGCAGCGACGGCGGCATCGATCGCCTCAATCTCACTGTCTTCAATCATATCAGAAGCGTGACGCGGTTCGGCGGTCGATGGCATCCGATCGAATTCGTAGTCGCGCGGCGTCAGATTCGGATTGAAGCGCTGCCGCTGAGCCGATTCAATCGAATCGACGCGATCGAGCAGACGGATCATGGCGTGCTGCAGGGTATCAAGCAGCGCTGCCGTATTTTCTTCTCCCTGGCGATTATCCGACATCAGGCGCTCGATGAGCGGGCGCAGTTCATCGGCGGCGGAACCGTTGTCGAGGAATCGCGTCGGATGGGCACCGCTTTGTACTTCGGCAAGCGTGTGCGAAATGAGCGCGAGCTGTTCTTCGATAACGTTCAGGCGCGCAAGTTGATCGTGCGTTTGAACGAGATGATTGACGACCTCGCCGACGTGCGCCTCGATCAGACGGACGGCGCCGATGTCGGCCTGCGTCGCAACGCCTTCAAACAACTTCGTGAAGTGGTCCTCGAATTGGTCGAGACGCTGGCCGATGGCGTAAAAGCCGTGATCGGGCCGGATGTCGGCGAGCGACTGCTCGATGCCCTTGGCGATTTCGGCGAAGCGACTCTCGAGCCAATTCTGATCAATGGCAGTGACCTTGCCCGAGGCTGCCGCGGTGGTTTCGGAAATTGCCGGTTTCGGACCGAGGTTCGCGGCACCAGATTCATAGAGACCAGACAAGGCGTCGGCGGATGCGCGATCCCACGGGTCGGCGGCATCGCCCGGCAAGCTCGACTCGATCACATCAAACGGGTCGATGCCGAAGGACCGCCGCGACGCTTCTTCATCGAGCTGGCGGGCACCTTTATCATGTGGTTCAAGTGCCGACCGCAGCGCCATCGGGATGTCCGCTTTGTGATCCTCCGATGATCCAGACTCGGTGGCTTGTGCTGCCTTGGCGTCGCTCAAGCCGGCCAGACGCTGAGAAAGTTCCGCAACACCCGTTTCGATGCGGTCGAACGCCGGCGCGAATTGCTGGGGTACGTGATTACGCAGCATTTCCGTTTCGTGTTCCATCCCAGCGATGCGGTTTTGCATTTCGCTCAGGGTCGCAGAGTGTCGGCGGTCAGCGTCGGAAAGCTGAGATGCGATCGCATCCAGAATGATTTTGAGATCGTCGTGTTCGCTTCCCGGCTCGCTTGATGCCGAGGCCTCGCCGTCGTGCGGATAGTGATTGCTCAATTCAGAGTTCGGCATGTTTCCCTCGAGGCGGCACGACGCGGCGATCCGGTCAGAGCGCAGCATCAGCGGAAGGGACATCGGCAAGCGTCCATGCCGCGCGAGGCAAATGCGATCATAGTCGGACGCGGCACAAATCAGGCTCGAGGCAACAGTTGGGGGAGCCGCGGTAAACACGGCGTTAAGCGGTAGGGCAAGAATGGAAATATGAATGAATTACAGGTGCTTACGGATAATCCAGGTGGCCATACCAATGGCGCCGGAGCGCTCCGCCAAGTGGAGAACACGCAAGTGATTCGGTTTTCCGCGGAGAGCCACGCGTCTTGCCACACTCCCTGGATATGACCATCTGCCGTTCATCGCCCCTATGCCGGAGGTATCGCGAATGGCTCTAAAAACATCATGCGCGGCAGTTCTGGCCGTCCTTGCGCTGACCGGCAGCGCGGCCGCCGAGACGCCCGACGTTTCAAACGGCCGCTATACGATGTCGCCGGTCGACGGCGGCTTTCTGCGGCTCGATAAGCAAACCGGCGCTGTTGCAATGTGTGCCCGCTCGTCAGGCGATTGGGCGTGCAATCCCGTACAAGATCATACGGCCGCAGCGCCTTCGAATGAGCTCTCGAAACTCGAAGAGGAGAACGAGGCTCTGAAGGACCGCATCAAGGCGCTCGAAGAAAGTCTCGAATCCGGAAAGGCGGCTCCGCCGCCGAGCAGCGGTCCCCACGAAGGTCCTCCGGGTGGCAAAGTACAATTGCCGACCGACGAAGAGGTCGATCAGGCGCTCGACTATATGGAGCGCATTTATAAGAAGTTCCGCGATCGCATCAAAGATTTGGACAAGCCAGCGTCACCGCCCGCACCGCCTGCCGACGACAACGCAAAGCCTGGCAAAGGCTCGCTCTAGATTTGAGAAATTTGGTATCGCGCTAGGACTCCGCGCTCGCTATTGAAATCTTCAAGCGCCGTCGCCGGCCGCAGAGAATTTGCGCGTCGCGCGGATGAGTTCGTGCA
>Ga0207678_10000448_pt1 | contig 37571 bp, 12 predicted proteins | sample KBSC63metaG_FD_184319 | JGI IMG/M metagenome (GOLD analysis project Ga0207678, IMG submission 184319) | Corn rhizosphere microbial communities from Kellogg Biological Station, Michigan, USA - KBS C6-3 metaG (SPAdes) (version 2) | ecosystem: Host-associated > Plants > Roots > Rhizosphere > Soil ... | reverse complement strand
CTCGGCCAGCGCGTCGAGGTAGGCGTTGCCCGCGGCGTAGGCACCGTGGTCGTTGCTGCCCCAGGTCGCCGAAATCGACGAGAAGAGCACGAACGCGTCGAGGTCCCCGGTCAGCTCGTCCAGCCACCGCGCGCCGGCCGCCTTCGCCCCGAGCGCGGTGGCCAGCCCGGCGGCGTCGGTGGTGTCCAGCGGGGCCAGGTATCCCGTGTTGGCCGCGTGGAACACCGAGGTCAGCGCCGGTCCGGTGGTGGCGATCCGGTCGAGCAGGCCCGCGACCCGGTGGCGCTCGGCGAGGTCGCAGGCGACGACGTCGACGCGGGCGCCGGCGAGCGCGAGGTCCGCGGCGAGGGCGGGCAGCCCGGGCGCCCCCGGACCGGCGCGGCCGGTGAGGACGACGCGCTCGGCGCCGCGGCCGGCCAGCCAGCGGGCGACGTACGCCCCGGTGGAGCCGGTGCCGCCGGTGAGCAGCACCGTGCCGCGCGGCGTCCAGCGGCGCGGGCCGGACCGGTGACCGGGGGCGCGCACCAGGCGGCGGGCGAGGACGCCGGAGCCGCGCAGCGCGACCTGGTCTTCGCGCCCGGCGAGGACGGCACACAGCCGGGCACCGGTGCGCTCGTCCCAGGTGGGCGGCAGGTCGACGAGCCCGCCCCAGCGGCGGGGGTGTTCGAGACCGGCCACCCGGCCGAGGCCCCAGAGCTGGGCCTGGACGGGGCTGACGGGCGCGTCGCCGGGACCGGTGGTCACCGCACCGCGGGTGAGGATCCACAGCGGGGCGTCGATGCCGGCCTGCACCAACCGAAGCGTGCTCAACAGACCCTCATGGCCTGCCACGACACCCACGGCAGAGAGCACACCTGCGTAGTCGCCGGGCGGGAGGTCGTCCAAGGTCGCCGTGACCACCTCCGCGCCGTGGGTGCGCAGCGCGTCCGCGATCTCGGTGGATTCTCCGACCAGCAGCCAGGTCCCGGACAGCGCTGCGGTGGCGGGCTCGGCGCCGGCGGTCCAGGTGATGTGGTAGCGCCAGTCCGCGACGGCCGACCCGGCACGCTCGCGGCGGCGCCACGACTTCAGGGCGGGCAGTACCGGGCCGAGCCGGTCGTCGTCGACTTCCAGGGCCGCCGCCAGTTCGTGGAGATCGCCGTTCTCCACCGCGGTCCAGAAGGCGGAGTCGGCCGTGTCCGGCTGCGTGGCGTCCGCGGGCCGGGGCCAGAACCGCTGCCGCTGGAACACGTAGGTGGGCAGGTCGACAGTCTGTCCACTCAGGACCGAAGACCAGTCGAGGGGCACCCCGCGGGTCCAGGCCTCGGCGAACGAGCGGAGCAGCCGCGCCGCACCGCCGTCGGCCCGCCGGAGGGTGCCCACGGCGATCGGGACGGCCAGGGTGTCGGTGATCGCGCCGGTCAGCACCGGATGCGGCGACGCCTCGACGAACACCCCGTACCCCGACTCGCCCAGCGTCCGGATCGCGCGTTCGAACTCGACCGGCCGGCGCAGGCTGTCGAACCAGTACTCCGCGTCCAGCTCCGCGACGGGCGCACCGGTCATCGACGAGATCATCGGCACGTCCGCCGTGCGCGGCGAGATGTCGCTCAAGACCGCGAGGATCTCTTCGCGCAACGAATCCACCTGCGCCGAGTGCGAGGCGTAGTCGACCGGGATCATCCGCGTCCGGGCCTCGGTGGCTTCCGCCAGTTCCGCCAGCGCCGCCGGATCACCGGAGACCACAGTGGACAGCGGACCGTTCACCGCCGCCACCGACAACCGCGCACCCCACGGCTCGATGCGCTCACGCACGACCGAAGCGGCCTCGGCAACGGACATCATCCCGCCACGACCGGCCAGCGCCGTCAACGCCTTGCTCCGCAGCGCCACCACCCGCGCACCGTCCTCAAGGGACAGTGCACCCGACACCACCGCCGCCGCGATCTCACCCTGCGAGTGCCCCACGACGGCGTCCGGAACGACACCGGCGGCCCGCCAGACCTCGGCGAGGGAAACCATCACCGCCCACAACGCGGGCTGCACCACGTCCGCAGCCTCCGAACCGCCATCGAGATCCAGCTCCACATAGGGCGCCAACGCCGCCGCACACTCCGCCAACCGCGCCGCGAACACCGCACACGACTCCGCCAGCTCACGCCCCATCCCGATCCACTGGCTGCCCTGCCCCGGGAACACGAACACCGTCCGGCCCGGCGAGCCGGCCGCGGTTCCGGTCACGACGCCGGCGCCGGGCTGGCCCGTCGCCACCGCGGCCAGCCCCGCGGGCAGGTCGTCACCGAGCACGACCGCCCGGTGCTCGAACGCCGACCGCGTCGTGGCCAGGGACCAGCCGACGTCCTCCGGCGCCCAAGACCCGCCCAGGACGTGTTCCCGCAGGCGTCCGGCCTGCCCGGCGAGCGCCGCGGCCGAGTGACCGGACACGACCCACGCCGTGCCGGGCCCGGCCAGGGCCGTCGGCCGCTCCCCGGCTTCGCCCGCCGGAGCTTCTTCGAGGACGACGTGGGCGTTGGTGCCGCTGATCCCGAACGCGGACACCGCCGCCCGGCGCGGGCGGTCCGCCGCCGGCCAGTCCCGGGACTCCCGCAGCAGCCGGACGTTCCCGGCACTCCAGTCGACGTGCGGGGTCGGCTCGTCGACGTGCAGCGTCGGGGGCAGCACGCCGTGGCGCAGGGCCAGGATCATCTTGAGCACGCCGGCGACCCCGGCCGCGGTCTGGGTGTGCCCGATGTTCGACTTCACCGACCCGAGCCACAGCGGTTCGCCGCGGTCCTGCCCGTACGTGGCCAGCAGCGCCTGCGCCTCGATCGGGTCGCCCAGCGACGTCCCCGTGCCGTGCGCCTCGACGACGTCGACGTCCGAAACGGACAGTTGCGCGTCGTCGAGCGCGGCACGGATCACCCGCTGCTGGGACGGCCCGTTCGGGGCCGAAAGCCCGTTGGACGCGCCGTCGGAGTTGGTCGCGGACCCGCGGACGACGGCGAGCACCCGGTGGCCGTTGCGGTGCGCGTCGGACAGCCGCTCCAGCACGACCATGCCCGCGCCCTCGCCCCAGCCGATGCCGTCGGCCCCGGCGGCGAACGCCTTGCACCGGCCGTCGGCGGCCATGCCCTGCTGCTTCGAGAACTCCGCGAACGCCCCGGCGGTGGACAGCACCGCGACGCCACCGGCCAGCGCCAGCGAGCACTCCCCCGCCCGCAGCGCCCGCCCGGCGAGGTGCAGCGCCACCAGCGACGACGAACACGCCGTGTCCACCGTGACCGCCGGGCCTTCCAGGCCCAGTGTGTAGGCGACGCGGCCGGAGATGACGCTGATCGCGTTGCCGGTCAGCACGTACCCCTCGGCGCCGTCGTCGATGCCGAGGATGTTGGCTTCGTAGCGGGACGTCGAGGCGCCGGCGAACACCCCGGTCGCCGAGCCGCGCAGGGACGCCGGGTCGATGCCGCCCTGTTCCAGGGCCTCCCACGACACCTCCAGGAGCAGCCGCTGCTGGGGGTCCATCCCCAGGGCCTCCCGCGGCGAGATCCCGAAGAACCCGGCGTCGAAGTCGGCCACGTCGTAGACGAACCCGCCCTGGTGGGTGTAGCCGTCGGTGGTGTCCCAGCCGCGGTCGGCGGGGAACCCGGAGACCGCGTCGGTGCCCGCGGCGACGAGGTCCCACAGCTGGTCCGGGGTGCGGACCCCGCCCGGGAAGCGGCAGCCCATGCCGACCACGGCGATCGGTTCGTGCTCCCCGGATTCGAGCTGCTTCACCCGCTCGCGGCTGGTGTACAGCTCGGCGGCCAGCTTCTTCAGCGCATCGAGCAGCTGCTGGTCATCGGTCACGACAGGTCCTTCCGCGCATCACGCCATCCCCAGCTCGTTGTTGATGAAGTCGAGGACCTCCGCGGCGCCGGCGGCTTCGAGCCGCCCGGTCACCGCTTCCTCCGCATCGGGTGTCTCGTGCCCGGCGAGCCACTTCGACAGCACCGTCCGCAGGCGCGCGGTGATGCCGGAACGCAGCTCGCTGCCGTCCGGGACGGCGGCGAGGGCCGCTTCCAGCCGGTCCAGGTCGGCGAAGACGGGCTCGGTGTCGTCCTCGCCGGTCAGCTCGGCCCGCAGGTACGCGGCCAGCACGGCCGCCGTCGGGTGGTCGAACACCAGCGTCGCGGGCAACGTCGGGAGCCCGGTCGCCGACGAGAGCCGGTTGCGCAGGTCGACCGCGGTGAGCGAGTCGAACCCGAGCTCGCGGAACGCCTTCGCCGGGTCCACGGCCTCGGGGCCGCCGTGGCCGAGGACGGCCGCGGCCTCGGCGCGCACCAGCCCGGTGAGCAGGCGCTCCTGCTCGGCGGCGGGCTGCCCCGCCAGGCACGCGGCCCACCCGGCGGTGTCCTCGGCCGATGTCCCGGTGGGCGCAGCCTCGGCGGGCACGGCCTCGGGCAACGCGGCCAGCAGCGGGCTGGGCCGGCGCAGGGTGAACGTCGGGACGAAGGTGGCCCAGTCGATGTCGGCGACGGTGACCGCGTCTTCGCCGCTGTCGAGCACCTGGCCGAGCGCGCGGACGGCGAGCCGCGGGTCCATCGTCCGGACCCCGGCCCGGCGCAGCCGCTCCCCGGCCTCCCCGTCGCCGAGCCCGCCGCCGCCCCACAGGCCCCACGCCACCGAGGTGCCGGCTTTCCCGTGGGCGCGGCGGGTTTCGGCCAGCGCGTCCAGGTAGGCGTTGCCCGCGGCGTAACCGGGCTGGTAGCTGCTGCCCCAGGTGGCCGCGCCGGAGGAGAACAGCACGAACGCGTCGAGGTCACCGGTCAGCTCGTCGAGCCAGCGCGCGCCCGCCACCTTCGCCCGGGTCACCTCGGCGAGGCCGGCGACGGTGGTTTCGGCCACCGGCGTGCCCGCGCTGACGCCGGCCGCGTGGACCACGGCCGACAACGCGGGCCCGGTGGCGGCGATCCGGTCGAGCAGTCCGGCCACTGCGGCGCGCTCGGCGGTGTCGCAGGCGACGACGTCGACCGCGGTGCCCTGGCCGGCGAGTTCGGCCGCCAGCTCCGCGACGCCGTCCGCGCCGGGTCCGGAGCGGCTGGTCAGCACGGTGCGGACGGCGGCGCGCCCGGTCAGCCAGCGGCCGACGTGGCCGCCGACGGCGCCGGTGCCACCGGTGACCAGGACGGTGCCGCGCGGCACCCAGGGCACGGCCGGCCGCGGGCGGGGAGCCCGGACGACCCGCCGGGCCAGGAGACCGGCCGGGCGCAGCGCGATCTGGTCCTCGCCGGTGCCGGCGAGCGCGGTGCCCAGCCGCCGCGCGAGGTCGGCGTCCATGGTGGACGGGAGGTCGAGGAGGCCGCCCCAGCGGTCCGGGTGTTCGAGCGCGACGACCCGGCCGAGCCCCCAGGCGGCGGCCTGGGCGGGACGGGCGGGCGCGTCGTCCGGGCCGGTGGTGACCGCGCCGCGGGTCAGCACCCACAGCGGCGCGTCGATCCCGGCCTGGCCGAGGGCCTGCACGAGGCACAGGGTCGCGGCGAGCCCGCGGGTGACGACCGGGTGGTCCGGGTCCGGGCGCTCGTCGAGGGCCAGCAGGGACACCACGCCGCGCAGATCGGCCGGCGCGTCCTCGATCGTCGTGACCACGTCGGCGCCGTGCCCGGCGAGCGCCGCGGTGACCTCCGGGACGTCGCCGAGCACCAGCCAGGTGCCCGGCAGCGCGGCCGGCCCCGGATCGGGGACGGGGGTCCAGGCGATGCGGTAGCGCCAGCCGGCGATGGCGGATTCGTCGTGTTCCCGGCGGCGCCAGCGAGCCAGGGCCGGAACCACCTCCCGGAGGCTGCGCGGCTCGACGGCGAGGGTGCCGGCCAGGTCGCCGAGGTCCCCGTTCTCCACGGCGGTCCAGAACTCCGCCTCGGCGCCGGTCGCCGCCGCGGGGGCGACCGGTTCGGGCCAGAACCGCCGGTGCTGGAAGGCGTAGGTCGGCAGGTCGATCGTTTGCCCGCCGAGGACTTCGGGCCAGCCGACGGGGACACCACGGGTCCAGGCTTCGGCGAACGACGTCAGCAATCTCCGCGCTCCGCCGTCGTCGCGCCGCAGCGTACCGACGGCCACCGGGTCGTCCAGCGTGTCGGCGATCGCCCCGGTGAGCACCGCGTGCGGCGACGTCTCGACGAACACGCCGTGACCCGCTTCTCCGAGGACCCGGACCGCGCGTTCGAACTCGACAGGTTCGCGAAGACTGGCGGCCCAGTAGGCCGGGTCGAGTTCCGGACCGGTGAGCCACTCGCCCGTCATCGCCGAAACCATCGGGATCTCCGCCTCCCGCGGCGCAATCCCGGCCAGCACCGACACGATTTCCTCGCGCAGCGCGTCCACCTGCGCCGAATGCGACGCGTAGTCCACGGGAATCATCCGGGTCCGGACGTCCGCGCTCTCCGCGAGTTCCCGCAACGCCTCCGGCTCGCCGGAGACCACAGTGGACTGCGGACCGTTCACCGCGGCCACGGACAACCGCTGTCCCCACGGCGCGATGCGGGTGCGCACAGCTTCCGCCGGCTCGGCGACCGACATCATCCCGCCGCGGCCGGCCAGTGCGGTCAGCACCTTGCTCCGCAACGCAACCACCCGCGCACCGTCCTCAAGGGACAGTGCGCCCGACACGACCGCCGCCGCGATCTCACCCTGCGAGTGCCCCACCACGGCGTCCGGCTCCACACCGGCCGCCCGCCACACCTCGGCCAGCGACACCATCACCGCCCACAACGCCGGCTGCACCACATCCGCGGAGTCCAGATCATCCGGATCCAGCGCGACAAAGGGCGACAACGCCGCCGCGCACTCCGCCAACCGCGTCGCGAACACCGGACACGACTCCGCCAGCTCACGACCCATCCCGGCCCACTGGCTCCCCTGTCCCGGGAACACGAACACCGTCCGGCCGGCGGGCTTTGCCCTACCGGTGATCACTCCGGCGCCCGGCTGACCCGTGGCCACCGCCGCCAATCCGGCCGGAAGATCTTCGCCGAGCACCACGGCCCGGTGCTCGAACGCCGACCGCGTCGTGGCCAGCGACCAGCCGACGTCCTCCGGCGCCCAAGACCCGCCGACGACGTGCTCGCGCAGGCGGCCCGCTTGGGCGGCGCGGCCGTCGGCGGTGCGGCCGGACAACACCCACGCCGTGGTCCCGGGAACGAGCGGCCGACGTTCCGGCTCTTCGACGCCGGCCGGGGCTTCTTCGAGGATCACGTGGGCGTTGGTGCCGCCGGCCCCGAAGGCCGAGACCCCGGCCCGCCGCGGCCGGTCCCCGGCGGGCCAGGTGACCGGCTCCCGCAGCAGGGCGACCTTCCCCGCCGACCAGTCCACGTGCGGCGACGGCTCGTCGGCGTGCAGCGTCCGGGGCAGCTTCCCGTGGCGCAGGGACAGGACCACCTTCAGCACGCCCGCGACCCCGGCGGCCTGCTGGGCGTGCCCGAGGTTCGACTTCACCGAACCCAGCCACAACGGCTCTTCGCGGTCCTGCCCGTAGGTCTGGACGAGGGCATTGGCCTCGATCGGATCGCCCAGCGACGTCCCGGTGCCGTGCGCCTCCACCACGTCGACGTCCGATGTGGACAGACCGGCGTCGGCCAGCGCCGCCCGGATCACCCGCTGCTGCGAGGGACCGTTCGGGGCGGTCAGGCCGTTGGACGCGCCGTCGGAGTTGATCGCGCTGCCGCGGATCAGGGCGAGCACGCGGTGGCCGTGCCGTCGCGCGTCCGACAGCCGCTCGACGGCCAGCACGCCCGCGCCCTCGGCCCAGCCGGTGCCGTCCGCGGCCGCGGAGAAGGCCTTGCAGCGGCCGTCCGCGGCGAGCCCCTGCTGCTGCACGGACTGCGCGAAGACGTCCGGATCGGGCATCACCGTGACCCCGCCGGCCAGTGCCAGCGAGCACTCGCCCGACCGCAGGGCCTGCACCGCCAGGTGCAGCGCGACCAGCGAGGACGAACACGCGGTGTCGACGGTGACCGCCGGGCCCTCCAGGCCGAGGGTGTAGGCGATCCGGCCGGACAGGATGCTGGTCGCGGTGCCCATCGGCAGGTGGCTGTCCCCGCCGATCGTGGTGCCCCGGCCGTAGCCGGACGCGGCCGCGCCGGCGAACACGCCGGTTTTCGAGCCCTTCAGCCGGTCCGGGTCGATGCCCGCGCGCTCGAGGGCTTCCCACGAGACTTCCAGCAGCAGCCGCTGCTGCGGGTCCATGGCGAGGGCCTCGCGCGGGCTGATGCCGAAGAAGCCCGGGTCGAAGTCGGCGGCGTCGGCGAGGAAGCCGCCGACGGCCGCGTAGTCGCCCGCGGCGACGTCCCAGCCGCGGTCGGCGGGGAACGCGCCGACCGCGTCGATGCCCGCGTCCAGCAGGTCCCACAGCTGCTCCGGGGTGGCGGCGCCGCCCGGCAGCCGCAGGCCCATGCCGACGATGGCCAGGGGTTCTCCCGCCGGGACGGCCATCGCCGGGGCGGCCGCCGCGGCACCGCCGCCCAGTTCGCCGTGCAGGTGGGCGGCCACCGCGGCCGGGGTCGGGTGGTCGAACACGAGCGTCGCGGTCAGCTTCAGGCCGGTCGCGGCCGCCAGCCGGTCCTGCAGCTCCATCGACGTCAGCGAGTCGAAGCCGAGGTCCTTGAACGCCCGGCCGGGCTCGACCGCCGCGGCCGAGGCGTGCCCGAGCAGGGCCGCGGTCCGGTCGCGGACGAGGTCCAGCAGCTCGCGCTCGGAGAATCCGGCGCGGTTCCCGGGTTCCGGCTCCGGCGCGGCGGCGAGCGCCGCGGCGACCTCGGGCAGCCCGGCCAGCAGCGGGCTCGGCCGGCGCAGGGTGAACGCGGGGGCGAAGCCGGCCCAGTCGACGTCGACGACGGTGATCAGGTCTTCGCCGGCGTCGAGGGCCTGGCCGAGCGCGTGGATCGCGACGTCCGGGGCCATCGGCTTCAAGCCGCGGCGGCGGGCCTGCTCGCCGCCGGTGCCGGCCCCGAGGCCGTCGCCGTCCCACAGGCCCCAGGCGATCGACGTCGCGGCCTGCCCCCGGGCACGGCGGTCTTCGGCGAGGGCGTCGAGGAACGCGTTGGCGGCGGCGTAGCCGGGCTGCCAGGCGCTGCCCCAGGTCGCCGAGATCGACGAGCACAGCACGAACGCGTCGAGGTCTCCGGTCAGCTCGTCGAGGTGCCGCGCGCCCTCGACCTTGGCTTCGGTGACGGCGGCCTGCTCGGCGAGGGTCGTCTCGGCGAGCGGGGTGGCCTGCCCGACGCCGGCGGCGTGCACGACGGCGGTCAGGCCGGGAACGCGGGCCACCAGCGCGGCGACCTGGTCCCGGCGGGCGACGTCGGCGGCGAAGACGGTCACCGCCGAGCCCCGGCCGGCGAGCTCCGCCGCCAGCCGCGCGACACCCTCGGCTCGCGGACCGCGGCGGCTGGTCAGCACCAGCGGGGCGCCTCTCCCGGCGAGGAAGCGCGCGATGTGCCCGCCGAGCGCGCCGGTGCCCCCGGTCACGAGCACGGTGCCCTGCGGCGTCCACGTCCCGGTGCGCGCGGGTGGGGCGGCGCGGACGAGCCGCCGGGCGGCGATCCCGGCCGGGCGCAGCGCGACCTGGTCCTCGCCGAGCCCGGCCAGCACGGCAGCCAGCCGGCGGCCGGCCGTGTCGTCCATTGTGGACGGCAGGTCGATCAGGCCGCCCCAGCGCTCCGGGTGTTCCAGGCCGGCGACGCGGCCCAGGCCCCAGGCCTGCGCCTGATCGGGCCGGGTGCGTTCCCCGGGTGCGACGGCGACGGCCCCGCGGGTCAGCACCCACAGCGGCGCGTCGACGCCGGCATCGCCGAGTGCCTGGATCAAAGTCAGGTTCGCCGCGCCGGCCAGTACCGAGACCACGCCGGTGAGAGCGGCGTCCGGCAGGGCCGACGCGAGGGTCGCGCGGTCGAGGCCCGCGGGATCGAGAGTGCGGACGTCCGCGCCGTGCGGGCGGAGGACGGCTTCGACCTCGGGCGACTCGCCCACCAGCAGCCAGGTGCCGGACAGCGTCACCGCCGCCGGTTCGGCGATCGGGGTCCAGGTGACGCGGTAGCGCAGATCCGCCGTCACCGCATCGGCCCGCTCACGCCGCCGCCAGGACGCCAGCGCGGGCAGCACCTCGCGCAACGACTCCGCCGGTACGGGCAGTTCGGCGGCCAGCGCGGTGACGTCACCGCGCTCGATCGCGGTCCAGAGCCGGGAGTCTTCCGGCGGCGCCGCGGGCGCGTCCGGCCAGAAACGTTCCCGCTGGAACGCGTACGTCGGCAGCGTGGTCTTCCGTCCGCCGAGGACGGCCGCCCAGTCGACCGTGACGCCGTGGACGTGCGCCTTCGCCAGCGCCGCCGCGATCGGGGTGTCCCGGCGCAGCAGGGGCACGAACACGGCGTCCGCGCCGGTGTCCGTGGCCGACAGCGTCCCGTCCGGACCGATCTCCAGGATGACCGAAACCCCTTGGGCCGTCAGGGTTTCCACGGCGTCCGCGAACCGCACGGCCTGCCGGGCCTGTGCGGGCCAGTAGCTCGCGTCCGGCGACTCGACCGGCTCGCCGGTCAGCGCTCCGGCCCAGAGCAGGCGGGGCGCGGCGAAGGTCAGCCCGGCGGCGACGCCGTCGAGTTCGTCGAGCGCGGGCTCGACCAGGTGCGAGTGGAACGCGTGGCTCACGCGCAGCCGCCGCACCCGGCGTCCGCGTTCCCGCCAGCGCTTCAGCACGCCCTCGACCGCGGCGGCGGGTCCGGAGACCACCACCGACGACGGCCCGTTCACCGCCGCCAAGGACACCTCGCCGAGGTCCGGGACGATCTCGGCTTCCGAGGCTTCGATCGCCGCCATGGCACCGCCCTCGGGCAGCGCTTCCATCAGCCGCGCGCGGTGCGCCACCAGCCGGGCCGCGTCCGCCAGGGACAGCACCCCGGCCGCGTGCGCCGCCGCGATCTCGCCGACCGAGTGCCCGGCCACGGCGTCCGGGCGGACGCCGGCCGCGTCCAGCACGGCGAGCAGGCCGACCTCGAGCGCGAACAGCCCGGTCTGCGCGTACAGCGTCCGGTTCGCGCGTTCGTCGCCCTCGTTCTCGCCGAGCACGACCTCGCGGATCGGCTGCCCGAGTTCGGCCTCGATCAGCCCGCACGCCTCGTCGAACGCCGCCGCGAACACCGGGTTCGCCGCGTGCAGCTCCCGCCCCATCCCGGCCCGCTGACTGCCCTGACCGGCGAAGACGAACCCGACGCGCCCGGGCCGCACCGCACCGGTGACCAGGCCCGGCGCGGATCGTCCGCCGGCCAGCGCGGCGAGTCCCTCGAGGAGGTCGCCGGTGACCACCGCGCGGTGCTCGAACGCGGTCCGGGTGGTGGCCAGCGAGAACCCGACGTCGGCCGGGTCGAGGTCCGGGTTCGCCCGGACGTGCCCCAGCAGCCGGCCCGCCTGCGCCGCGAGCGCCGTGGGCGTGCGTGCCGACAGCGGCCACAGCACCGGGCCGGACCGGCGGTCGCCGGGGGCGGCGCCGGACGGCGGGGCTTCTTCGAGGATCAGGTGGACGTTCGTGCCGCTGGCGCCGAACGCCGAAACCCCCGCGCGGCGCGGGCGCTCGCCCGCCGGCCACGCGACGGCCTCGGTCAGCAGCCGGACCTGCCCCGCCGACCAGTCCACGTGGGGGGTGGGCTGGTCGGCGTGCAGGGTATGGGGCAGCAGCTCGTGCTGCAGGGCCAGGACCATCTTGAGCACCCCGGCGACCCCGGCCGCGGTCTGGGTGTGCCCGAGGTTCGACTTCAGCGAGCCCAGCCACAGCGGCTCGGCGCGGTCGCGGCCGTAGGTGGCCAGCAGCGCTTGCGCTTCGATCGGGTCGCCGAGGGTGGTGCCGGTGCCGTGCGCCTCGACGACGTCCACTTCGGACGCTTCCAGGCGCGCGTCGGCCAGCGCCGCCCGGATCACCCGGCGCTGGGCCGGCGCGCTGGGCGCGGTCAGGCCGTTGGACGCCCCGTCCTGGTTGACCGCGCTCCCGCGGATCACCGCGAGGACGTCGTGGCCGAGCCGCCGGGCGTCGGCCAGCCGTTCCAGCAGCACCATCCCGGCGCCCTCGCCCCAGCCGGTGCCGTCCGCGCCGGCGCCGAAGGGCTTGCAGCGGCCGTCCGCGGCGAGCCCGCCCTGGCGGGAGAACTCGGCGAACATGCCCGGGGTGACCATCACCATCACCCCGCCGGCCAGTGCCAGCGAGCACTCGCCCGCCCGCAGCGCCCGCGCCGCCAGGTGCACCGCCAGCAGCGACGACGAACACGCGGTGTCGACGGTGACCGCCGGGCCTTCCAGGCCGAGGGTGTAGGCGACGCGTCCGGAAAGCACACTCAGTGCGCTGCCCGCGACCACGTGGCCTTCGTCGCCGCCGTGCGCGCGGGTGAGCCAGTCGTAGCCGGAGGCCGTCGCACCGACGTAGACGCCGGTGCGCGATCCCCGCAGGGACACCGGGTCCACGCCCGCGTGTTCCAGGGTTTCCCAGCAGACTTCCAGCAGCAGCCGCTGCTGCGGGTCCATGGCCAGGGCCTCGCGCGGTGAGATCCCGAAGAACCCGGCGTCGAAACCCGGGACGTCGTGGACGAACCCGCCCTGGCGCTCGTAGCCGGAGCCGAGGTCGCGCACGTCCCAGCCGCGGTCGGCGGGGAACGCGCCGACCGCGTCGGTGCCCTCGGCCACCAGCCGCCACAGGTCCTCCGGGCCGCCCACACCGCCCGGGTAGCGGCAGCCCAGCCCGACGACGGCCACGGGCTCGTCGGACGCCGACTCCAGCTCGTGCAGGCGGCGGCGGGTTTCGTGCAGGTTCGCCGTGACCTGCTTGAGGAAGTACCGGAGCTTCTCTTCGCTCACTTCCGTCCCCTCACTGGATGCCGAATTCTTTGCCGATGAAGTCGAAGACCTCGTCGTCGCCGGCGTCCGCCAGCTGCCGGGCGACGTCGGGTTCTTCCTCGCCCGCGGGCTCCCCGGCCAGCTCGTCCCGCAGGTGCGCGGCCAGCGCCGCCGGGGTCGGGAATTCGAAGACCACCGTGGACGGGAGCCGGACTCCGGTGGCCGCGGCCAGCCGGTTGCGCAGTTCCACCGACGTCAGCGAGTCGAAGCCGAGCGCACTGAACGGCCGGTCGGGCGCGACGTCCGCGGGACCGGTGTGGTCCAGGACGCGGGCCGCTTCGGTGCGCACGAGGTCGGTGAGCAGCTGGTCCTGTTGCGGCCAAGGCAGTCCCGCCAGCCGCCCGGCGAAGTCGCTGTCCACTTCGGACTCGGGGTCGGCCAGCGCGGCCGCCGCCTCCGGGACCGTGGCGAGCAGCGGGCTGGGGCGGCGCACGGTGAACGCGGGCGCGAAGGCGGTCCAGTCGACGTCCGCCACGGTGACCGCGTCCTCACCCGCGTCGAGGATCTGGCCCAGCGCTTGCACGGCGAGCTCGGGGTCGAGGGTCCGCAGCCCGTGCCGCACCGAACGGCCCGCTCCGGGTCCGCCGGTCCACGGGCCCCAGGCCACGGCGGTCGCCGGCTTCCCTTCGGCCCGGCGGCGCTCGGCCAGCGCGTCGAGGAAGGCGTTGCCGGCGGCGTACCCGCCGACCAGCGCGCTGCCCCAGGTGGCGGCGATCGACGAGAACACCACGAAGGCGTCGAGGTCGCCGGCCAGCTCGTCGAGCCAGGCGGCGCCCGCGGCCTTGGCGGTGGCGACCCGGACGAGCTCGGCCGCGGACGTGTCGGCCACCGCGGTGGCCTGCCCCACGCCGTCGGCGTGGACGACGGCGGTCAGCGGCCCGAGCCGGTCCAGCAGCCCGGCCACCTGGGTCCGCCGGGTGGTGTCGCACCCGGTCACCTCGACCACGGTTCCTTCTCCCGCAAGGGATGCGGCCAGGCGTGCGGTGTCCGCGGTGAGCGGCGCGTCCGCGGTCAGGACGAGCCGTCCGGCGCCGTGCCCGGCGGCCCAGCGGGCGGCGTGCGCGCCCAGCGTCCCGGTGCCGCCGGTGACGAGCACGGTGCCGCGCGGGCGCCAGCCGTCACCCGGGCGGGGCCGGCCGGCGCGGGTCAGCCGCCGCGCGAGGAGGCCCTGGGGACGCAGGGCCACCTGGTCTTCGCCGGTGCCGGCCAGGACGCCCACGAGCCGGGCCGCGGTGCCCTCGTCCCAGGTGGCGGGCAGATCGATCAGGCCGCCCCAGCGGTCCGGGTGCTCCAGGGCGGCGACCCGGCCGAAGCCCCAGACCTGGGCCTGCGCGGGCGCGGCCGGTTCGCCGGGGCCGGTGGCCACGGCGCCGCGGGTCAGCACCCACAGCGGAGCGTCGATCCCGGCTTGGACGAGGCCCAGAGTCGCGACGAGCCCTGCGGTCGCCGTACCGCCGACGGGGGTCTCGTCGAGGGCCAGCAGCGAAACCACCCCGGCGAACGGGCGCGCCGGCGGCGGCGAGCCGGCGGTCGCGGTGACCACCTCGGCGCCGCGGGCGGTCAGGGCGTCGGCCACCGGAGCGGTCTCCGCGGGGTCGCCGACCACCAGCCAGGTGCCCGGCAGCACCGCGGGCACCGGTTCGGCGACCGGGGTCCAGGTGACGCGGTAGCGCCGGCCGTCCACCGCGGTGCCGCCGCGACGGCGACGGCGGTACGCCACCAGTGCGGGCAGCAGGTCCCCGAGCTTCTCGTCCTCGATCGCGAGGGCGGCGGCCAGCTCGCCGACGTCGCCGCTGTCCACCGCGGCCCAGAAGGCGTCGTCGTCTTCCACGGCGACCGCGTCGGGCCAGAACCGGCGGTGCCGGAAGGCGTACGTCGGCAGGTCGACCGTGCCCGCCCGGCCGAGCACCTCCGGCCAGTCCACCGGGACGCCTCGCACCGACGCTTCGGCGAAGGAATTCAGGAGCCGTCGCTCACTGCCGTCGTCGCGGCGCAGGGTTCCGGTGACGACCGGGTCCTCGAGGGTGTCGGTGATCGCGCCGGTGAGCACCGGATGCGGCGAAACCTCCACGAACACCCCGTGCCCCGACGCACCCAGCACCCGGATCGCGCGTTCGAACTCCACCGGCTCGCGCAAGCTCGCGAACCAGTACTCCGCGTCCAGCTCCCCGACCGGCGCACCGGTCATCGACGAGACCATCGGAATCTCCACCGCACGCGGCGAAACCCCGGACAGAGCCGCCAAAATCTCCTCACGCAACGCATCCACCTGAGCCGAGTGCGAGGCGTAATCCACCGGAATCGTCCGCGTCCGCACATCCGAGGCTTCCGCGAACTCCCGCAACGCCTCCGGCTCACCGGAGACCACAGTGGACAACGGACCGTTCACCGCAGCCACCGACAACCGCGCACCCCACGGCCGGATCTGCTCCCCCACCACCGCAGCAGCCGCGGCAACGGACATCATCCCGCCACGACCGGCCAACGCCGTCAACGCCTTGCTACGCAAAGCAACCACCCGGGCACCGTCCTCAAGGGACAGTGCACCCGACACCACCGCCGCCGCGATCTCACCCTGCGAATGCCCCACCACCGCATCGGGCTCGACACCCGCGGCCCGCCACACCTCGGCCAGCGACACCATCACCGCCCACAACGCCGGCTGCACCACATCCGCAGCCTCCGAACCACCATCGAGATCCAGCTCCACGTAAGGCGACAGAGCTTCCGCGCACTCAGCCAACCGCGCCGCGAACACCGGACACGACTCCGCCAGCTCACGCCCCATCCCGGCCCACTGACTCCCCTGACCGGGGAAGACGAACACCGTCCGGCCGAGCCCACGCGGCGGGGCCGTGCCGGTGACGACGCCGGCGGCGGACCGGCCGGTCGCCACCGCGGCCAGCCCGGCCAGCAACTCGGCGCGGTCTTCGCCCAGCACCACGGCCCGCTGCTCGAACCGCGCGCGCGTCGTGGCGAGCGACCACGCCACGTCGACCGGGTCCAGCTCCGGGCGGGCCAGCACGAACTCCCGCAGCCGCCCGGCCTGCGCCGCCAGCCCGCCCGCGTCGCGCGCGGACACCAGCCAAGCCCCCGCGGAGACGGGGACGGTGTCCTCCTCCGCGCGTGCCGGGGCCGAAGGAGCTTCTTCGAGCAGGACGTGCGCGTTGGTGCCGCTCATGCCGAAACCCGAGACCCCGGCGCGGCGCGGGCGGCCGCCACCGGTCCACGGCACCGGCTCGGTCAGCAGCTCCACCGCGCCGGAGGACCAGTCGACGTGCGGCGTCGGCTCGGCCACGTGCAGCGTGCGCGGCAACGTGCCGTGCTGCAGGGACAGGACCATCTTCATCACCCCGGCGACCCCGGCGGCCGCCTGGGTGTGCCCGAGGTTCGACTTCACCGAGCCCAGCCACAACGGCTCTTCGCGGTCCTGCCCGTACGTGGCCAGCAACGCCTGCGCCTCGATCGGATCACCCAGCGACGTCCCGGTGCCGTGCGCCTCGACCACGTCGACGTCGGCGGCGGACAGCCGCGCGTCCGCCAGCGCCGCGCGGATCACCCGCTGCTGCGAGGGACCGTTGGGCGCGGTCAGGCCGTTGGACGCGCCGTCGGAGTTCACCGCCGAGCCGCGCACCACCGCGAGCACGGGGTGGCCGTGCCGGTGCGCGTCCGACAGCCGCTCGACCGCCAGGACGCCGGCGCCCTCGGCCATGCCCATGCCGTCGGCCGCGCCGGAGAACGCCTTGCAGCGGCCGTCGGCGGCGAGCCCGCGCTGCCGGGAGAACCCGACCAGGTCCCGCGGGGTCGCCATCACGGTGACACCGCCGACCAGCGCGAGCGAGCACTCGTCCGCCCGCAGAGCGCGCACGGCCATGTGCAGCGCCACCAGCGACGACGAGCACGCCGTGTCCACGGTCAGCGCCGGGCCCTCCAGGCCGAGCAGGTAGGCGACCCGGCCGGACAGCACGCTGGTGGCGTTGCCGGTCATCAGGTGCCCTTCGAGCCCGGCGCCGCGGCCGGTGCGCGCCAAGCGGCTGCCGAGCTGGTCGTAGCCGGAGACGTACCCGCCGACGAACACGCCGGTGGCCGAGCCGCGCAGCGACGCCGGGTCGATGCCCGCGCGTTCGAGGGCTTCCCACGACACCTCGAGCAGCAGCCGCTGCTGCGGGTCCATCGCGAGGGCCTCCCGCGGCGAGATCCCGAAGAAGCCGGCGTCGAACTCGGCCACGTCGTGCAGGAAGCCGCCTTCCCGCACGTAGGCCGTGCCGGGCCGGTCCGGATCGGGGTCGTAGAGCGCGTCGAGGTCCCAGCCGCGGTCGGCGGGCAGGCCGGTGACCGCGTCGCCGCCGCCGTCGAGCAGCGCCCACAGGTCCTCCGGCGTCCGCACCCCGCCGGGGAACCGGCAGCTCATCGCCACGATGGCCAGTGGCTCGTCGACCGGCCGGGTGGTGGCCGGGGCCACCGGGCCTGCCGAGGCGTCCGCCCCGGTCAGCTCGGTCCGCAGGAACGCGGCCAGCGCTTCCGGGTCGGGGTGGTCGAACAGCAGCGTCGTCGGCAAGCCGAGGCCGGTGACCGCGCCGAGCCGATTGCGCAGCTCGACCGACGTCAGCGAGTCGAGGCCCATTTCGCTGAACGCCCGGGCGGATTCGAGCACCGACGCCGACGCGTAGCCCATCACCTGCGCGGCTTCGGACCGGATCAGCCCGGCGAGGAGGCGCTCCTGCTCCGCCGCGGCCAGCCCGGCCAGCCGGTCGGCGAGCCCGGTTCCCGCTTCGGGTCCGGGCGCGTGGATCTCCGGCAGGTCCCGCATGAACGGCGTCCGCCGCAGTTCCTCGGCCCCGCGTTCGGCGGCCAGCGCGGCGAAGTCGACCTCCATCAGGGTCAGCACCACGTGCCCGGGGTCCTCGATCGCCTGCCCCAGCGCGTGCACGGCCAGCCGGGGGTCCATCAGGACCTCCCACTTGTTGCGGGCCAGCCGCTGCCGGGCGCCTTCGCTGGCCTGCCCGATGCCGCCGCCGTCCCACGGGCCCCAGGCCACCGAAAGGCCCGGCAGCCCGCGGGCGCGGCGGTCCTGCGCCAGCGCGTCGAGGAAGGCGTTGGCGGCGGCGTAGTTGCCCTGTCCGCCGTTGCCGAAGGTCGCCGACGTCGAGGAGAACAGCACGAACGCGTCGAGGTCGAGCCCGGCGGTGAGCTCGTCGAGGTGCACCGCACCGGCCGCCTTTCCGGCCAGGGTGCTGGCGAGGCGCTCGCTGCTGAGCCGGTCGAGCACGCCGTCGTCGAGCGCCCCTGCCGCGTGCATGACGGTGGTCAGCCCCGGCCCGGTGGCTTCGATCCGGTCGAGCAGCGCGGCGACGGCGGGGCGTTCCCCGGTGTCGCAGGCGACGACGTCGACCGCGGTGCCGGCCTCCGCCAGCCCGGCGGCCAGCCCGGCGACGCCGTCGGCACCGGGGCCGGAGCGGCTGGTCAGCACCACACGCCGGGCGTCGCGGCCGGTGAGCCAGCGGCCGACGTGCCCGCCGATCGCCCCGGTGCCGCCGGTGACCAGCACGGTGCCCCGCGGGCAGAACCTCGGGCCGGGTGCGGCGGGCAGCGGGGCCCTGGCCAGCCGCCGGGCCAGGATTCCGGTGTCCCGCAGGGCCACCTGGTCTTCGTCGCGCGCGCCGAGCACGGCGGCCAGGCCGGCCGCGGCGCGGTCGTCCCACGTGGCGGGCAGGTCGATCAGCCCGCCCCAGCGGTCCGGGTGCTCGACGGCGGCGGTGCGGCCGAGGCCCCAGACCGGCGCCTGCGCCGGGCGGTCCGGCGCCGCCTCGGCACCGGCGGCGACCGCGCCGCGGGTCAGCACCCACAGCGGGGCGCCGATCCCGGCGTCGCCGAGCGCCTGCAGCAGGGCCAGCGTGCCGGCCAGTCCCGCGGTCACCGCCGGCTGCCCGGGCAGCGGCGTTTCGTCCAGTCCCAGCAGGGAAACCACGCCTTCGGGCCGGTGGCCGGAGACGGCTTCGGCCCAGGCTTCGCGGTCCGGGACGCCGTCGAGGCCGACGACGACCACCTCGGCACCCCGCTCTTCGAGGGCCCGGACCACCGGCCCGCTTTCGCCGACGACGAGCCAGGTCCCGCTCAGGACGGGCAGGAGCGGACCGGGCACCGGCGTCCACTCGACGCGGAAGCGCCAGTCCGCCACCGCCGAGCCGCCGCGCTCGGCCACGCTCGCCGCCGTCTTCCGGGCGTCCGGCCAGTACCGGTCGCGCTGGAACGCGTACGTGGGCAGCTCGACCGTCCGTCCGGAAAGGACAGTGGTCCAGTCGACGGCGACGCCGTGTGCGGCGGCCGTGGCCAGTGCGGCCAGGAACCGGTCGGCGCCGCCGTCCTCGCGTTCGAGGGTGCCGGTCAGCACCGGCGACGGCAGGCCGGCGTCCTCGGCGGTCTCGGCGATCGCGGCGGTCAGCACCGGGTGCGCGGAGACCTCGGCGAACACGCGGTGACCGGCCGCGGCCAGCTCCCGCACGGCGTCGGCGAACCGGACCGGCTCGCGGACGTTCGCGTACCAGTACCCGGCGTCCAGCTCGGTCCCGGGCAGCCAGGCGGCCCGCACGGTGGAGAAGAACGGGACCTCCCCCGGCCGCGGCCGGATCCCGGCCAGCGCGGCCGGCAGGGTCGTGGCAAGCGGCTCGACCAGCTTCGAGTGCGCGACGAAGTCGTTCGCCGGGATGCGCCAGCGCAGCACCTTCCGCGTGCGCAGCTCGCGTTCGAACTCGGTCAGGGCGCCGGGCTCGCCGGACACGACCGTGGTCGCCGGGCCGTTCACCGCGGCCACGGCCAGCCGGTCGCCCCACGGTCCGAGGAGTTCGCGCACCGCGTCCGCGGGCATGACCACCGACAGCATCCCGCCGTCGACGTCCAGTTCGCTCAGCGCCCGCGAGCGCACCGCGACGACCCGCGCGGCGTCTTCCAGCGAGAGGATGCCCGCGACGCACGCGGCCGCGATCTCACCCTGGCTGTGCCCGACGACGGCGTCCGGCACGACCCCGGCGGCCCGCCACACCTCCGCCAGCGACACCATCACCGCCCACAGCACCGGCTGCATGACGTCGGCGGTGTCCAGCGGGCCGCCCAGCGCCTCGACCGGCTCCCAGTCCACAAAGGATCGAAGGGCCGCGGCGCACTCGGCGAACTTCGCCGCGAACACCGGCGACTCGGCCAGGAGCTGCCGTCCCATGCCGGTCCACTGGCTGCCCTGCCCGGGGAAGACGAACACGACCCGGCCGTCGGTGACCGTGCCGGTGACGACGTGCGCCGCGGGTTGCGCGGTCGCCACCGCCGCCAGCCCGGCGGCCAGCTCCTCGCGGTCGGCACCGAGCACGACGGCCCGGTGGTCGAACGCGCTGCGGGTGGTGGCCAGCGACCAGCCGACGTCGGCCGGGTCCAGGCCGGGCCGGGCCAGCGCGAACTCGCGCAGCCGCCCGGCCTGCGCGGCCAGGCCCGCCGCGGTGCGCGCGGACACCGGCCAGGCGGCCGTCGACGGCGCCAGCACCTCCGCTCCGGTGGCCGGCCGGGGCGCGGGCTCGGGTGCCTCTTCGAGGATGACGTGGACGTTGGTGCCGCTCATGCCGAACGCCGAGACACCCCCGCGGCGCGGGGCGCCGGTCGTGGTCCACGGACGCTGCTCGGTGAGCAGCCGGACGTCGCCGTCGGCCCAGTCGATCTCGGGTGACGCCGGTTCGGCGTGCAGGGTCTTCGGCAGGGTCCGGTGCCGCAGGGACAGGACCATCTTGATCAGGCCGGCCGCCCCGGCGGCGGTCTGCGTGTGCCCGATGTTGGACTTCGCCGAGCCCAGCCACAGCGGCCGGTCGCGGTCCCGGCCGTAGGTGGCCAGCAGCGCGTGTGCCTCGATCGGGTCGCCCAGGGTGGTGCCGGTGCCGTGCGCCTCGACCGCGTCGACGTCCGAAGTAGACAGTCCGGCGCTCGCGAGCGCGGCCCGGATCACGCGCTGCTGCGACGGTCCGCTCGGGGCGGTGAGCCCGTTGGACGCGCCGTCCTGGTTCATCGCGGTGCCGCGGACCAGTGCCAGCACCGGGTGGCCGAGCCGCCGCGCGTCGGAAAGCCGTTCGACGGCGAGCACGCCCGCGCCCTCGGCCAGTCCCATGCCGTCCGCGGCGGCCCCGAAGGCCTTGCAGCGGCCGTCGGCCGACAGCCCGCGCTGGCGCGAGAAGCCGACGAACTGCCCGGGCGTCGCCATCACCATGACCCCGCCCGCCAAGGCGAGGCTGCACTCGCCGGAGCGCAGCGCCTGGACCGCCAGGTGCAGGGCCACCAGTGACGAAGAGCAGGCCGTGTCGATCGTGACCGCCGGGCCCTCCAGGCCGAGGGTGTAGGCGATGCGGCCGGAGATGATGCTGCCGGAGTGGCCGGTGACCAGGTAGCCCTCCGCGCCGCCGTCGCCCTCGGCCAGGCCCGCGCCGTAGCCGGTGAGCGCGGCGCCCGCGAAGACGCCGGTGCGCGACCCCCGCAGCGTCTCCGGGTCGATGCCCGCGTGTTCGAGCGCCTCCCACGACACCTCCAGCAGCAGCCGTTGCTGGGGGTCCATGGCCAGGGCTTCCCGTGGCGAGATGCCGAAGAACCCGGCGTCGAACTCAGCCGCGTCGTAGAGGAATCCACCGGAGCGGGTGTAGGTCCGGCCCTGGTGGTCGGGGTCCGGGTCGTACAGGCCGGTGTCCCAGCCGCGGTCGGCCGGGAAGCCGCCGATCACGTCGGCGCCGGCGGCCAGGAGGTCCCAGTACTGCTCGGGGGTCGCCGCGCCGCCCGGGAAGCGGCAGCCGATCCCGACGATCGCGATCGGCTCGCCCGGGCCGGCGGTGGTCACCGGCGTTTCGGCCGTGGGTTCCGCGGTGCCGAGCAGCTGCCCGATGACGTGCTCGGCCAGCGCCGCCGGGGTCGGGTGGTCGAACACGGCCGACGACGGCAGCCTCGCCCCGGTCGCGGCTTCCAGCTGCTTGCGCAGCTCGACCGCGGTCAGCGAGTCGAACCCGAGGTCGCGGAAGGCGCGGGCGGCCGGCACGTCCTGGGCCGAGCCGTGCCCCAGGGTGGCGGCCGCGTGGGCGCGCACGAGGTCGGTGACGATGCGGGCGCGCTCCGCCGTCGGTGCCGCGGCGAGCTTCGCGGCCAGCTCGCCGGAGGGAGCCGGGGTCTCGGCCGGGCGTGTTCCGGCGACGCGTTCGAGCAGCGGACGGGGCCGGGCGGCGGTGAAGACCGGCACGAAGCGGTCCCAGTCCATGTCGGCGAGGGCCAGGTAGGTGTCGCCGTCGGCGAGGACGCGGCCGAGCGCGGTCAGCGCCGGTCCGGGCGCGAGGAAGTGCATGCCCTGCCGCAGCAGCCGCGCCGGGGTGACGCTGCCCGGTTCGTGCGCGGCGGCCGCGTTGAGCGCGGCCCAGTCGCGGGTGTCCCAGACGCCCCAGGCGATCGACGTCGCGGGCAGGCCGCGAGAACGCCGGTGCTCGGCCAGTGCGTCGAGGTGGGCGTTGGCGGCGGCATAGGCGCCGTGCTCGTTGCTGCCCCACGCCGCGGCGATCGAGGAGAACAGGACGAACTCGTCGACGTCGGTGACGAGCTCGTCGAGGTGGGTGGCGCCGTCGACCTTGGCGCCGAGCGCCGTGGCCAGCCCGGCGTGGTCGGTCTCGCCGAGCCGGGTGAGGTGGAAGACGTTGGCCGCGTGCAGCACCGTGCTCAGCGCGGGCCCGGTCGCGGCGATCCGGTCCAGCAGCCCGGCGACGTCGGCGCGCTCGGCGATGTCGCAGGCCACGATGTCGACGCCGGCGCCGCCGCCGGCGAGTTCCGCGGCGAGCCCGGCCAGGTCCGCCGACGGCCCGGACCGGGTGGGCAGCACGATCCGGCGGGCGCCGCGGGCGGCCAGCCACGGGCCGACGTGCCGCCCGATCGAACCGGTGCCGCCGGTGAGCAGCACGGTGCCGCGCGGGGTCCAGGACGGCTCGCCGGTTTTGGCCCGCGGCGCGCGCTCCAGGCGGCGGACCAGGGGGCCGCCGGGCCGCAGCGCGACTTCGTCCTCCCCGGTCCCGGCCAGCACCGCGCACAGCGCTGTCGCGTCGAAGCCGTCCGCGGGCAGGTCGACCAAGCCGCCCCAGCGGTCCGGGTGCTCGAGCCCGGCGACCCGGCCGAGGCCCCACACCTGGGCCGGCACCGGGTCCGGGCGCTCGCCGGGGAGGGCCGCGACCGCACCGCGGGTCAGCACCCACAGCGGGGCGGCGATGCCCGCTCGCACGAGGTCCAGGGTGGCCGCGGTGCTCTCGGCGAGAGCCAGCACGCCCGCGAAGCCGCCGTCCGGCAGGGGCTCGCCGGACCGGACGACGACCGTGGTCGCGCCGTGGGTTTCGAGCGCGTCGACGTACTCGCCCGGGTCGGTGGTGCCGGCGACCACCAGCCAGGTGCCGGACAGCGTAGCCGGGCCGGACGCGGCGGGCGTCCAGGTGACGCGGTAACGCCAGCCGTCGGTGCGGTCCGGGGCCGGTGCCGGGCCCGGCCAGTACCGGCGGCGCTGGAAGGCGTACGTGGGCAGTTCGACGTGCTGTCCCCCGAGGACGGTCGTCCAGTCGACGGCGACGCCGTGGACGTGGGCTTCGGCGAGCGACCGCAGCAAGCGCCGGGCCCCGCCGTCGTCGCGGCGCAGCGTGCCCACGACCACCGGGCCATCCAGCGTGTCGGCAACCGCCCCGGTCAGCACCGCGTGCGGAGACGCCTCCACGAACACGCCATGACCCGACTCGCCGAGCACCCGGACCGCACGTTCGAACTCGACAGGTTCGCGAAGACTCGCCGCCCAGTAGGCCGGGTCCAGCTCGGGGCCGGTGAGCCACTCGCCCGTCATCGCCGAGACCATCGGGATCTCCGCCTGCCGCGGCGCAATCCCGTCGAGGATCTCGATTATTTCCTCGCGCAGCGCATCCACCTGGGCCGAGTGTGACGCGTAGTCCACCGGAATCAACCGAGTCCGGACATCCGCGGCGTCCGCCAGCTCCCGCAACGCTTCCGGCTCGCCAGAGACCACAGTGGACAGTGGACCGTTCACCGCCGCCACCGACAACCGACGCCCCCACGGCTTGATGCGCTCCCGGACGGACGACGCAGGCTCGGCAACCGACATCATCCCGCCACGACCGGCCAACGCGGTCAGCACCTTGCTCCGCTGGGCGACCACTCGGGCACCGTCCTCAAGGGACAGGGCACCCGACACCACCGCGGCCGCGATCTCACCCTGGGAATGACCCACCACCGCGTCCGGAACCACACCGGCCGCCCGCCACACTTCGGCCAGCGACACCATCACCGCCCACAACGCGGGCTGCACCACGTCCGCGGAGTCCGGATCATCCAGGTCCAGCTCGACAAAGGGCGACAACGCGGCGGCACACTCGGCCAGGCGAGCGGCGAACACCGGCGAGACCCCGGCCAGTTCGCGCCCCATCCCGATCCACTGGCTGCCCTGGCCGGGGAAGACGAACACCGTCCGGCCCGCCCCGATGTCCGGGACCGCGCCGGTCACCACGCCCGCCGACGGCCGGCCGCTCGCCAGTGCGGCCAGGTCGTCGCGGCGGCCGCCGAGCACGACGGCGCGTTGGGTGAGCGCCGCCCGCGTCGTGGCCAGGGACCACCCGACGTCCGCCGGGTCGGCGGCGACGTCGAGCAGGTTCGCCGCCTGCGCGGCCAGTGCCTCGGTGGTGTGGCCCGAAACGAGCCACGCGGTTTCTCCGTCGAGCACCCGGAGGCGCGGCTCGACCGGCTCGTCGTCCTCCTCGGGCTCGGGGGCTTCTTCGAGCAGGACGTGGGCGTTCGTGCCGCTGATCCCGAAGCCCGAGACCGCGGCGCGGCGCGGGCGGTCGCCGTCGGGCCACGGCACGGGCTCGGTCAGCAGCCGCACCGCGCCGGAAGACCAGTCGACGTGCCGGGACGGCTCGCCGGCGTGGAGGGTGCGCGGGAGCAGGCCGTTGCGCAGGGCGACGATCATCTTGATCAGCCCCGCGACCCCGGCCGCGGCCTGGGTGTGGCCGATGTTGGCCTTCACCGAGCCTAGCCACAGCGGGCGGTCCGCCGGGCGGCCGGCACCGTAGACGCGCAGGAGGGCCTCGGCCTCGATCGGGTCGCCGAGCGCCGTCCCGGTGCCGTGGGCCTCGACCACGTCGACGTCCGCGGGCGTCAGCCGGGCCGAGGCGAGAGCCGCTTCGATGACGCGCTGCTGGGAGGGACCGTTCGGCGCGGTCAGGCCGTTCGACGCCCCGTCGGAGTTCACCGCGGACCCGCGCACCACCGCCAGCACGGGGTGGCCGTTCCGGTGAGCGTCGGACAGGCGTTCCAGGACCAGCATCCCCACGCCCTCGCCCCAGCCCGTGCCGTCCGCGCCGTCGGCGAAGGCCTTGCAGCGGCCGTCGGCGGCCAGGCCCTGCTGCCGGGCGAACTCGGCGAACAGCGCCGGGGACGCCATCACCGTGGCGCCACCGGCCAGTGCGAGCGAACATTCGCCGGCCCGCAGCGCCTGCGCGGCCAGGTGGACCGAAACCAGCGACGAGGAGCACGCGGTGTCGATCGACACCGCGGGGCCCTCCAGGCCGAGCACGAACGCCACGCGCCCGGACAGCACGCTGTTCGCGGTGCCGGTCAGCAGGTGGCCCTTCGCCTCTTCGGCGTCCATCGGCAGGCTCGTGCCGTACCCCGAGGAGTAGACACCCGCGAACACCCCGGTGGCGCTGCCGCGCAGGGACAGCGGATCGATACCCGCGTGCTCCAACGCCGCCCAGGCCACTTCCAGCGTCAGCCGCTGCTGCGGGTCCATCGCCAGCGCTTCCCGCGGGCTGATCCCGAAGAAGCCGGCGTCGAACTCGGGGGCGTCGTCGATGAACCCGCCCTGGCGGGTACCGGAAATCCCGGTCTCGTAAAGGTTTTCGACGTCCCAGCCGCGGTCGGCGGGGAACGCGGAGACCGCGTCGACCCCGCCGGCCACCAGGTCCCACAGCTGGGCGGGGCCGTGCACGCCGCCGGGGAACCGGCAGCCCATGCCGACCACCGCGATCGGCTCCTGCGCGCGCCCGGCCAGTTCGCGCAGCTGCCGCCGAGTCCTGCGCAGGTTGGCGGTCGCCAGCTTCAGATAGTCGCGAAGCTTTTCCTCGTTCGCCATCTCGCCACCGTTTCCCGGCCCGCCGAAACCTTCCGGCTTCGGGGCCGCCCCAGGGAAAACCGCGGGACAACGCCCGCCACGATCTGTCCGGAGGTTACTACGGACCGGGGCCGGAACCGGGCTGTTCAGCCGACGCGCGGCAGCAGTTGAACACCCTATCCAGAAATGGCGATTTCACAACGTCAAACGACAGTTAATCGACCGCAAAAACGGTCGACAAAAAAGAAGGCCGCCGGAGAGCTGGGGATCTCTCCGACGACCGCTTCGGGGAGCGGGGGCCGCGTTACCAGACCCCGGGCACCAGGCGCTTGGTCGCGGCCCGGTAGCGCTCGTAGGGACGTCCCAGCACCCGCGTCAGGACCTGCTCCTCGACGTCGATGCGCAGCAGCACCGCGGCCGGCGGCAGCACGACCGTGCAGAGCAGCGACAGCCAGTTCCCGGCGGCCAGGCCGTATCCCGCGGCCAGCAGCAGGACGCCGGTGTAGGACGGGTGACGCACCCAGCGGTAGGGGCCCCGGGTGACGACCGCCTGACCCCGGTCGACCTCGACCGTGGTGCGGAACGCCCGCCCCAGCACCACGACCGACCAGCAGCGCACGGCCAGCCCGGCCACCATCACGGCGAGCCCGGCGGCCGGCGCCCAGTGCGGGTGCCCCAGCGCGGCGAACCGGATCCCGCTGTCGGCGGGCAGGACGACACCGAGCACCGTCGCGGCGAGCGTGGCCGAGAGCGTCAGGGTCACGATCACCCAGCGCGTGCCGCGATCGGCGGCGGCCGATCCGCGGCCGCCGCGCCGGTCCCGGACGACCAGCCCGATTTCCAGGGCCAGCCAAAGCCACGACGCGCAGTGAACGGCGGTGAGCATGACAGAGCTCCTTTCTTCCGGCCGGGTTCTCGCAGGGTCAGGCGGTCACTTCGAGAACGCGGAACGGACCCGCTTGCCGTTCGCGATCCCGACCACGCCGAGCAGCAGCACGCCGCAGACGGCCTGCTCGATCTTCATCCACGTCGGGAACCCGCCCGGCAGCGCGATGATCACCGCGATGACGACGACCATGATCGCCGAGACGATCCGCAGCCGCAGCAGCGCCCGCGGCTTGCCCTTCGCCGCACCCGACGCGAACGACAGCATCAGGAACGCGGTGACGGCGACGATCGACCCGCGGATCCACACCGCGTCGGTCACCAGGGCGGGGTTGTTCCGCATCAGGACGATCGCGCCGACGGTGAGGACGCTGAGGATCAGGTAGCAGACGACCAGGCTCTTCACCGTGCCCAACGCGGAGCGGGCTTCCGAGCCGATGGTGTTCCGGCTGGCGGTCTTGGCGTTCACCGTGCCTCCTTGAGATTCACATGACTTTTTCCGGGGAAAGCCCGGTCGTCGCCGTCGGCGGCGCTTTCACTGGAACCATCCTCGCGAAAACGCCGCCGCACCGGCAGTGAGTTCGATCATCGACCGCCCGTGACATTTGTAATATGGGCGAAACCGGTGGCCGAACGACGGAAAGTCCGAATTTGCCGGTTCGGCGGAGAAGCCACACCGACAAGGCATCACGCCGGGCCGCCGCCGTCAAGTGCGAGCACACGAACGGCGCCGCCCGGGAGTCCGGTGCGGCGCCGTGCGGGCGGTCAGCCGAACAGGTCCGGCTCCTCGCGGGCGATCTGCTCGAACAGCGGCTGGAACTGAATCCAGCCCGCGTACTCGTGCCCGGACTGCTCGTGCGTCAGCTTGGCGTTCTCCACGGAGATCTGCCGGGTGGGGCCGGCCGCCTTGGCCACCAGCTGCGCCTGCGCCGAACGTTCCATCGTGATGAACCACCAGGCGGCCGAGTCGACCGTCGTGCCGACGGTGAGCAGGCCGTGGTTGCGCAGGATCGCCGCCTTGTGCGACCCCAGGGTCCGGGCGATCCGGCGGCCCTCTTCCAGGTCGTTGACCAGCCCGGTGTAGTCCTCGAACACCGCATGGTCGTCGTGGAAGACGCACGCGTCCTGGGTGAGCGGCTCGATGTGCTGCCCGGTCGCCGACAGCGCCTTCCCGTACAGCGAATGCGCGTGCGCCGCGCCGACCACGTCGGGGCGGGCCTGGTGGACCGACGAGTGGATGACGAAGGCCGCCTTGTTGACCAGGTACTCGCCCTGGACGACCTCGCCGTGCTCGTCGACGAGCAGCAGGTCGCTGACCCGCACGTGGCTGAACGGGACCGCGAACGGGTTCACCCAGAAGTGGTCCGGGAACTCCGGGTCACGGGCGGTGATGTGCCCCGCCACGCCCTCGTCGAAGCCGAACCGCCCGAACAGGCGCAGCGCCGCGGCCAGCCGTTCCTTGCGGTGCCGGCGTTCCTCGGCCGGGTCGTCGAACTGCGGCGGCGCGGTCGAGCGGTAGTGCCGCACCAGTTCGGGCTCCGGGATCGGGGTGAGGTCCGCGGCCGTCAACGGCTCCCGGGTGGTCACTTCCCCAGTGGTCATGTCACTGTCTCCCTGGCTCGGGGGCCGGCCGGGGCGGAGGGGGGCACGCCCCGGCCGGAGCGGGGTCACGCCGGCGCGGCGGCGGTTTCGTTCTGACCGGTGGTCTCGGCGGCCTCGGCAGCCGGGCCGGCCGGCTGGGCCGGGACGCTCAGCCCGGGCACGGTCAGTTCCGGGACGATCTTGACGGCTTCCAGTGCCGCTTCGATGGCCTCGGCGAGCGTCGGCGACTCCGAGTCGTCGAACTCGATCTTCGTCACCGGCACCTCGGCGTCGGTCGGCAGCCGGTCGTCGCCGAACGAAGCGTCGGCGCGAATGGCACCCTTGAGCGTCACCGATTCTTCGTCGCTGATCTCACGGTTGAGAACCAGGGAGAACTTGTACCCCATTGTTCGTCACCTCTTGTTTGATTCCGTCACTGGGCCCGAAATGTGCGTCGGTCGACGATCAGGCACGTTAAGCCAGGGCAGGTCGCCGGGGCAAGCGAGGTGTTCAGCTGCGGACCGCAGTTGAACGGGCGGACCGGCGGTATGTTCGCCAGGCCATTCCCGTCCATTACCCAGCGGAGTGTCATGTCCATCACCCAGCACACCGGCACCCTTTGGTGCCGCCGTTACCGGGAAATCACCGATCCCGTCGCGCGGCTCGTCTGTTTCCCGCACGCGGGCGGTACCGCCCCGTTTTACCGGCCGTTGCCGTTCGCTTTGAAGTCCGCTGTGGACGTCGTGGCGATCCAGTACCCCGGGCGGCAGGACCGGCGCGGCGAGCCCGCGATCGACTCCGTCCGGGCGCTCGCCGACCGCGTCCACGAGGTGCTGGCCGCCGAGCCGGTGCTGCCGGTGGTCCTGCTCGGCCACAGCATGGGAGCGGTCGTGGCCTTCGAGGTCGCCCGCCGGTTCGAGGCGGCCGGGCAGGTGCCGGCGCGGCTGTTCGCCTCCGGCCGCCGCGGGCCGGCCACCCGGCACGTCGAAGCCGTGCACCGCGGCGGCGACGCGGCGATCCTGGCGGAGATCCGCAGGTTGAACGGGGCCGCCGCGGCCGTGCTCGACAACGAGGAACTGATGCGGGCGGCGCTGCCCGCCCTGCGGGCCGACTACCGCGCGGTGGAGACGTACTCCTGCGGCCCGGACGTCACCGTGGCCTGCCCGATCACCGTGCTCACCGGCGACGCCGACCCCAAGACCCCGGTCGCCGAAGCCCGCGCGTGGGAGCGGCACACGACCGGCGGGTTCGACCTGCACGTGTTCCCCGGCGGCCACTTCTTCCTCACCGACGCGATGACGGAGGTGGCCGGGCTGCTCGACCGCCACTTCGCGGCCGGGCAGTCCGGCGCCCCCGCCTGAACCGCGTTCAGCCGGTGACGGCCGCAGCTGAACGGCTCGGGCCCGGCGCTTCCGCCGGGCCCGAGCCGGGCTCGGTCATTCCGCGGCTTTCGTTCGCATCGTCCAGCGGAACTCCGGCACGGGTCGTTCCCCGGCCGGCGTTTCCGCAACCCGCTCGAAATGCTCGTAACCGCCTTGGTGCGGCAGTTTGATTTTGTCCTCCTGCGCATCCACCTCGCGGACGCGGGCGGCGCCGTCGATGCTCGCGGGACCACCCACGAGCCGTACCGTGACCGGATTCCCGGCCAAAACTCCGTCGACGATTTTTTGCATGACCTTTTCCCTCCGCATGCCGAAGGTTTGCCCGGCGGGAAACATTCCCGCCGTCGGCGGCGAGAATATCGCACGGATCACATTCGCCACGGCCGCAGTTGAACGCCCCGCACGGGCGTCCCCCGCACGGGCGATGACAAATGTCATGCCCAGCCGGTGCACGAACTCACTACGTCCACCGCGCCCGCCGGGCGATGGTGGTACCCGAGGGACGAAGAGGAACGGGACCATGACGACAACGGGGACCCCGGCCGGGACTTGGCCCGCCGACAGCACCCAGCGCTGGGCCCAGGGCTGGCGGCGGCTCGCGCTGGCCTCCGGGATGCTGATCTACCCGGTCGCCACCGCGGTGGCGATCCCGCAGCACTCGCACGGCGCCGACGCGGTCACCGGGTTGCTGATCGTGGTCGCCTTCTGCGCCTGCTACGCGCTGGCCGCGCTGTCCGCGGCCCACCTGGCGTGGCGCCGGTTCTGGTGGCTGCTCGGCGCGATGACCGTGCTGTTCCTCGCCGAGCTGCCCTACGCCCAGACCGAGTCGTTCCTCCTCGGCGCGGTGGTGGTCGCGGTGGCGACCTACTTCCTCGGCAGGCGGGCGGCCCCGCTCGTCGCGGGCGCCGTGCTCGCGAGCATCGTCGTCCCGTGGGCGGTCCGGCCCTGGCACAGCGACGCGGGCTGGCTCGAGGCGATCATCATCCTGAGCACCGTGCTCATCGTGTACGCGTTTTCCGAGATGGTGCGCGCCAACTACGCCCTGATCGAGGCGCGCGCCGAGGTCGCCCGGCTCGCCTCCGACGCCGAGCGCGCGCGGATCGCCCGCGACCTGCACGACCTGCTGGGCCACTCGCTCACCGCGATCGCGGTCAAGACCGACGTCGCCCACCGCATCGCCGCCCGGGAGGAGTCCGGCACCCTGCAGGAAGTCACCGAGATCGGGAAACTCTCCCGCCAGGCGCTGGCCGACGTCCGCGCCGCCGTCTCCGGCTACCGGGACGTGACGCTCGCCAACGAGCTGGCCCGCGGCAAGGAGCTGCTGCGCGCTTCGGGCGTCACGCCGGACCTGCCGACCGCCACCGACGTCGTCGACGTGGCACACCAGCAGCTGTTCGGCTGGGTCGTCCGGGAAGGCATCACCAACGTGGTCCGGCACGCCCGGGCCGGCCGGTGCACCGTTCAGCTGGCCGGCGACTGGGTGGAGGTGCGCGACGACGGTGCCGGGCGCGCCCCGGCCGCCGCCGGCAACGGCCTGGCGATGCTGCGCGAACGGGTGGCTCTCGCGGGCGGGCGGATGGAAGCCGGACCGGCTTCGTCCGGGTGGCGCCTGCGCGTGTCCCTCGAGCCGGCTGCGGCGGTGGTGGTGTCATGACGATCCGGCTGCTGCTGGCGGACGACCAGGAACTGATCCGCGAAGCGCTCTGCTCCCTGCTGAGCCAGGAAGCCGACTTCGAGGTGGTCGCGTCGGTCGGCCGCGGCGACCAGATCGTCGAGGCGGCGGCGTCGGGCCGGCCCGACGTCGCCCTGCTCGACATCGAGATGCCCGGGCTGGACGGGCTCGCCGCCGCGGCGGTGCTGCGCGACCGGTTCCCCTCCTGCCGGGTGGTCATGCTGACCACGTTCGGCCGCGCGGGCTACCTGCGCCGGGCGATGGAGGCGGGCGCGGTCGGGTTCGTCGTCAAGGACTCCCCCGCCGACGCGCTCGCGAACGCCATCCGCCGCGTGCGGGCCGGCGAGCGCGTGGTCGATCCCGCGCTGGCGGTGGCCACCATCGCCGCCGGGGAGTCGCCGCTCACGGCACGGGAACGCGACGTGCTGATCGCCGCCCGGTCGGGCGCGACCGTCGCCGAGATCGCGGCGAACCTCTACCTGTCGGTGGGCACCGTCCGGAACTACATCTCGGCCGCCACCACCAAGACCAGAACGCGCAACCGGATGGAAGCATTGCGCGTCGCCGACGAACGCGGCTGGCTTTAGAAACCATTTACCTTGCCCATTTCGCCGCCGCCGGGCAGCGTCGCTTCGACCTGACAGAAATTTTGAAACGGACATACCGTTTAGTGAGTAACACCCCGGCGTTTTACCTGGCCAAGTCTTGACACGATCGAGTGAACTAGGGATGCTGTAAGCAGAACAAAGCAATTCTGCGGATGCAGACGGCAAACCTGGGGATTTTCATGGCCGATCACAGAGAAGAGTGTTTGCCGCTCTTCGAGCAGAAAACTTTCCACTGGCCACCGTCCTGCCCGGACGACATCAGCACCCGTGCCCGACTGCCGCACGGGTGCTGATGTCGTTGGCAGGCCACGTATTGGCCACATCTCGTTGGTTTCGCGTCAAGCCGCGCGCGGCTTCGTCGACTGACTGACCGGACAACGCGGGTTTCACCGGTCCCGGATTTGCCCGCACCGGTTTCACCACCGCTCTGACATCTGGGGAGATGAGCAACGTGACAGCGCCAGGTGCCCGGACTCTTGAACCGGGCGAAGTGACCGCACTCCGAACAGCTCCGGAATACCCCGGCGACCGCCGGACCGGTGCCACCGTCCGCCTCCCGTTGAGTACGCTCCGGCCCGCGGATTCACCGCGGGGCAACGGAGCCGACGCCGAACACGTCGCGCGGTTGACGGCCATCGAAGGCCCGCTCCCGCCGATTCTCGTCGACCGCCGGACCCTGCGGGTGATCGACGGCACGCACCGGTTGCTGGCCGCGGCCGCGGCCGGCCTGACGACGATCGAAGCCGAGTTCTTCGACGGGCCCGCGGAAGAGGCATTCCTCCGCGCGGTCCAGGCGAACGTCACCCACGGCCTGCCGCTGTCCCAGGAGGACCGGCGCCGGGCCGCGGCGCGCATCGTCACCTCCCACCCGCACATGTCCGACCGGGCGATCGCCGGCATCTCCGGGCTGAGCGCCAAGACCGTGGCGCTCGTCCGCCGCGCCCTCGGCCCGTCGACCGCGCAGCCCGCGGCCCGGATCGGCCGCGACGGCAAGATCCACCCGCTGGACAAAGCCGCGGGACGGCACCGCGCCGCCCGCCTGATCGCCGAAAACCCCAGCGCGTCGCTACGGGAGATCGGCCGCCGCGCGGGTGTCTCCCCGGCGACGGTCAGCGACGTGCGCAAGCGCCTCGCCTCCGGTATCCCCCCGGCGGGGGACCCGGTTCCCGCCGCGGCCCCGGCGGCACCCTGCCGGACCGCGGCGCCGGAACCCGCTCCGGCGGCCGAACCGGCGCCGCCCGACCTCGGCGAGCTGGTCTCGAACCTGCTCCGCGACCCGGCGCTGCGGACCAAAGAGGACGGACGGCAGCTGCTGCGGCTGCTGCACCGCAACGCCCGGGAGCAGTCGGACCTGTCCAAACTGGCCACTTGCGTGCCACCGCACTGCGTCGACGTGGTCCACGGGCTGGCCCGGCACTACGCCGAAATGTGGCTGGCCTTCGCCCAGCAGCTCGGCTGACGCACGTCAGCCTCGCCGGCGAGGCCCACGAGGAACCGGCCTTGCCCTCCCCGCACCCGTCCGACCCGAGGAGCAGGCCGACGATGTCCCACCACACCCTGACCGAACCCACCGCGACCACCGGCTTCCGCCGTCCGATCGCCCCCAGCGAGTGGTTCTTCCTCGGCCACCCCGAGGAACTCGCCGCCACGCTGCAGGTCGTCGTCGAAGGCACCGGCGCCCTCGCCGACGAGGAACTGCGCGAAGCCGTCGCCGCCGCTTCCGCGGCCTGCCCGGGCAGCCGGCTCGTCCCCGACGGCCGGACCTGGACCGACAGCGGCGTCACCCCCCGGGTGCGCGTCGTGGACGGCCGCGGTCTCGGTGCCGACGACGTCCTCGCGCTGCCCGAGCTCCAGGCGCCGCTCGCCGGGCCTGGCGAGCCGAGGTGCGAGGTCGTTCTCGTCCAGGGCGACCCGGTCTCGGTGGCGTTCCGGGCCGACCACGCCGTGATGGACGCCAAGGGCGTGCTCACCTGGGCGCTCGACGTGTTCCGGGTGCTGCGCGGCGAGCCCCCGCTGGGTGCTCCGGACCCGGTCAGCGATCGGGACGTCTTCGCGGACCTGCCCGGGACCGAGGAGCTGGTCACGCCCGGGTACACGCAGCCGCCGGTGCTCGGCGGCTGCGAGCCGACCGACCACACCCGGTTCGTCGCCGGACGGCGCAGCATCCAGGGCAGCCACCCCGCGCTGGTGGCGAAGCTGGCCACGCTGCTGACGCCCGAAGACACGCCGTCGATCTACTACATCCCGGTCGACCTGCGCCACCGCCGGCCGGGGGTGCGCAGCACGGCGAACTTCTCCTCGGGCTTCTACCTGCGGGTCGAGGCCGGTGAGGACGCCGGCAGCGTGCACGAGCGGCTGCTGCGCGAACTCGCCGACGGCGCCGCGGTGCGCAAGGCCCCGCCGATGGGCCTGCTGGACATGCCGCTGACGCAGGTCGCCGAGGCGATGACCACCATCGACCGGCGCTCCCGGGAGCGCGACGCCTACCCCTCGGACGCCGTCCTCGCGCACGTCGGCCGGGTCGACCTGGACCGGCTGCACACGCCCGGGTTCACCGGGCACAGCCTCTACCTGCTGGCCCGGCCCTGTCCCGGCGGCGCACCCGAACTGAACGTCGTCGAGGTCGGCGGCCGGACCGAGATCACGCTGGCCTGGTGGGAGGGTGCCGAGACGGCCGGGCGGATCGAGGTGCTGCTCGACCGGATCGCCGAGGCGCTCTCCCCCGCGGCGGACCGGCACTGGGCGGCGAACGACACCGCCGTCGAACCGTCCACATCGGACGACATCGTGCGCCGGTTCCTGCGCCAGGCCGAGGAAACACCGGACGCCCTCGCGCTGGACGGACCGGGCGAACAGCTGACCTACGCCGAGCTGGTCCACCGCAGCGGTGTCGTCGCAGCGGCCCTTCGGGAACGCGGGGCCGGGCCGGACACCCTGGTCGGCCTGCTGAGCGACCGCTCGGTCGCGGCGGTGGTGGCGATCTGGGGCGTCCTCCGGGCCGGCGCGGCGTACCTGCCGCTGGACCCGGTCAACCCGGACGCGCGGATAGCCGGCCTGCTCGCCGACTCCGGGGCCCCGCTCTGCCTGGTCGAGCACCCGTGCCGCGAGCGGGACTGCCTGCCGCCGAGCTGCGTCAAGCTGGTCATCGAGGACCTGGACTTCGACGGCGAGCCGGCGGTCCCGGAGCTCGTCATCCCCGACGACCGGCTGGCCTACGTGATCTACACGTCCGGCTCCACCGGCAAGCCCAAAGGGGTCGAGATCACCCACGGCTGCCTGCGCCACTACGTGGCCTGGGCGGTGCGCGAGTTCGAGCTCGACGAGCGGACGAGGTTGCCCCTGCTCGCCTCGATCGCCTTCGACGTCTCCGTGAACACCCTGCTCCCGCCGCTGATGGCCGGCGGCGCGATCATCGCGCGTCCGGGCGAGATCACCCCGCAGCTGCTGCACGAGCTGCTCACCACGTCCGGCGCCACCATGCTTTCGCTGACGCCGTCGCACCTCGCCCTGATCAACCACCTCGGCCTCCGCCCCACGGGCTTCCGGAAGGTCGTCACCATGGGCGAGCTGCTGACCTCGACGGTGGCACGGGAGGCGCAGGAGCTGTTCGGCCCGGACTGCGCGATCGTCAACTCCTACGGTCCGACCGAAACGACGATCGTGATGACCCTGCACCGGTTCGACCCCGCCGCCGACACCCGCGGTTCCGTCCCGATCGGGGTGCCGACGGACAACAGCACGGTGTTCCTGCTCGACGCCCACGGCCGGTTCGCCCCCGAGGGCACGACCGGCGAGGTCTGCATCGGCGGCGAACAGCTGGCCCGCGGCTACCTCGGCCGCCCGGACATCACCCGGCAGCGGTTCGTCCGGCTGGCCGACGGCACCCGCGTCTACCGCAGCGGCGACCTGGCACGGCTCCTGCCGACCGGCGAGCTGGAGTTCCTCGCCCGCACGGACGACCAGGTCAAGGTGCTCGGCCACCGGATCGAGCCCGCGGAGATCGTCCGCACGCTCGAAGGACATCCGTCGGTGGCGCGCGCGGTGGTGGTGCCCCGCGGCACCGGTGAGCAGAAGGCGTTGTGCGCGTACGTGGTGACGCGGCGGGAGGTGACTCCGGAAGAGCTGCACCGGTACGTGGCCGGTCTGCTGCCGAAGTACATGATCCCGGCGGCGACGGTGTTCGTGACGGACATCCCGCAGACGGTGAACGGCAAGGTCGACGTCCGGGCCCTGCCGGAGCCGTTCCCGGCCGGCACCGGGCCGGTCGCCGACGAGAACCGCGACGAGGTGACCGAGCGGGTGGCGGCCATCTGGGCCGAGCTGCTCGACTTCAGCCCGGACCGGATCGCGGCGGACGCGGACTTCCACGAACTGGGCGGCAATTCCCTGCTGTTCCTGGCCATGCTGGCGGAGGTGACCCGCGCGGTCGTCGGCGAGCCCGGCCGCGAAGCGTTCACCGCCCAGCTGGGCCGGCTGGTGCACGAGCCGACGCTGAAGAACGTCGCGGAGACGGCCCGGGAGGCGGCGATGACGACGGCCTGATCCGGGTGCTCCCCCCGCCGGGATCGAGGTCTTGGGACCCACGTCGGGCGGGGCCGCTGCTTTCAGCGCGCGGCGGTACCGGTGTGCAGTGCACTGCCCAGCACGGCCGTGGCCTCCTTCGCCGATCAGCAGCCCTTGAAGTGTTCGTCCGCGGACCAGCCGGTGTTGGCCCAGGACTCCGGTGTCGCGGGGGCGAAGCCGGGGAACAGCTTCGCCAGCTCGGCGAGCAGCCAGCTGGTGAAGCGGGCCGCGCCTTGGGGGCAGGTGTGGATGCCGTCGGTGCTGCGGTCGGCCTTGCCGTCCCTGGTCTGCCGGTAGGCGCCGCCCCACACCGCCTCCGCGTCGAGCACGACGGCCTTGCCCGAGGAAGCTACTGCCCGGGCGGCTTCGGGGGCGCGGTTCAGGTCGTCCATGTGCGGCTGGTAGAAGTCGTCGGGCCTGATCGGGGGCGCGGTGACGAAGACCGGTTTCGCGCCGGCCCCGGTCACCGTGGTCAGCAGTTTGCCGTAGGCGGCCTGCTGCTCTTCCCTGCTGCCCCAGTCGTAGGTGGTGAGCTGGTAGACGACCACGGCGGGTTTGGCGGAGGTGATCCGTCCGGGCAGCTTCTGCCAGTTCTCGGCCGAGAACGGCCCGACGACGTTCCCGCCGCCGTCGGCGGCGATCGACTGGAATCCGACGTTGCTCGCCTTGAACGCGGCAGCCAGGGGCAGTGCCTCGCCCACGGCGACGGAGTCGCCGAGGAAGAGCACCTTGCCCGGTCCGGCGCCGGCCGCCGGTGCGGGCGCGCCGGTCGCGGTGGCCCCGCCGGAGCAGGCGGTGGTCAGCAAAAGAAGCCCGGCGAAGCCGAGGACGAGGGTGCGTGTCTTGGT
>Ga0207678_10000446_pt1 | contig 37601 bp, 31 predicted proteins | sample KBSC63metaG_FD_184319 | JGI IMG/M metagenome (GOLD analysis project Ga0207678, IMG submission 184319) | Corn rhizosphere microbial communities from Kellogg Biological Station, Michigan, USA - KBS C6-3 metaG (SPAdes) (version 2) | ecosystem: Host-associated > Plants > Roots > Rhizosphere > Soil ... | reverse complement strand
GCAGCCCGAGCGCGAGCAGGCCCGCGGCCAGCTCGGTGACCCGCTCACCGGTGCGCGCCCAGGTCATCGACTCCCAGCTCTCCGTACCGTCTGCGCCGGCCACCGGCCAGCGGAAGGCCTCCCCGCCCGGGGTCGCGGCCACCCGGTCGGCCAGCATCCGCGCCACCGAGGGCGCCCGCTGGATCGCTTCGGTCACCGTTGACCTCCTCGTGGCCGCGGACTTGGGCTGCTTCTCAGGTTGCCAGATTCCGCCGGGAACCGGTGGGGACCGGCCGGAACGGCGGGAGAACGCCGAAGCGGCCAGGAGCCCACGGGGGGAGGCTCCTGGCCGCGACGAGGAGGATAGCGGTACCGGCGAGTAGGCGCATGCATGGCCCCCCATCCGGGTGGTGGTGTGCACGCGGGCCCGCGGGGAACAACCACTCCATGTGGTTGTTCCTGAGCCGCCGGTTCAAGGCGTTCCTGTTCACGCTCGCACTCGGACTGGCCGCACCGCGGATCGCGGGGCTGCTGCGCGCGTACGGGCAGCGGCGGCGCCGGGCCGGCGGCGGCACGCTGACCACCACGGTCCCGCTGACCACCGCCGACGCGCTGGACCGGATCGCGATCTGGGCGCGCCCGCCGAAGAAGCGCCGCTGGCGGTAGCGCGCCGCGGTCCGTCAGGGGTCCGCGGGTGCGGCCCGTCAGGCGTCCGCGGTCCCGCCGGCGCGGCCCGTCAGGCGTCCGCGGTCCCGCCGGTCCGGTCGAGGCCGTCCAGCGCGGCCATGTCCGCCGCCGGCAGCGCGAAGTCGAAGATCCGGGCGTTCTCGGCGATGCGGTCCCGGTTCGCCGACTTGGGGATGACCGGGATCGCGCGCTGCACCGCCCAGCGCAGCAGCACCTGGGCCGGCGTCCGCCCGTGCCGCTGCGCGATCTCCGCGATCACCCGGTTCCCGAGGTCGTGCCCGCGGGTCAGCGGGCTGTACGCCTCCAGCACGACGCCGCCCGCCTCGCACGCGGCCAGCAGTCCCCGGCGGAACTGGAACGGGCTGAACTCGACCTGGTCGACCGTGGGCGGCACGTCCGCGCCGAGCAGCCGGCCGAGCTGGTCGGCGGAGAAGTTGCTCACCCCGACCGCGCGGGCCAGCCCGCGCTCGGCGATCCGCTCGAACGCCGGCCAGTGCCGGGTGGCGCCGCCGCTGGGCCAGTGCCACAGGTAGAGGTCGACGTGGTCGAGCCCGAGCAGCCGCAGGCTGGCCTCCACCGCCCGCTCCGGGTCGGGGTCGCGCGGGTGGAACTTGGTCGCGACGAACAGCTGCTCGCGGGGCACGCCGCTGTCCCGGATCGCCCGGCCGACCGAGCGCTCGTTGCGATAGAGCGTGGCCGTGTCGATGTGCCGGTATCCGGCGTCCAGTGCCCACCGCACCGCCTGCTCGGTCGGCCGGCCGTCCGGGATCTGCCAGACGCCCAGCCCGAGCAGCGGCATCGGCACGCCGTTGGTCAGCACCACGCCGGTGCCGTCGTCGGTCAGCGTCGCCACTGTTCCTCCTCGGTCACATGCTCGGTGCCCACCGCGGCATCCGCAGCCCTTCCCGGTACGGCGCGGCTCACTCGGCGGCCAGTGTGATCGCGGTGCCGAGCAGCCCGCCGGAGACCGCGTACCGGCCGCGCAGCGTGCGCACGGGCCGCCCGCCGACCACCGGTGGTGTGTCTACCAGCAGGTCGGCCGTGAATGTCCCGCGCTCCGGCCGCGGGCCGGGAGCGAGCAGCAGCGCCGCCTCCTCGAAGCCGAGCCAGCGGCGCGTCAGCGGGAACCAGGTCTTGTAGACGCTCTCCTTGGCACTGAACAGCAGCCGGTCCCAGTGCACGCCGGGCGGCAGGTCGGCCAGGTGCGCCCGCTCGGCCGGCAGCGTCACCCGGTCGAGGATCCCGGCCGGCAGCGGGTCGTGCGGCTCCGCGTCGATGCCGATCGCGGCGACCTCGCTGGCCCTGGCCACCGCGGCCGCCCGGTAGCCGTCGCAGTGCGTGATGCTGCCGACGACGCCGGCCGGCCACAGCGGCTCCCGCTTCGGCCCGGACAGCAGCGGCGCCGGCGGCAGCCCGAGCCGGCCCAGCGCGATCCGGGCGCAGGTGCGCACGGTGGTGAACTCGGCCCGGCGCTTGCCGACCGCGCGGGCGACGAGCACCTCCTCCTCGGGCAGCAACGCCTCGCCGGGCAGCGGGCCGGTCGCGTCCGCGACCTCGACGCCGGCCGGCACGATCAGCGCGATCATCGGCCGGTCACCACGGTTCCGGGACCGGGTCGACCGCCGGCAGCACGTCCCGCAGCACGCCGCGGCGGATGCCGTGCCGCCGCCACTCCCGCGGGTAGCCGAGCGAGACCTCCTCGAACCGCACCCCGTCCTCGTACGTCGTGCGCGGGATGTGCAGGTGGCCGTAGACCACCGCGGTCGCGGCGAACCGGGTGTGCCAGTCGGCGGTCAGCTCGGTGCCGCACCAGATCGCGAACTGGGGGTGCCGCAGGACGCGGGTCGGCAGCCGGGTCAGCGGCCAGTGGTTGACCAGCACGGTCCTGGTGCCGGCGGGCAGCGCGGCCAGCCGGGCCTCGGTCGCCATGACCCGGGCGTGGCACCAGGCGGCGCGGTCCGGGTACGGGTCGGGGTGGAGCAGGAACTCGTCGGTGGCCACCACGCCGGCGCCGTACGCCGCCGCCAGCGCCTCGTCCGCGTCGGCCTGGCCGGGTTGCCGGAACGTGTAGTCGTAGAGCAGGAACAGCGGGGCGACGGTGACCGGGCCGCCGGCACCGGACCAGTGCGGGTACTCGTCCTCGGGCGTGATCACCCCGAGCCGGCGGCAGAGCGCGACCAGGTGCTCGTACCGGTCGAGGCCACGCAGCCGGACCGGGTCCTTCGAGTGGGTGTAGAGCTCGTGGTTGCCCGGCGACCAGAGCACCTTGGCGAACCGGCCGGCCAGCGTGGCCAGCGTCCACTCCACGTCGGCCGGCTTCTCGGCGATGTCGCCGGCCACGATCAGCCAGTCACCGTCGCCGGCCGGGTGCAGGTCGTCGGTGACGATCCGGCGGTTGTCGGCGTACCCGACGTGCAGGTCGCTGGTCGCCCACAGCCGCGCCTCGCCCACGCCCCGACACTAACGGCATCCAGCGACCGGCCCCGGCCTCGCCGGAGGCCGGGGCCGGTCGGGAGAGCTCAGCGCTCGGCGATCGGCACGTAGGCCCGCTCGGGCACGCCGGTGTAGAGCTGGCGCGGCCGGCCGATCTTGGCCTGCGGGTCGTCGACCTGCTCGCGCCACTGCGCGATCCAGCCGGGCAGCCGCCCGATCGCGAACAGCACGGTGAACATCCGGTCCGGGAAGCCCATCGCCCGGTAGATGAGGCCGGTGTAGAAGTCGACGTTCGGGTAGAGCTTGCGGGAGATGAAGTAGTCGTCGGAGAGCGCGACGCCCTCGAGCTCGATCGCGATGTCGAGCAGCTCGTCGCGCTTGCCCATCGCGTTCAGGATCTCGTCGGCGGTCTTCTTCACGATGGCTGCGCGCGGGTCGTAGTTCTTGTAGACCCGGTGCCCGAAGCCCATCAGCTTCACGCCGTCCTGCTTCGACTTCACCTTCTGCACGAACTTGGTGACGTCGCCGCCCTCGGCCCGGATGCGCGCGAGCATCTCGATGACCTCCTGGTTGGCCCCGCCGTGCAGCGGGCCGGACAGCGCGTGGATGCCGGCCGAGACGGAGGCGAACAGGTTGGCCTGGGCGGAGCCGACCAGCCGCACGGTCGCGGTCGAGCAGTTCTGCTCGTGGTCGGCGTGCAGGGTGAACAGCATGTCCAGCGCCCGGACGATCGCGGGGTCGGCCTCGTACGGCTCGGCCGGCAGCCCGAAGGTCATCCGGAGGAAGTTCTCCACCAGGCCGAGCGAGTTGTCCGGGTAGAGGAACGGCTGCCCGATCGACTTCTTGTACGCGTACGCCGCGATCGTCGGCAGCTTGCCCATCAGCCGCAGCATCGGCAGCTCGAGCTGCTCCGGGTCGGTCGGATCGAGCGAGTCCTCGTAGTAGGTGGACAGCGCGGACACCGCGGAGGACAGCACCGGCATCGGGTGCGCGTTGCGCGGGAAGCCGTCGAAGAAGCCCTTGAAGTCCTCGTGCAGCAGCGTGTGCCGCTTGATCTTGTCGGTGAACTCGGCCAGCTGCGCCGCGGTCGGCAGCTCCCCGTACAGCAGCAGGTAGCTGACCTCGGTGAAGCTCGCGTTCTCGGCGAGCTGGTCGATCGAGTATCCGCGGTAGCGGAGGATGCCGGCGTCGCCGTCGATGTAGGTGATCTTGGACGAGCAGCTCGCGGTGTTGACGAACCCAGGGTCGTAGGTGACCAGGCCGCCCTTGGACAGCAGCCCCGAGATGTCGACGCCGGGTGCGCCCTCGGTGGGGTGCACGACGGTCAGGTCCTGCGCGCTTCCGTCGGTGTGGTGCAGGCTCAGGGTTCCTGGAGCGGGAGCATCGGGCATGGTGGCGCCCCTTCTCGAACGGTTCGCGGCGGGGTCTGGTGTCGCAAAACGCTGTTACCTGACGGTAATCGATCTGGCTCCGGCCGACACGATCGGGTGCCCGTGACGGCCGGCACAACCTGCCGACCACCTTGCGGTGAGGGTTCGAGTGTAGGCGCCTGGACTGGGAGGTTTACCGGGCCAGTGTCCGGGCCGGCTGCTCGCCCGCCTCGTCCTGCGGGCGGGCCTGCCAGGCCGCCCAGTCGGCGCTGACCGCGCTGGCCGCCTCGCGCAGCGGCGGCAGGTGCCGCTCCAGCAGGGTCCGCACGCTGGTCTCGGCCGAGTGGACGGTCACGTTCATCGCCGCCCGGACCGCGCCGCTGCCGTCGCGGACCGGCACGGCGACCGAGCGGATGCCGGGGGCGAGCTCGTCGTCGGCCAGAGCCCAACCGCGGGCGCGCACCTCCCGCAGCATCGGCTCGACCTCGGCCGGCCGGTAGGTCCGGTAGGGCTCGATGCCCGACCGGCTCGGGAGCGCCAGCACGCCCGGCACGTCGTCCGGGTCGAGCGCGGCCAGCAGCACCTTGCCCTGGGAGCAGACGACGGCGGGGAACCGGGTGCCGACCTCCACCCGAAGCGCGATGATCTTCGGCACCGCGACCCTGGCCACGTAGACGATGTCGCTGCCATCGAGCTGGCTGATCGAGGACGACTCACCGGTCGTCGCGACCAGGTCGCGCATGTGCTGGCGGGCCACCTCCCACAGGCCGAGCGAGCCGACGTAGGCCATGCCGAGCTCGAGCACCCGCGGGGTCAGGCTGAACACGTTGCCGTCCGAGCGGACGTAGCCGAGCTCGGTCAGCGTGAGCAGGATCCGCCGGGCGGTCGGCCGGGCCAGGTCGCTGGCGGCGGCGACCTCGGCGAGGGTCATCCGCGGGCGGTCGGCGCCGAAGGCGCGCAGCACGTCCAACCCGCGCGCCAGCGCCTCGATGAACTCGGGGCCCTCTCCTCGACCGGCCATCCGCGTTCCTCCCCGTCCCCGCGGCCGGAACCGGCCTGTCCGCTGCACGAACAGTAGACCGCGGACGTGACGCCGTGTTTCGGCTGTGAGGCTTGACAGCAACACAGCTCGACTCCATTGTGATGTCACCTCAGTGTCCGTATGCCGGACCACTGTCCGCAGATGAAGACCCCCACGTCAAGCGGCACCTCTGGACCCGATCCATCGATCACCCACCGCCCGCCCCGGCGAGCGGGGGCCATCCCGGCGTGCGTGACGGCCCGTCGCGTACGCACCAGACACGGCGGAGGCCCACATGAGCGAGCCCGACGAGACCCGGCCCGGCATCTCCCGGCGGACCGTGCTGCGCGGAGCGGCGGTGGCCGGCGCGGCCGCGGCCGGCGGCGTGCTGTCCGCCGGCAGCGCCGAGGCGTCACCCGGCCGGGGCGGACACGGCACGGAGGGCTCGTTCCGGGCCGACCTGATCCTGCACAACGGCCGGATCCACACGATGGACGACCGCGACCGGGTGGTCAGCGTCGTCGCGATCAGCGAGGGCCGGATCGTGTACGCCGGCAACAACGTCAACACGGCCAAGCACGGGTTCGAGGACAAGCCGCGGCTGATCGACCTGCGCGGGCGGACCGCGATCCCCGGCATCATCGACTGCCACAACCACATCGTGCTGATGGGCAACCGGCCCGGTCACCACACCCCGCTGGAGAACGCGTACTCGATCGCCGACGTGCAGGCGACCTACCGGGCCAGGGCGCGCGGCATCCGCGACGGCGGGTTCGTCACCACGATCGGCGGCTTCCACGTCAACCAGTTCCGCGAGCACCGGCTGCCCACCCTGGCCGAGCTCGACGCGGCACTGCCGGACACCCCGGCCTACCTGTCGATCGGGTTCTCCGGCCCGTCGGTGACCAACAGCGCCGGCCGGGACTGGTTCGCCGCCAACGCCGCGCTGCCGCCGGTCGTCGGCGCGGACGGCTCGATCGCCGCCGGCACCGAGACCGGCAAGGCGACCCTGGCGCTGCGCCAGGCGCTCACCTTCGACGACCGCAAGCGCAGCGTGCTCGACGCGATGGCGTACGCGACCAGCCTCGGCGTGACCACGCACCTCGACCAGGGTGCCTTCCAGGCCACCAACACCCCGTCCGACGGCGCGGCGCACGAGGACAACTACTCGATGCACCTGCCGTTCCTGGCCGTGTACGACGAGGGCCGCGGCACGATCCGGCTGCGGATCAACTTCCTGCACATGGACACCGAGCCGGACGTGCCCACACTGCAGCAGCGGCTGCTCAACGCCTTCAAGTTCTTCGGCGGCGACATGGTCCGCACCGGCGGGATCGGCGAGTTCATCGCGGCCAGTTACTTCGGCGGCCCGGTGTTCGTCGAGGCGGCCCGGCGGATCGCCAGGGCGGGATGGCGGACCGAGGTGCACTCGCTGACCGGGACCGACTTCCAGACCCAGATCCAGGGCTTCGAGCAGGTCGACCAGGAGATCGGGATCAAGGACCTGCGCTGGGTGGTCGCGCACGTGCCCCGGATCACCGAGGACTACGTGAACCGGCTCAAGGCGATCGGCGGCGGGGTCAACCTCACCGGCTGGCAGTACCTGGCCGGCACCGGGCCGCAGTCGGGGCCGCCGTTCCGGATGATCGTCGACAACGGCATTCCGGCCGGCATGAGCTCCGACGGCATGCAGATCGCACCGATGAACCCGTTCATCCACGCCTACTACGCGACCACCGGACTCAACGCGCTCGGCAACCAGATCAACTCCGGCCAGCAGATCAGCCGGCAGGAGCTGATGGCGCTCTACACCCGGGACAACCAGTGGTTCCTCGGCGACAAGGACGAGGGACTGCTCGGCAGCCTCGAGGTCGGGCGGCTCGGCGACGTCGCCGTGCTCTCCGACGACTACTTCACCGTGCCGGTGGACCGGCTGCGGCAGGTCCGTTCCGTGCTCACCGTCGTCGGTGGTGAGATCGTGCACGACACCGGCGCGGTCCACTGACGATTGAACCGTCTACTCAGGACAGTCCTCTTCAGACAGGCGGAACCATGCAGAAGCGAGTACGGCTCGCCGCGGCGCTGGTGGCGCTCGTGGCGGCCACCGCCGCGTGCAGCTCCCGGAGCGACGACTCGGGCTCCGGCTCCGGGTCCTCGGACAAGCCGATCGTCGTCGGCTCGACGCTGTCGCTGACCGGCATCTTCGCCGCGACCGGCAAGATCCACCAGATCGCCGGCCAGGAGTACGTCGACCGGCTGAACAAGAACGGCGGCCTGCTCGGCCGGCAGGTGCAGTGGAAGGTCCTCGACGACCAGTCCGACCAGGCCAAGGTCGGGCAGCTCTACGAGCAGCTGATCAGCCAGGACAAGGTCGACCTCGTCATCGGCCCGTACGCGACGCCGAACATCCTCTCCGCGATGGCGGTCGCCCAGCGGCACAACTACGTGCTGCCGCAGCACACCGCCGTGCTGGCGCCGCAGCTCACCTACAGCTGCCAGTTCCCGGCCTGGTCGTACGGGCCGCGGCCGAACGAGTTCATCCCGACCCAGCTGTTCGACGCGGTCGCCTCGCTGCCGGACGCGCCGAAGCGGATCGCGGTGGTGACCAGCCAGAGCGGCTCGGCCGCGTTCGTGACCGACGGCTTCGGCTCGGACAAGACCGGCATGCTGACCATCGCCCCGCAGAAGGGCCTGCAGGTGGTGGCCAACGTCCACTACCCGCCGACCACCAGCGACTGGGCGCCGATCGCGGCCCAGGTGCGCGCGGCCAAGCCTGACCTGGTCGTCAACAACGGGCTCGGCGTCGACGCGGTCAACCTGCTGCAGGCGATGAAGCAGCTCAACTACCGGCCGCCGATGATGTTCGCGCTGTTCCCGGCGCCCGGGCCGCTGCTCGGACTCGGTGACCTGAGCGCGGGCACGCTGACCACCTCGCTGTTCCAGCCGGACCAGGCCGGCAAGCTCGGCGGCGACGTGCAGGCGATCGTCGACGACTTCAAGACCAGGGCGACCGCGGCCAAGCTGCCGTACCCGGTGTTCGAGACCCAGGCGGCCGCGTCCTGGAACGCCTGGGACATCCTCGCCGACGGCGTGAAGGCGGCCGGCTCGCTCGACCAGCAGAAGATCTGCGACTCGCTGCACGCGGACGGGGCGCAGACGACGTTCTCCGGCAAGGTCACGTTCGACCCGGCCGACCACAACTTCTGGGCGGGCACCGAGACCCTCGCCCAGATCCAGGGCGGCAAGTGGGTCACGGTCTGGCCGCAGGACAAGGCGGCCGCGCAGCTGCGCGGACCGGCCGCGGCCTGAGCAGGGGACGCCGGTCGCCATGACGATCGCCCAAGCCGCGCTCACCGGCGCACTCATCGGTGGGCTCTACGCGCTCATGGCGACCGGCCTGTCCGTCACCTGGGGGGTGCTGCGGGTCATCAACCTCGCGCACTTCGCGATGATCCTGCTCGGCGCGTACCTGACCTACCAGCTGGCCACCTCGACCGGCCTCGACCCGATCCTCACCGTGCTGATCACCGGCCCGGTGCTGTTCGTGGTCGGGGCGGCCGTGCAGTGGGCGTACGACCGGCTGCACGTGGCCGAGTTCACCTCGCTGCTGGTCAGCTTCGGGCTGCTGATCATCGCCATCCAGGCGGTGACGCTGATCTGGAGCGCCGACTTCCTCCGGATGCCCGGCGACATCAACCCGTACGCGACCGAGTCCTGGACGGTCGGCCGGTTCGTCTTCCCGGTCACCACCGTGCTCGCGTTCGGGTTGGCGCTCGTGCTCGTCGCGGCGCTGCACCTGGTGCTGCGGCGCACGTTCGCCGGCCGGGGGATGCGGGCGATCGCCCAGGACCGGGCGGTCGCGGCCGCGTTCGGGGTGGACCACCAGCGGCTCAGCCTGGTGCTCGGCGGGGTGGCCGGAGCCAGCGCGGCCGCGGCCGGGATGGTGTTCGCGCTGACCAACGCGCTCAGCCCGACCGCGGCGTACGAGTGGTTCGGCATCGTGTTCGCCGTGGTCATCCTCGGCGGGATCGGGCAGGTCGTCGGCACGTTCGCGGCCGGCGTCGCGGTCGGCGTCGTGTCCGCGGTGGTGTCCGCGGCCTGGTCGCCGGCCACCGCGCCGATCGTGCTGTTCTCGGCGATCGTGCTGGCCCTGGTGCTGCGGCCGCAGGGGCTGTTCACGCTGCGGTCGGTGGTCGGGGCCGGCCGGTGAGGCGGTACGGCGGCTTCGGCCTCGCCTTCCTCATCCTCGCCGCGATCGGGCTGTGGGGCCGGGACGCCGGCGTGCCCGGGTTCGTGGTGCCGCTCGGGATCACCGCGCTGTTCTGGATCGCCCAGGCCACCAGCTGGAACCTGCTGTCCGGGTTCAGCGGATACTTCAGCTTCGGCCAGGCCGCGTACGTCGGCACCGGGGCGTACGCGGTGGCGGTGCTGACCGGGCGGCACGGGGTCAGCCTGGTCTGGTCGGTGCCCGCCGGCGCGGCCCTGTCCGGGCTGCTGGCGCTGGCGATCGGCGCGGTCGCGTTCCGGCTGCGCAGCCTGCGCGGGGAGATCTTCGCGCTGCTCACCCTCGCGGTGCCGTTCATCCTGGCCGCGGTCGCCAGCATCAACCGGACCATCGACGGCGGCCAGGGCACCACGATCCCGCTGCCGTCGGTGCCCGGCTGGATCGACGGGTTCCCGCAACTGCTGTTCGTGCTCGACGCGGCCGTGGCGATCGGAGCGCTCGCGGTCGCCGCCGCGGTGCAGCACGGCCGGCTCGGCTGGGGCCTGACCGCGATCCGGGACGCCGAGGACGTCGCCGAGGGCATCGGGGTGGGCACGCTGGCCTACAAGATGTGGGCGATCCTGCTGTCCGGGCTCATCGGCGGGCTGTCCGGCGCGCTGTACGCGCTGCAGATCGGCTTCGTCACCGTGGAGGGCGTCTTCGGGCTGACGATCCCGCTGCTGGTGATCGTGATGAGCGTGCTCGGCGGCCGCACGCACTGGCTCGGGCCGGCGATCGGCGCGCTGCTCATCGTGACGCTGCAGGACCGGCTGGCCGCCTCCGGCTACACCGACTGGAACCCGATCGTGCTCGGCGCGGTGCTGGCCGTGCTCGTCGTCGTCGCCCCCGACGGCCTGTACGGCAGGATGCGGGCCCGACCGTGGGCGGTGATCGGAGCACTGGTCGTCCCGATTGTCGCCGGCTACTACATCCCGTACGGGGACCTGCAGAACTGGGTGCTCGCCGGGATGCTGCTGGCCGCGCTCGTCGCGGTGGTGCCGGCGCGCTGGCTGCCGGCCCGGCTGCTGCGGCCGCCGCGGCCGGAGCCGGTGCCCGCGGTCGACCGGCCGGCCCCGCCGGAGCCGGGGCCGCCGGGGGAGACCGTGGTCGAGTGCCGGTCGGTGGCCCGCTACTACGGCGGCGTGCACGCGCTCGAGGACGTCTCGCTCACCGTCGCCGGCGGCGAGCTGGTGGGCCTGGTCGGGCCGAACGGGTCGGGCAAGACGACGTTGGTCAACCTGCTGTCCGGCACGGTCCGGCCGAGCCGCGGCGCGATCGCCGTCGCCGGTCAGGACACCGCCCGGCTGGCGCCGCACCGGATCGCGCACGCCGGCGTGGCCAGGACCTACCAGATCCCGCGGCCGTTCGACTCGATGACCGTGCGGGACAACGTGGCGATGGCCGGCATGTTCGGCCGCCGCCGGCTGCCGCTGGCCCAGGCGCGGGCGGAGGCCGGCGCGCACCTGGAGACCGTGTCGCTGGACCGGCTGGCCGGCGCGTACCCCGGCTCGCTCAACCTGCACCAGCGGCAGCTGCTGGAGATGGCCAGGGCGGTCGCCTCCGAGCCGCGGGTGCTGCTGCTGGACGAGGCGATGGCCGGGCTCAACCCGGCCGAGATCGACGAGGCCGTCGAGGTGATCCGGCGGATCTCCGCGGCCGGCGTGACGATCGTGCTCGTCGAGCACCTGCTGCGGGTGCTCAACCAGCTCGCCACCCGGCTGGTCGTGCTCGACCGCGGCCGGGTGCTGGCCGACGGCGAGCCGCAGGCGGTGCTGGCCGACCCGGCGGTCGTGCGCGCCTACCTGGGGAGGCAGACCCGTGTCTGAGTCCCTGCTCGAGGTGCGCGGGCTGGACGTGCACTACGGCGATGCGCAGGCGCTGTGGTCGGTCGACCTCACCGTCGGGCCGGGCGAGACGGTGGCGGTCGTCGGTCCGAACGGGGCCGGCAAGTCCACTCTGGTCAACGCGATCGCCGGGCTGCAGCCGACCACGGCCGGGGAGATCCTCGTCGCCGGCACCGACGTGTCCCGGCTGGTGCCGCACCGGGTCTGCGCGTCCGGCGTGGCGATCGTGCCCGAAGGGCGGCGGGTGTTCGCGCAGATGACCGTGGCCGACAACCTGGCCCTCGGGGCCTACCGGCCGGCGGCGCGGCGGGAGCACCGGGCGACGCTGGCCCGGGTGCAGGCGCTGTTCCCGCGGCTGGCCGAGCGGGCCGGGCAGCTCGCCGGGTCGCTGTCCGGCGGCGAGCAGCAGATGGTCGCGATCGGCCGGGCGCTGATGGCGCGCCCGACCCTGCTGCTGCTCGACGAGCCCTCGCTCGGGCTCGCCCCGGTCGTCGTCGACGAGGTGTACGCGGCGATCGCCGCGATCGCGGAGTCCGGGGTCAGCGTGCTCGTCGTCGAGCAGGACGTGCCGCGGGCGCTGGCGGTGAGCCAGCGGGCATACCTGCTGTCCGAGGGGCGGGTGGCGACGACCGGCACGCCGGCCGAGCTGACCGACAGCGCCGAGGTCCGCCGGACGGTGCTGGGGTTGTGAGCGCGGCGCACCGCCCCGGTCCCGTGCTGCTGGCGGGGCGGCGGGCGGTGGTGGACGGGCGGGCGGTGTGCGAGGGCTGCGGCGGCCCGGTCGTCCCGGTCGGGCCGGGGCAGTGGGCGCACGGGCGGGAGCCGACGGCGTTCCTCACCCCGGTGGACCAGGCCTCGGCCGGGCTGTCGTACGCGGAGTTCCGGCGGCGGCACCCGTGGGCCGTCGACCCGGACTACGGCCCGGTGACGTCGGACGCCGACTGGGCGGCGGCGCGCGACCGGCTGGCCCGGTACTGGTCCGCGGACGGGGCGTCGTATCCGGACCGGGTCGCGGTGCTGGCCGGCGGGCGGCCGCCGGTCGGCGGCTGGGACCTGTCGCCGGGACTGGCGCAGGCGCTCGACCTGCCGGCGCGCCGGCGCGAGCTGGTCGCGCGGTTCGCCTGGGCCATCCCGGGACCGGCCGCGCTGGCGACGGTCGCCGACGCCGGTCCGGTGGTCGAGGTCGGCGCCGGCACCGGCTACTGGGCCGCGCTGCTGCGTGACCGCGGCGCCGACGTGGTCGCCACCGACCCGGCCGCCGGCGGCGGGAACCCCTACCACGCCGCAGGTCCACTGTGGACGGACGTGGAGCCGGTGGACGGGGTGGCCGCGGTCCGCCGGCACCGGGACCGCACGCCGCTGCTGTGCTGGCCGCCGCCGGAGGACGACGCGGCCAGCTGGTCGGTGCTGCGGGCGTACCGCGGGGACGTGCTGCTCTACGTCGGCGAGGGGATCGACGGGCCCGCCGGCACCGCCCGGTTCCACCGGGAGCTCGCGCTGAACTGGACGGCCACCGAGGAGGTCGCGATCCCGACCTGGCCGGGACTGCGGGACCGGCTGGCCGTGTTCGAGCGCAACCCGGTGCGCCGGCCGCACCGGCTCCGGGACCGCTGCCCGGCCTGCGGCCGGCTGGTCCGCACCGGCAGCCTGGGCCGCTGCGACCACTGCGTCGCCACCCGGCCGGCGGCGCTCACGCTGCGGTCGGGACCGCACCGGATCGAGTACGACGAGGCCGGGCTGGCCGCGCTGCCGGCGCCGCTGCGCACTGCCCTGCTCGCCAGCCCGAACCGCATCCTGGGCCCCGCGGACACCAGGCAGTGATCGCCGCCGCGGCGGCTTGCGAGCCGAGCAGCCGGACGCGGCGGCCGGCGACCAGGTCGAGCCCGGCCCTCGACGGCCCACTGCAGGCGCGGGAACCCGGCGATGCCGACGACCCGGACGGTGACGGCCTCCCGCGGGTCCCGGCCGGCGTACTGCACGGGAGGCATCGTGCCGCCCCGGGACGGCGCGTGCCGCGCAGCCCCGGCGTCAGCGGCGGCTTGCCGCGGCCCAGACGGTGGCGAGCGTCGCGGAGGTCAGCGCCGGGCGCCGGTACTGCGGGCCGACCGCGGCCAGCGCGACCATCGAGGCCGCGTGCAGCGCGTCGACGCCGGCGCCGAGGCGGACGAGGACCGCCGGGGGATCGGTCGCGGTCAGCACGGCCTGCCCGAGATCCCGTGCGCCCAGCAGTCGCAGCAGCAGTCGCGCCCGCCGGTCCCCGGGGGCGAGCCCCATCGCCCGCCCGACCACCGCCGGCGCCGCCAGGCACCCGGCGCCCCACGTCGCCCGCCCGACCAGCACGCCCCGGCGTACCGCCGACGATGTCATCCCCGCTCCCGGTCCCGCAGGGGCGCCGTCACCGGCGACCGCGGGCGAGCAGGGTGACCGCGGCGGCGGCACCGGCGAGGGTGCCCAGCACCGACCGGCGGTGCAGGCTCAACCACGTCTCCGGGCTGCGCTCGTGCGCCTTGTAGTCGAAGTCGCCGTGCGCCCCCTGGTCTCCCGGCACCGGTGCGTACAGGTTCTCGCCGATCTCCGGCCGGGTGTCCTGCGGGCTCTGCTGCCCCTCGTAGCCGGTCCGGGCCAGGTACCGGTCCAGCAACGGCGCGGCGACCCGGTTGCCGAGCACCGTGTACGCCGTCGGCAGGCCGACCCAGGTGCTGCGGCGCGGGTGCTCGGCGACCCGCACGATCGCGGCCGCGCCGACCTCCGGCTGGAAGATCGGCGGCACCGGCTGCGGGTGGTGCGGCAGCTGCGACTTCACCCAGTTGAACTGGATCGTGTTCAGCGCCGGCATGTGCACCATCGCCACCCGTACCTTGCTGTGGTCGTGCAGCAGCTCGGTGATCACGCTCTCGGTGAAGCCGACCATCGCGTGCTTGCTGCCGCAGTACGCCGCCTGCAGCGGGATCCCGCGGTAGGCCAGCGCCGATCCGACCTGGACGAGCACGCCGCGATCACGGGGCTTCATCCGGCGCAGCGCCGCGCGGGTGCCGTTCACGAAGCCGAAGTACGTCACCGCCGTGGCGCGCTCGAAGTCCTCCGGGTCGGTGTCCATGAACGGCGCGAAGATCGACGTCATCGCGTTGTTGACCCACACCTCGATCGGGCCCATCCGGTCCTCGACCTGCGCCGCGGCTGCGTCGACGGCCCGGTGGTCGGCGACGTCGACTGCGAGGCCGAGCGCCCGCCGCCCGGCCCCCGCGACGTCGGCGACGGCGCCGGCCAGCCCGTCCTCGCCGCGGGCGAGCACGGCCACGTCGTAGCCGGCCGCGGCGAACGCCCGCACCGTGGCCCGGCCGAGACCGGCCGAGCCGCCAGTGACCACCGCCACGCCCTTCTTCGCGCTCTCGCCGTCGAGCGACTCGAGCCGGTCGGCAGTGCTGGACGTCATCGGCGTACTCCTCGCGAATCGGGAACGCCGATGTGCTTGCCCGCAAAGGCGGCCGGTGAATCAGCCCTCGCGCCGCGCCGGCACCACGACCACCGGGCAGGTCGCGTGCTGCACGACCGCGTGGCTGACCGAACCGAGCAGCAGCTGCTTGAACCCACCGCGACCACGGGAGCCGACCACCAGCAGGTCGGCGTCGTTCGACGCCTCGACCAGCGCCTCAGCCGGGTGCCGGTCGTCGATCACGACCCGTTCGACCTCGACCCCGTCGAGCGCGTCGCGCTGCTCGTAGAGCGCCGAGCCGAGCAGCTCCGCGGCGGTGTTGCGGGCGAGCTCCTCGTATCTGGTCCGGTCCTGCAGCGTCGCGGACATGTCGGGCGCGGCCACCGCGGCGGCGTCGTAGCCGTCGAGCGCCGGGTTGACCCCGCCGCCGACCAGCCCGTGCTCGGTCGGCACGTATTCCGGCGCGGCGAGCTCCCGCGCATGGAAGGCGTAGACGACCTGCAGCACCGCCTGCCGCAGTCGCGCCTCCCCGGCCGCCCAGGCCAGGGCTGCCTTGGAGCCCGACGACGCGTCGAGTCCGACCACGATCCTGGCCACCGGCGCTCCCTCCAGGCCAACCCGATCGGGTGGCGCGCTCAGCTGGGCGAGATCATCACTATCCCAGAACCGCGGCCGGATGGTCGAGACTGTGCGCCGACACCCCGCGACCCTCGAGGACTGGCAATGGCTGACTTCCCGACCTGGCTCGCCGCGCTGCGCCGCTCGCACGAGCGCATGACCGCGCTCGTCGGCGGGCTGACCGACGAGCAGGCGGCGCTGCGGTCCTACGCGGACGAGTGGTCGCTGGCGCAGGTCGCCTCCCACCTGGGCAGCCAGGCCGAGGTCTTCGAGCTGTTCCTCACCGCCGGCCTGACCGGCACCGATGCCCCGGACGCCGACGCGATGGTGCCGATCTGGGACCGCTGGAACGAGCTGTCCCCCCGCAGCCAGCTCGCCGACAGCGTCGAGGCGAACGAGCACTTCATCGCCCGGCTCGAACACCTCGAGCCGGACCAGCAGGACGCGTTCGCGCTCAGCCTGTTCGGCAGCGACGTCGACCTCGCCGGGCTGACCGCACTGCGGGTGGCCGAGCACGTCCTGCACACCTGGGACATCGCGGTCGCGCTCGACCCGGCCGCGACCCTCGCCCAGGATGCGGTCGAGCTGCTCATCGACACCCTCCCGCGGCGCGCGGCGGCCGCCGGTCTGCCCGTACCCGGCGGGCGGCCGGTGCAGGTCGTCACCGTCGACCCGGTGCGCACGTACGCGCTGGCCCTGGACCCGAAGGTCACGCTGACCACGCTGGACGCGGTCACCCCGGACGCCGCCGTGGCCCGGATGCCGGCCGAGGCGTTCCTCCGGCTGGTCGCCGGCCGCCTCGACCCCGAGCACACCCCGCTCGGCGTGGACGCGCCCGACCTCGACCAGTTGCGCCAAGCCTTCCCCGGATTCTGACGGCTTTCCCGCATCGCCTCGGCGGTCCAGCCGCACGAAGCCGCTGGAGGGATGACTCTCCCGGCGCAAACGCGAACGATCCCGGGGAAAGGGCAGCCTGAGGCCACCGGAGGAGGTGTGCCGTGTCGGATACCACCACCGAAACCACCACCGCGCAGACCACTGAGGCCCCACCCGGGCCGGCCACCCCACCCTTGCGCCGGGGCCGGGGACGGCGTTCGTGGCTGGCGGGGACGTTCGCGGGGGAGATGCTCGCCGAGTTCTTCGGCACGTTCGTCCTCATCGCGTTCGGATGTGGTTCGGTCGCTGTGGCCGTCGTCGGGCTGCCGGGGTCGGGACGCCAGAGCGTGGCGTTCGGCCCGGCGAACTGGCTGATCATCGCCTGGGGATGGGGCCTCGGCGTCGTGTTCGGCGTGTACGTGTGCTCCGGCATCAGCGGCGGCCACATCAACCCGGCCGTGACGCTGGCCTTCGCGCTGCGCCGCAAGTTCCCGTGGCGCAAGCTGCCCGGCTACTGGCTGGCCCAGCTCGTCGGCGCCTTCGCCGCCGCGGCGGTCGTCTATGCCGTCTACGTCGCCGCGATCAACGCGTTCAACCAGACGAACCACTTCGCGGACAGGCCGCAATCGCTGCCGACCTTCTCGATCTTCGCGACGTTCCCGGCTCAGTACTTCAACGGGTCGTGGGTCGGACCGTTCGTCGACCAGATCGTCGGCACCGCGATGCTGCTCGCGGTCATCGCGGCCCTGCTGGACCGGCGCAACAGCGCGCCGGCGGCCAACCTGACGCCGTACATCGTCGGCCTCGTGGTCGTGGTCATCGGGCTGTCGTTCGGCACGAACGCCGGCTACGCGATCAACCCGGCGCGCGACCTGGGCCCGCGCATCCTCGCCTGGATCGCCGGGTGGGGGCACCAGGCCTTCCCGGGGCAGGGCCAGTACTTCACGAACTACTGGTGGATACCCATAGCCGGGCCGCTGATCGGCGCGGTCGTGGGGATCGTCGCCTACGACCTGTTCGCCGGCCGCGCCCTGGGCCACGTCCAGGAGGACTGACCGGCGCGGCCGCCCTCGCACCGGCACGCCGCCACCACGCCGTCGTCACCGCCGCCGGCTCCTCGAGCAGCTCCGGGAAGAGCCGGCCGGCGACCTGCGCGCTGCCGCTGAGGAGCGGGTGGCGTCCCGCTCGAGGACGCTGACCCGGTCTTCCGCGTCGCCCGCCACGCGGCATCGAGCACGCCGCCCAGCCCGGCGCCGGGGACCACGGCACGCTCGCCGCGTCTGACACCGCCGCCAAGCCCGCACCCGCGCTGGCTCTAGGGTGTCGCTGTCCCAGGCTGGAGCAGAAGGAGGCGGCGCGGGTGCGTCGAACGCTGGTTGCACTGATTGCGGCACTCACATCACTGGTGGCCGGATGTGGCGGGTCCGCACCGGCCGGCACCTCCTCGGGGAGCGCGGCGGCGAAGGGGTCGATGATCCTCGCGACCACGACGAGCACGCAGGACTCAGGCTTGCTCGATGACCTGCTGCCGGTGTTCACGAAGGACACCGGCTGGACGGTGAAGACGCTCGCGGTCGGCAGTGGTCAGGCGCTCGAGTTGGGCCGGCGCGGCGAGGCCGACGTGCTGTTGGTGCATTCGCCGGCGGCGGAGATGAGGTTCATGGCCGAGGGAAAGGCGGGCCGGCGCCGGCTGGTGATGCACAACGACTTCGTCATCGTCGGACCGCCCGATGACCCCGCCGGGATCAAGGGAATGGACAGCGTCGACGCGATGAAGAAGATCGCGTCGGCGCCCGCGGTGTTCATCTCCCGCGGCGACGACTCGGGGACCAACGCCAAGGAGAAGGACATCTGGGCCAAGGCGGGGATCACCCCCAAGGGGGCCTGGTACCAGTCCACCGGCCAGGGCATGGGCGCCACGCTGCGGGTGGCCGATCAGAAGGCCGGCTACACGCTGTCGGACCGGGCCACGTACCTGGCTCAGCGCGACACGCTGAAGCTGCAGATCCTCAGCGAGGGCGACCCGAGCCTGCTGAACGTCTATCACGTGATCGAGATGACCACGAAGGCCGGAAGCCGGGTGCAGCCCGACGCGGCGAAGGCGTTCGCCGACTGGATCGTCTCGCCGGCGATCCAGCAGCGGATCGGTGAGTTCGGGAAGGCAGAGTTCGGCCAGCCGCTGTTCACTCCCGACGCCGGCAAGGACGAGGCCAGCCTCGGGGGCTGAGCCGGCTGGAGGAGGCCCGTTCGTGGACGTCCTGGTGCAGGGAGTGCTCGACGCGGTCCGACTGCTCGCATCCGGCGACGAGGACACCTGGTCGATCACCGCGCTGACGCTGCGGATCTCCCTGACGGCGACCGCGATCGCGTTGCTGCTCGGCGTGCCGGCCGGGGCTGGTCTGGCGCTCGGCCGGTTCCGCGGCCGGCGGATCATGCTGGCGGCTGCGAACACCGGCATGGGCCTGCCGCCGGTCGTCGTCGGCCTGTTCGTCACCGTGTTGCTGTGGCGCAGTGGCCCGCTCGGTGAGCTCGGGCTGCTCTACACGCCGACCGCGATGGTCATCGCCCAGGCCGGGATCGCGACGCCGGTCGTAGCGGCTCTGACGGCAGCGGCGCTGCAGCAGGTGGATCCAGACTTCGTCGTGCAGATGCGGGCCCTGGGCGCGACCCGGCCACGGGCGCTGGCGGCGCTGCTGGCCGAGGCCCGCCTGCCCCTGCTGGCCGCCGGGATGGCGGGGTTCGGCGCGGTGGTCAGCGAAGTCGGGGCTGCACAGATGGTCGGCGGCAACATCGAAGGCCAGACCCGCGTGCTCACCACCGCAGCCGTCCTGGCGACGAGCCGCGGCGAGTTCTCCCTCGCGATCGCCTTCGGCATCCTCCTGCTGGCGATCGCGTTCGCGGTGAACCTCGCGGTGACGATCGTGCAGCAACGGCAGACCGTACGACGGTGACCGCGGTGAGCATCGGCTGCCGTGACCTGGTCGTCTCCACTGGCGACCGGGTGCTGCTCGACGTCGCCAGCCTCGAGGTCTCCGCCGGCACCACCCTCGCGGTGCTCGGACCCAACGGCGCCGGCAAGTCCACCCTGCTGCGGGCGCTCGCTCACCTCGGCGGTATGAGCCGGACCGGTGATGTGCTGCTCGACGGTCAGCCGGCGACGGCATCGCAGCTGCGTGCCGCCAGTGCGGCCGTGTTCCAACGGCCGGTGTTGCAGCGGGCTTCCGCGCTCGACAACGCCGCCGCCGGACTCCGCCTGCGCGGCACCGCCCGGCGGGAGGCCCGGCGGCGGGCCCGGCCGTGGCTGCGCGCGCTCGGAGTTGGCCACCTCGCCGACCAGCCCGCGCGGACGCTGTCCGGAGGGGAGGCGCAGCGCGTCGCGATCGCCCGCGCCCTCGCCGTCGAACCCAGGGTGCTCCTGCTCGACGAACCCTTCACCGGCCTGGACGCCACCAGCCGGGCCGACCTGATCGCCGACCTGCGGACCGTCCTGCACCGACTGGGCGCCGCCGTCCTGCTCGTCACCCATGATCGGGAGGAGGCCCGGGCCCTGGCCGACCGCACCGCCTTGCTCGTCGCGGGCCGCCTCCGCCAGGTCGGCGGGACCGCGCACGTGCTCGATGCCCCGGCCGACGCCGACTGTGCTTCCCTGCTCGGCTACACCACACGCCTCGCACCGGACCTCACCGGCTGCGGCGAACTGCTCGTCGCCCGACCCGAACGATGCCAGCTCCTCGACCCTGCGGCGTCCTTGCCACCGAACACGATCGCCGTCGGCGGCACGGTCCGCCGCACCGTGCCCCTCGGCGGGACCACCCGGGTCGACGTCGACACCGCAGCCGAGCCCGTCGCCGTGCTCACCACGGCCGAGGTGACGGCGTTGCCCGGACAAGCCGTGCGGGTCGCCGTCGACCTCGAGCACGTCCGGCGCATCCCCGCGGCAGTCCTGTCGTCGAGCGGTGCCCCACCGTCCCGGAACGCGGCGGCAGACCCGATGGACTGAGGTCAGCGGACCGTCACGCGCGTGCGCCTAGGATCGGCTGATGGCGGGTCCAGTGGCGGGAGTGGTGCTCGCCGGCGGCCGGTCGTCGCGTATGGGCCAGCCCAAGTCGGGGCTGGAGTGGCACGGTGCGACGCTGCTGTTCCGCACGGCCGCCGTGGTGGCCCGCGCGGTCGACGGGCCGATCGTCGTGGTACGGGCTCCCGGGCAGCAGCTGCCCGACCTGCCCGAGGGCGTCGACACCGCGGAGGACCCGGTCGAGGGGCTCGGGCCGATGCAGGGCGTGGCGGCGGGACTGTCCGCGGTGCGGGACCGGGCCGGCGCGGCGTTCGTCTGCTCGACCGACCTGCCGTTCCTGCACCCCGCGTACGTCCGGGCCGTCGTCCGCGGGCTCGACGATCCCGCCGTGGACCTGGTGCTGCCGACCGTGCGTGGGTATCGGCAGCCGCTCGCGGCGGGGTACCGGACCGCGCTGACCGGACTGATCGAGGCGCAGATCGCCGAGGGCAACCTGCGGCCCGGCATGTTGCTGAAGCACTGCTGCGCGGTGCAGCCTGACGACACCGTGCTGCTCGCCGATCCCGCGGTGGCCGCGACCGACCCGGCGCTCGACTCGGTGCAGAACGTCAACACCCGGGAGGAGTACGAGCGGGCCCGGGCCCGGCCCGCTCCCGACGTCACGGTCCAGTGCTTCGGCGCGCTGGCCGGAGTCCACCGGCGCGGACCCCGGACGGTGGCCGCGGCCAGCCTGGGCGAAGCGGCGGCGGCCGTCGACCTCGCCCTCGACCGGCACGTGGTCGCGGCGATCAACGGCGACCACATCGTGCGGGATGCCCGGCTGCCGCTGGTCGCCGGCGACACGGTGGCGTTCCTCTCGGCCGACGCCGGGGGCTGAGCAGCCGGGCGGGTGCGCGACATACAGTCGGGGCATGGCACCGGGCGGGTATTTCGGTTGCGCGCTGGTCGTCGACGTCAACGGCACCGCGGCGACCGCCCACGGCCTCGACCTGGACGAGCGGGTGCTGCGGGGGTACCTCGGTGGCGTCGGGCTCGGCACCTGGCTGCTGCACCGGCTGACCCCGCCCGAGGTCGACCCGTTCGGCCCGGACGCGGCGCTGGCCTTCGTGTTCTCCCCGCTGGTCGGCACTCCGCTGACGACCAGCGCGAAGTTCGCGGTGGTGGCGAAGTCGCCGCTGACCGGTCTGCTCACCGACGCGCTGGCCTCCAGCCAGTTCGCGATCGCCGGCAAGCTCACCGGCAACGACGCGATCGTCGTCCGCGGCCGGGCTCGCCAGCTGTCGGTGCTGCTGGTTGACGCGGACGGCGTCCGGCTGGAGCCGGCTGCGGACCTGACCGGGCTGTCCGCGGCCGAGGCCGAGGCGGCGGCGAAGCAGCGCTTCGGCCGCGGCTGGCGGACGGCGGCGATCGGCCCGGCCGGCGAGCGCGGCGTCCGGTACGCGACGATCTCCCACGACGGCCGGCACGCGGGCCGCGGCGGCCTCGGTGCGGTGCTCGGCGCCAAGAACCTCAAGGCCGTGCTGGTCAGGGCCGGCGCCAAGGTCGCCGTCCACGACCAGGAGGCGGTCCTCGCCGCCGCTCGTGACCTGCGCGCGCGCAGCTTCGGCCCGGCCACTGCGAAGTACCGCGAGCTGGGCACGCTGGCCAACCTGCTGGCTTTCAACGCGGTGAGCACGCTGCCGACCCGCAACTTCACCGCCGCCACGTTCGCCGAGGCCCCGAAGCTGGCGGCCGAGCAGCTGCACGAGCTGCGCGGTGTGGCCCGCAACAGCTGCGCGTCCTGCTCGATCGGCTGCGAGCACATCTACTCCCGCAAGGGCGGCGGCAGCCAGCGGATGGAGTACGAGAACGTCTTCGCGCTCGGCCCGCTCTGCGGCGTCTCCGACCCGGACGACGTCTTCGCGGCCAGCGCCCGCTGCGACGAGCTCGGCCTGGACACGATCTCGGCCGGCGGCACGATCGCCTGGGCGATGGAGTGCGCCGAGCGGGGCCTGATCGACGCGCCGTGGCTGCGCTTCGGCGACGGGCCGGCGGTGCTGCGGGCGCTGGACGAGATCGGTGCCCGGGAAGGTCTCGGCGCCCTGCTGAGCGAGGGATCCCGGCGGGCGGCGGAGGTCGTCGGGCAGGGCTCCCTCGACTTCGCGCCGCAGGTCAAGGGCATGGAGATGCCCGGTTACGAGCCCAGGACGCTGCAGTCGATGGCGCTCGGGCTGGCCGTGAACGCTCGCGGCGCCGACCACAACCGATCGGGCGCCTACGAAGCGGACCTGTCCGGCCGGCTGGACCGGTTCAGCGGCGGCGAAGCACATGTCCTGGCCGCGGTCGACACGGAGGACCGCGCCGCGGTGATGGACTCGATGATCCTCTGCAAGTTCCTGCGCGGGGTGTTCGATGAGCCGTTCCCGGAGTGGGCCCGGCTGCTGCGTACCGTCACCGGCTGGGACCTCGACGAGGACGAACTGAGGGCCGTCGCGCGCCGCATCGTGCGGGCCAAGCGGGCCTTCAACCTGCGCGAAGGAGCGACCGCGGCCGACGACCGGCTGCCGGCCCGGATGCTCGAGACCCCGCTGGAGCTGGGGTCGGGCCGGACCGCGACGCTGACCGCGGAGCGGCTGCAGGCGATGGTGACGAGCTACTACGAGGCGCGGGGACTGACCGCTGACGGCAGGATCCCGGCCGCTCGGCGCGCTGAACTGCTGCTGGATGGATGACGTCTGAAAGCATGAACACGTGGCAACCGACGGAGGTCGAACCGTGACCACCTTGGAAGACCCTGGCACGTCCGTACGGACGATCACGGCCGAGATCGACGGCCGACAGGTCACCGTGCCCGACGGGACCAGCATCTACGACGCGGCCAGGCAGATCGGCGTCGACATCCCGGTGCTCTGCCACAACGAGCGCTACGACCCGGTCGGAGTCTGCCGGATGTGCGTCGTCGACACCGGCGGGCGCGCGTTCGCCGCTGCCTGCGTGCGGCCGTGCGAGGACGGGATGACGGTCAGGACCGACACCCCCGAGCTGAACCGGAGCCGGGCCACGCTGACCGAGTTGTTGATCGCCGACCAGCCGCCGCGGGCCGAGGACCCCAAGCAGAACACGACCGGCGACAACCTGCTTCTGGAGCTGGCCGACCGGTTCGACGTGGCCCGCGAGACCACCGGGCTGCCCCGTGCGAGTGGCCGCGGCACCGACTCGTCGAACCCGGTCATCGACGTCAACCACGATGCCTGCATCCTCTGCGACCGGTGCGTGCGGGCCTGCGACGACATCCAGGGCAACGACGTCATCGGACGCTCGGGCAAGGGCTACACCACCCGGATCGCGTTCGACCTCGACGACCCGATGGGCAACAGCTCCTGCGTCACCTGCGGCGAGTGCGTCCAGGCCTGCCCGACCGGCGCGCTGACCAACAAGCCGATCAACCTCATCCCGATCCAGCCGCGGGAGCGGCTCGACGCGGTCGACAGCGTCTGCCCGTACTGCGGGGTCGGCTGCGCGCTGACCTACTACGTCGACCGGGAGCGCAACGCGATCTCGTTCGCGGAAGGCCGTCCGCAGCCCGGCTCGCAGAGCCGGCTGTGCGTGAAGGGCCGGTACGGCTGGGACTACGCGGCCTCGCCGCAGCGGCTGACAGTGCCGCTGATCCGGATCGACTCCTCGTATCCCAAGGGGGCGCTGTCCGCGGACGTGCGTGGCGACATGGACAACGACCGGGGCCGGGCCGGCGCCGGCGGCGACCGCAGCGGCGGCGGCCGGTCGGCGAAGAAGGGCCGGGACGGCCGGCGCAAGCCCGGCGGCCTGGTCGACTACGACGAGGTGCTGCCGCACTTCCGGGAGGCCACCTGGGAGGAGGCGCTGGACCTGGTCGCCCGCCGGCTGCTGGAGGTCCACGCCGCCGGCGGTCCGGGCGCGATCGCCGGGTTCGGCTCGGCGAAGTGCTCCAACGAGGAGGCGTACCTCTTCCAGAAGCTCATCCGGGTCGGTTTCGGTACCAACAACGTCGACCACTGCACCCGGCTCTGCCACGCCTCCTCGGTCGCCGCGCTGTTCGAGGGCGTCGGCTCCGGTGCCGTCTCGACCACGTACGGGGACGTGGCCAACGCCGAGGTCGTCATCATCACCGGCTCCAACCCGACGGCGAACCATCCCGTGGCGAGCTCGTTCTTCAAGCAGGCCCGCCGCCGCGGCACGAAGATCATCTACGTCGACCCGCGGGCGAGCACGGTCGCCGAGCACGCCGACTATTACTGCCAGGTCAAGCCGGGCACCGACGTGGCGTTCTACAACGCGGTCATGCACGAGGTGATCCGGCTCGGCCTGATCGACCGCGAGTTCATCGCCGACAGGACCTCCAACTACGAGGAGCTGGCCCGCACGGTGGCGGACTACCCGCCGGAGCGGGCCGCGCAGATCACCGGCGTCGACGCGGACCTCATCCGCGAGGTGGCGCGGGTCTGGGGGGAGGCGAAGGCCGGCATCATCTACTGGGGGATGGGCATCTCCCAGCACACGACCGGCACGGACAACGCCCGCTGCCTCATCGCGCTGTGCTCCATCACGGGCAACGTCGGCAAGCCCGGCGCCGGCCTGCACCCGCTGCGCGGGCAGAACAACGTGCAGGGCGCCTCGGACGCCGGCCTGATCCCGATGTTCTACCCGGACTACCAGGGTGTGGACGCCGAGAAGACCAGGCAGCGGTTCGAGCAGGCGTGGGGCCGGCCGCTGGACCCCAAGCGGGGGCTGACGGTCACCGAGATCATCAAGTCCGCGCTCGCGCCGGGCGGCGTGCGGGGCATGTACATGCTCGGCGAGAACCCGTTCCTGTCCGACCCGAACATCAACAAGGTCCGCAAAGCCCTTGCCGCGCTGGACTTCCTCGTCGTGCAGGACATCTTCCTCACCGAGACCGCCGAGTTCGCCGACGTGATCCTGCCGGCCTCGTCCTACCTGGAGAAGGACGGCACGTACACCAACACCGATCGGCGGGTGCAGCTCGGCCGCAAGGTGATGGATCCGCCGGGCCAGGCGAGGGTCGACTGGGAGGTGGTCCAGGACATCGCCAACCGGATCGGCCTTGACTGGCACTACTCCTCGCCGAGCGAGGTGTTCGACGAGATGGTCGCGCTCATGCCGTCGTACAAGAACCTGCGGCACGACAACCTCGGGCTGTCCGGGAAGCTCTATCCCAACGAGGACCCCGAGACCCTCGACGGCACGATCGTCATGTTCGACGAGCGGTTCAACACCGACGACGGGCTGGCGCACCTGGTGCCGGCGCACTGGCTGCCGGCCAAGGAACTGCCGGACGGCGAATACCCACTGGTCCTCAACACCGGCCGCCTGCTCGAGCACTGGCACACCGGCTCGATGACCCGCCGGTCCTACGCGCTGGACACCATCTCGCCGATCGCCGAGGTGTACATGCACCCGAAGGACGCGGCCGACCGCGGTCTGGCACACGGCCAGATGGCCAGGGTCCGCTCCCGCCGGGGGACGATCGAGTTGCAGGTGCGCGTCTCGCACCGGGAACAGCTCGGCAACTGCTTCATCCCGTTCCACTTCCGGGAGGCCGCGGCGAACCTGCTGACGATCGACGAGATCGACCCGTACGGGAAGATCCCCGAGTTCAAGTTCTGTGCCGTGCAGGTCGAGGCGCTGGGAGTGCGGGCATGACGGTCAGCTCGGAGCGGTCCTCCGGTGCCTGGTCCCGCCGCGTGCCCGGGGTCGAGGCCAGAGCCGGGAAGTTCCCCGGCCCGTCCCTGATCCCGGCTCTCAACGCCATCCAGGAACGGCTCGGCTGGCTGCCCCGCGAAGAGCTGGAAGAGCTCGCGCGCGACGTCCGCCGGCCCCTGTACGAGATCGAAGGACTGGTCTCGTTCTACCCGCACTTCCGTACCACTCCGCCGGCGAGGGTCGCCCTGCACGTCTGCCACGACCTGTCCTGCTGGCTGCGCGAGGGCGAAGACCGGCTGGCCGACCTGCGCGCCCGGTACGGTGAGGACGCCGAGGTGGAGCTGGTCGAGGTGTCCTGCCTCGGCCGCTGCGACATCGCTCCGGCCGCGGCCGTCAACGAACGACCGGTCGCGGTGTCCGGTGTCGACGATCTCGTCGAGACCGCCCGATCGTCCTCTGTGGAGGAACTCGTCGCGGCGTCCCGGGCCGAGCCGTGGCCCAACGACCCGTACCCGGCCGGCTCCGGAGTCGCCGAGCGGTACGCGTCGCTGCGGGCGCTGCTCGCCGGCGACCTCGACCCCGACGACGTCATCGGCACCCTCAGGGACTCCGACCTGCGTGGCATGGGTGGCGCCGGCTTCCCGACCGGACAGAAGTGGGGCCTCGTCCGCGCGGCCGGCGGCGTCACCTACGCGATCTGCAACGCCGACGAGTCCGAGCCCGGCACGTTCAAGGACCGGCAGATCCTCGCCGACCAGCCCCACCTCGTGCTCGAGGGTCTGTTGCTCGGCATGGCCGTGGTCGGGGCCGAGCAGGGCTGGGTCTTCATCCGGCACGAGTACGGCCCCGAGGAGGCGGTGCTCCGCGCCGAGATCGAGGCCCTTCGCGACGCCGGCGTCATCGGCCAGGACGCCTGCGGCAGCGGTCGGCGGCTCGACGTCGATGTGTTCGTCTCGCCCGGCGGCTACATCCTCGGCGAGGAGACCGCGCTGCTGGAGTGCATGGAGGGCCACCGCGGCGAGCCGCGCAACAAGCCACCGTTCCCTGGCAACTACGGCCTGAACGGGCGGCCCACCCTGCTCAACTCCGTCGAGACGTTCGCCGACGTGCCGGTCATCCTGCAGCGCGGTGCCGACTGGTGGAAGAGCCAGGGCATCGGCGACTCGGCCGGATGGAAGTTCTTCGCCGTGTCCGGCCACGTCGCCAACCCGGGCATGTACTGCGTGCCGATGGGCACGACGGTCGGGCAGCTGATCGACGCGGCCGGCGGCGTCCGCGACGGCGCCGAGCTGGCCGCGGTGCAGCCCGGCGGCGCGTCGTCGAACTTCATCGGCCCGGATCGGCTGGACGTTCGACTCGACTTCGGCGCGCTGGCCGAGGCCGGCACGATGCTCGGCTCCGGCGCGATGGTCGTCATCGCCGAGGGCACCGACCTGCTCGCGGCCTCGACGAACGTGCTGCGGTTCTTCCGCGACGAGTCGTGCGGCAAGTGCGTTCCGTGCCGGGTCGGCTCGATGAAGGCGCATACCCTCCTGCGCGAGACGCTCGACGCCGGCCGTCCGCTGGACCAGGACCGGCGGGAGACCATCCTCCGGCTCGAGGAGACGATGCGGAAGACCTCGATCTGCGGGCTCGGTCAGGTCGCGCTCGGACCGGTCGTGTCGGTGCTCGGCCTGGACAAGGGCGGCGCCGCCGCTCGCGAGCAGCCGCGGCCCGAAGGGGCAGCGGGACAGCCGGACCGGTGAGCGGGAGGGAGTTCTTCACCGCCCGCACCGTCGCCGAGGCCAGGGCCGGGTTCCGGCCCGCCAACCGGACGGACATCGAGACCGTCCCACTGGCCGAGGCGTTGCGCCGCGTGCCGGCTGAGGCCGTCTCGTCGCCGAGCGCGCTGCCGGGTTTCACGCGATCCACCGTGGACGGTTTCGCGCTCCGCGCCGCCGACACGTTCGGCGCTTCCGACGGGCTGCCGTCCTACCTCGAACTGCTCGGCACCGTACGCATGGGGGCGACGCCGGACGTCGCCGTCCGACCCGGGAGCTGCGTCGCCGTACCGACCGGGGCGGCGTTGCCGGACGGGGCCGACGCGGTGGTCATGGTCGAGTACACGGCCGAGACGATGCCGGGCACCATCGAGGTGACCCGTCCGGTCGCCGCCGGCGCGGGGCTCGTCCGAGCCGACGAGGATGTCGTCGCCGGCGGCCCGCTCGTGCCTGGGGGGAGGCCGCTGCGCCCGGCCGAGCTCGGTCTGCTCGCCGCGGCAGGCGTCACGTCCGTGCCGGTGCACAGGCGACCTCGGGTCGCGATCGTGTCGACCGGCGACGAGGTCGTCCCGCCGGACACCGCGGGACTCCGGCCGGCGCAGGTCCGCGACGCCACGGCCCCGGCGCTGGCAGGACTGGTCGCCGACGCCGGCGGTGTCCCGGTCTACGCCGGCATCGTCCCGGACGAGCGCGGCGCGCTGGAGAAGACCCTTGCCGGCCTGCTCGACGAGGCCGACGTCGTCGTCGTGTCCGCCGGGTCGTCGGTCGGCGCCCGGGATGAGACCACCGGCGCCGTCTCCGCGCTCGGCACGGTCTGGTGCCACGGGCTCGCGATCAAGCCGGGCAAGCCGACCCTGCTGGCCGAGTGTCGCGGCGTACCGGTCGTCGGACTGCCCGGGAACCCGCTGTCCGCGCTGGTTGTGTTCCGCCTGGTCGGCATGCCGCTGGTCTGGTCGGTCGCGGGCTGCACATCGGTGCCACCGGAGCCGTCCACCCGCGCCCGGCTGTCCCGCAACCTGGCCTCGGCCGCCGGCCGGCTCGACGTCGTCCAGGTCCGGGTGCGGGACGGGGTGGCCGAGCCGGTGTTCGGGCCGTCCGCCCTGCTGTCGGTCCTCACCCGCGCCGACGGGTACGTCGTCGTGCCGGAGCCGGCTACCGGCCTCGACGGCGGCGCGGACGTCGAGGTGATCCTGTACCGGTGAGCGCCGAGAGCCCGTACGTCTCCGACGTCCCGGCGGCCGCCGCCCTCGTCGCCTGGCGCGAGGCGCGCTCGGCGGCCGGCTGTCCGGCCCGGGTCGAGGCGGTGTGCCTGCCGGTTGCCGAGGCCGTCGGCCGGGTGACCGCCGGTGCCGTGTGGGCCGCCCGCTCGTCGCCGGCGTTCGACTCGGCTGCCATGGACGGGATCGCGGTCCGCGCCGCTGACACCGTCGGCGCCTCGGACACCCGGCCTATCGTCCTGACCGACGGAGCGTTCGCAGTGGTCGACACCGGCGACCCGATGCCGCCCGGATACGACGCCGTGATCATGCGTGAGGACGTGCACGGCGTCGCCGACGCCGAGATCCGCGCCGCCGTCCCGCCGTACCAGCACGTCCGCTCGATCGGCGAGGACATCAGCGCGGCCGAGCTCCTGCTGCCGGAGGGCCACCGGCTCCGTCCCATCGACGCCGCCGCCTGCGCCGCCGCGGGCGTCACCGAGGTGGAGGTACGCCGGCAGCCGATGGTCGTCGTCGTGCCGACCGGCGATGAGATCCGGCCCATCGATGCCGAGCTCGCGCCGGGCGAGATCCCGGATACCAACTCCCTCATGCTCGCCGCCCAGGCGCGCGAGGCCGGCTGCGTGGCGTCGGTGACCGACATCGTCCCGGACGACCCGGACCTGATCACGGCCGCGCTTCGGGATGCGGCCGAGCAGGCCGACCTGGTCATCCTCATCGCCGGGTCCAGTGCCGGCCGGGACGACTACAGCGCCCGGGTGATCGCCGCCACCGGGACCCTCGCCGTGCACGGCGTCGCCGTCCGGCCCGGGCACCCCGTCGTGCTGGGAACCGTCGGGACCACGCCGGTCCTCGGCGCCCCGGGCTTCCCGGTCTCCGCCGCCCTCACCTTCGACATCTTCGCCGCCCCCCTGCTGGCCGAGCTCGAAGGCGCCGCCCCACGGCAGCGATCGCTGATCACCGCCCGGCTCGCCCGCAAGCTGCCGTCCGTTCTCGGTATGGACGACTGGGTCCGGGTCCGACTCGGTCGGGTCGGGGGCGAGATCGTCGCCACCCCACTGCCCCGGGGAGCCGGCGTGCTGACCTCGCTCGTCCGTGCCGACGGTCTGCTCATGGTCCCGGCCGGCACCGAAGGACATCACGCGGGCGAGCGGGTCAGCGTCGAGCTGCTGCGGGGACCGGCCGAGATCGACCGGACCATCGTCGCCATCGGCTCGCACGACCTCGTGCTCGATCTCGCCGCGTCCCGGCTCCGCGCGGTCGACCCCTTGATCACGCTGGCGTCGTCGAACGTCGGCTCGCTCGGCGGTCTGGTCGCTCTCCGGGACGGACTGTGTCACATCGCCGGCTCCCACCTGCTCGATCCGGTCACCGGCGAGTACACGTTGCCGTACCTGGATCGGCTGTTCGCGGCCGAGGACGAGATCGCCGTCGTCCGGCTCGTGTACCGCCAGCAGGGCCTGATCGTCGCACCGGGCAACCCGCTCGGACTGACCGGGATCGAGGACCTCGCCCGACCCGGGTTGCGGTACGTCAACCGGCAGCGCGGCGCCGGGACGCGGATGCTGCTCGACCAGGAGCTGGCCGCTCGGGGAATCGACCCGGCCGCCGTGAGCGGCTACGGCCGCGAGGAACATACCCACCTCGCCGTCGCGGCCGCGGTTGCCGCCGGCATCGTGGACACCGGGCTCGGCATCCTCTCCGCGGCCCGCGCATTCGGTCTGGACTTCGTACCCGTCACCGAGGAGCCGTACGACCTGGTGCTGCGGGCATCCAGCCGCACGGATCAGCTTCTCGCCCCACTGTGGACACTGCTCGACCAGCCCGACTTCCGCGACGCGGTCGAAGCCCTCGGCGGCTACTCCTGCGCCGAAACAGGCCGCCGCATCCGCTGAGGTCGTCTCGCGGGAGTCCCCTACGCCACCTCACCCTCGGACCACTCGGTGACCCACGGCCACCGCTGCATCAAGAGTCGCTCCTGCGTCCATTACGGGCAGAACCTGCCCGACGGGACGCCCTGACGATCCAGGCCGCGGAGTCGAACCAAACCCCGTCACCGGTGCGGTGCTGCGCCATCAGCTCCCGCAGCCGGCCGAGTGCATGCTCGGCGGCCGCCGGATCCAGTCGGCGCAGGGTGTTGTTCGTACTGACGAAGCCACGGACCCAGGCGAGGGCGGTGTCGACGTCCGGCCCGTAGTGGACCGGTCGCCGCACGCCGGCCAGGGTCACCTCGGCGAATCCGGCTGCGTCGAGGATCGCGGTCGTCGTGGTCGGATCGCCCAGCGAGAACGCGTCCGCGGAATCTCCGTCGGCACCGAGGATCCGCTCGATCTCGACCGCCCACTCGTTCTGCTCCTTGGCCTGCCAGACCAGCATGACCAGCCGCCCGTGCGGCCGCAGCGCCCGCCGGATGTTGCCGAACGCGGCGACGGGATCGGCGAAGAACATCGTCCCGAACCGGCTGATCGCCAGGTCGAACTCACCCGCCGGGAACGGATGCACCTGAGCGTCACCGCACTCGAACGCGACATTCCGCACTCCCTCGTCCCGCGCCGCCTCCCGCGCCCGCGCAACGGCCGCCGCGGACACGTCAACCCCGAGCACGGAACCACCCACGGCCAGCCGGGCCGCCTCCCGGGTGGTCCACCCACCCCCACACCCGATGTCGACCACCCGGTCCCGCACCCCGACCTCCCACGCCGGCACGAGCACCCCGTCGTACCGCCGAAGCTCACCGTCGTAGTCCACCCAGACACCCTCCAGATCAACTGGTGGGCCGACCACCGGCCTGCGGTCGGCCTCGGGCCGACGGCCCCGGCGACCAGGATGGCCCCGCCACCCCTGCGCTGCGGACGAGTGCCCGTGGCCGGGCCGCGAGCAGTTCAGGGGATCCGGCGGGCCGCTGCCCGGCATGAGCGACGAATCCCGCCGCCGGCGTACCAACCAACGATCGGCGAACAGGGCGCCACCGAGAGCGGCGAACCCGCCCCCGGCGAACCGATCGACGATCGGTGAGCACGGGCCGCCCCCGAGAGCGAGGCCGTCAACGCGCCCAGCGCCACCAGGCCCGAGAGCAGTTCCGGGGGTCCGGGGGCCGCTCCCCGGAGTGAATGACGAATCCGCCCCCGGCGAACCGATCGACGATCGGTGAGCAGGGGATGCCAAAGGATCGTGTCCGAGGGGGGACTTGAACCCCCACGCCCGTTAAAGGGCACTAGCACCTCAAGCTAGCGCGTCTGCCATTCCGCCACCCGGACATCCGTGCCCGACCACTTTACCGGCCCGGGGCATCGCGACCCAACCGGGTCCGAGTGGTAGGGATACGACATGACGAGCGCGCAGGATGAGGTCGTCGAGCTCTGCTCGGAGCTGATCCGCTTCGACACGTCGAACCCCACCGGTTCCGAGCGGGCGGCGGCCGAGTGGGTCGTCGGCAAGCTGGACGAGGTCGGCGTCGGGTCCCGCCTGTACGAGTCGGAGCCGGGCCGGGCCAGCGTGGTCACCAGGGTCGAGGGCGCGGACCGGTCCCGCCCGGCGCTGCTGCTGCACGGACACCTTGACGTGGTCCCCGCCGACCCGGGCGAGTGGTCGGTGCATCCGTTCTCCGGCGAGGAACGGGACGGCTTCATCTGGGGTCGCGGCGCGATCGACATGAAGGACATGGACGCGATGCTGCTGGCGATGGTCCGGCAGTGGGCGACCACCGGCGAGCGGCCGCCCCGCGACGTGGTGGTCGCGTTCGTCGCGGACGAGGAGGCCGGCGGGGTCAAGGGCGCCCGGTTCCTGGTCGACAACCACCCGGAGGAGTTCGAGGGCTGCACCGAGGCGGTCAGCGAGGTCGGCGGGTTCAGCGTCACGCTGCCCAACGACGTCCGGATGTATCCGATCCAGAGCGCCGAGAAGGGCATGGCCTGGCTGCGCCTGGTCGCCCGCGGCCGCCCGGGCCACGGCTCGATGCGACACGAGGACAACGCGGTGACCAGGCTGGCCGAGGCGGTCGCCCGGATCGGCCGGTACGAGTTCCCGGTGGTCATGACGAAGACGGTGCGCCAGTTCCTGGAGGCGCTGGCCGAGCAGCTGGGCGTGGACATCGACGTGGACGCGGCCGAGCGGGCGGACATCGAGGCGCTGCTCGGCCGGCTCGGCGGCCTGGCCCGGATGATCGGCGCGACGCTCAGCAACACGGCGAACCCGACGATGCTCGAGGCCGGCTACAAGTCGAACGTGATCCCGGGCGCCGCGTCGGCGGTCATCGACGGCCGGTTCCTGCCCGGCCACGAGGAGGAGTTCGAGCGGCAGGTGGACGCGCTGATCGGTTCGGGCATCGTCCGCGAGTGGGTGCACCGGGACCAGGCGGTGGAGACCGACTTCGACGGGCCGCTGGTGGAGGCGATGGCGGCGGCGCTGCGGGCGGAGGACGGCGCGGCGCTGCCGGTGCCGTACACGATGTCCGGCGGTACGGACGCCAAGTCGTTCGAGCGGCTGGGCATGCGCTGTTTCGGCTTCTCGCCACTGCTGCTGCCGGCCGACCTCGACTTCGCGGCGATGTTCCACGGCATCGACGAGCGGGTGCCGACCGACGCGCTGCGGTTCGGCGTGCGGGTGCTGCAGCGCTTCGTGGCCGCGTCGTGACCGCCCCGGTTGCGCTGGTCACCGGCGGCGCCGGCGGTTTCGGCCGGGCGTTCAGCCGCCGGCTTGCCGCCCGCGGTTATGCGGTGGTCGTCGCCGACGTCGACGCGGACGGCGCGGCGGAGGTGGCGGCCGAGGTCGGCGGCACCCCGGTCCGCGCGGACGTGAGCCGGCCGGAGGACACGGTCGCCGCGGTCCGGGCGGCGGTGGACGCGCACGGCCGGCTGGACGTGGTCGCGCTCAACGCCGGGATCGGCTCCGGACTCGGCCCGACCGACCCGCTCGACCTGGCCGCGTACCGGCGGATCGTCGGGGTGAACCAGGACGCGGTCGTGTACGGGCTGGACGCCGCGGTCCCGCACCTGCGCGGGACCGGCGGGCGGGCGGTGGTGACCGCGTCGCTGGCCGGGCTGGTGCCGATGCCCGCGGACCCGCTCTACACGCTGACGAAGACGGCGGTGGTCGGCTACGTGCGGGCGGTGGCGCCGGCGCTGGCCGGGCAGGGCGTCACGGTGACCGCGCTGTGCCCGGGTTTCGCCGACACGGCGATCCTCGGTTCGATGCGGGACGAGCTGGTCGCCACGCTGCCGCTGCTGACCGCGGACGACGTCGGGGACGCCTTCCTGGCGCTGCTCGACGGGGGGAAGCCGGGCGAGGCCTGGTTCGTGCAGCCGGGCCGGGAACCGGGACCGTACGTCTTCCGCGGCGTGCCGGGACCGCGGTCGTGAAGGCCTGGCAGGTCCGCCGGCTCGGCTCGCCGGCGGAGGCGATGGAGCTGGTCGAGCTGCCGGACCCGGTCGCCGGGCCGGGCGAGCTGCTGGTGCGGGTCGAGGCGTGCGCGCTGAACTTCCCGGACGTGCTGCTGGCCGCCGGGCAGTACCAGGAGCGCCCGGAGCTGCCGTTCACGCCGGGCCTCGAGGTCTGCGGCACCGTGGTCGGTGACGGCCGCCGGGTGATCGGCGGGCCGCCGCTGCCCCGCGGCGGGCTGGCCGAGCTGACCGTGCTGCCCGAGCGGGCCGCGTTCGACGCGCCGGCCGGGATGCCGGCGGACGAGGCCGCCGCGCTGCTCATCACGTACCAGACCGCGTACGTGGGGCTGCACCGCCGGGCGGCGCTGCGGGCCGGGGAGTGGCTGCTGGTGCACGCCGGCGCCGGCGGCGTCGGCTCCGCCGCGATCCAGGTCGGGCTGGCGGCCGGCGCGCGGGTGGTGGCGACCGCGGGCGGCCCGGAGAAGGCCGCGGTCTGCCGGGAGCTCGGCGCGCACGAAGTGATCGACTACCGGTCCGAGGACATCGTGAGCAGGGTCAGGGAGGTGACCGGCGGGCACGGCGCGGACGTGGTGTGGGACCCGGTCGGCGGGGACGTGTTCGACGCGTCCCGGCGGTGCGTCGCGTTCGAGGGCCGGCTGGTCGTGGTCGGCTTCGCCTCGGGCCGGATCCCGTCGGTGCCGGCCGGGCACGTGCTGGTGAAGAACTACTCCGTGGTTGGCCTGCACTGGGGCCTCTACCGCACAGTGGACCCGCAGGTCGTCGCGGACGCGCACGAGCAGCTCGCGAGGCTGTACGCGGCCGGCAGCATCAGGCCGCTGGTCTCCGAGCGGGTGCCGATGGCCGAGGCGCCGGCGGCGCTGACCCGGCTGGCGTCCCGCGGGACGGTGGGGAAGGTGGTCGTGCTGCCCTGGAGCTAGAGCGCAGGGCGGGGGAGGGGGACCCTCCCGGTGGTCCGGCGCCGGCGCAACGTCACCTTGCGGGTGCCGTCGGCGTGCAGCCGGACGGTGGACAGCTCCCAGCCGCCGTACTCGGCGTGGAGGGAGAGCTGGACGGCGGCGCTGCCGCGGTCTGTGCCGGGCGGGATCCGCACCGGCACGTATTCGTAATCCGCGGTCGGCGCCGCGGTCGAAGGTGACATGCCGGCGATTCTGCCCCCGCGTCCACCGGAAGTCAGCCGCTGGATTCCTGAAGTTCGTCCGCGAGCAGTTCGCGCAGCCTGGTCCGCCGCGGCCGGGCACCGACGTCCCGCACGGCGCGGGCCAGCGCCGGGCCCACCGCCGGCACCACGGACAGGTGCCGCTGCGCCCTGGTCAGTGCCGTGTAGACCAGCGGCCGGGACAGCATCCCGCCGGCCTCCGGTGGCAGCACGGCCACCACCGCGGGCCACTCCGAGCCCTGCGCACGGTGCACGGTGACGGCCCAGCCGTGCCGCAGATCGGCCAGCGCCCGCCCGGTCACGGCGGCCGGGCCGGAGGCGAACTCGACCGTGACGGTGCCGTCCTTGGCCTCGGCGACGACGCCGACCTCGCCGTTGGCGAACCCGGTCGGCTCGGCCTCGAGGTGGTTGGCGGTCGCCACCACCCGGTCGCCGGGGTCGAACCCGGAGACCGTGCCGCGGCCGGGGTTGAGCGCCGCCTTGAGGACCCGGTTGAGCTCGACCGTGCCGGCCGGCCCCTTGTGCACCGGCGTCACCACCTGCACCTCGCCGGCCGGGATGCCGAGCCGGCCCGGGATCGAGTCGGTGACCAGCTGCACCACCCGGTGCGCCGCCTCGGCCGAGCCGGTGGCCCGGGTCAGGACGACCTCGCGGTCCGGCGCGTCGACCGGCGGCAGGTCGCCGGCCCGCACCGCGGTGGCCAGCCGGGCGATCGCGCCGCCGGCGGCCTGCCGGTAGAGCGTGGTCAGCTCGATCACCGGAACGGTCCCGGACTCGACCAGGTCGGCCAGCACCCGCCCGGGCCCGATCGAGGGCAGCTGGGCCGGGTCGCCGACCAGCAGCAGGTGGGTGCCGTCCGCGCAGGCCTCCAGCAGCGCGGCGGCCAGCTCGACGTCGAGCATGCTCGTCTCGTCGACGACCACGAGCTCGGCGTCCAGCGGCCACTCCTCGCCGCGGGCGAACCCGCCGGTGCGGCCCTGCGCGCCGAGCAGCCGGTGCAGGGTGGCCGCCGGCGCGTCGCCGAGCTCCTCCAGCCGCTTGGCCGCCCGGCCGGTGGGTGCGGCCAGCGCGACCGGGAGGCCCTGCTTCTCGGCCAGCCGGACGAGCGCGGCGACCGTGCGGCTCTTGCCGGTGCCGGGGCCGCCGGTGAGCACGCTGACCCCGTGCCGCAGCACGGTCTCGACCGCGCCGCGCTGGGTGTCGTCCAGGTCGTCGAGCGCGTCGCCGGCGTCCTCGGGCTCGATCGGCTCGGCGGTGGCGGTCAGCCGCGCCACGGCCTCGGCGACCGCGCTCTCGGCCATCGCCAGCCGCTGCAGCGACAGCGCGCCGGCGGTCTCGTGCACGATGCCGGCCTCGATCGCGGCCACCACCGCGCCGGGCGGGTCGGCGACGCCCTCGGCGCCCAGCGCGGCCAGCACCAGCTCGACCGGCTGCACGGTGTGCCCGTCCCGGGCGGCCCGGTTCAGCGCGTGCGCGACCAGCGCCCGGCCGCGGCGCGGGTCGTCCCGCCGCACGCCGGGCAGCGCGGCGACCGCGACCCGGTCGGCCTCGACCACCCGGACGTCGGGCAGCTGGAGCAACAGCCACGGGTCGTCGCGCAGCCGGCGGGCGGCGTCGTCGCCGAACGCGTCCACGGCCCGGGCGGCGACCCGCGCCCGCAGCCCGGCCGGGACGACCAGTTGGGCCACCTCGTACACGTGCGCGGCGCCGATCCAGGCGGACAGCAGCCGGCCGGCGCGGATGGTGCCGACCTTGGGCAGCGCGGCAAGCTTCTCGGCGGTCACGTCGTCCGGGCCGGCGATCCCGGCGGCGGGCAGCGCCTCGGTGAGGGTGCGACCGAGCCCTGGCCAGAG
>Ga0207678_10000442_pt1 | contig 37718 bp, 36 predicted proteins | sample KBSC63metaG_FD_184319 | JGI IMG/M metagenome (GOLD analysis project Ga0207678, IMG submission 184319) | Corn rhizosphere microbial communities from Kellogg Biological Station, Michigan, USA - KBS C6-3 metaG (SPAdes) (version 2) | ecosystem: Host-associated > Plants > Roots > Rhizosphere > Soil ... | reverse complement strand
GTAGAGCGTCACCGAGTCGAACGCCGTCGAGAGCCGCTTGGCCTCAGAGTCGGCCGACAGCAGCTTGAAGCGGCGGTTCGTGCGGAACGCGTCCCCCTCGCCGGCGAACATCCGCGCCGGGTCCTCCCCGTCGCGCTTGAAAGGGAAGACGCCTGCGGTGTACGGGAAGTAGCCCGGCAGGTTCTCGCGCCGCAGGAACGACAGCAGCTCACCGGACTCGGCGTACCGCGGCAGGGCGACGCGCGGGATCCGGTTGCCGGACAACGTGTCGCGCCACAGCTGCGTGCGCAGTTCCTTGTCGCGGATCTTCACGACGAGCTCGTCCTGGCGGTATTCCTCGGCGAGCGAGCGGAAGCGCTCGAGGAGCTTTGTCGACTCGCCGTCCACATCGGACTCGGCGGCGGCGAGAAGGCCGTCCAGCGCGTCGGTCGACGCGGCCACCTTGGTCAGTTCTTCGCGCGCGACAGCCAGCGCCTCGTGCTTGCGGATCGCGGCGACCTGCGCTTGCGTCTTCGCGTGGTAGCCGCGCACGGTCTCCGAGATCTCGGCCAGGTACCGGGACCGGTGGCCCGGGATGATCGTCGACGCGTCGGTCGAAACCTTGCCCTCGACCTGCGGCAGCGTCCCCGTGGACACGCCGAGCCCCCGCTCGGCGAGCATCCCGCGCAGGTGCTGGTACAGCGCGGTGACGCCGTCGTCGTTGAACTTCGCCGCGCTCGTGCCGTACACCGGCATGTCTTCCGGCGCGGACGAGAAGGCCTCGCGGTTGCGCACCAGCTGGCGGGCGACATCGCGGCGGGCGTCCTCGGCGCCGCGACGCTCGAACTTGTTGATCGCGACGACGTCGGCGAAGTCGAGCATGTCGATCTTCTCCAGCTGCGACGCGGCGCCGAACTCCGGCGTCATCACGTACAGCGACTCGTCCACGAAGTCGACGATGCCGGCGTCGCCCTGGCCGATGCCCGGCGTCTCGACGATCACCAGGTCGAAGCCCGCGGCCTTGCAGGCCAGGATCGACTCGCTCAGCCCGGCCGGGATCTCCCCCGACGTCGTGCGCGTGGCGAGCGACCGGAAGTACACCGGCGAGCCGTCGAGGCAGTTCATCCGGATGCGGTCGCCGAGCAGCGCGCCGCCACCCTTGCGCCGCGACGGATCGACGGCCAGCACCGCGATCCGCAGCTTGTCCTCCTGGTCGAGGCGGAAGCGGCGGATCAGCTCGTCGGTGAGCGACGACTTGCCCGAGCCGCCGGTCCCGGTGATGCCGAGCACCGGTACCTCGCGCTTGCCCGCGGCCTCGGTGACGCCGCTCAGCAGGTCACCGGGCAACCGCCCGGCCTGCAGCTGGGTGATGACCCGTGAGAGCGAGGCGACGTCCCCGGAGAGCACCTTGTCCAGCGAGGGCGCCTCGGCCGCGAGGTCGACGTCGCAGGCCTTGATCATGAAGTTGATCATGCCCGGCAGGCCCATCTCGTAGCCGTCCTCGGGCGAGAAGATGCGGGCGACGCCGCGCGAGTGCAGCAGCTCGATCTCCTCGCGCACGATCACCCCGCCCCCGCCGCCGAAGACCTTGATGTGGCCCGCGCCGCGCTCGCGCAGCAGCTCGACCAGGTAGGAGAAGTACTCGACGTGCCCACCCTGGTAAGCAGAGATGGCGACACCCTGGACGTCCTCGGCGATGGCCGCGGTGGCCACCTCGTCGACCGACCGGTTGTGGCCGAGGTGGACGACCTCCGCACCCTGCGACTGCAGGATCCGCCGCATGATGTTGATCGATGCGTCGTGGCCGTCGAACAGGCTCGACGCGGTGACGAACCGGACGGGGTGCACGGGGCGGTACAGCTCGCTGCTCATCCTTCCAAAATACTTTGACTTCCTACTATTGGAAACCCGAGGACCAGTGACACGGCTCTCAGGGCAGTCCAGGAGAACTTGACAACTGCCTGCTCGGGCCTATATTTAACAAGCACGTTAATTAACAGGATGGTGAAATGACCGACACGCTGAGCCGGACGTTCTCGGCCCTCGCCGACCCGACCCGGCGCGCCATCCTCGCGCGCCTGTCGGCGGGCGAGGCGACCGTGAACGAGCTCGCCGGGCCGCTGCCGATCAGCCTGCCCGCGGTTTCCCGGCACCTGAAGGTCCTGGAGGAGGCCGGGCTGATCACCCGCGGTCGCACCCGGCAGTGGCGGCCGTGCCGGCTGGAGGCCAAGCCCCTCGAGGACGTCGCCGACTGGGTGGCGACCTACCGGCGCTTCTGGGACGACGGGTTCGACCGCCTCGAAGAGCACCTGAGGAGGCTGACCGGCGATGTCTGACCTCACCATCACCCGCGTGTTCGACGCCCCGCGCGACCTCGTCTTCGCCGCTTGGACCGATCCCGACCAGCTCGCGAGCTGGCTCGGCCCGCACGGCTACACCGGCTCGGCCGTCACCCTCGCCACCCGGCCCGGCGGCGCCTGGCGGGCCTGCATCCGCTCCCCCGAGGGCGACGAGCACTGGATGCACGGCGTCTACCGCGAGGTCGCCGCCCCGGAACGGCTGGTTTTCACCTTCGCCTGGGACACCGAGGGCGACCTGCGCACCGAGACCCTCGTGACGATCGACTTCGCCGACCTCGACGGCAAGACCGAGATGACCTTCGTCCAGACCGGCTTCCCGACCGCCGCCGACCGCGACGGCCACGACGAGGGCTGGACCTCCTGCTTCGACGACCTGACCGGTTTCATCCGACGAAAGGACGCCCGATGACCGCGACCCACGCCCTGCCCGAGATCGTCTCGCCGGAGGACTGGCAGGCCGCGCGCGACGCGCTGCTCGTCAAGGAGAAGGCGCACATGAAGGCGGCCGACCACCTCGCCGCCGAACGCCGCCGGCTGCCGATGGTCCGCTTCGACGCGAAGTACCGGTTCGAGAGCGCCGACGGGGAGAAGAGCCTGCTCGACCTGTTCGACGGCCGCCGTCAGCTGATCGTCTACCACTTCATGCTGCACCCCGGCGACGAGGCGGGCTGCCCCGGCTGCTCCCTGGTCGTCGACAACATGCCGCACCTGGCGCACCTGCACGCCCGCGACGTCACGCTCACGGTCGTCGCGCCGGCGACGCTGCCCGAGATCGAGCGGTACCAGACCCGCATGGGCTGGGACGTGCCGTGGGTGTCCGCGCACGGCAGCAGCTTCCCCGACGACTGCGGGGTCGGCATGGGCTTCGGCGTCAGCGTCTTCCTCCGCGACGGCGACGCCGTCTACCGGACCTACTTCACCTCCGGCCGGGGCGGCGAGACGTTCCTGTCGTCGCACCGGTACCTCGACATCACGCCGCTGGGGCGGCAGGAGGCGTGGGAAGAGGAGAGCCGCGGCGACGACGCGCCCAGCTCGTGGTGGCGCCGTCACGACGAGTACTGAAAAGTTCTTCCGGCGGCCGTGTCCGGACGCCGTCCGCGGCTCCGACCTCGTGGTGTCAGACCCCGGAACGCACGAGGAGACGGAAATGCGCGAGATCGTCCACATGGTCCACACTTCGCTCGACGGCTGCGTCGAGGGCCCCAACGGCGAGTTCGACTGGCCGGTCATGGGCCCGGAACTCTCCGAGTACTCCCGGGCGATGAACGAGCGCTGCGGCGAGTTCGCCTACGGGCGGAAGGTGTGGGACATGATGTCCTCGTACTGGCCGAACGCCGAATCGATCTCGGACCACCCGCACGACATCGCCTTCGCGCCCGTCTGGCGGGAGACGCCGAAAGTCGTGTTCTCGCGGACGCTGGAGAAGGCGGACTGGAACACCCGCGTCTTCGGCGGCGACCTGGACGAAGCGGTCGCGTCCCTGAAGGCCGAACCGGGCCGGGACCTGCTGCTCATGGGCGGCGCGGAGCTGGCCGCTCAGCTCACCGCGCGCGGCCTGATCGACGAGTACCTCGTGTTCGTGCACCCGGTCGTCCTCGGCGGCGGCAAGCGGCCGTTCGCCGAGGACACCGCGCGGCTCGGCCTGGAGCTGGTGGAGTCGCGCACATTCGACGGGCAGGTCGTGCTGCTGCGCTTCCGACGCGCGTGAGCGACGCCTCCGGGCCCGGGCTCGTCCCGGGCCTCGGGCGCCGCCAGTGTCAGCGCGCGTTGGCCGCCCGCAGCGCGATCCACTGCCGCATGGCGTACTCGACCAGCGTGATCAGCGTCTGCTTGGTCGACTCGCGGTCCCGCGCGTCACAACGGACGATCGGGATGTTCGGGTCGATCGACAGCGCCTCGCGGACGTCGTTGATGTCGTGCTCCAGCACGCCGTCGAACGTGTTGACGCCGACGATGTACGGCAGCCCGCGGTCCTCGAAGAAGTCGATCGGCGCGAACGAGTCGGCCAGCCGGCGCGTGTCGGCCAGCACCACCGCGCCGATGGCGCCGCGGACCAGGTCGTCCCACATGAACCAGAACCGCTGCTGCCCGGGCGTGCCGAACAGGTACAGGATCAGGTCCGCGTCCAGCGACACCCGGCCGAAGTCCATCGCCACCGTGGTCGTCGACTTGTTCGGGGTGTGATCGAGGTTGTCGACGCCGACGCTGGCGTCGGTCATCATCGCCTCGGTGGTCAGCGGCACGATCTCCGACACCGACCCGACGAAGGTCGTCTTCCCCGCACCGAAGCCGCCAGCCACCACGATCTTGGCGGATGTCATGGTCGGGGGCGCGGTGTCCCGCGGTGCCTTAAAGCCGACGGAGTCCACTCAAAACCCTTTCCATCAACACCAGATGTGCCTCGGCGCCGTCATTGCCCGTAATCGTCTTGTGCACCGTGACCAGCCCCGCGTCGGCCGCGTCGCTGATCAGCACCCGGGCCACGCCCAGAGGCACCCGCAGCGCCGAAACGATCTCGGCGACCGAACGGGGGGTCCGGCACTCTTCCATGATCGAGATGCACTCGATCTGCTCCGCGGCAACTTCGGGGAAGCCACCGGTGGCAGCGTAGTCCTTCGCGGAGATCAGTGTCTCCAGCTCCAGGGCGTAGTTCGCCCGGGTGCGCCCACCGGTCAGCGCGTAGGGCCGGACGATCGCCGTCAGCTCCTCGGGCGCGGGCGGCTGCTCGAACACCGCGGGCATGAGGAACTCGCCGCTGGGCGGCCCCGGGTCGAACAGCCCTCCCGGCCTGGGGCTGTCCCCGTCGGTACTGCCGGGCGGGGAGACTAAAGAGGTCACACGATCTCCTTGGTCGGCCGACGGCGCGGGGGCCGGCGGATCCGCGGCCGCGTGTGCACCGGCGGCCGGGGGTTGCGGGGACTCCTTGGTCTTCTTGCGCTTCCGGCGGGCACGGCCGGAATCCAGCGTGAACCCGTTGAGGACGTCGGCGAACGTGCCGTCGTCCTCACGCCCGGCGGGGCTGTGCCCCTCGGGTGGTTCGCCGTCGAATCCGGACCCCGTGCTCATCGCGCCATCATCCCACCGGTTCGCCGATCAGCGACCCCCCGGAGCCCTGAAGCTGAGCGCGCAGCTCCGGGGTGAGGATCTGACCGACCCGGTCGACGAGCATCGTCATCTCGTACGCCACCTGGCCGATGTCGCAGTTCGGGGCAGCGAGCACGGCGAGGCAGGAACCGTCGCTGATCGACATCAGCACCATGATCCCGAGCTCCATCTCGACGACGGTCTCGTTGACCGCGCCGGCTTCGAAGCACCGGGCGGCGCCCTGGGTGAGGCTGACCAGGCCGGACGCGACGGCGGCGAGCTGGTCGGCCCGGTCGAGCGGGAGCCGGTTCGACGCGGTCAGCAGCAAGCCGTCCGCCGAGACGACCACGGCGTGGGCCACGCCGGGCACCCGCTCCGCGAAGTCGTTGACCAGCCAGCCGAACTGGTTCTGCGTCGGCTGAGCGCTACTCGGCGAGGTCATTCACCCTCCAAGGTCTCGTGGTTGTTCTCGGCCGCCTGTGCGGTGCGGTGGCGTCCGCGCTCGATGCCCTGCTGGAAGCTCCGCAGGCGGCCGCGCACGTCGTGTGCGTCCCGTTGTGGTCGGGGGGCCGTGGCCCCGGTGGACTGTCCGGCGCTGCCCGGGAGCAGCTGCTCCCCGCGACGGCGCCGGGGCAATCCTGCCGAAGTGAAGGTGGAGGGTGTCGACTGGGACACCGCTTGCACCGCACGCCAGCCGTCGTCCGTGCCGAAGTTCCACTCGGCAGTGGCTTCCACGACGGTCTCTTCGCGGCGCGGAGCGGGCGTCTCGGGAGGTTTCCGGCTGGGTAGTGCGGACGGAGGGGCGGCGGGACGGCCGTTCGCGACCGGCAGCTGCCCGGAGTCCGGGAAGACGGAGGGACCGGGCCGGGTGCCGCCGGGCTGCGGCAGGAGCCCGGACGCCGAACCCGCCGCGGCCGGCTTTCGGCTGGGGAGGACACCGGGTGCGGGGGGCCGGCCCGGTTGGCCCGGCTGGCCCGGCTCGCCCGGCCGGCCGGGTTGCTGGGCTTGCGAGGCGCCTTGGTCGGCCGGGCCCGGCTGGCCCGGCCGGCCGGGTTGCTGGGCTTGCGAGGCGCCTTGGCCGACGGCGACCGGCTGGGCTGGTTGCCCCGGTCGGCCGGGTTGCTGGGCTGCTTGGTCGGCGGCGGCCGGCTGGTCTGGTTGGCCCGGCTCGCCCGGCCGGCCGGGTTGCTGGGCGGCTTGGTCGACGGAGGCCGGCTGGTCTGGTTGGTCTGGCTGGGCCGCCTGACCGGGCCGGCCCGGTTGGCCTGGCTGCTGGGCTTGCGGGGCGGCTTGGCCGGCCGGGCCCGGCTGCGGCGAGCCGGGTGCCGTCGCGGGCCCCTGCTGAGCCTGCGCGGCGGCCGGGGCCGGTTGCTGCGGGAGCGCGACCTGCGCACCGTCCACGGGCAGCTGCTGGTCCGGCTGGGTCGTGTCCCCGAAGATGTCCCCTTGCAGCTTCGCCTGCGCATCGGCCTCTTGCGGCGCGGTGGGCCGGCTTGGCTGCGACTGCTCCTGACCCGCCGATGAGCTCGCGGCTTGCGACGTGGACCCGGCCGCCTCTGCCGGCTGCTGTCCCGTGGCCTCCGCCGCGTCCTGGGCCGTCCCCAGGCCCGGCATGCCCGGCGTCGGCTGCGCCCCGCGCTGGCCCGGGCGCGGTCGCTTGGCCGCGGCCTGGCGGCGGCCGCGGTTCACGCCCTGCTGGAAGCTGCTCAACCGCCCGCGGACGTCCGCGGGGTCGCGGGCCGGGAGGGCCGGGAGGGCCGGCGCCGGCTTCGGGAGTGCCGCGGGCGGGGTGGCGCTGCCCGGCAGCAACTGCTCGCCGCGGCGGCGACGCGGGAGACCCGCCTCCGTGAACGCCGTCGGCTCGGCCTTCGTCCGCTCCTGGACCGTGCGGAAGTTCTCGTCGCTCGCGAAGTCCCAGCTGCGACGCTCCTCCGGCGGCACCTCCTTGGCCGCGGCCGGTTCCTCCTCGGCAGGCGGCTTGTCCTCGCGGAACCACGCCGACAGCATCTCGTCGAAGATCGGGGTCGTCTCCGAACGGTCCGGTGCCGGGGCCGGCGGGGGCGGCTCCGACCCCGCGGTCGCCTCCTGCCACCAGTCGCTGAGCGTGGTCTCGTTCGCCGTGAACAGGTCCTTGCCCGCCGGCAGGTCGTCCGCCCGGGGCGGCTGCGCCGGCTGCTGCGGCAACGGCAGCACCGCGGGCACCTGCGGCAGGGCCGGGCGCTGCGGCGGGACGTCGTCGTCCTTCGTGATCGGGGAGAACAGCGCGGTGCCGGAGATCTCCAGGTCCGACGGCGGCCGCACGCCGGACAGCCCGGCGAGGTCGTTCGCCGACGGCCACCGCTCCTCGCCCATCGCCGGCTGCTGCGGCACCATCGGCCGCGGGCGGGCCGCGCCGTTGACCGGGCGGCGCGGCAGCTGGTTGCCCGCCGCCGGGCTCGCCGGGTGCTGCTGCAGAGCGCCGATCGGGCCGGTCGCCGGGCCGTCGGTCACCGGCATCACCAGCTCCGCCGGGACCAGGACCGTGGCGCGGACGCCGACGATGTCCTTGCCGCCGTGCAGCGACACCCCGATCCGGTGCCTGCTGGCCAGCCGCCCGACGACGAACAGGCCCATCCGCCGCGACGTCACCAGGTCGACCGACCCGGCCTCGGTCAGCCGGGTGTTCGCCTCGGCGACCTCGGCCTCGTTCATGCCGATGCCCTTGTCGAGGATGTCGATCTCGAGCGAGCCGTTCTCGCCCAGCCGCGACGCCACCGTCACCGAGGTCTCCGGTGCGGAGAACGCCGTGGCGTTGTCCAGCAGCTCCGCGACCAGGCGCATCAGGTCGCTCGCGGCGTAGCCGACGATCCGGGCCGGGGGCGGCGGCTGCACCTGGACCCGCTGGTACTGCTCGATCTCCGACACCGCGGCGCGCAGCATGTCGGTCGTGCCGACCGGCTTCCCCGACCGGCGGCCCGGCTCGGCGCCCGACAGCACCATGAGGTTCTCGTTGTTGCGCCGCATCCGGGTGGCGAGGTGGTCGAGCTGGAACAGCGTCGCCAGCTGGTCGGCGTCCTCCTCGTCCCGCTCGAGCTGCTCGATCAGCTGCAGCTGCCGCTGCACCAGGCTCTGGCTGCGCCGCGACAGGTTGACGAACACGCTGCCGTAGCCGGTCCGCATCGCGGCCTGCTCGGTCGCCAGCCGCAGCGCCTGGTGGTGCACCTTGTCGAAGGCCCGGGCCACCTCCCCGACCTCGTCGTCGGTGTGCACCGGGACCGGCCGGACGTCGGTGCCCTGCGCGCGGCCCTCCTGGATGTTGCGGACCGCCTCCGGCAGCGCGGTCTCGGCGACGTCGAGGGCGCTGCGGCGCAGCACCTTCAGCGACCGCAGCAGCTGGCGGGTGATGAGGAAGACGACCGCGACGGCCAGCACCATCGCGGCGAACAGCAGCACCGCGAGCAGGCCGGCGCCGCTGCTGGACTCGTCGACCAGCTCCGCCGCCGTCTGCGACGCCGAAGCGCCGAGCCGGTCGGCGATCTGGCCGATCTGCGTGCGCATCGCCGCGGAGGCGGCGGCCCAGTCCGCGGCCGAAAGCGCGCGGACGGCGTCGTTCACCGCGCTGCTCTGCGCGTTCAGCACCGTTTCGACCATCCGGGCCCGGCTTTGCGCCTGCGCGCCTTCGGCGATCGCCGCGAAGTCGCGCTGCAGCGTGTCGCCCGCCGCGGAGCGGAAGTCGACGAGCCGGTCGGCGAGCCGCAGCTCGGCCGCGCGCAGGGTGGCCAGCTCGCTCGGCGTCAGCCCGCCGCGGCCGATGCCGTAGGAGACGAGGGACTGGCTGAGCGACACCTGCTCGCCGGCGACCAGCAGTTCGTGCAGGCCGGCGGGCATGCCGCCGAGGGTGCCGTCGCCGGCGCCCGCGGTGGCCGCGGTGTCGAGGCTGATCAGCGACCCGGTGAGCGCGGAGAACGCCGTGATGGCCTGGCCCGGGTCGAGCTGGCCGCCGTCGACCTGGCGGCGCAGGAAGGCGAGGTTGCCGACCTGCGCCGACGCCGCGCCCGCGGCCCCGGACACGCCGGGCTCGGCTTCGGCGGCGCGGGCCTGTTCCGCGGTGAACGGGCCGGTCGCGGCGTCGGTGACCTTGCGCGCCGCGGCCAGCTCGGGGGTGCCGCCGACGGTGCCCTCGGTCAGCATCGCCGCGGTGACCGTGCGCTCCTGCTGGAGCGCGGCGGTGAGCGTGCGCACCCCGCCGCCGAGGGCGACGAGCCGGTCGAGGCGCTGGTACTCGTCCGAACGGCCGACCTGCGCGGCGATCGTGGCGACGCCCAGCACGAGCGCGAGGACGATCGGCACGACCGTGACGGCCGAAAGCTTGACGGGCAGGCTCCAGTCGCGCCACTGCACCAGCGCGCGCCACACGGCCTTTCCCTTGGACCGCCGGGGCGCTCGGCCGAGCAGTTCCCCGACGGGCACCTGACCTTCTCCTGCAACGGTCACGTGAGTGACTCCCTGTCCGGCGTCATGGATCCGCGTCGGCGGCGCGGCGCCCCGGCTCGCGGCGGGCCGTCGGACGGCCGCGCCGTCCCCACCCTGCCGCTTTTCCGGCGCCCTCGCTCGTCCCCGGCCGCCCCGCCGTCCGCGCGCCCGTCCCCGGGCAGGCACCGCCTCGCCGTCCCGTGCTTGGGACTCTGCACGTGCACGTCGCAACTTGCGTTGTGCACGGTGGTCGAGATCAACTTTATCGGTGCCAATCGATCGCTGCGGTCAGCTGGGCCAAAGAATCGTACCCCCGATGCCCTGCCGGTCAATTGTGTTCCCCGTTCGGGCGCTGACCTGCGAAAAGTGCTTTCGCACCCGGACGCGGACGATGCCATTCCGCCACGGCGCCCCCGAAGAGGGAATTCCGGTTACCGGACGCGTGGACCAGCGAGATCCGGTCGTCACCCGATTAGCCCAGGAAGGGTAGCAGTATCCCTCGGACGATCTACACTGCGTACCACCAACGGGTGGGTCAAGCCCGAAGATGTGCCCGATGTTGTGGCGTTGCGCTGCCCCATGCCTCGACCTGGTGATTTCTTTCGGAACCCGGGGCTGACCAGTGGATCTTCCCCTTGTTCCCCCCGTCCGGGGACACCCGCGAGGCCTACCGGACCGCCGTTTCCGCTACTGTCCGTGACCAGTCGGCCGAGACGCCCAGCGGCGTTAACCCGTTTGCCGCAGTGAACATCAGTGCCAACAACGTCCCGTCACAATTCTTTTCGGCATTGCGGACGTTCTTCCCGCACTCTTGTCTCCACACGCCATTGACCTCGATCGACGGGAAAACGAATACCGCCACCGCGGACCGACCGGACGGTCGGGCGCCTTCAGCGGCGCCCGGACCGCGTAGTTACGATGTGCCCTCGCAGTCCGCAAGGGCGGTCCGGCGCCCTGCCCGCAGGCGCCCGGACCCGCCGCCACGGAGGCACTCTGCCGGAGGCACCATGTACGACGTAGCGCGGCCCGTGACGGGCAACGCCCTCGAGGAAACGGGCCGGATCCCGGTCCTGCCCGCCGAGAACCAGCCCCGCCGCCCCGCTGCCCCCTCGGGTCCCGACTACGCCGCGATCCAAGCCAGCCCCGAGTTCGTTTCGCTGCGCCGCCGGTTCCGCGGGTTCGTCTTCCCGATGAGCTTCGCCTTCTTCGCCTGGTACATGACCTACGTGCTGCTGGCCGCCTACGCGCACGACTTCATGAGCCGCAAGGTGTTCGGGCAGGTCAACGTCGCCATCCTGCTCGGCCTCGGTCAGTTCGCGAGCACCGCCGTGATCACCTGGCTCTACCTGCGCTACGCGCGCCGGCAGCTCGATCCGCGGGTCGCCGAGCTGCGGGCACGTGCCGGCCTGGCGGAAGAGAAGCGCCGATGACCGCGCTCGCGGCGGGCGGGCTGACCGCCAGCGACCCGATCGTCAACACCGTCGTGTTCGCCCTGTTCGTGGCGATCACGCTGTACGTCGTCTACCGGGCAGGCAGCCGGAACTCCTCGACGTCGGACTACTACGCCGCGGGAAGCGCCTTCACCGGCCGCCAGAACGGCATCGCGCTCTCCGGTGACTTCCTGTCGGCGGCGTCGTTCCTCGGCATCGCGGGCGCGATCGCCGTCCACGGTTACGACGGCTTCCTCTACTCCATCGGCTTCCTGGTCGCCTGGCTGGTGGACCTGCTGCTGATCGCCGAGCTGATGCGCAACACCGGCCGGTTCACGATGGGCGACGTCATCAGCTTCCGGATGAACCAGCGCCCGGTCCGGGCCGCGGCGGCGACGTCGACCCTGGTGATCTCGCTGTTCTACATGCTGGCGCAGATGGCGGGCGCCGGCGGCCTGGTCGCCCTGCTGCTCGACATCCACACCCGGCTCGGGCAGGCGCTGATCATCGGCGTGGTCGGCCTGGTCATGGTCCTCTACGTGCTGGTCGGCGGGATGAAGGGCACCACCTGGGTGCAGATCATCAAGGCCGGCGTGCTGATGCTGGCCGTGGTGCTGATCGCGGTGTTCCTCTTCGGCAAGTACGGCTTCAGCTTCTCGAACCTGCTCTCGGCGGCGACCGAGAAGAGCCCGCTCGGCGAGCACCTCCTGGAACCGGGCGGCTCCTACGGCAAGGACAACACCACGAAGCTCGACTTCGTGTCGCTCGCGCTGGCCCTGGTGCTCGGCCTGTCTTCGCTGCCCCACCTGCTGATGCGCTTCTACACGGTGCCGAACTCCCTCGAAGCGCGCCGGTCGGTCGTCTGGGCCACCGTGTGCATGCTCGTCTTCTACGGCTGCACGCTGGTGATCGGCTTCGGCGCGGCCGCGCTGGTCGGCCCGGACGAGATCAGGAGCGCCCCGGGCGGGGAGAACTCGGCGGCGCCGCTGCTGGCGCTGCACATCGGCGGGACGCTGCTGCTGGGCGTCATCGCCGCGGTGGCGTTCGCGACGATCCTCGCGGTGGTCGCCGGGTTGACGATCACGGCGTCGGCCTCGTTCGCCCACGACGTGTACGCGAACATCTTCAAGCGCGGCAAGGCCGAACCGGCGGACGAGGTCCGGGTGGCGCGGCTGACCGCGATCGTGGTCGGCGTGCTGGCGATCGTCGGCGGGGTGCTCGCGAACGGGCAGAACGTCGCGTTCCTGGTGGCGCTGGCGTTCGCGGTGGCGGCGTCGGCGAACCTGTCGACGCTGCTGTACTCGTTGTTCTGGAAGCGGTTCAACACCACCGGCACGCTGTGGGGCATGTACGGCGGCCTGATCGCGTGCCTGCTGCTGGTGCTGTTCTCGCCGGTCGTCTCGGGCGCCCCGGACGCGATCTTCAAGAGCATCGACTTCGCCTGGTTCCCGCTGAAGAACCCGGGCCTCGTGTCGATCCCGTTCTCGTTCCTGTGCGGGTTCGTCGGGACGCTGGTGGGCAGGCCGAAGGCGGACGCCGAAAAGCAGGCGGAGATGGAGGTCCGCTCGATGACCGGCATCGGCAGCTGATCCGCACCGGCGGCCCGCGTCAGGCGCGCAGGCCGTCCAGGATCACGTTCAGCACGCGCCTGCCCTCGTCCGGGCTGCAGTTGCGCATCGCCATCCCGGCGCCGTGACCGAGGCGGAGCACGTCGGCGCCGACGACGTCCGGCCGCACCAGCCCGGCCTCCTGCGCCGATTCGACCAGCAGGCCCGTCGCTTCGCGCAGCCGCTTCTGGCAGTACTGGAAGGTCTCCGAGCCGGAGTCGATCGACTCCTTGAGGATCGTCGCGAGCTTGTGCCGCTCGACGACCCAGGTGACCTGGGCGAGCAGCCACGCCTCCAGCGCCTCCCACGGCGGCAGCTCGTCGTGCAGGGCGAACGCGCGGTCGGCCAGCACCGTGATCTCGTCGCGGTAGACCGCTTCGAACAGCTTCTCGCGCGTCGGGAAGTGCCGGTACAGGGTGCCCGGGCCGACGCCGGCCTTCTTGGCGACGTCGTCCAGCGGCACGTCGGCGCCGCGGGTGGTGAAGAGATCGTTCGCCGTCGCGACGATGCGCTCGTAGTTGCGCCGCGCGTCCGCCCGCATCGGACGCTCACCCGTCTCGGGCATCCCGGCCTCCTCGCCACTTAACCGGAGAGATTCTCCGAATCCACTTGCGCATCCGGAGACACTCTCCATATTATCGGATCACAGCCAAGCGGAGAACTTCTCCGCTTCTTCTCTCACTCCTATGGGGGAGTATCCCTTGTCGCAACAAACGCTCGACCGCGCGCCCGTACCGGCGCCACGCCGGCGCAGCGGGCTGGCCCTCGCGATCATCCTCACCTGCCAGCTCATGCTCATCCTCGACGCGACGGTGATCAACGTCGCGCTCCCGCGCATCCAGGCCGACCTCGGCTTCACCCCCACCGGCCTGTCCTGGGTGATGACGGCCTACAGCCTGGTCTTCGGCGGCCTCCTGTTGCTCGGCGGCCGGGCCGGTGACCTGTTCGGACGACGGCGCATGTTCGTCGCGGGCACCGCCGTGTTCACGGTGGCCTCGCTGGCCGGCGGCCTCGCCGACTCGGCGGCGCTGCTCATCGCCGCCCGCGCGCTGCAGGGCGTCGGCGCCGCCATGGCGGGCCCGAGCACCTTGGCGCTGATCACGACCACGTTCACCGACGCCAAGGCCCGCGTCCGCGCGCTGGCGCTGTTCTCCGCGATGTCCAGCGGCGGCTTCGCGATCGGCCTGATCGTCGGCGGCCTGCTCACCGAGTGGATCTCGTGGCGCGCGGCGCTGTTCATCAACGTCCCGTTCGGACTGGCGATCGTCCTGCTCGCCCCGCGGTTCGTGGCCGAACCCGAACGCCGTCGCGCGCACCTGGACCTGCCGGGCGCGGTCACCGGCACCCTCGGCGTCGGAGCGCTCGTGTTCGCCTTCACCCACGCCGCGTCCGACGGCTGGGGCAACGCCGTGACGCTCGGCTCGCTCGCCGGCGGTCTCGCGCTGCTGGCGGGGTTCGTCGCCATCGAAGCCCGCACCGCCACGCCGCTGGTCCCGCTGCGGCTGTTCGCCGACCGCAACCGCAGCGCGGCCTACGTCAACTTCTTCCTCGGCCCGATGGCGATGATGTCGATGTTCTTCTTCCTCACCCAGTTCATGCAGGACATCCGGCACTACGCCGCACTGGCGACCGGGTTCGCGTTCCTCCCGATGGCGGCGCTGATCTTCACGTTGAGCCGGCTCGTGCCGCGGCTGCTCCCCCGCTACGGGCCGAAACCGCTGACCATCACCGGGTCGCTGCTGATGGTCGCCGGCGTCGGCTGGCTCGCCCTGCTCACCACCGAGAGCGCGTACTTCCCCGCGTTGCTGGGACCGCTGCTGCTGGTGGGACTCGGCGTCGGGCTGGCGTTCGCGCCGCTCAACGTGATCGTCATGGCCACCGTGCCGGCCGAGGACGCCGGCGCCGCGGGCGGCGTGCTGCAGACCATGCAGCAGGTCGGCAGCACGCTCGGGCTGGGCATCCTGATCACGGTGTTCGGGTCGGTCACCCGTTCCGCGGGCACGACGGGCGCCCAGCTCACGGTCGACGGGATGACCGCCGCGTTCGCCACCGCCGCGGTGTTCGCGGCGTGCACGTTCGCGGTGGCGCTGACCTTCCGCCGCGCTACAGCTTCTGCCCGGCCTTGACCTTGTGCGTCACCCGGCGCTCGACGAGGAAGGAGACGAACGGGACACAGCCGGCCAGCAGCACGAGCACGGTGCCCTTGATCGACCAGCGGGCCTTGATCGCCAGGTCGATGGTCAGCACCAGGTAGATCATGTAGAGCACGCCGTGGATCGGCGAGTAGACGGCCGACGGAGCCGGGTTGCCGAAGGCGTACCGCAGCACCATGACGAAGCACAGGCCGAGCAGGCCGACACCGGTGACGTAGGCGGCGGCGCGGAACCGGGCCAGGGGGCCGTCGAGCGGCACGGCGGTCCGGGCGCCTTCGGTGCTGGTGGTCATCGGGTCGTCGTCCTCACTCTTGCTCTTCACTCGGCGGCCTGCTGGTCGCGGGCGTTCAGCTCGCGCAGGTAACGGTTGTAGGCGGCCAGCTCCTCGTCCTCGTCCTCGTCCTCGCCCGTGGGCCGCACGTCGGGCCGGGGACGGGGGGCGGGCACCTCGGGCTTCGCTTCCACGGGGGTTTCGGGCTCGGCTTCGGCTTTCTCGCGGAGTTTGCGGATCCGCCAGAACATGAAGGCCGGGAAGAGCCCGAACAGCGGCCACTGCAGGACGTAGCCGAGGTTCTGGAAGGTGCCGTTCGCGGAGGTGAAGCGGTCCCACTGCCACCAGGCGAGCCCGCAGCAGACGAGCAGGCTCACCAGGCAGGTCGCGACGATCGCGATCCGGCGTCCCCAGGGGGATCCCGCCGGCGGGTGAGGATCTGGCACGAAGTCGACGCTAGCACTGGCCGCCTGAGGGACCACGCGCGGTCGCAACCCGGGTGGCCGGGCTCTCAACCCCGGTCGGCTGCGTCGCGGAGCCCGGGTTGTCCCCAACTCGGGCCGGCTGTGGACAGCTCGGCCGTCGGCGCCGGATTCGGGCTTTTCGTCGGTGGGTGCCGATAGACTGGATCCGGGGTCAGCCCCCAGGGATCGGGTGGGGTAACGAGAGTGGCCTCAGCCCTGCTTGCGCACCGACTGGGCGGCCTTCGCGTACCCGTCCGCCAGGCCGAACACCTTCTGCGCGTACTCCGTCGAGTTGTTGTACGACAGGATGCCGGCCCACCAGCCGCTCGGGCTCGCCATGTCCCGCCCGCCCGCGCACAGGTAGCGCGCCGCCGCCAGGGCTGCGTCGTCGATCTGCTGCGGGTCGCCCAGGCCGTCGCCGCTGCCGTCCGAGGCCCACTTGCGCCACGTGCCCGGGATGAACTGCATCGGGCCGACCGCCCGATCCACTCCGGCGTCGCCGTCGTAGCGGCCGCCGTCGGTGTCGCCGATCGCCTGGACGCCCGCCGATCCGTCCAACGGGACTCCGATGATCGGCTTGGACGGGCGGCCGTCGGCGCCCAGAACCGCGCCCGCGTACTGGCCGTGGTTGGACTCGATGCGGCCGATGCCCGCCAACGTCGCCCACGAGATCTTGCAGCCCGGCTGGTCCGCGCGCATCGCCAGCTCGGCGTTGCCGTAGGCCTGCAGGGCGCGCGCCGGGACGCCGGTGGCCGCCGCGACCTGGGCCGCCCACTGCGAAAGCGTGGCCGGACCCGACTCGCGCGGACGGGCCTGCTGGGGCGATGTCTGCTGCTCGGCCCCACCCGCCACCGCGCCGCCGGCCGGGGCGACCGAGCCCGGGCGGACGTCGGCCGCCTTGACCTGCAGGGCGGGGATTTCGGTGGTGGTCGGGCTCGCCTCGGGCGTCGAGGCGCGGGTGACGAGCCAGATCCCGCCGCCGGCCACGGCCAGCACGGCGAGGACCACGATCAGCCGGGTGAGCACGGCGACGCCCGGAGAGCGCGGTGCCGGTGGGGCGGGGACAGCTTCCTCGGCGTCAGCGCCGATCGGGTCGTCCTCGGTCTTTCCGGTCCTGGTGCGCACGAAACTCCGGTCCTCCAGCGTGTGTCGACGAACTGTCAACGAGCCCGCGCAGGTTAGCGTTACGCGGGCCGTCCCGATCGTCTCACCACGCCGGGTCACCCGGCCGAGTGGAAAGTCAGGCGGACTTCTGCTGACGCGCGAGGCGCGCCACGCACCAGGCCGGGGCGCTGCCGCGGCGGAGGTGCTGCAGAACGGTCATCGGCCCGAGCCGCCGGCTCAGGTCGGACGGCGCGAGGCCGGCCGCCCGGTAGTCGAGGGCCCGCTGGTCGAGCGGGCTGATGCCGGCGTCCCACCACTCCTCGGCTTCGGCGACCCCGCCGACCATCTGCCACCAGCCCGCGGCGGCGGTGAGGAGTTCTTCGGGCACCTCCGGGAGCCTGCTGCGCATCGCGGCGAGGTAGCCGGGATCGGCCGACTCCACCGGGACGAACCGCGACTGCCCGGTCCGGGCACGCTGACCGGGAATGCCCGGGGCCTGCGCGGGTGCGTCGGCCAGCCAGGCGGAAGCGATGCGGTCGACCTCCTGCTCCTCGGGAGTCCTCTCGCGCTCGGCGGCCCACTGCCGGATCAACGCGTCCACTCCGGGATCTCCGGTCATCCCTGCCTCCTATGTAGGTCCCCGACGGACAGGCCCTGACGCCTGTCCCACGCGGTGGTGCCGCACGCACCAACCTGCACCTTGCTGAGTGGAAAATGCCTGCGTACCGAGGTTCTCCGGGGGGATGGCGAACCACCCGATCACGCAATGTGAGCACCGTAGGGCCGGGGTGGCCACCTTCGCCAGACCCCGGATGCCACGAATTCGACGACCAGCGCGTTTTCGGCCGCAATCCACCCGGATGGTCGAGTGCCGGAGTCCGAAATCCGGGATTGGTGACGCTGGGTGATTTACCGTCCGTTAACACGCACGGTAGCCACCGGCACCGCCCGTGGCGGTGCCGGCACGGAGAAGCACGAGGTCAGGAGAAGAGCGTCCGGAAGAACGTGACGATCGCTTCGGCACCGTCCTTGAGCCAGCCGAGCACGCGGTGCACGAAGTCGGCGGACTGGGTCGGCTGGGTGATCAGGAAGAAGAGCACGAGCGCGACCACGCCCACGATGAGAATCTTCTTCACGCCGCCCGACATGCGCGTCCTCCCCGGCTCGCCGTCCCCGTCCTGGGAGTGGCCATTCCAATACTGTAGGGAAGGCGTGCGCGGAAAACACCTCGATCGACCACTGGGAGCAGCCATGTCCGGGAACGTGCTGGTGCAGCGGGACGGCGTGGTGACGACGATCACCATCGACCGGCCGTCGGCGCGCAACGCCGTCGACGGCCCGACGGCGGCGGAGCTGGCCGGCGCCTTCCGCGCCTTCGACGCCGACCCGGACGCGGCCGTCGCGGTGCTGACCGGGGCCGGCGGCGCGTTCTGCGCGGGCGCCGACCTCAAGGCGATCGGCACCGACCGGGTGAACCGGACCCACCCGGACGGGGACGGCCCGATGGGCCCCACCCGGATGACCCTCGGCAAACCGGTCATCGCGGCGGTCGGCGGGCCGGCCGTCGCGGGCGGGCTCGAGCTGGCGCTGTGGTGCGATCTGCGGGTCGCGGACGCCACGGCGGTGTTCGGCGTCTACTGCCGCCGCTGGGGCGTCCCGCTGATCGACGGCGGGACGGTGCGGCTGCCGCGCCTGATCGGCCAGTCACGGGCGATGGACCTGATCCTCACCGGACGGCCGGTCGACGCGGCCGAGGCCTTCGAGATCGGCCTGGCCAACCGGCTGGTCCCGGCGGGCGAGGCGGTGACGGCGGCGCAGGAGCTGGCCCGGCAGCTCGCGGCGTTCCCGCAGGCGTGCCTGCGCGGCGACCGGCGGTCGGCACTGGCCCAGTGGGGCATGTCCGAGGAGGACGCCCTGTCGGCGGAGTTCGCCGCCGCGATCGGCACGGGCGGCCTGGCCGCGGAAGCGGCCGACGGCGCGGCCCGCTTCGCCGGCGGCGAGGGCAGGCACGGCACCTTCGCGTGATCAGAGACGTAACTCGCGTGATTGGGCGCGTAACTCGCGTGATTGGGCGCGTATCTCACGTGATTGGGCGCGTATCTCACGTGATTGGAGGGGCATCACGCCGATGCCCGCTCAGTCACGGGTGATGCCCCTCCAAGCACACGTGATGCCCCTCCGGACACGGGTGATGCCCGCTCGGTCACGAGTGATGCCTCTAGCGAGTTGTCTTCCGGGAAGGCGTCCCGGTTCCGGTCAAGCGGCCGATAAGGTCTCCGGATGGACGACGACGCTGCCGGGGTGGTGCTCCGGCCGGTGGCCGAAAGCGATCTCGACCTCCTGGAACGGCTGACCAACGATCCCGTCGCGGCCGGCGAGCACCAGTGGTTCGGCTGGCACGACCCCGGTTACCTGCGCCGCCGGTGGCACGAGACCGGGATGCTCACCACCGACAGCGGCATGCTCGTGCCGACGCTGGGCGGCCGCATGCTCGGCCTCGTCTCCTGGCACCGCAGCCGCACCGGGCCGACGTCGTTCTGCTGGAACGTCGGGCTCGTGCTGGTCCCGGAAGCGCGCGGCCACGGCTACGGCACCGAGGCGCAGCGGCTGCTCGTCGACTACCTCTTCGCCCACACCCAGCTCAACCGGGTCGAAGCGACGACCGAGGTCGGCAACCGCGCGGAACAGCGCTCGCTCGAGAAAGCCGGCTTCACCCGCGAAGGCGTCCTCCGCGGCTACGACTTCCGAGACGGCGAGTGGCGCGACCACGTCATCTACTCGGTCGTGCGCTCCGACCCGGCGAAGAGCCAGGCGAAGCCTTAGGCGATCACCCCCGCCGAACGCAGGGCGTCGAGATCCGTGACGCCCAGTTCGGCGAGCACCGCTTCGGTGTCGGATCCCTTGGCCCGCGGCGCTTCCGGCGTCGACGGCGGGGTCCGGTCGAACCGCGGCGCCGGTGCCGGCTGGACCATGCCGCCGATTTCGACGAACGTGCCGCGCGCCGCGTTGTGCGGGTGCGACACCGCCTCGGTGGGCGACAGCACCGGCGTCAGGCACGCGTCGGTGCCTTCGGCGCGGGCGACGAGTTCGTCGCGGGTGTGCTTCGCGATCGCCCCCGCCACGATTTCGCGCAGCCGAGGCCACTGCGTCTTGTCGACGTGCAGCGGCAGCTCCGCCGGGTCCAGCTCGAGGACCTTGACGAGTTCGCCCCAGAACCGCATCTCGATCGCGCCGACGGCGACGTACTTGCCGTCCGCGGTCTCGTACGTGTCGTAGAACGGTGCGCCGCCGTCGAGCATGTTCTCGCCGCGTTCCTCCGACCAGAGCCCGGCCGCCTTGATGCCGTGGAGGCTCGTGGTGAGCAGCGCGGCGCCGTCGACCATCGACGCGTCGACGACCTGGCCCTTGCCGGAGGTGTTCCGTTCGTGCAACGCGGCCAGGACGCCCATCGCCAGCAGCAGCCCGCCGCCGCCGAAGTCGCCGACCAGGTTGAGTGGCGGCACCGGCCGTTCGCCCGCGCGGCCGATCGGCTCGAGGGCGCCGGCGATGCCGATGTAGTTGATGTCGTGCCCGGCGGCCGGAGCCAGCGGGCCGTCCTGCCCCCAGCCGGTCATCCGGCCGTAGACCAGGCGCGGGTTGCGGGCGTGCACGACGTCGGGGCCGAGCCCGATGCGTTCGGCGACACCGGGCCGGAACCCCTCGATGAGGACGTCGGCGGTGTCGCACAGCTTCAGCACGAGCTCGACGCCCTCGGGCGTCTTGGTGTTGATGCCGACCGACCGGCGGCCGCGGGCGAGGGGGTCGGTCACGATGCCGAGCACGTCCTCCCCCGGTTGCGCGCGGTCGACGCGGACGACGTCGGCGCCGAGGTCGGACAGGATCATCGTGGCGAAGGGCCCGGGCGCGAGACCGGCGAGCTCCACCACCTTCAGGCCGCCGAGCGGACCTGCCTTCATGTTCGGTCCCTTCAGAGCGAGCGGGAGATGATTTCCTTCATGATTTCACTCGTGCCACCGAAGATCCGGGAAATCCGGACGTCGGCCCAGGCGCGCGCGATCGGGTACTCGGTCATGTAGCCGTAGCCGCCGAAGAGCTGCACGCAGTCGTCGATCACCTTGTTGACGCGCTCGGTGGTCCACAGCTTCGCCATCGCCGCGCCCTGGACGTCGAGCTCGCCCTTGAGGTGGCGTTCGATGCACTGGTCGACGAACGCCCGCGCCACCGCGGCCTCGGTCGCCGCCTCGGCGAGGGTGAACTTGGTGTTCTGGAAGGAGAAGATGGGCCGGCCGAAGGCCGTGCGCTCCTTGGTGTACTCCAGCGTGAGGTCCACCGCCGCCTCCAGCCCGGCCACCGCGGTGACGGCGATGATCAGCCGTTCCTGCGGCAGCTGCAGCATCAGCTGGACGAACCCCTGACCCTCGGCCTCGCCGAGCAGGTTGCCGGCGGGCACGCGGACGTCGTCGAAGAACAGCTCGGCGGTGTCCTGGCCCTTCATCCCGACCTTGTCGAGGACGCGGCCGCGGCGGAAGCCCGGCGTGTCCGTCTCGACCACGACCAGCGAGACGCCCTGCGCGCCCGCGTCCGGGTCGGTCTTCACCGCGACGACGACGAGGTCGGCGTGGAACCCGTTGGTGATGAAGGTCTTCGCGCCGTTGATCACGTAGTGGTCGCCGTCGAGCACCGCCCTCGTCTTGATGCCCTGGAGGTCGGAGCCGGTGCCGGGTTCGGTCATCGCGATCGCGCCGACCATCTCGCCGGTGGCCAGCTTCGGCAGCCATTCGCGCTTCTTCTCCTCCGAAGCGTAGGCGAGCAGGTAGTGCGCGACGATTCCATTGTGGACGGTGACACCCCACGCGCTGTCACCGGCGCGCGCCTGCTCCTCGTAGAGCACGGTTTCGTGGGCGAAGGTCCCGCCGCCCCCGCCGTACTCCTCGGGGATGGACAGGCACAGCAGGCCGACGTCACCCGCCTTCGTCCACAGCTCGCGGTCGACCTTCTTCTCCGCCGCCCAGCGTTCCTGGTGCGGGACGGCTTCCTTCTGCAGGAACGACCGCGCGAGCTCGCGGAGGTCCTCGAGCTCGGTCGTGCTCCACGAGCTCTTCGGCAGTTGCAGTGGCACGGGACCCTCCTGCTGGAAAACATGACGATCAGCATGTAAGTTCTGATCGGAATGTACATCCATTCCGTCCGGTAGGTAAAGCAGGGAGGCCGCGGTGACCGAGACGGCGCACCGGACCCAGGCGCAGCGCCGCGAACAGACCCGCACGGCGCTGCTCGACGCGACCATCGACTGCCTGGTCGAGGTCGGCTACGCGCGCACGTCGGTGCAGGAGATCTGCGCCCGCGCGGGCGTGTCGAAGGGTGCGGTGCAGCACCACTTCACCGCGAAGGCCGAGCTGATGGCGGCCGCGGTCGAGCACCTGACGACGAAGCTGCGGCGGCAGCTCGCCGCCTCGCTCGACGACCTGCCGAGCGGCGGCACCGGCGTCGCCGCGGCGATCGACCTGCTGTGGGCCGGCTACTCCGGCACGCTCTCCACCGCCGTCACCGAACTGTGGGTCGCCGCCCGCACCGACGCCGAACTGCGCGCGGCCATCCGGCCGGTCGACCGCGCGCTCGGCCGCGCCACGCTCGAGCACGTCACCCAGGTCGCCGGCGAACTCCCGCCGGAGCGCGCGGAAATGCTGTTCTGGCTCACCGTGAACCTCACCCGCGGGCTGGCGCTGGACGCCGAGCTCGGCGGCGACCCGAACCGGCGGCGGCAGCTGCTCGAGGAGTGGAAGCGCATCGCCGTTCTGCTCTACCAGGACGCCGCCACTGCGCCGAGCTGACCAGCGCGGCGCCACCAGGGTGCTTTGCCCCTTATCCCGCAGGCGGATTCGTGGTCCAATCCCCTCCGAACGAGGGGAGTTCCGATGACCGCCGCCCCATATTCGTACCCCTACGGCCCGCCGCCGGCCCAGCCGCCGTCCGATCCGGGCGCCTCCTTCCGGCTGCTCGCCGGCATCCTCGGCGTCCTCGCCGCGCTGCTGGTGATCGCCGGGTCCTTCCTGCCGCAGACGTCGTTCGAGCAGCTCGTGGACGGCAAGGCCGAGAGCAGCCAGACGATCAGCGCCTGGTCGCGCTCGTTCACCGTCGAGCCCGGCGAGGAGGCGAAGAAGTTCTACGAGAACACCCACGTCGCCCGGTACGGCATCCCGCTCACCGCCGGCGCGGCCGTGCTGCTGGCCGGCGCCGGGATGGCCTTCGCCGGCACGCTCCGCTCGGCGAACCGCGGAGTGCGGTCGGCGGCCCGGACGACCTTGGTGGCGGGCGCGGCCGGAGTGGCCGCGGCGGTCTGGATGCTCGGCATGGACGTCTCGGCGACCTTGAGCTACAACTCCGACGAAGGGACGGTCAAGTCGCACTACGCGACCGGAACGGGGTTCTGGCTGCTGCTCGGCGGCGGGGTGATCGCCCTGCTGGCACTGGTGTTCGCGGTGCTCGCCGGGCGGCGGGCCCCCGTCGCGGCGCCGGCCGGGCCGCCGCCGGGGCCGTACCAGCAGCCCTCGCGGCCGTACCCGGTGCCACCCCAGCAGTACGCGCAGCCCTACCCGGGTTACCCGCCGTCGCAGCCGTTTCCCGCGCAGACGCCGCCGTCGCAGCCGTTCCCGGCGCAGACCGGCCCGCAGCCACCGCCGTCGTACGGCGCTCCGGTGTCGCAGCCGATCCCGGTGCAGCAGCCCGACGATCCCTACGGCGGTGCCACGCAGGCACAGCAGCACCCGGCGCAGCAGGAACCGACCGAGCCGAACTACCAGCTGCCGCCGCTGAAGCCGCCCAATACGTGAAACTTATTCGCATCAGGCTGGACATCTGACGTACCGACGGTATGGTGTACTCGTCGGTAACCCCTGCGCGACGGCGCGCGGACTCCGCGGAACGGAGACGTCATGACCAGCACGACCCCCGCGAACGCGGTCGAAGACACCTCGATGCCGCCGACTGTCGGCGGTGTCGCCGGGGCGCCGGGCTCGGCGCGGGCGGCCCAGCTCGTCGCCCGCGTGGCCGGCGGGGCGGACTCGGCCCCGATCCGGATGCGCGCGCCGTTCACCGGCCTGCCGATCGCGAGCCTGCCGCAGGCGACCGACGCCGACGTCCGCGCGGTGTTCGACGGCGCGCGGACGGCCCAGCGGGCGTGGGCGGACCGCTCCCCCGCCGAACGCGCCCGCGTCCTCACCCGCCTGCACGACCTGGTGCTGGCCCGGCAGGACGAGGTGCTCGACCTGGTCCAGGTCGAAGCCGGCAAGGCGCGGCTCGACGCGTTCGACGAGGTCAGCGCGACCGCGCTGGTGGCGGCCTACTACGGCAGGCACGCGGCGAAGATCCTCGCGCCGCGCCGGATCGCCGGCGTCATCCCCGGCCTGACCCGCGCGGGCGAGATCCGGCACCCCAAGGGCGTCGTCGGCATCATCTCGCCGTGGAACTACCCGCTGGCGCTGACCGCGATGGACGTCCTGCCGGCGCTCGCCGCGGGCAACGCCGTGGTGCAGAAGCCGGACAACCAGACCGCGCTTTCGGCGCTGTGGCTGCACGAACTCGCCGAGGAGGCCGGGCTGCCCGCGGGGACCTGGCAGATCGTGCTCGGCCGCGGGTCGAAGATCGGCACCGCGCTGATCGAGGAGTCGGACTACCTCTGCTTCACCGGCTCCACGCCGACCGGCAAGGAGCTGGCCGGCCAGGTGGCGAAGCGGCTGACGTCGTACTCGCTGGAGCTCGGCGGCAAGAACCCGATGGTGGTGCTGCCCGACGCCGACGTCGCGAAGGCGGCAACGGGCGCGGTGACCGCGTGCTTCTCCTCGGCGGGCCAGCTGTGCGTGTCGGTCGAGCGGATCTACGTCCACGAGGACATCCGCGACGAGTTCACCCGCGCGTTCGTCGCCCGGACCGCGGCTCTGCGGCTCGGCGGCGCGCTCGACTACCAGGCCCAGATGGGTTCGCTGACGTCGGAAGACCAGCTCGCGACGGTGTCGGCGCACGTCGAGGACGCCCGCGCGAAGGGCGCTTCGGTGCTCACCGGCGGCCGCGCCCGGCCCGACCTCGGCCCGCTGTTCTACGAGCCGACCGTGCTTTCCGGCGTCACCCCGGACATGCTGCCGTTCGCGGAGGAGACGTTCGGGCCGGTCGTCTCGATCTACGGCTACAGCGACGTCACCGACGCGATCGAGCGGGCCAACGACACGCCGTTCGGGCTCAACGCCAGCGTCTGGTCCCGCAACGGCCGCGCGGGCTGGGAGGTCGCGGCCCGGCTCAAGGCCGGGACGGTCAACGTGAACGAGGGCTACGCGGCGACGTTCGGCAGCGTCGGCGTCCCGATGGGCGGGATGAAGGACTCGGGAGTCGGCCGCCGCAACGGCGCCGAAGGCCTGCTGAAGTACACGGAGTCCCAGTCGATCGCGCTGCAGCGCGGCCTCGCCCTCCGCCCACCCCGCGCCGTCCCGGGTTCGCTGTGGTCCCGCGCCATGACGTTCGGCCTCAAAGCCCTCCGCCGCCTCCCCCGCTGACCCGGAACTCGCGTGATCGGGCGGGCATCTCGCGTGATTGGGCGGGCATCACTCCCGATGCCCCTCCAATCACGCATGATGCCCCGCCAATCACATGTGATGCCCCTCTGATCACGCGGTGGGGGCGGTGAGGAGGCCGCGGTCGTAGGCGATGGCGACTGCCTCCGCGCGGCGGCTTGCGCCCAGTTTGGCCATGACACGGGAGAGGTGGACGCTCACCGTTTTTTCGCTGATGTAGAGCTCTTCGCCGACCTGGCGGTTCGTGCGGCCCAGGGCGACGCGCTCCAGGACGTCGCGCTCGCGGTCGGTCAGCGGGTCGGTGACCGCGCGGGCCGGGGGTGCCGGTTCGACGCCGTCCAGCTCGACGCGGGCTCGGTGGGCCAGGTCGCGTACGGCGTCGCGCAGCGGGATCGCGCCGAGCCGGACCGCCACCGCGTGGGCCGCTTCGAGGGACGTGCCCGCGCCGGTGTCCGCGGCCAGCCGGGCTTCGGCCTCGTGCCAGTGGCAGATCGCCTGCTCGTACACGGCGCCGTAGCCGAACGCCGCCGCCGCGGCCGCCCACTTGCCCGCGTCTCCGCGACCGGACAGGCAGGTCGCCGCCGCCTCCAGGCGGGCCAGCCAGGCGCGCCCTTCGGGACCGAGCGTCCCCGAACGCGGCTGGCCGACGACCGCGCACATCCGGCCGTGCGCCAGGAGCCGCTCGCCGGCCGCCACCGCGGCTTCGGCCGCGGCCTGGTCGCCGTGGACGCGGGCGTCGGCGGCCAGCTTGGCCGCCGCGGACACGCCGAGCGCGGCCACCCGGATGCCGGCCAGCAGGCCGGTTTCGATCCGCTCCAGCCAGCCGACCAGTTCTTCGGCCTGGCGCACGGCCGCGGCGTGGTCGCCGCGCCAGTACGCCAGCTCGACGCCGGCGCCCCCGGCCGACAGCGGGATCTGCATGTCCGCCGTCCAGTGCTGCCGCAGGCCGGAGAGGAGTTTCGCGGCCTCGTCGAACCGGCCGCGGGCGACGACGAACAGCGACCAGATGGCCAGGATCCGCGCGGCGACCGCGCTGGACACCCCGCGGCCGGCGCGGCCGGCGCTCTCGTCCGGCCAGTCGCCCATCAGGTAGCGCAGCATCAGCTGCCGCGCCCGCAGCTCCAGCCCGTAGACGCTCCAGCTCAGCCCGGCTTCCTCGGCCCGCGCGACGCCGTGTGACGCGTGCTCCAGCGCTTCGGCGAACTCGCCCTGGTCGTCGTGGCTCAGCGCGAGGAAGTAGGTCGCGCGGATCTCGGTGTTGTACGCGCCCACGTCACGGGCCTTGCGCTGGGCCTGGCGCAGCCGCTCCCGGGCCTCGGCGGCATCGCCGCGCGAATCCGCCAGCGTGCCCAGGGTGACCAGCGCCGATGCCTCCGCCCCCGTCGCACCCACGGCCTGGGCGTCGGCGACCGCGGTGAGCGCGCTGTCGAGCGCCGCCTCCGGCTGGTCGAGGATCCGGAGGAACCCGGCCCGGCTGGCCAGCACCCAGGCGCGCGCGGAGCTGGGCTCGGTGTCCTTCACCAGGCCCCAGGCCCGGTCGATGGCGGCGACCGCCTCGTCGAGGGTGCCCTCCAGGGCGAGCAGCGCGTCCGCCAGCCGCCGCCACACCTTCGCGGCCCGGTCGTTCGGGACGTCGGCGGTCAGCGCCTGGGTGGCGGAGCGGGCGAACGCGGCGGCCCGCTCGGGCTCGCCGGACGTCCCCGCGAAGTACGACGCTTCGTACAGCAGCCGCAGCTCGTCGAACCCTTCCGGCCGGTCCGACGGCGTGACGGCGTCCCAGATGGACAGTGCCTGCTCGACGTGCTGCAGCGCCGATCCGGGCGCGCCCAGCTTCTCGGCCTCGCCCATCGCGCGCAGCAACGCCGGCAGCGCGGTGCCCAGATCGCTGCTCTGCATCGAGTGGTAGGCCAGCTTCGCGTCGTGCCCGCGGCCTTGCGGGCGAGCCTTGATCCGCGCCGCGTACGCCGCGTGCGTCCGCGATCGCTCTCCCGGCAGCAGGTCGCCGTACACGGCTTCCTGCAGCAACGCGTGCCGGAACGTGTACGAGCCGTCCGACAGGACCACCAGCACGTGGTGCTGGACGGCTTCGCGCAGCGCTTCGTCGAGCTCCAGCTCCCCCAGCCCGGAGACCTCGGCGAGCGCGGCGTGCATCACCGGCTCGTTGGCCACCGAGATGACCCGCGCCACCCGGCGGGCGTCCGGCGAGAGCCGCTCGAGCCGGGACAGCAGCACCTCGGCCAGCCCGGCGGGCAGGTCGTTGCACTCGGTCTTGGTGGCGAGCAGCTCCTCGGCGAAGAACGGGTTGCCCTGGGAGCGCGTGACGATGTCGGCCACGACGTCCGACGGCAGCGGCTCGTCGGCCAGCGCCTCGACGAACCTGCGGGCGTCACCCGCACCGAAGGGGTGCAGGTCGACGCGCTCGACGGTGGCGAGCCGGACCAGCTCCGCCAGGACACCGCGCAGCGGGTGACGCCGGTGCACGTCCTCCTCGCGGTAGCTGCCCACGACCAGCAGCCGCTGCGCCCGCAGCCTGCTGAGCAGGAAGGACAGCAGGTTGCGGGTCGAAGCGTCGGCCCAGTGGAGGTCCTCCAGGAGGACCACCACCGGGCGCGACTCGGCGATCTCGGTCAGCACCCCCAGTACCGCGTCGAACAACTGCAGCTGACCGAGGTCCTGCTCCGGCCGGGGACGCACCATGGTTTCCCGGTCGTTGGAGGTCATCGGCGGGTGTTCGGCCGCCCGGGGCTCCTCGACGCCCTGCCCCTGCGGCAGCAGCCGCCCGAGGGCGGGCCGGGCCCGCACCGCGGCGGCGACCGCCGGTTCCGTCGCGCTGCCCAGCGGGGCGAGCGCCTCGGCGAACGGAAGATAAGGAAGACCGCCCTCGCGGACGTCGATGCAGCGGCCGGTGAGCACCAGCGCACCGCAGCCTCCGACGTGCTCGGCGAGCGCGGTCAGCAGCCGGGTCTTGCCGACCCCGGCGTCCCCCGAGAGCAGCACCGCGCCGGCTTCGCCACGTTCGGCCCTGGCGAAGGCGGCGCGGAGCCGCCGCATCTCGTGGGTACGGGCGACGAGCGGGATTCCGGAGCCGAGTCGGGGCACGAGGAGCATTCTGACCTACCGCACCGACAGTTTCCGACCGCTTATCGCCTTCGACACCATCACCGCCCCTACCGGGCGGTCTTGCCGGCGCCCGCGGTCTCCCGCGCGGTCTCCCGGCGCTCCTGCTTCGGCACCTCGACGTCGGCGTGCGCGGCCCGCAGGTGGCGGACGGCGCTGCGAGCGCGGGCGGCCCAGGCGCTGCGCCCGGCCTTCCGCAGTTCCTCGGCCCGGTAGGCCGCTTCGGCTCGGACCGCGTCGAGCATGAGATCGCTGTGCATCGTGTTCCCCTGTCCCTGGCTCTCCGGTTGGTAGCACTCAGGTTCGTCCTGAGGGGACACCCCGGGCATCGGGTGATCACGTAGGGAAGACGCGAAAAGACCCCTTACTCCCGGCCGAGCCCAGCTCGACGGGGGTAAGGGGTCTTCTCCAAGTGGCTTGTTCCTGAGTGACTCAGTCGTGCGCCGGGCCGCCGGTCCGCACCGCGGCCAGCAGCCCCTGCCAACCCGACGCGGGCAGGCGGAACGCACCCCCTTCGGGGTCCTTCGAGTCGCGCACCGCGGCCCCGCCTTCGACGAACGCGACCTCGACGCAGTCGTTGCCGCCGCCGCTGTGGCTGCTCTTGCGCCACCGCGCCCCGGAGAGTTCTGCTTCCATGGTCCCCACTCCCTTACTGTGTCCTCGGTTCCGGATGGTGCACCGGACCCGGTACGGCCGCCTGTTCGGCGAACCGTCCGGCCGCCTCGGCGATCAGGTCCACCGAGTCGTCCGGTTTCAGTGCGGCGGCGCGCAGATGGTCGAACATCAGCCCGTAGCGCCGCACGTCTGTGGGTTCCTCCAGGTAGAGGCCACTGGACGTGCTGTCGTCGACGTAGACGACGTCCGGGTCGGCCTGCTCGGGGAAGCCCATGATGAGGAAGGGACCTTCCATGCCGGGGTGCGCACCGGCCCCGAACGGCACGACCTGGATGGTCACGTTCGGCTTCTCGGCGACGGTGACCATCCGGTAGAGCTGCTCGGCCATCACTTCGGGGCTGTCCACCACGCGGCGCAGCACGGCTTCGTCCATCACCGCCCAGTACTCCGGCGGCGGGGTGTCGGACAGCAGTTCCTGGCGCGCCATCCGGGCGGCGACGCGGCGGCGGATCTCGGCGTCGTCGGCGTCCGGCCGCAGCGCCCGGATCACGGCACGGGCGTACCGCTCGGTCTGCAGCAGCCCGGGCACCAGCAGCGCCTGGAACGCGCACAGCGAGCTGGCGTCGGCCTCGAGCCCGACAAAAGTGCCGGTGAACACCTCGTTGTACGCGTGCCACCAGCCGCGCTTGCGGGCCTCCCTGGCCAGCTGGACGAGCGCCTCCTGCTCGTCGCCCATGATGCCGTAGAGGGCCAGCATGTCGCGGGCATCACGCGGCGTGACGCCGACGTGGCCGGTCTCGATGCGGCTGATCTTCGAGGCCGAGCACTCGAGCTTCTCGCCCACCTCGTCGATGGTGAGGTCGGCGGCCTCGCGGAGCCGGCGCAACTCCCCCGCCAGCCTCCGGCGGCGAACCGTGGGGCTCTGTCCCCTTGCCATCGCGGCACCTCCGGATGTCCAGTGCTACCTGTATCCAACCACCCGGGCGCGGAGTCGGTGGAGCATTAACAGCGAGTCGATTCCGGCGCCGGATCTGCAATTTGCAGAATGCTCTTGTATCCTCGCACCCTGCACTGCGTCGGGCGCCTGACAGTCAGCCAGTCGTGGCTTCGACCGGCCTCTGAGCAGGGTAGACGATGACCGCGCGGAGTGCCGCGCGATCATCGGACGGAGGAGTCCGGGGCCGCCCCCCGATCGGTCCCGGGCCCCTCACCCGGGTCGAATGCCCTATTCCGGCGACGGATATTCGAGCTATTCATCGCCCGTGAGGGTGATTTCCCGGCAAACTTCACAGGACGCGCAGGAGTCCTTCTTGGACGACCGTCGCGATCAGCGTCCCGTCCTGGGCGAAGAACCGGCCGGTGGCCAGCCCGCGGGCGCCGGACGCCGTCGGCGAAGCGCTGTCGTAGAGGAACCACTCGTCCGCGCGGAACGGCCGGTGGAACCACAGCGCGTGGTCGAGGCTGGCACCGAGCACCTTGTCGGTGTCCCAGTAGACGCCGTGGCGGGCGAGCACCGAGTCCAGCAGCGTCATGTCCGAGGCGTAGGTCAGCACGCAGACGTGCAGCAGCTGCTGGTCGGGCAGCTTCCCGTCGGCACGCATCCACACCTGGTTGCGCGCGGGCAGCTCGCCGGTCTCGCGGGTGACCCACGGCGGCTCGTTGACGTACCGCAGGTCGATCGGCCGCGGCCGGGCGTGCGCGCCGATCGCGTAACCCTCGGCCCGCTCCATCAGCGTGGGCAGCGTCTCCGGCGCCGGGATGCCCTCCGGCATGGCTTCGGAGTGCTCGATGCCCGGTTCGTCCTTCTGGAACGACGCCGAGAGCGAGAAGATCGCCTTGCCGTGCTGGATCGCCACGACCCGGCGGGTGGTGAACGACCGGCCGTCGCGGATCCGGTCGACCTCGTAGACGATCGGCACGCTGGGGTCGCCGCCGCGGATGAAGTACGCGTGCAGCGAGTGGACCCGGCGTTCCTCGGGCACCGTGCGCCCGGCCGCGACCAGCGCCTGGCCGGCGACCTGCCCGCCGAACACCCGCACCGGCGAGTGGGCGGGCGAGACGCCGCGGAAGATGTTCTCTTCGATCTTCTCGAGGTCGAGCAGCGCGATCAGGCGGTCGAGCACCGGCTGGCCGCCACCAGGGATCTCCAGTTCGGTGGCGGCCGTCCTGGCCATTTCAGTCATGCCAGGACCCTACGTCCATACTGAGCGGTCGGTCTCTCAAGCGTGGTCGTCTTCACCGAGCCGGTGCACGCGGATCAGGTTGGTCGACCCGACGGTGCCCGGCGGGGAACCGGCCACGATGACGACCAGGTCGCCCTTCTGGTACTTGCCCATCTCCAGCATGGCGTGGTCGACCTGCTGGATCATCTGGTCGGTCGAGTTGACCTTCGGCACGATGTGGGTGTTGGTGCCCCAGGTCATCGACAGCTGGCTGCGGACGCACTCCTCGGGGGTGAACGCCAGCAGCGGCAGCCGGGTGTGCAGCCGCGCGAGGCGGCGCACGGTGTCACCGGACTGGGTGAAGGCGACCAGGGCCTTCGCGTTGAGCCGCTCGCCGATGTCGCGGGCGGCGTAGGAGATGACGCCGCGCTTGGTGCGCGGGACGTGCGACAGCGGCGGCACGATCGGCGAGTCGGTCTCGACCGCCTCGATGATCCGGCCCATGGTCTCCACGACCTCGATCGCGTACCGGCCGACCGAGGTCTCGCCGGACAGCATCAGCGCGTCGGCGCCGTCGAGCACCGCGTTCGCGACGTCGGAGGCCTCGGCGCGGGTCGGCCGGGAGTTGTTGATCATCGACTCGAGCATCTGCGTCGCGACGATGACCGGCTTCGCGTTCTCGCGGCAGATCTGGATGGCGCGCTTCTGCACCAGCGGGACCTGCTCCAGCGGCAGCTCGACGCCGAGGTCGCCGCGGGCGACCATCACCGCGTCGAAGGCCAGCACGATGGCTTCGAGGTTGTAGACGGCTTCGGGCTTCTCGATCTTGGCCACGACCGGCAGCCGGCCCTTGCCGACGCGGTCCATCACCTGGTGGACGAGGTCGATGTCGGCCGGCGAGCGGACGAAGGACAGGGCGATGAAGTCGACGCCCAGCTCGAGCGCGAACTCGAGGTCCTCGATGTCCTTCTCGGACAGCGCCGGCACGGAGACGTCCATGCCGGGCAGCGAGACGCCCTTGTTGTTGCTGACCGGGCCGCCCTCGGTGACCTCGCAGACGACGTCCTGGCCCTCGACGCCCTTGACCACCAGGCCGACCTTGCCGTCGTCGACGAGCAGCCGGTCGCCGGGCTTGGCGTCCCTCGCCAGGCCCTTGTAGGTGGTCGAGACGCGCTCGTGGGTGCCGGCGACGTCCTCGACGGTGATCCGGACGATGTCGCCGTTGTGCCACTCGACCGGCCCACCGGCGAAGGTGCCCAGGCGGATCTTCGGGCCCTGCAGGTCGGCGAGGATGCCGACCGCCCGCCCGCTCTCCGCGGCGGCGGCCCGGATCAGGTCGTAGACCTGCTTGTGGTCACTGTGGCTGCCGTGGCTGAAGTTCATTCTGGCCACGTCCATGCCGGCATCCACCAGGGCCCGCATCTTTTCCGGGGTCGCGGTGGCGGGGCCCAGGGTACAAACGATCTTCGCGCGTCGGCTCACGTCCACATAGCGTAGACCCTCTTCGCGCGTTCGTCTGTACCGATCCCGAATGTTCAGAGAAGTGTTCAGAAACCTGGCTGGTCAGATGACGCTAACGACGCGGTTGTTCACTCGGGCCGACCCGGTCGCGGGCCCACTCGTTGAACTCGCGCACCTGCCGCCACGCCTTCTTCACCCGATCGAGCGCCCCCCGCTCGTGCAGGACGTCGTCCGGCTCCCAGGCGCGGACCGCGTACACCGAGCGGTACCGCAGGAGGTCCAGCCGGGGATGGTCGGCGTCGAAGCCGCGCGGCTTCGACTTCAGGCGGTCGCCCTTGACCTCCCAGCCCGCGCGCTCGAGCTTCGCGAGGATCTTCCGCAGCGCTTCGCCGTGCAGCTCGGTGTCGACGGCGGTCCGGAACCGGGCGATCTGGTCGGAGGCCAGGTGGAAGCACCCGCCGCCGACGCGCAGGCCGTCCGGCCCGACCTCGACGTAGTAGGCGCCGCCGCCGCGGCCCTGCTCGATCACCCCGCCGCAGTGGGTCTTGTACGGCGTCTTGTCCTTGGCGAAGCGGACGTCCCGGTACGGGCGGAACACCTTGGGCTCGCCGAAGCCGTCTCCGAACTCGGGGGCGAGTTCGGCGAGCAGCGCTTCCATCGGGGCCCGGACGTCGGACTTGTAGGTCTCGACGTGGTCGTCCCAGTAGGGCTTGGAGTTGTCCTCCACGAGGCCGTCGAAGAAGTCGACGGCGTACTCGCCGAATCCGCTGAACTTCACGCCCGCGACGATAAACGGGGGCACCGACAAGTTCTGCCGGCGCCCCCGTGCGCGCTGTGCTACTTGGCGACGGCGGTGATCAGCTCGCCGTTCGCGGTGTCGCCCGAGAGCTCCCAGAACATCGCGCCGCCCAGGCCCTGGGTCTTCGCGTAGGAGATCTTGCCGGCGATCGTCGCCGGGGTGTCGTAGCTCCACCAGTTGCTGCCGCACTTGGCGTACGCGGTGCCGGCGACCGTGCCGGTCGACGGGCAGGACGTCTTGAGCACCTTGTAGTCCTCGATGCCCTGCTCGTACTTGCCCGGCGCCGGGCCGGTCGCCGTGCCGCCCGGGGCGCTCTGCGTGACGCCGGTCCAGCCGCGGCCGTAGAACCCGATGCCCAGCAACAGTTTGCTCCCCGGAACGCCCTTGCTCTTGAGCTTCTGGATCGCCGCGTCGGAGTGGAACCCGGCCGTCGGGATGCCGGAGTAGCTGGTGAGCGGCGAGTGCGGAGCCGTCGGACCCTGGGCCGCCCAGGCACCGAAGTAGTCGTAGGTCATCACGTTGTACCAGTTGACGTGCTGCGCGGCGCCGCCGTAGTCGGCCGCGTCGATCTTGCCGCCGCCGGTGCCGTCGGCGGTGATCGCCGCGGTGACCAGCTTCGAGCCGAACTTCGCGCGCAGCGCGCCCATCAGGTTCTTGAACGCCGCCGCGCCGCTGGTGTCGCACGAAAGGCCGCAGGCGTTCGGGTATTCCCAGTCGATGTCGATGCCGTCGAAGACGCCGGCCCAGCGCGGGTCGTTGACCAGGTTGTAGCAGGAGTTCGCGAACGCCGTCGGGTTCTGCGCGGCCTGCCCGAAGCCGCCCGACCAGGTCCAGCCGCCGAAGGACCAGAGGACCTTCAGGCCTGGATGCTTGGCCTTGAGCTTCCTGAGCTGGTTGAAGCTGCCGGCGAGAGGCTGGTCCCAGGTGTCGGCGACGCCGTCGACGCTGCCCGCGGCGTCGTAGGTCTTCTGGTAGTCGGCGTAGGCGTCGCCGATCGCGCAGCCGCCGTTCGTCACGTTGCCGAAGGCGTAGTTGATGTGGGTCAGCTTGCTCGCCGAACCGGACGTCTCGATGTTCTTGACGTGGTAGTTGCGGTCGTAGACACCCCATTCGGTGAAGTAGCCGACCACCTTGCCGACGGACGCCTCGGTCGCGGCGGTGGCCACCGGGGCGGTCGCGCCGCCCGCGACGAGACCCGCGGCGGCCGCCACGGTCAGCAGCGCCGAGAAGCTCTTCCTGCGGAAACGGGACATGCGTTCTCCCTCCCGGGAATTACTCACGGCGTCGTTGCCGGAGTGGTGGGGACCACACTTACCGTAAGTGGACTAGACCACTAGGTCAATGGTTCAGACCATGACAGATCCACATTCCTTGACAGGAATATGCCCGGCGGAGCACATTTCAGGGGTGATGCAGACTTTCGACGTCCTCGCCGAACCCCGGCGCCGGACCATCCTCGACCTGCTGCGCGACGGCGAGCGCTCGGTCGGCGAGCTCGTCGACGAGCTGGAGCTGAGCCAGCCCGCGGTGTCCAAGCACCTGCGGGTGCTGCGCGAGGCCGGGCTGGTGACGGTCCGGGTCGCGGCGCAGCGGCGGTGCTACGCGCTGCGCCCGGAGCCCCTGGCCGAGGTCGACGCCTGGCTGGCGCCCTACCGCCGCTTCTGGTCGGACCGGCTCGACGCCCTGGAAAGCCGGCTGGACGAGACCTGAACTCCTCAGCCGAACGTGATGCCCCGCTCGGCCGCGCGGCGCTCACCCCACTCGTACAGCGCCGTCAGCGCCGGTCGCAGCTCCTCCCCCACCGCGGTCAGGTGGTACTCGACGTGCGGCACCCGGCCGTCGAACTCCTCGCGGCGGACGAGACCGTCCGCCGCGAGCTCGCGCAGCTGCTGGGTCAGCATCTTCTCGCTCACCGACGGCATCCGGCGCCGCAGCTCGCCGTAGCGGTGGGCGCCCTCCTTGAGGTGGGCGAGGATCACCGGCTTCCACTTCCCGCCGATCAGGTCGACCGCCAGTTCCGTCGCGCAGTGGTACCGCTTCATCCCGCTCTCCCTACGCACCGGAAAGTACGTGGTTGCCCGGCCGGGCCGCCCCTGGTTGCCTGATCCGGTGATCGTGCCAGAAACCCCGCCGCCCCCGACCCTCTACGAATGGGCGGGCGGCCACGAGGCCCTCGTGAAGCTGCTGACGATCTTCTACGGCCACGTCCTCGAAGATCCGCTGCTCGAACCGGTCTTCCGCCACATGGACCCGCACCACGCCGAGCACGTCGCGGTCTGGCTGGGCGAGGTGTTCGGCGGGCCTGCCGAGTACTCCGAGAGCCACGGCGGGCACGCCCACATGATCGGCCGTCACCTGGGCCGCGGGATCACCGAGCAGCAGCGCCGCCGGTGGGTGACCCTGCTGCTCGACGCGGCCGACGAGGCCGGCCTGCCCGGCGACCCGGAGTTCCGGGCCGCCTTCGCCGGCTACGTCGAGTGGGGCAGCCGCCTGGCCGTGATCTTCTCCGCGCCCGGCGCCGAGCCGAACCTGCACGAACCCGTCCCGCGGTGGGACTGGCCGGTACCGCCCTGGCAGCCGCCGTCGCCCTAGCCGCATAGTGAGGGCAGTCGGAAGGAGGCTGCCCTTGATCCGGGTGGACGGTAGGACCCTCAGGTGCGCGGACGTCGTCGCCGCGGCACGCACCGAGGGCCCGTTGGGCATCGACGTCTCGATCGCCGCGATGCGGGGCGCCGAGCACGCGTGGAAGCTGGCCGAAGAACTGAGCACGCGCCGGGTGGTCTACGGCCGGACCACCGGCGTCGGGGCCAACAAGGACGACACGGTCGAAAGCTCCGTGGAGCACGGCCTGCGGCTGCTGCGCAGCCACGCGGGCGGCAGCGGGGACGAGATGCCGCCCGGCCAGGTGCGGGCGATGCTGCTGATCCGGCTCAACCAGCTGCTCTCGGGCCGGTCGGGGATCAGCCCCGAGCTGATCGGCGCGCTGGCCGAAGCGGTCCGCACCGGCGCGCGGCCGCTGGTGCACCGGCTCGGCGCGATCGGCACCGGCGACCTGGCCCCGCTGGCCGAGGCGGCATTGGCGCTCACCGGCGAACGGCCGTGGGTGACCGGGCACGTGCCGCCGGTGCCGGTGCGGGCGGGCGACGCACTGGCGTTCATGAGCAGCAACGCCGCGACGCTCGCCGAAGCGACCCTCGCGGCGATGCGGCTGGACACGCTGACCCGCGCGAGCCACGCCGTCGCGGCGCTGACGTACGTCGCCCTCGACGGCAACCCCGAGGCGTACGCGACGCCGGTGCACGAAGCGCGTCCGCACGCGGGCCAGGTCGCCTGCGCGGCGGAGATGCGGCGGCTGCTGGGCATGCACCAGACGCCGAAGCCGGGACGCCGGATCCAGGACCCGTTCGGGCTGCGGGCGTTCCCGCAGGTCCAGGGCCCGGCGCTGGACGCGATCCACTACCTGCGGGACGTCCTCGCCGTCGAGATCAACGCGAGCACGGAGAACCCGATGATCTCGACGGTCCACAACGACGCCTACCACCACGCGCACTTCCACACGGCGTACGTGTCGACGGCGCTGGACCAGGCCCGGGCGACCGTGCACCAGGTGGCGGAGCTGTCGGTGGCGCGCCTCGGCGACCTGGTGGAGCCGGAGTTCACCGGGCTGCGGCCGTTCCTGGCGGCGGGGCCGCCGGGTAGCTCGGGCGTGATGATCCTGGAGTACGTGGCGCACGACGCGCTGACGGAGCTGCGTCAGGCGGCGCTTCCGGCGACCCTCGGCACGGCGGTGGTGTCGCGCGGCATCGAGGACCACGCGAGCTTCTCGACCCAGGCGGCCCGCGCGGCGACGGCGGCGTGCTCGGCCTACCAGCAGGTGCTGGCGTGCGAGCTGGTGGCGGCGGTCCGGGCGCTGCGGATGCGGGAGGCCGATCTGGTGGAGCTGCCGGTGCGCGACGCGTTCGAAGCGGCGTCGGAAGTGCTGGATCCCGGTGTCGACGACCGGCCGCTCACCGGCGACATCGCCGCCGCCGTCGGTGTCCTGGACGTGCTGGCCCGCATCTAGCGTGAACTCGATCCGCCCGTTCCGCCAACAACCGGG